>TARA_R100000687_G_scaffold259_3_pt1 | contig 51717 bp, 47 predicted proteins | sample TARA_R100000687 | Tara Oceans TARA_R100000687 (sample SAMEA2622685) | marine metagenome | biome: marine biome (ENVO:00000447); feature: mesopelagic zone (ENVO:00000213); material: "saline water (ENVO:00002010), including plankton (ENVO:xxxxxxxx)" | depth 600 m
GCCGATATGCTTTGCCCCGCGGTGCCTTTGTGGCACCATCCGGATTCACGCCGCTGCACTACTCGGCAGGCAACACCACAGGGGCTCCACCGGACATCGCATGCGCGACTATTTTCTCAGACGCCTCTTGCTCGTCCCGCCCACACTGATTGGCGTGACCATCATCGTCTTCGCCATCACCCGCCTGGTACCCGGTGGACCACTGGAACGGGCCATCATGGAAACCCAGCAGATGAGCCTCTCCGGCGGCGGCGCCCAGATGGCGGGCCAGGGCATGGCCATCTCGGAGGCACAACTCGACCGGCTGCGGGAATACTACGGCTTCGACAAGCCAGTGCTGCAAAGCTACGCCGCCTGGCTGGGCAAGGTGCTGCGCGGCGACCTGGGCAGTTCCTATCGCTACAACGAGCCAGTGTGGGACGTCATCAGCGAGCGCTTCCCGGTATCGCTGTATTACGGGCTGGTGACCCTGGTGATCACCTACGCAGTCTGCATACCGTTGGGCATTCTCAAGGCCATACGCCACCGCACCTTTGTCGACAATATCAGCTCGGTGCTTATCTTTGTCGGCTACGCGATACCCGGCTACGCCCTCGGCTCGCTGCTGATACTGCTGTTTTCAGTGCGCCTGGAGTGGTTCCCCATGGGCGGCTTTGTGAGCTACGACTTCCGCGACCTGTCGCTGGGCGCACAGGCCCTGGACCTGCTGCGCCACTCCGTACTGCCACTGATTTGCTACCTGGTGGGCAGCTTCGCCCTGGTCACGCTGCTGCTCAAGAACCATCTGATGGACAACCTGGCGGCGGACTACATACGCACCGCGATCGCCAAAGGGGTGTCCTTCCGGCAGTCGGTCACGCGCCACGCGGTGCGCAACTCCCTGATCCCCATCGCGACCACCTTCGGGCAGAACATCACCCTGCTGGTGTCCGGCTCCTTCCTGATTGAAACCATCTTCGATATCGACGGTTTTGGCCTGCTCGGCCTGACGGCCATTCTCGATCGCGACTATCCGGTGGTCATGGGCGTGGTGTTGCTGGCCAGCCTGCTGCTGCTGATCGGCAACATTATCTCGGACATCCTGGTCGCACTGGTCGACCCGCGGATACGGTTCCAGTAGGCCATGTTTGCACTCACGCCCCAAACACAAAAGAAGCTGCGGCGCTTCCGCCAGATCAAGCGGGGCTACTACAGCTTCCTGATTCTGGTGGGTCTCTCCGCCCTGCTGGCCTGTGGTGAGTTGCTGATCAACAGCCGGGCGCTGGTGGTGAGTTATCAGGGCGAGCTCTACTTCCCCACCTATGGCGACTTCCATCCCGGCACCGACTTTGGCCTCGACTACGACTACGAGACCAACTACCGGGATCTGCAGGCCCGTTTCGACGAGGCCGATGAGGGTAACTGGGTGCTGCTGCCCCTGGTGCCCTACAACCCCTATGAGAACAATGCCGCCGGCGGCGTGTTCCGGCCGCAGCCACCCAGTGCCGCGTCACAGCACTACCTGGGTACGGACACCACCAGCCGGGACATCCTTGCGCGGCTGTTCTACGGCACACGCATCGCGCTGCTATTCGCACTCGGCTTCACGCTCTCCGTCTACCTGATCGGCATTGCCATCGGCTGTGCCATGGGCTACTTCGGCGGCGTTTTCGACCTGGTACTGCAGCGCGTCATCGAAATCTGGTCCAATGTGCCTTTTCTGTACATGGTCATCATCATCTTTTCCGTCATCCCCTCAACCGTCGCAGTACCGACTCGCATCGGCATTCTGTTGCTGGTGATGGTGCTGTTTTCCTGGACGGGGATGACCTATTACATGCGCACGGAAACCTACAAGGAGAAGGCCCGGGACTATGTGGCCGCCGCGCGCATCATTGGCGCCTCCAACACGCGCATCATCTTCCGCCACATCATGCCCAACGTGCTGTCGACACTCATCACCTTCATGCCTTTCACGGTGGTGGCGGCCATTTCCGCCATCACGGCACTCGATTTTCTCGGCTTCGGCCTGCCCGTACCCACACCCAGCCTGGGCGAGTTGCTCAAGCAGGGCACTGCCAACCTGCGCACGGCACCGTGGATTGTCATTTCCGCGTTCGGCACGCTGGTCGCGTTGCTGACGCTGGTGACGTTTATCGGTGAAGCCATACGCGAGTCTTTTGATCCCAAAACCTTCTCTGTTTACCGCTAGGGACAACGCACATGAGGAATCCGCCATGAAAAAGACCCTGTACTGCCTGTTATTCAGCCTGTGCGTTGCAGGCTGCGGCGAGTCATCCCGGGAGCCCACAGATACCGCGGGCAGCGCCGACGGGCTGGCGGGGGTCACCGCCGAGGTGGAGGCCTACTACGCCGCCAACCCGGATTTCTTCAGTTTCAAGACCCCGGCAGACCTGCCCCCGGACCTGGTGTGGGAGAACAACAACCACCTGCCGGAGATCGGCTCGCCGGACGCCATCAAGGGCGGTACGCAGAACGCCGCCATGCAGGACTTTCCGCGCACCCTGCGCACCGTGGGCCCGGATTCCAACGGCGGCTTCCGCGCCTATCTACTCGACGACACGGGCATGACCATGGCCCACCTGCACCCGGAAACCCGCGACCTGTATCCCGGGCTGGCAGAATCCTGGGCCATTGATGAGGCAGCGCGCACGGTGTACGTCAAGCTGGACCCGGCTGCACGGTTCTCCGATGGCGAGCCCGTCACCGCGGACGACTACCTGTTCATGTTTTGGTTCTACCGCTCGCCCTACATCATGGCGCCCTGGTACAACAACTTCTACAGCACGACCTACACCAACATCACCCGCTACGATGACTACACCATCTCCATCACCACCCGCGAACTGAAGCCGGACCTCGATGAGCGCGTGCTCCTGTTGCGGCCTATTCCCCAGCACTTCTACACCGACATGGGTGACGACTTCAGCGAGCGCTACCAGTGGGAATTCGAACCCACGCCCGGCGCCTACATCATTCGCCCGGAGGACGTGCGCAAGGGGCGCTCCATCGCCCTCACACGCAACAAGGACTGGTGGGCAAAGGACAAAAAATACTGGCGCTACCGCTTCAATCCGGACCGTATCCAGTTCACGGTTATTCGCGACGACGCCAAGACCTTCGAAGCTTTCAAGCGCGGCGATATCGACCAGTTCGGGCTGGGTCTTGCGGAATACTGGTATGAGAAGCTGCCAGACAGCGACCCGGACATCCAGGCCGGGTACATTCACAAGGTGATGTACTACAACCAGCGCCCGCGGCCCAATTTCGGCCTGTGGATCAACACAGCCCAGCCGCTGCTGAGTGACCGCGATATCCGGCTGGGCATCAATTACGCCACGAACTGGGAGCTGGTGATCGAGAAGTTCTTCCGCGGTGACAACACGCGCATGAACACCGGGCAGGAAGGCTTCGGTGAGTTCACCCACCCCACCATCACCGCACGCACCTTCGACATCAGCAAGGCCCAGGCGCACTTTGCGGCGGCGGGTTTCACCGAGCGTGGCGCCGACGGTATTCTGGTCAATGACCAGGGCCAGCGACTGGCCTTCACGCTCTCCACCGGCTACGAGAGCCTGCGCGATGTGCTGACCATCCTGCGCGAGGAAGCGGCCAAGGCGGGCCTTGATCTGCGCATTGAAGTGCTCGATGGCACCGTAGGCTGGAAGAAGGTGCAGGAAAAACAACACGACATCTTCTTCACCGCCTTTGGCGTGTTCCTGGAACTGTACCCCCGCTTCTGGGAGCACTATCACTCGGACAACGCCTACGACAGGGCCTTCCTGGACGATGGCAGTGTCAATCCCGAACGCAAACTGAAGACCCAGACCAACAACCTGGAAAGCTTTGCAATTCTGGAAATGGATCAGCTGATTGAACGCTATCGGCGCTCCAGCGACCGCGATGAGATGATCCAGCTGGCACACCGGATGACGGAAATGCACCACGAGCACGCCTCCTTCGTGCCCGGGTTCTACCAGGGCTTTTTCCGCATCGGCCACTGGCGCTGGCTGCGCTACCCCGAGGGTTTCTCGCACAAGCACGCGCAGGGGCCTGGCGAGGCCTTCGTGCACTGGATCGACACCGATATGAAGGCAGAGACCGAGGCTGCCCGTCGCGACGGCACGCGTTTCGACCCCGTCATCCGCGTCCATGACCAATGGGCGGAGTAGCCGGCCGTGGCACTGCTTGAGGTCGACCAGCTGATCACCGAATTCGCCACCGATGAGGGCCTGGTGCGCGCGGTGGACGGCGTCAGCTTCACGGTGGAAGCCGGGGCCACGCTGGGAATCGTCGGCGAGTCCGGCTGCGGCAAGAGCGTGACGGCGCTGTCGATCATGCGCCTGCTGCCGCAGCCCATGGGTCGGATTGCGGGCGGCAGCCTGCGGTTCCAGGGTACCGACCTCGCCCGGCTCGATATTCCCGCCATGCAGAAGATTCGCGGGCGGCGCATCGGCATGGTCTTCCAGGAGCCCATGACGGCTCTGAACCCGGTGCATACCATCGGCCGCCAGCTCACCGAGGGCATGCTGCTGCACAAGGTCTGCGAGCCGGCCAACGCGCTGCGCGCCGCCGCCGACATGCTCGACCGGGTAGGCATTCCATCGCCGGACCTGCGCCTGGGCGAATACCCCCACCAGCTGTCCGGCGGCATGCGCCAGCGGGTGGTGATTGCCATGGCGCTGGCCTGCGAGCCGGACCTGCTGATCGCCGACGAACCCACCACGGCGCTGGATGTCACCATTCAGGCCCAGATACTAGAGCTGATCGCCGACCTGCAGAAGCGGATGGGGATGGCGGTGATCATGATCACCCATGATCTCGGCGTGATCGCGGAAACCTGCGAACAGGTGGTGGTGATGTACGCCGGCAAGGTCGCGGAGCAGGGCTCCGTGTTTGACATCTTCGACCGGCCGGCCCACCCCTACACGCGCGGTCTGCTGGCCTCGATACCGCGGCTGGAGACTGAGGCAAAGTCGCGCCTCGGCGTGATAGAGGGCATGGTGCCCGGTCTGCGCGACCTGCCGCTGGGCTGCCGCTTCGAGAACCGCTGCACCTTTGCCGTGGACCGCTGCCGGGAGCAGCTTCCGGCACCTGAGCAGGTGGCGGCCGGCCACGCGGTCAGCTGCCTGCGGTGGCAAGAACTGTGAGCGCGCCCCTGCTGGAAGTCAGCAACCTGCAGATGCACTTCCCGGTGCGCGAGGGTCTGTTCCTGCGTGCCCGGGCCTTCAACCGCGCCGTGGATGGCGTGTCATTCACCATCAATCCGGGGGAAACACTGGGTCTGGTCGGTGAATCTGGCTGTGGCAAATCGACCCTGGGGCGCTGCATCACGCGGCTCTACACGCCCACCGGCGGCAGTATCCGCTTCGCCGGCGAGGACATCACGCACATGCGGCCCCGCACCCTGCGCCCACTCCGGCAGGACATCCAGATGATTTTCCAGGACCCCATGGAGTCACTGAATGCGCGGCACACCGTGGGCGATATCCTTGAAGAACCGTTCATCGTGCACCGTATCGGCGACCGCGTCTGGCGCCGCAAACGCGTCGCGGAGCTGCTGAACATCGTCGGCCTGCCCGCCCGCTCGGCCACGCGCTTTCCCTTTGAATTCTCCGGGGGTCAGCGACAGCGTATCGGCATTGCACGGGCCATCGCCCTGAACCCCAGGCTGGTGATCTGCGATGAGCCGGTATCGGCACTGGACGTGTCCATCCAAAGCCAGATTCTCAACCTGCTGGTCGACCTGCAGCGCGAATTCAACCTCGCCTACCTGTTCATCGCCCACGACCTGGCGGTGGTCAAGCACGTTTCAGACCGGGTTGCGATCATGTACCTGGGCAAAATCGTGGAGACGGCCCCCAGCGAAACACTCTACCGGGAGGCCAGCCACCCCTACACGCAGAGCCTGATCTCGGCCATACCCGTGCCGGACCCGCACCGCAAGGCACAGCGCGATGTGCTGCGGGGGGACGTACCTTCGCCCATCAACCCACCCACGGGTTGCAGCTTTCATCCGCGCTGTCCCCGCGCTGAGCCGCGATGCAGCGAGGCCGAACCCGGGCTGGCACCGCTGACAGGCAACCACGCGGCGGCCTGCCACCTGCTCGCCCGCAGCGGCTAACCGTGCCTGCGCTGATCGGAGCGCGGGCAAATGCCGTATACTGCGCGAGACTCAGGAGAGTGCTGAATGACAACGAGGAATACCGCAGAGACACAACACCCCCGGCTGCCCTGCCGCGGTTGCACCCCCGATTGCCGCAACTACGCCGTGTGTGAAGGGGCCCCCTGGCGCATCGACCGCGACGGCACCCTGAGCGCCCCCATTCACCGCTCACCCGTGCCTGAACGCCAGTAACTAGGCGGGCCGCTTGCGCGGACGCGCCTTCGCTTTTGCTGTGGCCTTTGACTTCGCCTTGGGCACGCTTTCCTTGCGCGTCCTGGTGACGCGAGGCTGCGTCTTACCCGCCGCTTTTTTGCGCCTGGCCGCGGGTTTCTTCCGCGGCGCTTCCGCCGCTGCCTGCAAGTCCGCATAGGCGCGCTGCAGGCACTGCTCGTAGAAGCCCGGGTCCGGCATCATCGCGCGACAGGCCTGGAACGACACAGCAATCTGCCCGTCGTAGCTGGTGACCGCATGGAACAACCCCATATTGTCAATGCAGGGGCCGAGGCCGTAGCTGCGCACGACGTGCGCACCACACATATACAGAGGCACCTGCGGGCCTGGCACATTGGTCACGATCGTATTGAAGATCGGCTTCATGCCCGCCATAAGCCCCGAACCCAGTGCCGCGCGCACGCCCAGGGCGGCGAGTTCCGCCGGCAGGCTGTGGGTCATGTCGGTCATGAAGCGCGCCCCGACCGCCTCGTGGTAGGCCTTGGAGCCCACCGCGTCCCGGTGCACGCTGCGCAGGCGTTCCAGGGGCTCCGCAACGTCCGAGCCCAGCGGGATGGTCATCATCGATACCTGATTGCCACCGCTGTGCGCCTCGTCGCGACTGCGGACATTCACCGGCGCCCCCGCCACCAAGCTCTTCGCAGGCAGTTCCTGCTTGTCCATCAGGTACTGGCGCAGCGCGCCGCCGACGATGCTCAGGATGGCATCGTTGACCGTCGCCCCCGGCACCGCTTCACGCGCCCGGCGAATCACGGCGAGGTCAAAATCCACTGCACCGAATACCCGGTGCGGCGACACGGCTGCATTGAAGCGGGTGCGCTCCTTGTCACCCAGTGTACGAAACTTCTTCGCCTTGACCCCCTCGTGCACGCGACGCCAGGCGGGAATGCCCTGCCCAACCATGCGCGCCAGTCGAAACGGCGCTTTCATGTTGACCTTGTAGGCCCGCCAGAGCATTTCGGCCGTACTGGGCGCAGGGTCCAGCAAGGGGGGCGCCACCGGGCGCGGCGGCGGCGGTGTGGCAGACAGGTCGTGCAGTGCAGAAATCAGCTCGACCCCGGACGCCCCGTCGATCGCCGCATGGTGCACCTTGAGCAGCATGGCGTAACAGCCCGGCGGCAGCCCTGCCACGTTGTCCAGGCCTTCGATGATGTAGGCCTCCCAGAGCGGGCGCGCCCGGTCCAGCGGCCGGGCGTGAAGCCGTGCCGCCAGAATCGACAGCTGGCGCCAGTCACCGGGCTTCGGCAGGGCGATATGGCGCACGTGGAACTCGAGGTCGAAACGGTCATCGTCTACCCAGTAGGGCTGGTCCAGGTTCAGCGGCACCATCGCCAGCTTGCGCCGGAATACGGGGGAGCGATCCAGCCGCTCCGCGAAGGTGGCGAGAATGTCCTTGAAACGCACGACATCGCGGCCGGTGGTGGCGGGGTCGTAAATCAGCAGGGGCGCGATGTGCATCGGCGAATTGTTCATCTCTGCGTACAGAAACGTCGCGTCGAGTCCACTCAATTGATGCATGCAGTGCTTACTCCCGGTCGGTTGCAGGGGCGCCCTCCGCGCCCTTCTCCCTGAGTATAGCCTCAGTCGCGTCGCTTGCGCGTTACCGTCAGCCAGTCCAACACAATGCCTGCACCCGGGGTGAAGCGCGAAATCCGGTAAACCACCTGCAGCAGGTCAGGGCGCTGGCGCACGCGCAGCTCCACCGAGCGGGGAATGAACCAGGCAAGAATAATGCCCCGCAGCAGGCCCGATACAAGGAAAATCAGCACGACCGGATGCAGCGGCTGCCAGCTTTCCGGGAGCCATGCCGCGAGATCCGAGAGGTGCCCGGCCAGATAACCACCGAACAGGGCGCCACAAAAAATGCCGACCGCGCCCAGCGAAGACTGCACCGCCGCATAGCTCGCAAAATCCGACCGCGGTGGCCGCAGGTCGTAGAGGTAGTTGGCGGTGCTGAGGGTGAAGCCCCCCCAGGCCAGCCCCGACAGCACCTGCACCGCGAGCAGGTAAGTGAAGTCGCTGGATACCAGCCACAACGCAGGCACTACCGGCAGCAGCAGGCTGCTGGACACCATGACCCAGCGGTTGCCCCAGCGGTCACAGATACGCCCCCAGACCGACAGGGTGAAGAACTGTGTGAGGATGGCGATGCCGGTATTGGCGGAAAACTGCCAGTAGCTGTAATTCAGGTCGCGCAGCATGTACACACTGAAAAAGGGTGCGGAAATTGCCACGGCAGACTGCATGCCGGCAATGAACAGGCTGTACTGGTAAAAGGTCTTGTCGCGGAAGGCATCGCGCACACGGTGCAGGGTAGCCGTAAAGGATATGGCGCCAGGCACGCTGCTGTGATCCGGGTCGTGCATGCGCCGTAGCTGGTGTGCGGAAGCGCCGCGGCCCGCTGCGGCGAGCAGGAACAGTGCACCAAAACACAGCCAGGCCAGCTCGAAACGCTGGAACAGGCCGAGCAGCGCACCGCCGCCCGCAAACACGGCGAAGCTGGTGATCATGGTCAGGCGCGTGCGCCCCGCAAAGAAGGCCCCGCGGCGCCGTGGCGGCACCACGCTGCCCATCCAGCTGCGCCACTGCGGCTGCACGAAGTTGGCGCTGGCCTGGTAGAGCACCGCCAACACGATCAACCAGGTGACGGCGTTGTCGGGGCGGATAAACGCTATCAGCGCCATCCCCAGCACCGCCAGCGCCTGCAGGACCACGCCGGTGACGATTGCCCGGCGCCGGGAAAAACGCGGGCAGAGCCACACCGACAGCAGCTGGAACAGCGCCCCTGCCAGCTGCGGGGCGGCCATCAACCAGCCCATCTGTGCCAGGCTGGCGCGCAGGGATATGGCGAAGGCACCGAGGTAGTTGTCGCAAATGCCGGTCATCATGGAACTGGACACAGCGTCGCGGCGCGAACGCGAAAGCGTGTCGCGCAGCCAGACATTGCGCCGCTGGGTGGTGGGGGGCGTACTGTTCACGGGGGTCCTCGACGTCTACCCGACAAGCATACGCCAAAACCTGCAGACGACCAGCGGTGCGGCCGCGCGAATGTGCTAACCTTTTTCACAACACTCTGTGGAGAGCACACGATGTCACTCAAAAAGCTGGCGTGCAGCGCCTGCCTCGCACTGCTCGCGAGCCAGACCGCCGCACAAGCAGACGAGACCCATGCGCGCAAGGCGTTCGAGATCTACAAGACCATTGTCGAGGTGGATACCTCCAAGGCGCAGGGCAATACACCCCGCGTTGCCCGGTATCTCGCCGATGAGCTGATCGCTGCGGGCTTTTCCGAGGAGGACGTGCGGGTGGTGCCGAAAGGCGAATTCGCCACACTCATCGCCACCTATCGCGGCGACGGCAGCGCCGGCCGCAAGCCCATCCTGTTGCTCGGCCACCTGGATGTTGTGGAGGCCCTGGCAGCGGACTGGGAGCGTCCACCCTTCACCCTGACCCAGGATGCGGTGAACTATTACGCCCGTGGCAGCATCGACAACAAATTTGGTGTTGCACAGCTCACCGCGACGTTCATCCGTCTGCGGCGCGAGGGTTTCGTGCCGGACCGCGACCTCATCCTCGCGTTCTCCGGTGACGAAGAGAGCGGCATGACCACCACACGCATGATGGCTTCCGAGATGCCGGAACTCGCCGAGGCCGAGTTCGCCCTCAATTCCGACGCCGGCGGCGGCGACCTCGACAGCAACGGCGATGCGGTGAGCTACAAGATCCAGGCAGCGGAAAAAACCTATGCCACCTGGGAAATCACCGTGCGCAACCCCGGTGGCCACAGCAGCCGGCCACGGGACGACAACGCCATCTACGAGTTGGCCGATGTTATCAAGGCGATAGAGGCGCACCGGTTCCCGGTGATGTGGAGCGAGATGACGCTGTCCTATTTCCAGAATATCGGCGAACAGCTGGGCGGAGAACTCGGTGAAACCATGGTGCGTTTTGCCTACAACCCCGATGATGAACACGCTGCCGAGCGGCTGCGCACCGAGCCGTCCTACGTCGGCTCCACACGCACCACCTGCGTGGTCACCATGCTGCGCGCCGGACACGCCGAGAACGCCCTGCCCCAGTCCGCCACCGCGACGGTCAACTGCCGGATCTTCCCCGGCGTCAAGGCCGCCGACATCCAGGCCGAGCTGGAAGCGGTAGTGGCCAACAGCGGCGCTGAATTCGAACTGCTCACCGAGGTCACCGAAAGCCCGATTTCCGAGCTGCGCGCGGACGTGCTGTCAGCGGTGAGCAAGGCGGTGCACAGTCGCCACCCCGACCTGCGACTGATCACCTACATGTCGTCCGGCGGCACCGATGCCATGCATTTCCGCAACGCCGGCATCCCCACTTGGGGCGTAGGCAGCATTTTCATGAACCCGGACGAGATGTACGCCCACGGCCTGAATGAGCGTGTGCCGATCAAAGCGTTTGACGAGGCACTCGACCACTGGAGTATCATCATCCGCGAGCTGACGGGAGCCGGGTGAACCCTCTGGTCAGCGCTCCGCCGCAACACTGGCCCGCCGGGCAGCAGAAAAGAGGGGACCACACCATGCTTCAGCCGCGCGCACCACACACAACCGTGAGCCGCACCCTGGCGAGTGCACTCGCCGTTTTCACACTGCCGCTGATGATTGCGGCGGCGCAGGCCGACCCGCTGATCCAGAGCATCGAGACGGATCTGGCGGCGCTAGGCTATCAACCTGGGCCGGTAGATGGCGTGGAAACCGTGGAAACGCAGATTGCCATTTCACAGTTTCAGGCCGACAACCAGCTGGAGGTGACCGGCAGCGCCAGCCCGCAGCTGGCTGGCATCCTCAAGTCCAGAGTGAACAGCGGTGGCTCGCCGGCGCAGGCCGCGGCACCGGTGGAAACCGAGCAGGAATGCCTGCAACGCAAAATCGCCGAAGCCGAGCAGGCGAGAAAGCAGAAGCAGGGGCTGATGAGCCTGTTCAACACAGTCTCACGTACCGCGTCACGCTACGGCGGCAGCAGCGACATCGCCAGTGACATCTCCGAAGCCAGCCGGGACATCGCCGACGCCAATGCGACCAGAGAGGACTTCGAGCAGGCGGCGCGGGACCTGGGGCTCTCGCAGAACGAGATCGACAGCTGCAAGCGCTGAGGCGCTTGAGCACAAGCGGGTCCGGACGGCCCTGCTCCGCCGTCTCCCGCCTGTTCAAGTCCCCTGCGGCACTCTAGAATCGGCGCACACCGACTGACTCAGGCAAGGCCCCATGTCCAGCGCTTCCCTTTCGTCCTCCGGCTCCGGGCTGCTGCGGCGTATAGAATCCAGCCGTATCTTCCAGGGCGCCGTGATCGCCATCATTCTCCTGTCGGCATTAACCATCGGCGCCAAAACCTACGATCTGCCGCCACTGGCGGAGCGCACCCTGGGTATTATGGATACCGCCATTACCCTGTTTTTCCTGGTGGAAATCCTCTTTCGCTTCGCCGCCTGCCCCGACAAGCGCCGCTTTTTCCGCGATGGCTGGAACATTTTCGATACCCTGGTGGTGATCGGCAGCCTGATTCCGCTGGACAACTCACAGGCCGTGCTGCTGGGACGGTTGCTGCGGGTGTTCCGGGTCCTGCGTCTGGTGTCGGTGGTGCCGGAACTGCGCTTCCTGATCAATTCGCTGCTCAAGGCGATACCGCGCATGGGCTATATCGCCCTGCTCATGTTCATCATTTTCTACATCTACGCTGCGGTCGGCTCCATGTTGTTCGCGGAGGTGGACGAAACGCTGTGGGGGGACGTGGCGATTGCCATGCTCACACTGTTTCGCGTGGCCACATTCGAGGACTGGACCGACGTGATGTACGCCACGATGGAAGCGTATCCGCTGAGCTGGTTCTACTATCTGACCTTCATTTTTCTCACCGCGTTTATTTTCCTCAACATGATGGTCGGCGCCGTGCTGGGTGTGATGACCGCTGAACAGAACGCCCGCGAAGCCCAGCAGGCGCACGATGAACGCGACCTCATCGCCCAACAGCTGGATGATGTGCAGAGACAGCTGCGCCTGCTGACCGCCGCCCTGGAGCAGGGGCAGGTCGGGCCGCGTTCGGTCGGGCCGCGCCAGGCCGGGCCGCGCCAGGCCGGGCCGAGCGACGTGGAAAACCACGAGCCCTAGCGCGAGGCACAAGCCCGCGCAGGGTGGTCGCCTGACCGATCCCGGTACAAGTTCACATCGCGGTGGTCACATGCGGCGGCTTGCCGGATAATCCGCCCCCTTCCACCACGGCCGTCTCACACCGGGAAACACATCACCCGGGTGTCGTCGCGTTCGGCCGTCACTCACCGCAGGCAAGAAGACAGACAGCATGCTTGATACTCTGAAACAGGACTGGCTGGGTAACATACGTGGCGACCTGCTCGCCGGGCTGGTCGTGGCACTGGCGCTGATACCCGAGGCCATCGCCTTTTCCATCATCGCCGGTGTCGACCCGAAGGTGGGGCTCTACGCCTCCTTCTGTATCGCCGTGGTCATCGCCTTCACCGGGGGCCGACCGGGGATGATCTCCGCCGCCACGGGTGCCATGGCGTTGTTGATGATTACCCTGGTCAAGGAGCACGGCCTGGAATACCTGCTGGCGGCCACCGTGCTGACTGGCGTGCTGCAGATTCTCGCGGGCTACCTGAAACTGGGCTCACTGATGCGCTTCGTTTCACGCTCGGTGGTCACCGGCTTTGTGAACGCCCTGGCAATCCTGATCTTCATGGCCCAGCTGCCGGAGCTGACCGGGGTGACCTGGCATGTCTACGCCATGACGGCCAGCGGGCTGGGCATTATCTACCTGTTCCCCTGGCTGCCCGTCGTCGGCAAGCTGGTGCCTTCGCCGCTGGTGTGCATTCTCACCCTGACGGCCGTCGCGCTCCTGCTGGGCCTGGATATCCGCACCGTAGGGGATATGGGAGAACTGCCGGATACGCTGCCGGTTTTCCTGTGGCCAGATGTGCCCCTGACACTGGAAACCCTGGGCATCATTTTTCCCTACGCCGCGGCGCTGGCGGTGGTGGGCCTGCTGGAGTCGATGATGACAGCAACCATCATCGACGATCTCACCGACACCGAGAGCGACAAGAACCGCGAGTGCAAGGGCCAGGGTATCGCCAACATCGGTGCCGGCCTGATGGGCGGCATGGCGGGCTGTGCCATGATCGGCCAGTCGGTAATCAACGTGAAGTCCGGGGGGCGGGGCCGCCTGTCCTGCTTCGCAGCCGGCATGTTACTGCTGATCATGGTGGTGTTCCTGGACGACTGGATCAGCCGGATTCCCATGGCCGCACTGGTCGCGGTGATGATCATGGTGTCCATCGGCACCTTCTCCTGGGATTCTCTGCGCAACCTGAAATCCCACCCACTGTCCTCCAGCATCGTTATGGTCTCAACGGTTATCGTGGTAGTGAGCACTCACAACTTGGCCTTGGGCGTGCTCGTTGGTGTACTGCTGGCGGCGCTGTTTTTCGCCAACAAGATCAGCCGTTTCATGCTGGTCCAGTCTGCCGATGCAGGCGATGGCCACCGGGTGTATACCGTGATCGGGCAGGTATTCTTTGCCACGGCGGATGGCTTCACCGCGGCCTTCGACTTCAAGGAAGCGCTGGAGCGTGTCACTATCGACGTCAGCGGCGCACACTTCTGGGACATCACCTCGGTGTCGGCCCTCGACAAGGTCGTGATCAAGTTCCGCCGCGAGGGGGCGGCCGTGGAGGTGATCGGCATGAACGCCGCCAGCGCCACCATCGTCGACCGCTTCGGCGTACACGACAAACCCGATGCCAGCGACCCGCTGCTGGCGGGGCACTGACCGGGAGATTGCCCTATGCACACCATCATTGCCTGCATTGACGGCTCAGCCAGCACCGAAGCCATCAGCCTCGCCGGGGCCTGGGCCAGCCAGCGCCTGGCGCAACCACTGACCCTGTTGCACGCCCTGGAGAAACCTGCCACGCCGCCCGCAGCAGATCTCTCAGGCGCCATCGGCCTGGGCAGTCGCGAGCACCTGCTGGAGGAGCTCACCGCACTGGACGAGCGCCGGGAGCGGCTGGCGCTGGAGCACGGCAAGCACCTGCTGCAGGCAGCCGAGGCCGTCGCCCGCCGGGCGGGCGCCGCCGAGGTGACGCAGCGCCAGCGTCACGGTGATCTGGTGAGTACGCTGGCGGACCTTGAAGATGACACGCGACTGGTCATCCTCGGGCGTCAGGGCGAGGATCATGCCGCCGAGGCCAACGCCATTGGCTCACACCTCGAAAGCGTTGTGCGCCGGATCCAGCGACCCATTCTGGTGACGCTGCAGGTATTCCGTCCGCCGCGCTCCTTCATGATTGCCTTCGACGGCAGCGCGACCGCGCAGAAAGCCCTGGACCGGGTGGCCGGCAGCCCCCTGCTGGCGGGCTTGCCCTGCCACCTGGTCTCAGTGGGGCCGCTGACCGAGGACCAGCGGCGACAGGTTGCCGAAGCGACCGGGGCACTGCAGGCCGCCGGCTTTGCGGTCACCGTCGCGACGCTTGAGGGGGACGTGCAGTCCACATTGAACCGCTACCACCGGGAGCAACAGGTGGACCTGATGGTCATGGGGGCCTGGGGCCACTCGCGCATTCGCCAGTTCTTTGTCGGCAGCAACACCACACGCATGCTGAGCCAGGCCGAAATGACGCTGCTGCTGTTGCGCTGACCGCGCCTATGGGTGGCGTGGCTACAGGGCCCGATAGAGCATGCGGCTGGCGACCAGCACCAGAAACACGCCAAAGGCAAAATTGAGCTGGCGCGCAGAGAGGCGGTGGGCCAGACGTGCCCCCAGCGGCGCTGCCAAAACGGTCATGGGCGCGATGCAGGCGAGGCCAGGCAGGCTGACAAACCCCAGGCTTCCGGCCGGCAGGCGGTCGTCACCCCAACCCGTTGCCACATAGGCCAGGGCGCCGGGCAGGCTGATCAGTAAACCAAACAGGGCGGAGGTGCCCACCGCGCGGTGTATGCTGTGACCGAGCAGGGTCAGTACCGGCACGCTGAAGGTCCCGCCGCCGATACCCATCATGCTCGACAGGCCGCCGATACCCAGTGGAAAAAGTCGCGCCAATCCGCCCGGGGACAGTTCGCGCCCGGGCGCGGGATTGCGGCCACCGAAGAGCAGCATGCGCAGGCCCAGCAGAATCGCCACGCCACCAAACACCAGTGCCAGCACGTTGCCGTGCAGACGTGAAGCGAGCCAGGCGCCGAATACCGCGCCGCAGAAGATCAACGGCCCCCAGCTGCGGGCAAGCTGGAAGTCCACCGCGCCGCGCCGGTGGTGCGCCCGCGCAGAGGATAGCGACGTCAGCACAATGGTCGCCAGCGATGTGGCAACGGCGATATGCATGCGGATTGCCGGATCGACCGCCAACGCGCCCAGCGCGGTGTCCAGCACCGGGACAATGACAATGCCACCCCCCACGCCCAGGAGGCCGGCCATGACGCCGGCCAACACGCCGGTGCCCACCATAGTCAGCACCAGCGGTGCCCACTCCATCCACTCAGTCATCGCCCGCGTTCCCGTTGCCCGGCTTGCGCTGCGTCCGCACCCGGAGCCGACAAATCCGCGAGTTTACACCATGCGCCTGCTGCCGGGCGCGTGGCGCCGGTTCAGGCGGGCCGGGCCTCCAACAGGTCGGGGTGCAGTTCATCCAGGCGGCTGACACCCATCAGGGCCATGGCGACCTGCATTTCCCGCCGCAGGGTTTCCAGCAGGTCGGAGAGACCCGCCTCACCGGCGCCGGCCAGTGCCCAGACCCAGGGCCGACCCATCAGCACACCATCGGCCCCGAGGGCCACGGCCTTGACCACATCCTGACCACTGCGGACACCGCCATCCAGGAATACCTGGGCCCGGCCCTGCACGGCACGCAGTACTTCCGGCAGCTTGCTGATGGAGGAGGCAACGCTGTCGAGCTGGCGTCCGCCGTGATTGGACACGATGACGCCATCGGCACCAGCGGCCACCGCAGCCTCTGCATCCTCGGGCTCCATTACGCCCTTGATCACCAGTTTGCCCGGCCACAGGCTGCGCAACCAGGCGATATCATCCCAGGTCACCGTGGGATCGAACTGGGACTCAATCCACTGTTTATAGGCGTTGAGGTCCGTGGGATCCGGGACCAGGTGCGACAGGTTGCCAATCGTGTGCGGCTTGCCCCGAAGCCCCACATCCACGACCCAGCGCGGGCGGGTGCCCAGTTGCCACGCCTTGGCAAGCGCCATGGGCAGGGGTTTGGCACCCACCATGCCACTGCGGGTGTCGCGGTGGCGCATGCCGGGCACTGCCAGATCCACGGTGAAAAGCAATGTGTCGCAACCGCTCTCCCGCGCGCTGGCCAACAGGGATTCCACGGCACTGCGGTCACGCAGCATGTACAGCTGAAACCACACGGGCTCCTTGCCGGGTCCGTTCAGTTCCGCAAGTGGGCAAATTCCCACCGTGGAGAGGGTGAAGGGAATGCCCGCCTTGCGGGCCGCACTCGCAGCCAGCGCCTCGCCGCGCCGGGCAAACATACCCGCCATACCCACGGGCGCCAGCATCAGTGGCATCGAAGCGCTGCGACCCAGGAGGTCCGCTGTAGTATCCACGTTGTCGACATTACGCATCACCCGCTGCCGCAGCAGGATGTGGTCAAAGTCGCGGCAATTGGCCGCCAGTGTCTGCTCGGTGCCGCTGCCGCCGTCGATATAGTCAAACAAAAAGCGGGGCAGCCGCTTTTCCGCCAGCCGCCGGTAGTCGGCCGGCGTTGCGGGCGCAATCGTCATCTTCGCCATCACGTTTATCCCCTGTTTATTCAGCATCGGATGGAACAGCCGGGGAGCGTAGCGCGTTTTACCGCAGCAGACTGTCGCCAAGCTGCCAATTGAAACTCGCAATCCCCGCACCTGCCCGGGCCGATCCTGGCCGGGCCGATCCTGGCCGGACCGCCCCTTGCCAAAGTCGCCCGGCAGCGAGACCATGACGTCACTCAACGGCCCCACCGCAAGGACCCTCCCCGTGCACAGCATCCGCGTCGATCAACGCCTTCTGCAGCCTTCAAAAATCGTTTGTATCGGCCGCAACTACGCAGCCCACGTGAGTGAACTGGGCAATGAGATGCCCGACGATATGGTGGTGTTCATCAAGCCCAACTCGGCGCTGGGGAACACGCTGCACGCCGCGCGCGGTGAGCCCGTGCACTACGAGGGGGAGATCGTACTGCTGTGGGAAAACGGCGCCTTCAACGCCGTCGGGTTCGGGCTGGATCTCACCCTGCGGGCGCTGCAAACACAGCTGAAGGCCAAGGGCCTGCCGTGGGAGCGCGCCAAATCCTTTGATGGCGCCGCCCTCTGTAGCGACTTTGTCGCACTGGACACCCCACTGGACGCACTGGCCCTGGAACTGTATGTGAACGACGAACTGCGTCAGGCTGGCACCGTGGACATGATGCTCTACCCGCCGGCGCAGATCCTGCGCAACCTGTCAGGCTTTCTGACGCTGGAAGACGGCGACCTGGTCATGACAGGAACCCCCGCCGGGGTGGGCGAAGTCCGTCCTGGTGATCGCTTTCTGGGCCGGGTTCTATCTGCAGGCGAGGTACTGGTGGAGGGGCACTGGACCGCGCACTAGGCGCACACCGGCGGCGGCATTCTGCACGATTGTAAATGTCACGCATCTTGAGTAGCGTTAGGGGAACTCCGCGGAGTGGCGACCCATGCAAAACATCCTGAAACTGGACGTCGCGGGCCAACCACGCGGTTGGCTCAGCGCACAGGAGGCGGTGTCTGCGTACGCACGCGGTGACGTTGTCTACGGCATCGGCGAACCCCTGCCGCCCATGTTCGGCGGTATCCAGCGGCTCACCGGTCTGCGCTCCGCCATCCGCCTGCAACCCATCATCGCGCTCCAGGGTCGGGTACGGCCCGGTTTCAGCCTGCCCCTGTGCAACCGCACACTGTTTCGTCGCGACGAGCACCGCTGCCTGTACTGCGGCCAGCAGTTTCCCCGGGCCGAGCTGACCCGGGATCATGTGCTGCCCACATCACGCGGCGGGGACGACCGCTGGGAGAACGTGGTCGCGGCCTGTCGCCGCTGTAACTGGGCCAAGGACAATCGCACCCCGGAGGAAGCCGGGATGCCGCTGCTCGCCGTCCCCTTCAGGCCCAATACCTGGGAGTGGCACTTCCTCAGCCGCGAACGGGTGCTGGCAGACCAGATGGATTACCTGTCACAGCAGTTTCGCGCCCCGCGGGATTGGGCGCACTGAGCAGCACCTAACCGCGGAAGTAGCGCTGGGGTACGAAGGGCATGGCGGCGACGGTCACCGGCAGCGCCTTGCCGCGAACATCCACCGCGAGTCGCGTGCCCGGCTCTCCCAGCGAGCGCTGTACATAGGCCATGGCGATCGGTCCGCCAGCCGTGGCACCAAAACCCGCCGAGCAGACCTCGCCCACGGGCTTGCCCTGCTCATCCAGCACTGCCTGGCCTTCGCGCACGGGACGCTTGCCCTCTACCCGCAAACCCACCCGACGCAGTGGCGGCTTGTTCACCATCCGATGGAATATCTGCTGCGCACCCGGGAATCCGCCTTCGCGCGCGCCGCCCGGGCGCCGCGCCTTGCCGATCGACCAGAGCAGGCCGGCCTGTACGGGATCGATATCCGGGTTCAGCTCGTGGCCGTAGAGGCAGAGACCGGCCTCCAGCCGCAGGGAGTCCCGCGCGCCCAGACCCACCGGTGCCACCTCGGGCTCGGCGAGTAATCGACGGGCCAGCGCCTCGGCGCTGGCGGCAGGCACGGAAATTTCAAAGCCGTCTTCGCCGGTATACCCGGAACAGGTGATATAGGCCTCAACTCCGTCCAGCGTGGCCGCCTGACCGTGCATAAAGGTCAGTGTATCCACCTCGGGACACAGGCGACGCATCACCTCGCGCGCCCCCGGGCCCTGGAGGGCGAGCAGGGCCTGCTGTTCAAGCACCTCCAGGGTCTGCCCGGAGAGGTGTGCCCGCAGGTGGGCAATGTCCTCGACCTTGCAGGCGGCGTTGACCACGAGGAAAAAGGTATCCGCCGACCAGCGCGTGATGATCAGGTCGTCCAGCACGCCGCCGGTTGCGTTGGTGAACAGGGCATAAGTCTGGCAGTGCTCACCAAGGCCGACCACGTCGGCAGGCACCAGCGTTTCCAGAAGCTCGGCACTGCCGGCACCGCGCAACACCAGCTGGCCCATGTGCGACACATCGAACAGGCCGGCTGCCTGCCGCGTATGCTGGTGTTCACGAATAATCCCGTCGGGGTACTGCACCGGCATGTCGTAGCCGGCAAACGGCACCATACGGGCACCCAGTTCCCGGTGCAGAGCGTCGAGCGGAGTGTGCTGCAGTGTCATGGGGAGGCCTTGAGTCAGTCGTCCGGTGGGTAAGCCCGCACTCTAACCAGTGACCCGCAGGGGCGCAACAGCGTGCTGCGCGGCAGGCCATGCAGCCGGCCTGCGGCGCAGCGAGGAGCAGAGGCCGCTTTGCAACCGGCCCCGGCGGCCGGATAATGTGCGCAAAGAGCAGTCAGGACCCGGACCCGTGCAGAACAGTCCCACCACGCCCCGCACCATCAGCCTGATCGGCATGCCCGGCGCGGGCAAGAGCACGGTTGGCGTGCTGCTTGCCAAGCTCGCCGGGCTGGATTTCAACGACACCGACCTGGGCATCCAGCGCCGCGCCGGCGCTACCCTGCAGGACATCGTGGACACGCAGGGGCACCTGGCACTGCGCGCGCTGGAGGAAGCGGTATTGCTCAGCACCCCGCTGGAGAACAGTGTGATCGCCACCGGCGGCAGCGTGGTCTACAGCCCCGCCACCATGCAGCGCCTGCGCGCGGCGGGACCGGTGGTCTATCTGCAGGTGGACCTGGAAACGCTGAGCCGCCGGGTAGCCGCTGCACCGCCACGGGGTATCGCCAGCGACAGCGCGCACAGTTTTGCCGACGTATTCCGGGAACGCACGCCGCTCTATGAGCGCTACGCCACCCACATCATTGCCAGCGGAGACGGTGATCCACAGCAAACCGCCCTGCACATTCTGCAGCGCATCACCCAGGACCAGCCTGCGAACTGACCACGGACGTTGACGGACACGTCCGACATCCCCCTGAACGGCAGGGCGCGCACTACAGCCCCCGCTGCGACGCCCTGTGCGCAGTGGCACGGGCTTTGCAAACTGTCTGCAGGGTGGCCCGTTAACCGTTGGTCAGGGAAGACAGACTACAGGGACGTAGCCTCGCGTACAGGGAATGCCCGGGATGGGCACGGGCCACCAATCTTTAAAAATACGCGCTGCGCCTGCTTCACACGGCGCAGATTTTTGTTATAAATGCCACAAAATTTTGATTTACTCGCCAAAAGTGCTGAGTGATATTGCGCCGAAATTGAAGCTGTAAATCATCTGGAGGTGATTTATGACTGAGCGTACCCAAGAGCAGTCCAACAACGATGGCCTGGACGATATTTTCGAGCCGGCGCTGCTGGATATGAGCGATGACGATTTCGACGACGTGATTCCGGTTTCCACCGAGAAGCAGCGCCTGGCGGAAAAGCGCCGTCGCGCCGAACAGCGTCTGGAACAGCGTCGCCTGCGCGAAGAGCTGGGCTACTACGACCTGGAACTGGGCGACTTCTAGCAACGCACTGCGGGCGCCACCGCGCGCCCGCCTTTCGGCGCTACCTGAAATTCTGGGCAAAACCGGCGCAATTCGCTACATTGCAGCGTCACTCTTGTTGGAGCACGCCACGTGCAGCGCCCGGTCTGGCTTCTGAGTATGGACTCAGAGCAATTCAACGCACCCCCCACCACAACCGCCGCCCTGTCATCCTACTACCGGCGCTACGGCGCCCGCAGCGCCGACACCCGTATCGAACTGGTCCACTTCCAGCAGGCTGACGACATCGAGCACTGGTTTGAGGCGTGGTCCGCTACCGGCCCGGCGCTGGTGCGTGAGGCGGTTGCGGCGGGGCTGCGCCCCGTGCTGGGCTTCAGCGTCTACACCTGGAATGCGGCTGAGTTTCTGGCGCTGGCCCACCGGCTGCGGCAGCTGGCGCCGGAACTGACCCTGATTGCCGGCGGCCCGCACGTACAGCAGGCGGAGGATTACGTCGGCGAGGAAGCGCTGGACGTGGTGTTTCTCGGAGAGGCTGAGGTCACCTTCCAGCAATTTCTGGACAGCGAAAGTCGGGCGCACTGGCAGCAGATCGATGGCCTGGCGTTTCTACAGGACGGCAAGCTGCTGCGCACCCGTGCCCGGGAGCGCTGCCGGGAACTGGATGCGTTCCCGTCCCCGCTGGACGTGCTGGAACTGACCCATCCGGACGGCAGCCCGCGCTACGCGGCCATCGCCTATGAGACCAGCCGCGGCTGCCCGTTCAAATGTGCCTTCTGCGAGTGGGGCACCGGAGCCATCGGCAGCAAGATGTACCAGTGGTCGTTGCAGCGCATACGCGATGACTGGGAGAAAATCGTTGCCGCCGGCATTGCCAACATCTGGCTGGCCGACTCCAACTTCGGCGCCCTGAAGCAGGACCTGGCAAAGGCGCAGATGATTGTCGAACTCAAGGAACGCACCGGGCTGCCGCGCAGCTTCGCCACCTCTTGGTCGAAGAAACACAGCCGCCAGGTGCAGGAAATCGCTCTGCTGCTGAACCGCAACCAGCTGCTGCCACACTACCAGCTCGCCCTGCAGACTCTCACGCCGGAAGCGCTGCGCCTGAGCAACCGGCAGAACATGAGCGCCAACGAATACGAGCCCATTGCGCGGCAGATGTCCGAACAAGGCGTACCCATCGCCGCAGAGCTGATCTGGGGCTTGCCGGGCGATAACCTCGCGGACTTCGAACGCAATCTCGACACCCTGCTGGCCACCTTTCCCAACATCAACATCTTCGGCTACACCCTGCTGCCGGGCACGGAATTCTATGCGCGCCGCGAGGAGTACCGCATCGAAGCCATTCCCGTCGCCGGCTACGGCAAGGCCAAGGGTGAATACGTGGTGGGCTGCCACACCTTTTCGCGCGACGAAGGGGAAGAGGGTTACTTCCTGATCAGTGCCCACATCCTGCTGGTACATGGCTACATCATGCCGCTGACTACACGCCTGCTGGCACTGCAGGGCGAGGTACCGGTGTCGCCGCTGCTGCGCGAGTGCCTGCGGGCCATCATCGACACCTTTCAGGCCGCATTGGGTGCGCTGGACCACAGCGACCGCATGGTCATCTACGAACAGCGCAACGCCATCTACCTGGCCGCCCTCGCGGCACCCGAGCGCCTCTACACGGCGCTTGCGACAGTGATTGCTGCACACTGCAAAGCGCACGGGCAGGACCCGCAGGGTGCACTGCAGGTGCTGGCACTGGATCGCGCCCTGTGCCCGCGAGTCGGCCGGGAACAGGACACACTGGCGCACTTCGACTTTGCCGCGGACGCGGTGCAGCAGGCCCTCTCGGCGATGACCCTGCCGCCAGAGCACCGCCCTCCGGCACCCTGCACACTGCGCATAAGGCACCCCGGCGGCGTGGGCGATATCCTGCGTGACGCGGACGGCGGCAGCTGGCTGCGGGGCGTGGTGCTGGGCCGGGAATCAGGTACACTGGCGGTCGAACTCGCATAGGCGCACATTCACAGGAGGGTTGCTGGGTCATGCCAGAATTGAAACGCGAAGTCCGGCCGATAGAAGTCAATTACGTGTGTGATGCCTGCGGCAAGGGCATGATGGCTGCCTGTGGTGACATGGACCCGAAAACCGGCGAGATTGACCACCGCTGCATGATCTGCAACCACCAGCAGGTTTTTACCTGGCGGCCCTATCCGCGCATTGAGCACATCGGTCTGGAAGAAAAGCTCTGACAGGCCACCCGCTGACCGGCGTCACACCTGCAGCAACAGGTGCTCGCGTTCCCAGGAACTGATAACCCGGTTGAACTCCTCGAACTCGTCCAGCTTCACCGCTGCATAGGCACGCAGGAACAGATCGCCAAACATGTCCTGCAGCTCCGGCGTGTTGTGCAGGTTGCGCAGCCCCTCCTCCAGGGTGCGCGCGACCGCCACGTCGTCCTCATTGGCCGTACCCTGGTGCGGCTCAGTCGGGCTAAGGCCCTGTTTCATGCCGAGGTAGCCGCTGGCCAGCGTGGCCGCAATTGCCAGGTAGGGGTTGGCGTCGGCGCCGGGAAAGCGGTTTTCCACACGGGTTGACTCCGGCGGGCCCCAGGGCACGCGGAAGGCGGTGGTGCGGTTGTCCATGCCCCAGTTGAGGTTGATCGGGGCGGCAATCTCCGGCGCCAGGCGGCGGTAGGAGTTCACGTTCGGCGCATAGAGACTGATCAGCTCCGGCGTGTAGCGTTGCAAGCCCGCAATGTAGGACAGGAAGGCGGGGGTGTGCTGGCCGTTCGCGTCCACAAAGATATTTTCGCCCGACCCCGCGCGCACCACGCTCTGGTGGATGTGCATCGCACTGCCCGGTTCGCGCTGCATGGGCTTGGCCATGAAGGTCGCGTACATGCCGTGCTTGTGCGCGGTCTCGCGCACGGTGCGCTTGAAGACAAACACCTGGTCGGCCAGCGCCATGGCATCGCCATGCAGGAAGTTGATCTCCATCTGCGCCGCGCCGTTTTCGTGAATCAGCGTATCCACCTGAAGCTTCTGTTCGTCGGCGTAGTCGTACATGTCCTCGACGAAGTCTTCGAACTCGGTCACCGCGTCAATGCTGTAGGACAGGCGCGCAGACTCCCGGCGCCCCGAACGCCCTTTCGGTGGCAGCAGTTCGTAGTCCGGGTCCGTGTTCTTCGCCACCAGGTAGAACTCCACCTCGGGCGCCACAACGGGCTGCAGGCCCTCGGCGGCATACAGGTCCAGGATATGGCGCAACACGTTGCGCGTGGACAGCGGGTGGCGCTCGCCGGAGCGCTTGTAGCAGTCGTGGATGATCTGCGCCGTGGGTTCCCTGGCCCAGGGTACAACCCGCAGTGTCGCCGGATCCGGCTTGAGGATCATGTCCGCGTCGGTCGGCTCGACAAAATCCCAGTGGTCATCTGAGTACTCACCGGTGACCGTCTGGATCATGATGCTTTCCGGCAGCTTGGGGTTACCCATGCTCAGGAACTGGTGCGCGGGAATGAACTTGCCCCGCGCGTTACCCGTCATGTCGGGCACCAGACACTCCACTTCCGATATCTTGTGCTGCTTGAGCCACTCGTGAATGGCCCGGGTGTCGGTGTTCATACAGAATCCAAGGAGGAGAACGACCTGAGTTTGCAGCAGTGCCCGCAGCGCCGCAAGGGTCAGACCACCGGCAAAATGCGGCTTTTGGCCCAGGATTCCGTATAATCGCGGCATGCAACCCGAAGCCCACGTTGACTCCTGGTACGCCGCCACGGCCAACCAGAGCCTGTCCTTCCCTCCGCTGCGCGGCGCCGCTGCAGCGGACGTGTGCATCGTGGGCGGGGGATATACCGGGCTGTCAGCGGCCATCCACCTGCGCCAGCGTGGCTACAGCGTGATACTGCTGGAGGCCAATCGCGTCGGCTGGGGTGCGTCCGGGCGCAACGGCGGGCACGTGGGTACCGGGCAACGCGCCGGCCAGGAGCAGCTGGAGAAGTGGGTGGGGCTGGAGCAGGCACAGGCCCTGTGGCAGCTGGGCCTGGAAGCGGTGGAAACCGTCTGCGACCTGATTGCCGAGCACGACATCGACTGCGACCTGCGCAGCGGCAACCTGCACGTGGCATCCAAACGCGGCGATGCCAGCGAACTCGCCGCCGATGTCGACCACCTCAACCGGGTGTACGGCTACGACGACATCCGCTACGTGGAGGCCGATGAACTGGCCCAGATGACCTCCGGCCAGGGTTTTCACGGCGCCACCTTCGACAGCGGGGCCCGGCACCTGCACCCCCTCAACTATGCCCTGGGCCTGGCGCGCGCTGCGCGGGACCTGGGCGCTGTGCTGCATGAGGGCAGCCGCGTGACGCATTACCGGGAGGACGGCAGGGTGGCGGTGTCCACTGACGAGGGGCGCGTGGACTGCAACTACCTGGTGCTGGCCTGCAACGGCTACCTTGAGCATCTGGAGCCCCGCGCCGCGGGGCGCATCATGCCCATCAACAACTACATGCTGGCCACCGAGCCCCTGCCCGAGACGCTGGCGCAACAGCTGATCCGGGACGACTGCTCCATGTCGGATACCCTGTTTGTGGTCAACTACTGGAAACTGTCCGCCGACCGCCGCCTGCTGTTCGGCGGTGGCGAGTCCTACAGCCGCCGCTTCCCGGCGGACATCAAAGGTTTCGTGCGCAAGTACATGCTGCGCATTTACCCGGAACTGGCGCGCACCCGCATCGACTATGGCTGGGGCGGCACACTCGCTATCACGCTCAACCGCATGCCGGATTTCGGTCGGCTGTCGCAGGGCGTGTTTTACGCCCACGGCTACTCCGGGCACGGCGTACCCACCGCGACGCTGGCGGGCAAGCTGCTGGCAGAAGTGATCAGCGGCAGCGCCGAGCGCTTTGACGTCATGGCCAGCGTGCCCTCGCCGCGCTTTCCCGGCGGCACATTGCTGCGCTGGCCCGGGCTGGTGGCCGGGATGCTGTTCTACAGCCTGCGCGACAGGCTGGGATAGGGGATACCATGGCCGCACTGATACCGCTCACGACAGCCCAGCCCGCAGCTGACTGGCGCGCCGCGTTGCGCGACCTGGTGACATCGCCGGAAGCGCTCTGCGCACTGCTGGAGCTCTCGCCGGACGCCCTCGGCTGGAGCGCTGCGGCCATGCAGCAGTTCCCTTTGCGGGTGCCGCGTGGCTTCGTGGCGCGCATGCGGGCAGGAGACCCGCGCGACCCGCTGCTGCTGCAGGTGCTCGCCGGGGCCCAGGAAATGCAGCAGGTGGCGGGTTTCACAGCGGACCCCAACGGCGAGACCGGCCGCGCCAACCCCCACCCGGGCATCATTCACAAATACCGCGGCCGCGTCTTGCTGATTGTCACCGGCAGCTGCGCCATCCACTGCCGTTACTGCTTTCGCCGGCATTTCCCCTACGCCGACAACCAGAATGGCCGCAATGACTGGCCCGAGGCACTGGCCTACATCGCTGCAGACGACAGCATCAGCGAAGTCATCCTGAGCGGTGGCGACCCGCTGATGGCCAGCGACCAGCAACTCACCGAACTGGTGCAGCAGGTCGCGGGCATCCCTCACGTGCAGCGCCTGCGGGTACACACACGCCTGCCGGTGGTCATCCCCGAGCGCGTAACGGACGACTTGTTGCGGGCGCTCACCCCACCGCGACTGCAAAGTACCCTGGTGGTCCACACCAACCACGCCCATGAAATCGATACCGGGGTCGCAGCGGCCTTCCGCAAGGTACGCGGGGCCGACATCACACTGCTCAATCAGACGGTACTGCTGGCCGGCATCAACGATTCAGTCGATGCCCAGGTCGCACTGAGCGAGCGTCTGTTTGCGGCTGGTGCACTGCCTTACTACCTGCACCTGCTCGACCGGGTGAGCGGCGCGGCGCATTTCGACGTGCCTGCGGACCAGGCTCGCAGCCTGCACCGCGAGATGGCCGCGCGGCTGCCCGGCTACCTGTTGCCGAGACTGGTTCAGGAAATTGCCGGAGCACCGTCAAAAGTTGCGGTCGACGGCTGAGGGGACTTACAGCGGCGGGCGCCTGCGGTAAGCTGCAGCGCATAGTTACCCGGAGGAGCACACCATGGCTGTCGACAGCGCCGATGCGCAGGACGCACTGCAGACCCTGTTGGACAAGCAGGCCATTCGCGAACTCAAATACCGCTACCTGAATGCCTGTGACGACAAATCACCCGAGCAGGTGACAGCCTGTTTCGCGCCTGGCCCGGTGAACATCAATTTCGGCCATATCGGGCAGTTCGCCAACCGCGAGGACTTTGTTGCAGTGTTTGTCGCCCTGGGCTGTCACGAGCACATCGTCGACATGCACCACGCGGAGAACATGCTGGTCGAGATTACCGGGGCCGACACCGCGCGCGCGCGGGTGGGGCTGCGTTTCCACAGCATCAACACACAGGACAAGACCACCGTGCAACTCGGCGGCTTCTACGAGGATGAATACCGCCGCATTGACGGCGAGTGGCTGATCAGCGCCAGCACCTTCAACGTGCGCTCTGCCCTCATCACCGACTACGCCAGTGGCAGCGACACCGTAGTGTGGGCGGCCAACTACATGCCGCCGCAGTCCGCCTGAGTATCATCCCGCCGGCAGGACCGCATCGAACCGCACCGGCAGCTCCCTGACGCCCCGCAACACCGCGCCCTGCGGTCCGGGCTGGGCCGGATCTGCCAGGCGCAGCCCCGACAGGCGGCCCAGCAGGGCGCCCAGCGACACTTCGATCTCCGCGCGTGCCAGGTGTGAACCCAGGCAGAAATGCGGGCCTCCACCAAACGTGACGGACTTGTGGTGCGCGCCGCGGTCCAGCCGGAAGGTGTCGGCATCGGCAAACACCGCCGGGTCGCGATTCGCCGTGGCATTGCCGTAGAGCAGCGCCGAATCGGCCGGTATGGTGACGCCTGCCACGGTGATTTGCCGCTCCGTATAGCGCGGCTGCAGGCACACCGCTCCATACAGCCGCAAACCCTCATCCACTGCGGCCGCATGCAGGGCGGGGTCGGCCAACAAGCTCGCGCGCAAGGCCTCATCCCGCAACACCGCCCAGAGCAGGCTTCCCAGTGACAGGTAGGTGGTATCCGCTCCGGCGGGGAAAATCAGCCGCACGAAGGAGAAAATCTCCTCATCCGACAAGCGCTTGCCCTCCACGTCAGCGGCCGCCAGCAGGGAGAGCAGGTCGTCCCGCGGCTGCGCGCGGCGCTGCTGCACAATCGGCGCCAGGTAGTCCGTGATCGCCGCCCGGGCCTCCAGCGCTAGTGACGGGTTCCACGGGAACTGGAACAGACCATCAAGCCACTGGTGCAGCTCGGGCTCATCTTCCACCGGAATGCCGAGCAAGCCGGTAATCACCTTGAACGGGTAACGGTGGGTGTAGGCGGACACCAGATCCACCCCGGAACAACCCCGAAGACTGTCGATCAACTCATCCGCGAGCGGCCGCAGCAGGGTGTCTATACGGCGGCGAATGGCGCCCGGGTGAAAGGCGCCCGAAACCAGCAATCGGTTAACCCGATGTTCATCCCCTTCCATACACAACAGGGTTTTGCCCTGGGCGGGTTCCGAGTGCCGGCGATAGGCCGGCGCAGCGGGCACACCAGACTCATTGCGGTACAGTGCCGACACGTCCTCGTGGCGCAGGATGATCCAGGCCGTTGCGCCGAGATAATTGACGGGCACCACGCGACGCCCGGCATCACGCAGGGCAGCCATGCGCTGGTGGAAGTCCGGCAATGGGTCAGTCGCGAAATCGATCTCCGGATAAACCCGCTCAACGGCGGACTGGGTGTCGGTGCGCATACTGTTATTCTCCCCGGAGGCGGCACCCCGCTATCATGCGCCGGTCAGAACGGAATGTCGTCATCGCTGTAGCCGGGATCACCCGCCTGCTGGGGAAACCCGGCAGACTCAGTGGCGGGCGGCGGCGCTGACGCTGCTGCACCTGCGGCGCTGATTTTCCACCCTTGCAGGTTGTTGAAATACCGCCCGTTGTACTCCCGACCGCGGATGTCAAACGTCACCGTGACTTCCTGGCCGGGCTGCAGCCCCTCAAGCAGGCTGATCTTGTCCTGCACGAACTCCAGGCTGATGTCCTGGGGGTATTTGCCGTCCTCCACCGTCACCACCATTTCGCGCTTGGTAAAGCCGCTGTTGAAGGTCTGGGGTTCCTGGATGAGCTTGATCTTGCCGGTGAGGTCGTAGGCCACGCGTGTGGATCTCCTTGTATCGGGTGGGCCACTCCGGCGCCACGCCACCTGCCACGGCGTGCTCGGGCAGTGAGGGCGGGGACCGGAATGTAAACATGCCCAGTCTAGTGGGGCGCGGTCAGGATGTGTAGGGCGGGAGCCGAATTGATCGCCGAGGGCACCGGCCGCTGCTGCTGCCGACGACTGGCGTTACGCTGGAAAAAGCAGCGATTTCAGTCGTTTGCGGTCTATCTTGCTGGTGCCGGACTGGGTGCGAGGAAAGGTGTCCAGCAGTGCGAAGCGCACCTCACCCCACTGGGAGAACTCCTGCCCGACGTGGTCCAGCCGGTCGCGGCTGGGCAGCTCGGCCGCCTCCATGGCAATCACCACTTCCGGCTCACCCGATGCCGTGACACCTGCAAACAGGCACACGTAATTCACCTGCAGAACGTTCTGCAGGTTCGCCTCAATGGGCGCCACCGCGAGTTTCTGCCCGGCGAGGATCACCACATCGGCAGTGCGGCCCAGAATGCGGAATGCGCCGTCTTCGCGCTGTATGGCCTGGTCACCCGGGTAGAAATAGCCCTCGCGGAACGCCGCGCGGGTGGCCTCCGGGTCATCCATGTAGCCACTGGCATCCAGCCCGGTCAGCTTGATGCGCAATCGACCCTCCTCGTTGACCGCACACACCTGCCCCGATGCATTTTCCACTTCGACCACCCGGGCCCCGGTCGAGACCATCCAGCTGAGATCCGCCGGCAGGGCGTAGTCATGCCAGAGAACCCCGAGGCCCACTTCCGTGCAACCGTAGGAATTGAACACATCGAAGTGCTCACGCAAAGTGCCAACGACCCTGGCTGATACGAAACCGCCGCTCATATAGAGAATCGGGCGGGCGCCCGTTTGGATCGCCATCTGCGCCAGACTCTCGCACTCGCTCAGCCGCAAGGCCATGTCCGGGAGCAGTGTTGCCCGCGTAACGCCGCTGCGTACAAAGGGCTCTACCCAGTCACTGCGCTGATCCAGAATGGCTGTGCCGCCAACATGCCACACCGAGGAGGGCGCCTTGTAGCCGTTACCCGTCCACAGGCCGAAGCCCAAGGCGTGGTACCGCGTGCTGCTGTCATAGGCCTGGAAATCACAGCGCTCCCTGTCTGATTCGCGTTGCACGCGCGCGGGCACAAACACCTTCTTGTACTTGCCTGATGTTCCCGAGGTGAAGAGGATATGCCCACAGTCGTCAACGTCCTCCGCCAGCGGTGGGGCTTCGAAAGCGAGCGCGTCGTCAAATACGGGCTTGCCAAGGGTCAGCACGGGCGCCAGCTCACAGGGCTCCACCGTGCCCGTTTTTTCGCCACACACCACAACGCCCAGCAGAGGCGTGATCTCCAGCGACGCCAGCACCTCCAGCGACGCAACACAGATCGTCGTATACCCCTGCGCCTGCAGCGCCAGAGTCGCCACCCAACAGTCGGCCAGGTTGTGCACCATCACCGCAACCGTCCCCCTGGACTGCGGAAGGACTCCAGCGAGCTCACCGGCCGCCCGGGCAATGGCTCCGGCAAACGCGTAATAGGAAATCGCGTGGTCGTTGTGGATGATGGCGGGTGCGGACGGTGTGCGTGCGGCGAAATCGAAGATGTATTGCGCGATAAACATAAAACGTCCCGGCGGCGGCCTTGTGACTGATTTCCCCATGATACACCGTCATATGGCCGACGGCGGGGAACGCTGCTACTGTGACACGCACCGCCCAGCGGGGAGGATTCGGTATGACCGCAGCCAGCATCCATGATTTTGCCCATGAGGACCTTCCCGGAGATGCGCTGCACACCGCCTTGCGCGATGCACGGGAACGGGGCCCCCTGAGCCCTGCACTGTTCGGCGGTCAACCCGCGTTCCTGATCAGCAGCCACGCGGCACTGGCCGAGGCCTTTCGCGACAACACCCGCTTCCCACCTGCCGATGCCTACCGCATCACCATCGAGCCCGTGCAGGGCGTCACGTTCCAGACCATGGAGGGGGAGCAACACCGGCTGTATCGCCGACTGGCGACACCGGCGTTTCAGTCCCGCGTGGTGGAAGCCATGGAGCAGGAGGGGCTGGCCCGCATCGCCCACGAACTCATCGACCGTCTGGGCGGGCAACGCAGTGCCGATTTCGCCCAGGCGTTCACACACCGCGTAGCCTTTGCCGTCATCAGCCGCATGCTGGGCATCCCCACCGACCGGGAGGATGTTTTCCGCGACTGGGCCGTGGGCTTCCTCGAGTTTCCTCGGGACCCGATGCGCTCGCGCGCCTGCGCAGAGCACATTACCCAGTATCTCCTGCCGATTCTGGCGCAGCGCAGACGGGAGCCTCGAGAGGACATTCTTTCCGGGCTGGTGCTGGCTGAAGTGGAGGGGCGCACACTCACCGATGAGGAAATTCTCGCCCACATTCGCCTGCTGTTCAGCGCCGGGGCATCCACCACCACCGATGCGCTGGGCAATCTGGTCTACACCCTGCTGGCCGACCCGGCACGCTGGCAGGCGTTACTGACCGAACCAGGGCTGCGCACCGGCGCCATCGAAGAGCTGCTGCGCTGGGAAACGCCGGTGGCGGTGCTGCCGCGGCTATCGGCACCCCACCCCATCGAATTCCACGGCACGGAGATTCCTCCTGCCACATTCTGTCTGTTCGCCATCGCGGCAGCCAACCGCGACCCAGCGGTGTTCGAGCAACCCGACGTGTTCGATATGCACAGGGACAGCAGCAAGAAGCTGCTCAGCTTCGGGCCGGGGCCACGCCTGTGCCCGGGCATGCACCTGGCGCGCCGACAGCTCGCCGTGGCGCTGGACGTCATTCTGGAACGCCTGCCGGGCCTGCACCTGCTCCACCCACAGGACGCCGTACCGAGGGGCGCGATTCTACGTGGGCCGGCGCCGTTGCGGGTGGGCTGGTAGGCGCGCTCGATATCGATGTACTTATCTTTAAGCATCACGACGCACAACTGTGCGCTTAGCGCCATCGTGTTCTCAATGTGATTCTTGAGTGGGTTGATAACGTTCATGTCTCTTCACTGACACATCCGTAAATGAACCCTCATAGCATCAAAGGCCCACTTCATGGACGTCTACAGAAAAGCCGTTCCCCGCTGAGACAGCGGTGTTTTTTGTGAATTTGGAAATCGATATCCCATAGCATCTATGAGCAGGATTGGGAAATCAGCAATAAGCAATCCGGGCTGGCGAAAGCACTACCACGAAATGATCTCGCCCAAGAAAGCAAGCTATAAGTTGCATTCCAAGAGCGAGTGACCTTAATCTCCCACCAAGCAACTCTTAAATTGCTTTTAATATCTAAGCAGCTAATATCTTGCTATATCAATTTTTAGCAACAAATTTATTGCTTGAAAGGAGGCCAAATGGGCGCGATTCATGAGCAGATGAAAGCACGACGCAAGGCCCTCGGTCTGAAGCAGGAGGACATGGAGCTGCGGGTGGGGATGTCACGCCAGCAATACCAATACCTGGAGTCCAAGGGCAACCCCCGCCTGGACACGCTGGAACTGATCGCCAAGGGCCTGAAAATGGAAGTCATGCTGGTGCCACAGGAAAAACTGCGGGACATAGCGGATATCCTGGCAGGCAAGAAGAAAATTGGCAGCGAGCTCAGGGTGACCGCAACAGGTTCGACAATTGAGCCCTCGCCAGAGGACGACCCCTGGCGCGGCCTACTGGGGGATCACGATGACTGATGGAGAGACCGTCAGCGTACTGGAACTGGCTCTCCACGGGGTCACGCTGGGCTATCTGGCGGGCTATCGGGATGGGCAGACCATCCTGACCTTTACGCCCGAGTTTGCCGCCGATGAAGCCCGTCCGACGTTTAGTCTGATTACGCACCCGGCTTTCCCCACGGCACAGGAAATCATGGCCAAACCCTGGGTCAGGCAGCAGAAGCTGCATCCGGTGCTCTCCAACCTGTTGCCCGAGGGCGCATTGCGAGAGTACCTCGCACAAGCACTCAAAACCCATACAGAAAATGAATTCGAGCTCTTCACCTATCTGGGTCAGGACTTGCCCGGTGCGCTGATCGCTACCGGTATCGAGCCTGACGACGTTCCCAATTACGTCCTGAACGATTCAGCGAGGGCCAACGCGGTGAAACCTCTCGCGCCGAAAGAGAAGAAGCGGTTTTCGCTGGCCGGGGTACAGATGAAGTTCTCTATGCGCGAACAGGATGGACGCTACCAGATCGCCGAATCGGGGGCGCTGGGGGACTGGATCATCAAAACACCCTCCACAACGCACAAGCATGTTCCTCTGAATGAATACACGGCGATGCATCTGGCCCAACTTGCGGGTGTCAGCATCCCCGACATCCGCCTGGTCGAGATGGATAAGCTGGAGCAGCTCCCTGCCATCAATCTGCCCAATGAACACTATGCCTTCGCCATTCGGCGCTTTGATCGACATGAGGGTAACCGCATCCACATGGAGGATTTCGCCCAGATACTGGTGAAATACCCGCAGGAGAAATACCGCTCCGCCAACTACCAGCAGATCGGAAAAATCCTGTATCGCTACGCTGAGGATGGACTGGGCGATGTGCAGCAATTTGCTCGAAGATTACTGGTGAATATCCTGCTCGCCAATGGCGATGCCCATTTGAAGAACTGGAGCGTGATTTATCCCGACACCGTTACACCAGTCCTCTCTCCCGCCTATGATATCGTGACGACTCGCGTCTACATGGGTGACGAACAGGAGTTCGCGCTGAACCTGGGCAAGGGTCGGGACTGGTATCAAGCGACAATGGAACAGTTCGAGTATTGGGCCGGTAAAGCCGATATACCCTGGCGTGCTATCCGGCCTCACTTGCTGGAAACCATGGCCAAAGCACGCGACCAGTGGCCGGATGCCCTCAACGAATTACCGATGGACTCGCGGCACAAAGCACAACTGAAAGAACACTGGCGTAATCTACATCCTGACTTTCAGATAGCGACCCCCTAGCCAATAGATATTGGTTTCGGTCACCTGGCTTGTCAGTTTCCTGGATTATTTTCCTACCCTTCACCGCCAACCGGAAATTACAGGCATAAAAAAGCCTGCACTGGGCAGGCTTTTTCAGCAGGTACTCCAGTTAAGCCGACTTACGCCGCGACCAGCCAAGACCTGCCAAACCGAGACCGATGAGAGCCAGGGTCGCTGGCGCCGGCACCACGTTTACCGAAACGTTATCCAGTTGGACCCGGGTTCCGGCTGACGGGTTGGTTTCTTGCAGAAAAAAATCAATTTGGGCATTGTTGAATCCACCACTGAAATCAACATCGGAAACGAGGACCGTACTCTTGAAGCTTATGGTATTACCGAAATCAGCGACTTCGCTGCTCTCACCAACAAGTAGGCTACTTACGAACCCATTCCCGAGCTGAAAGTAGCCAAAAAAGACGGAGAAAAAGTCTGTCTGCTGCGGTTTGTTGATTTGCCACTGATAATCGAACGCAATTTCGACCGCTGTACTCGTGGTTGGCAGTTTAAACCCCTGGTTGAACTGAACCGTTCCTGGTGTGCCGGGGCGCCCTACGTGTGCTGTGCCGTTATCAAAAGTAACGCCGGAAGTCCCGCTTAGTACATTGATAGTCCAGCCGCTCAAATCAGTATCGAATGTGCCGTTAGTGATCAGGTTAGCCTGAGTTGCCGCAGCAACCCCCCCAAACATCAAAACACCAACAGCCGCATTACGAATGAGAACCTTCAAAGACATCTGTTTACCTCAATTTTCTGAATGCCAGGGGTGTTCGCAATACTCGCGCCAACCTGGTCTTTATTCCATTAAACCATGAAGTTAGCGCAAATCCTCAATGCGCAGCACAGGCGGGTTGTAAAATTTACTGACAGCGTTCGCGCAGCAGATGCGCCCCGTAATGGCGCATGTCCGGTTCTGGGCGCGCGCTGTCGTTGGCCTGGAGCGTAAACTCATTACCTCGATCAGGCGATAGTAGAAAGCACGGTTTTTGCAGGCCGACATGTGGGGATTAGGGAGATTGCTGAGAAGGTTTGCCTGACCGGGAAGCCGGACCCCAGCTTCCTGGAATATGATCCAGGCTTTTTTGACCAAACCGAGAACAGGGTGGAGCCAGTGGGTGTGAACCCCTTTGCTCCAAAAGTGTTACCCATGTCCTCGGAATAAAGTGCAACCTATGTGACCGGAATGCACCGATTGAGCTTCCCGACACATAGGTGCCACTTTATTCCGGGCACATAGGTTACACAATTAGGCATTTGGGGGGAGCCTCAGATGCCCTGGAAAGAGTGTAATCATATGGATGAGCGTCTCAGATTTGTGGCCCGCCTGTTGGATGGCGAGAAAATGGCCGTCATGTGCCGGGAGTTCGGGATCTCCCGCAAAACCGGGTACAAGATATTCAATCGTTACAAAGACACCGGTATTCAAGGGCTGGAGGACAGGGCCCGCAGCCCCTACCGGCACCCGAACAAAACGCCTTTTCAGGTGGAAAAAGCAATCCTGAAAATCAAACGGGAACATAAAACCTGGGGCGCTCCCAAGATCCGGGACAAGTTGATCAAGGAGTTCCCGGTGATCCAGCCGCCGGCTCCCAGCACCATCCATGCGATTCTCGATCGACACGGACTGGTCAAACGCCGCAAGCGCAGGCGCCACAAAGCCCAGGGCACAAGCCTCAGCATCGCCCTGAGCCCCAATGCCCTGTGGTGTACTGACTACAAGGGCCAGTTCCTGCTGGGCAACAAACAGTACTGCTATCCCCTGACAATCACCGACCAGCGCTCGCGCTATCTGCTGGCCTGTGAGAGCCTGGAATCCACCAAGGAAAGCGGCGCATTCCCGGTATTTGAGCGGGTATTTAAGGAGTTCGGTTTGCCAGCTGCTATTCGCTCTGACAATGGCGTGCCGTTCTCCAGTCCCCATGCCCTGTTTGGCCTGAGCCGGCTCTCGGTCTGGTGGCTACGCCTGGGAATCGGTATCGAACGGATCAAACCGGGCAACCCCCAGGAGAACGGCCGACATGAGCGTATGCACCTGACCCTCAAGAATGAGGCCACCAAGCCGCCCAGTTATAACTTCTTGCAGCAGCAAGCGCGCTTTGATGACTTCATAGAGGGTTACAACAACGACCGACCCCACCAGGCGCTTGAAGGCCGGTATCCTGCTGAAGTGTATACACCCTCAGCCCGGGAATACTTCCACCCGGAACCGCCTGAGTACCCGTTTCATGACCGTACGATCCGGGTCACCCAGTGTGGGCGGATATGCATAGGCAGCCGCAAAGTGAACTTCAGTACCGTGTTTGCGGGCCAGTATGTAGGGATTAGAGAGATCGCTGACGAGATCTGGCTTGTCAGTTTTATGGATTATGATCTAGGCTTTTTTGACCAGACCGAGAACAGGGTGGAGCCAGTGGGTGTGAACCACTTTGCTCCAAAAGTGTTACCCATGTCCTCGGAATAAAGTGCAACCTATGTGACCGGAATGCACCGATGGATAAATGGTCGTGTGAGAGGACTCGAATAGCAGTCCTATCATCTTGTTTTCTAAGGTTTTAGTGTAATTCGACTACTGGTAATACCGACAAATATACCGTCATATTATTTTTTTATTAAGGTTCGAATCCGATATAACGGATCTGACACCTGAAAACGCACCTGCAATTAACGGGTTCTGACACCCCGCCTGTTCTTTCTCAGAAGCGGCAGAAGAACGTACCACACTCCCAGAGCAAGAATCGCAGTAATCAGTATCTCGGATAAGTGGACGTAAAGCCAGACCAGGAATCCGATCTTGCAGGCCCAGCTAAGCATGGTCCAGATCCGGTCCATTCTAGAGCGCGGTTTGATGACACGGACGTTCCTTTTACGACGGAATTTGAAAAAGGTCATGATTTGATCCTCATTGGTTGGTCGTCGGTAATGACTGCCTCCATCCACAGGAGGCCGTAGGGGGTTGAATCGAAGAGATAGGGAAGACGGAAGGCTTTTGACCTTCACCGTCACCGCTGAAGGCAGTAGCTGGCTTCCCGGTGTTAACGGGTTATGAGAAACCTGCAGGAATTACAGGGCTCGTCAGGAATGACTTGCCTGTTCAGCCAGCTATTGACTGAAGTGGTTCCATTGCGGAGTGCCACGGAGACAACTGATCAGATTGTGCCTGGTTGATTACTACCGGGGTTGGGGATTGGCACATTCCGGAGAGGTTGTGCCGTAGAGTTATCCTGAAGGTCATTGAGGTAGGCCACGGCTTCAGAGGCTCTGGCCGAGGCCCAGAAGACCGCCTTTACATCGTTGCTCAGAACTTTGATCCAGTTGGCCAGGTAATCAGCATGGTCTTGCCGGGGAGCAGGACTGATATTGAGCTGTGCACATAGAAAAGCTGCACCCAGCTCCGCTATTAGTTCCTCCATCGCATAGGCCTCATTTCCGAAGCGTCCCGAGAGATCCCTATTGCAGCGTTTCTCATTCCCGGTCCAGTGAGTCAGCTCATGCAGCAACGTGCTGTAGTAGCTTTCTGTGGGGCTACTGGTATCCGTCCCAATGAAGCTCTCCGGATCGGGAATGGCAATGTAGTCATTCTTCGGGGAGTAGTAGGCACTGGCTCCTCCAGTTCTGATATCGGCGCAGGTAGTGGATATGAAATGATCCACACCGTGCAACGGATCAACGGGATTAGTAATCTCCGGGACTGGGGTTTCCAGCAAGTCATCCAGCCCAGTGACTTGATCAGCGTTGAATACAGAAGCCGTCCTGATGAGAACCTTGAGTCTGGGATTGTCACCGGAAATGCTGTCAGTGCTTGAATTCACCTCTGCTTCCGGCAATGGCTTGTAGATCACAACAGGAGAAGCCTTCTGGCCCTTGCGGACCTGTGCTCCCATCGCATGCCACTGCTTGTATGTCGCCCACCTATTAGACAAATAGCCCTTGTCCAGAGCACTGGCCCATAGAGACAGGATATTGATGCCGTTGTAGGTACTGCGTGTATACGCATTGGACGGTAAACCCAGATCGGGAGCATTCCAGGGCAACTGGAAATCTCTGGAGTTCTCCATTGCTGAAATGATCTGATTGGTAATCTTCTCGTGTACTGTGGATTGGATAGTCATCTTTGATTCCTCGTAAAGTAATCAGGCACAGGCAGGCCTCAGCCCGACGCTGTGCCGAAAAAGTGATCAGATTGTGTTGAGTACTACTTGGAGATGGGGCTAATAGAGGAGGGAGCGAACAGTCTTACAGGAGTCCTCTCTCAGCGAAGGAAACAGAATCCGTGCCTCCAATCACGATATGATCGACCACACGGATATCGACTAACCTCAATGCCTCGGTCAGTCTTTGAGTGATGCGGATATCGGCTGTACTCGGTTCAGGTACGCCAGATGGATGAGGATGAGAAAAGATCACTGCAGCGGCATTGATCTGCAGACACCGTTTAACTACTTCTCTGGGATAGACAGCGGCTCCATCAATGGTGCCTCTGAACATCTCTTCGTAGTGCAGCACCCGATGCTGGCTGTCCAGAAAGACAACACTGAAGACTTCGTGGTCACGGTTGGCCAGCTTGACCTGAAGGTATCTCCTGACTGCATTCGGGGAAGAGAGAGTATCTGGTCTCAGGTACTTCTCTTCCAGAAGCTGCAACATCAGGTTGTACACATCATCGAGTGAGGCAGGCTCGGACAGTTGGTACTTCCCATTGCCTGACTTGATCAGGTTAGGTTCGTTGCCAGAAGAAGTATTCGGTTTAGAATGTATAGTCATTGGTCATGGCTCCTTTAATAAATGAAGGTGTGCCATGTGCGCAAAAAGCAACGGGGGGGTCGTTTCCGAGGGGCACCCCCTTAATCACTGGTGCGCACATAGGCACCAGGAGCCGAGCTAAAAGCTCAGACAATTGACTGCAAAATCAATGGGAAAGTCAGAAATACTGGACACCTCATCATGGAAGAGTATTTAGTCGAGTCATTTAGCGAGTTTCATGGAGTTATAGAATCTATTAGAGGAAAGCAGAATACGATCTGCAGAGGACTCAAAAGCGTTGATTATGAGTTGAAGCCAAGCGTTGGTCGATTTAAGCCCGCCAATCCAAGAGCTAAGCATACGTCGATGGAGAAAAAGCTACTCACTCTCTTCAAAGAGTCAGCACTACCTCATATTTCATACAGACCGGAAAATGACTGGGAGTGGCTCGCCGTGGCTCAACATCATGGGTTGCCCACACGACTCATGGACTGGAGTTACAATCCCCTCTCTGCTGCATACTTTGCAGTTGAAGAGGAACATGATGGCGATAGCGCTGTATATATATTCTGGGGAGCCTCAACGGTGAGCGATTTCAAAGGTAACCCACTGGATATAAATAAGGTGGTAAGGTACCGGCCACCCCACGTCACACCAAGAATTGCGGCCCAAGCCGGCTTATTTACTGTTCACCCAAACCCCGAAGATGCATTTTCTCATAAATCAATGTTCAGGATTATCATCAGAAGAAAAGCGCGCAGAGAAATAAAGCGTACATTAAACAAATACGGGATAAGCCGAAGGCACTTGTTTCCCGGGCTGGATGGCATCGCTCACGATCTAAAGTGGCTTCAGACGTCTGGCTACTAGTTACTTAACCCTGAGCCAGACATGACCAAACATTTTGAACGAAGCAGTGCGTTTCTTAGGAGCCGCACATCATACTCCCCGAGACCCTCAAACTATTGCCGCAAAAGAATTCTTGACATTTTCTCCATATATTCTGCTCTAAAATTCAAGTTGCAAGGTTAAGAAAACACAGATTCAAACCGCTCCCGGACTTCGTGGAACCTACTTTTACTAAAAAGCTGCTCTTTATCAAGAGTAATAACATTTGCGTATTGCGCAAACGGTTTAAGGGCCTGATTGTCCATAGCGCAGAGGAAAATTTGACCATCTCCTAACTTATCTTCTGTTAGAACGGAGATAATACTTTCGTAGTTTATATCTGACTGTTCGTGCTGATTTGGTGTATCGATAATGAGAGGAGCTCTAACGCATGAGCCATGCTTTCTCATATGTGAATACAAAGCCAAATAATAAGCCAGTACAGCGCGCGAGTTATGCGCGGCACCACCATTATCATACACTTTGTTGTAGTCCGTAGGTTTGTTGATTCTAGATAAGTTGACACGCGTTGCGTTAAGGTCATTGATGTATGTGACCATAAGCTCGGTAAAGTCCGAATCTAACTTCTCGCGTTCATTCCTGTTTAGAAGTTTTCTCTGACGACCTTTCAGGTTTTTTAAGGTATTGGAGTACCTTTTAGCATCAGAATGCTTGTCATGCAGTACAACACTAACCCTTTGCTTTACCTGTCGCGACGAAATAGTGTCTATCAAGTTGGTATAATCTTGGCCAATACCTTCTTTTGAATACTTGCCTTCGATGTAGTCAATTTCCTGTCGAACAGAATTTAACCTGGACTCGGTTTCGTTAAGTGCAGTCAGGGTAGATCGGTACTCAATCTGCAGATCGTCTGCTTGGGACTTAAGCTTTTGCTCATCAGCCAGCAGGCTTGAACGACTAATAACTGAATTATCATGTTCTGTGCCACAGACTGGACACTCGAGGTGATCTGTTTCTAGATTCTCTACTGAGAAAATGTAATCGAGCTCAATCTCGTTTGCAGCATGCCGAGCATATCCAAGCTGGTTGAGGAGGTACTGTTCCTCACCTCGAAGTTCAGATAGCTTCTGAAGCAACAATTCTTGCTCATTGCAGAGTGCGGCCAAGTCTATGTCAATTTCCGACTTCGCCGCCTCAAAGAACTCATCCGAAAAGTCGACATTAGATTCAACAAAGTATTTATTTACAACTGCGAGTGCATTATCGATACGTTCTATTTCAAAGTTATTTTCAGTTTCCAATACTTTTGCATCATATATAGACTCTTCTATCTGAAAGTGTTCGTCAGAGAGGTAGCCAGCATGATATTTTATGATTGTCTTTTGCCAATTTGCGTACTGACCTAGATTTTTAAACCCGGCCCAAGGATGTGACCACGTTTTCTTTTGATCCAAATAGTACGGCAAGAAATAGTATGCAGGTGGTGGCGTTTCTAGCCGAGGCACCTCTCCTTCTTTTGGACGCGCCGGCAGCAATGCGTTAAATCGCACAATCTCGGAAAATACATCTGAATACTCGCCTGTTACTCGTGTATATTTTTTGTATTCGCCATCACCTTTTTTCAAATATAGTTGATCTTTGTACCGCGCTACAGAATAACGAATATCGTCAACAGTAAAGTCTACAATTCCTTTACAGTCGATCGATATCCAATCATCATCGAACGATGGCTCACAGCCGAGAACCCAAAGAATTGATTTAACTAGTGACGATTTTCCAACGTCATTATCTACGCCGGTTATTAGATTCAATCTCGGCTGAAACTCGAACCGCCCCCCTAATTCTTTCGAACTGGACAGGAGTTCTAGCTGGTTGAATCTTAAGCTCTTCATATCTCAACGTCCTCAAATTGCGGATAAGCAGTTTATAGCGCTCAAGATTTCTTAATTCAGTAACATCCGACATATCACTGCTCCTCTTATGTCATTGGCGTTGCCCAGTGCTTGCTTCGTCTTCTCAGAGAGCTCACTTTCAATGAACTCAATAGCATCGATTGTTGCCGAAAAGGACAAATCCTCTGCACTCGACACTTTGTCACATATCTGTTGGTCGATAGCCATTGTTGCCGGGTCCCGTGATGCTATTGCTCTTGTATAATATCGCTCAACACACTTCCACAAGTTCTTTTTCTGTATAAACGGGATCGCAAGCTCTGCAGCGAGTAGATCGAAATTTGATCTTAAATCGACTTTACGATCATCAACCGCGAACTGGTTAATTACCCTGTCAACTGTAACGCTGGTTAGCCCTTTTTTCTCAACCAGGTCTTCCCATTTCTTGTAATCATAGGAGACCATACCTTTCCGATGTAATTCATCTACGAGAGTTCTATAAACGTAGACTGGCATCGATTTGCTCATCGGATATATGTGATCGATGAGTGATGCAATCCTACCGACAACAGCGTCTTGTATCCCCACGCTTGCAAGATTTGGCAATATGAAATTCAGCTTATCAATAAGCTTCAAATCGATCTTTCCTGAAGTTACATGTTTTTTAATTTCCGATATGGATTCTTCGGTAAGATCTGTGCATGCTAGAACCTCAACTTTCAGATTCGGATTTTTAAGTGGAAATTTAAATCCACATGTAGCGACAAGATTAATAACATCGACGTCATCAATAAACTGCTTTTCTGATACCGAACGCAACATTTTTAGCAGTATTGAATCTTTTCCTGCCTTGGAAGACATTACTCCATTCAGCGTGATCCCTGCACTCGAAAACTCTTTTACTTGACTGAATTCAAACTTAACTTTGTTGCCATCTAGCGAATTACCGACCACTACATCTTCATGAAGCTCGACAAATACGATGTACTCTTGCCGCTTGAGATGCTGCTCTATTAATCTGCACAACGCCCAATGATATTGATACTCATATTTTCCAAAAGTTTGAGATCCAGCTGTCTCACGCTGGGGGTCAAAAAGGGGATTGTCTGATTTCTTTGGCATCTTGTATTCAATTTTTTGAGGCAGTCACTTCATCGATCTCTAATTGGATAGATATACAATTCCATGATTAGCTACGCTCTATTGGTAAGGCCCTGCCATGAAAGCCCAAGAACTCCCGGTTTATATTTTCTATCAACAATCATGAACTAAAAAACCGGCTTCCAACCAGCAAGGACAATTGGCGCAGGATCATTAATAGATTCGTGGTTATCCACAGATTCCAAGTGTAGCTTGAAATATGTCTCTCTTTCCGTGGATGTAAAAACAAGAGAATCACCAGATTCCGCGCTCCATTTCGAAAAAAACTTTGTCAAATGGGTCAATCGATACTCGTTACGAGTACTTTTCGGTGGGTCAAAGGTTTTTCCATTATAGTAAATGTATCTTAGCTCCCATTCATCGCCGTCCGGATCGATACACGTTATCCACGCATCCGGATTAAAGAGATCTGGATCAAGCCTCGGGAAGAAACTCAATAAATCTTCATCTTTCTTGGGAACTGCAATACCAGCTTGGTGACCACCAGTTTCGCCGGTATCATTCTTGGTGAGTACTTTCTTGTATGATTTACTCATATTCTAGGGCTCAACAGACAGTGCTTTATCCAGGTCATTGTTGTCTCGAGTACTAATTGGAATTGCTGAGTTACCCAATTCTCGCTTCCACTGGCTTCTCTCTATCATTGTTTCTTCTACCGTTCCAAGATAAAACAATCTGTATACTGTGACAGGATCTTCCTGCCCTCTTCTGTGAGCTCGCGCGGAGGCCTGCATTTCCAGCGCAGGGTTCCAATTAGGTGTGTAGTGAATTACCACTGTCGCTGCCGTAATGTTTAACCCAGCTCCCGCTGCCCTTGGGTTCAAAACCAGTACAGCAGGTCCGCTGGCGGACGAAAATTCATCTACTATCGCCTGCCTATCAGGCTGAGGCGTTGCTCCATTAATTGAGTTCCAGTAGTTGAATCTGACACCACTCTCACTAATCGCTCGCCGAATCAATTCACCACAGCGATTGTAAGTAGCGAAAATAAGAACCTTTTTGCCATTTTGGGCAGACTCTTTGAGAAGTTGAGCGCATAACTCCATTTTGGGTGTCAAGAGAGCATGATTGGAGTCCTCTGACAGTTCGGCTTCTTCTGCCCATGGATCTTCGTTGCTTGCCTGAACTCTTAACCAGGGATGTGCGCAGTGGATCGCGAGCTGTCCCACTGCCACGAGCCTCCCTGCTCGTCCATACTCTGAAATAACCTCGTCTCTGGTCTGACAATAGCTTCGGCTCAATTTTTCATCCATTTCTACAGGAAGATCGATATCTGTTCGGTCCGGCAGATCGTTGGCAACATCCCTAACCCGCCTCTTAAGGACTATCGTATCCGCCGACTCTCCAAGCTCTATGGCACCTTCTTCTGAATCTGGATATGTCGCAGAAAAGTCTTCTTTGGTACCAAAAATACCAGGCACAGCAATGTCTGCAAGTGACCACAAGTCTAATAGTGTGTTCTCTACAGGCGTACCCGTGACAGGAATAGCGTATTTCCGGGACAGCGTCGAAATCGCTATACGACGCTTGGATTCTGGATTCTTCAAGGCCTGAGCTTCGTCGCATATCAGATAGGTCCAGTCCACCCCCCTGAACATAGCAACGTCATTTACCAAAGTGTCATAAGTCGTTATAACAACTTCTGATCTCATGAGGTCTCGATAATAGCCCGTACGCTCACCGCCTCGGTGGATCTGTAAACGTATTGAAGGAGCAAACCTGTGGATCTCGCGATGCCAATTTGCTATCAGCGTGGTTGGACATACAATTAGAGCAGGACTTTCTTCCGAGGGTTCTTTCAATAAAAGCAGCGCGATTATCTGTAGGGTTTTCCCAAGACCCATCTCGTCAGCCAGTATTGCACCGCCTATAGATTCCAAAGCATCCAATAACCAGGCTACTCCTCTCTCCTGGTAGGGGTACAGAGTCGCGTTCAGTCCCTCGACGGCTTTTGGCAGTGCAACGTGCATCGACCGACTATTGGCTTTCTCTAGAACCTCAGCAGCCACACTGACTTCAATACCGTCAATTCCCTCCCTAAGCAGTCTAAGTACTTGGGGAAAGGTCAGATCCGAAGGAGTTTGTCCTGACATCGCGCTAGCAACTATCTCAGGACAGTCGTGAGGTAGTGGCTTGATACGAGCTCCGTCAAAAAGCCAATTATGTGACAGTGAAAGACAAGGGAGAAAAACTTCAGACCCGGATTTGATGATATTGGAACCGAGTGAAGCAGAAAATTTAGTGTCTACCCGCTCAATTCGTAATACCGGATTGATCAGCCTGGTTGAAAACGGGAATCCAAGATTTGAAGCATCAAAATCTCGGTAGTCACGTTCTAGCCTCTCCAGCTCCCCATTCATGTGTGCAAAAGTTCCTTCAACTCAGCGGGTGTATAGGCTGGACGCCGCTTATGTATTGCTCTGTGGCAATTGGGGCATAGGGGTATTAGGTCTGTCTTTGGGTCATATGCCCTGGGTTGCTCTACTTCACTCAGGGGCTCAATATGGTGAACCTCAAGAATTGAGGGCATGTCCGACCCATATAGATCCGAAGGCTGGAATCCGCACACTCCACACTGATCTCCATGAATGGAAAGGCATAACAACCTGTTCCTAATGCTACGCTCTCGTTTCAGTGTTAAAGCATGACTAATCGAACCCTCTTCATCCGGCACAGCCTCTTCAGCCTCATTTCCCTTCTCTTCATACCCTACCAATTCTGCAACAGAGGCAACTATCGGTACCATAACGAGGTTTACGGTTTCAACAATGCTCTCTCGACTGATGCGTTCGGATATCTTCCTGGTTGCTTCAATTTTTAGATCCGAACTGATCTCCCAGTTCGGGCCAAATGGCTTTCCATTTATTCTGAGACCATACTCATGATCTAGCTGCTCAAAAAATGCATTTGCAAGCAGGAAGTCCTCACGGGAAGCATGCGATTTAGTATGCTCTACGCAAGCGGCGGCATACGCACCGAATTTGAATGTTATTACGAGTCGCTTGAGTCCGGTCGGCCTAATCGAGAATACTGGACCATTTCCCCTATTGTAATTTGCAAACCAGAAGATTAGACCCTTCCTCGCTTCGAGTGGATCCTTTGACCCCCGCATCTCCACACCGATCTTCTCTTCCAGCAGAGAAGCGATATCAGGTATGTACTGCTCATCCACAATGAATTACTTCAATCATCTGAAGAAGGGATTTCGAATGACCTGAGGAGTTTCTTGAGGTTACTCGATACCTCATCCCGTATGTCCTCCCACATAACAGCTAACTCTTCATCCGTATTTTTGTGCTCAGCTGCAGCTAGAGCCCAGAGAAGTAGATCAAGACCTTCAACTGACACTCCTGAATTACTTTGACTGTAGATTTTTATATAGAAGTCATGCTGCTTGTTCAGGTGAACTCCGGTTGAGTGGTTCGAGTCTGTCGCACTCGTCAAACAAGGTTCCCACAGGGCACCCGTAGAAATGGTATCTACTGGACTTACGTAAAGGTTATCCGGGGACACATTGCTCTCCACCGGAGTAAGGATTTTTATCCCGTGACCTTTGTTGTTCGAAACTACTGCGGTCCCGGTGTTTTCGTCTACCTGACTCGCAGTTACCTTATCGGTGTTTTTGGTTGCTGAAATGGTCTTGTTGGAATCGCTATGATTGATCCCACTGGTAACTTTAGTGGACTGCTTTCTACGGTATCGTCGATCAGCTTCTTTGTGGGCCGGCCCCAATAACTCCTTTAACGCATCTTCGAGCGCCGGATCCAGCAGGATTCGGCTCTTCTTCACATCGACCCGGAAAGCCTCATCAAGGTTATGATCAAAATCAAACTCTACTCGCAACAAAGACCAGTGCGGATCATCTGACCGCCATAAACCCAGATATCCACCGTAGTGAATTACACGGCCTTCCCGGTGTATGTAGAAGCCCTGCCCCCTATTGGATATTTTGGCGTACTTCCTGTTCTCCTCCGGCGTCATATCCTTCGCATGAGGAAGAATCCACGCCTTGATTGTCGCGTTGTGTACGGTACCGTCTTCCCTCTGTATAGCCAGCGTTGTCAACTTCTCTGGCAATACCTGCTCTGATTTCTCCGGGTAGAATGGATTCCAGTATTCGACCCTGGAACCGTTAACGTTGATATTCACAGTGCGGTGGTCTGTATCATCCGGATTCAGATACTTGTGGAATATGAGGGCGCAGTGTTCTGCAAGCTTCTGTCTTCTATTCTTGATGGCAGTCTGTTCTCTGGTGCCACCCGGTTCTTCGTAGACCTTACTGAGCAATCGATCACATTTTGACCAGATAACAAGTGTGCCTGATTCTCCGCAGAGCTCTTCGAAAATCTCTGTTTCGTCTTCAGAAATAGGCTCATCAAGCATTTCCCAAGAATTAGCATCAGCGACATGATCGAGATCCCAAGTCAGCTTCTGCAGCGGAACCGAAGCTCCATTCCGGGAAATTATCGAGTATTTCAAACAGACCGAGCTGGATGCCGTTTTTAATCCCAGTCCAAACTTTCCAAGGGAGGCAAGGTCCTCGCGAATTTTCGCGCCATATCGCATCGCATTCCAAAGCCCGTCGGAATCCATGCCGTGACCATCATCACCGAAATACACGAACTTTCTGCCATCGGCAGTAAGTTCGATATTTATATTGATATTATCTGCATTTGCTGCGATAGAGTTATCGATGATATCCGCTGCAGCGGTATAGAAGTCATACCCAGTGTCCCTCAATCCATGAATTAGCCGGGAAGGGTCAGGCTCGTTGATCATATCATCATGGAGACTGTTCTCATTTTCGCCGCTTGACTGGTAGTCCATATCCAAGTTACTCGCAGATCAATCTAAAATTGGGGTACAGCGTTGATAGCTGCTTTTGCAAATATACAAGGTTCGCGTATTTCCCAATTCCACTCAATAGAACCAGGTCACAAAATATGGTTCTTCGTCATTTCATGTGGATTTCAGGATCGAGCCCGCAGGGCTGGCAATCAGTTAGATCATGGTCATGAACGTCTCCGTGTTGCGATATCCCCGAGCTCTGGCACGCGCCGCCTGGAATATGCCATTCAAGCCTTCCAATCGCGCATTGGTATAGGTTGAGGTCCAGCGTTGAACCACTCGATCCACATGCGTCCTCAAGGTAGCCAGCGCTTTTCGCACGGGCTCCAGGGCTGGCGTGTCGCCAACCAGACAGGATGCCCAGTTCAGGTAGTGAGTGATCCGCCAGCGTGCGCCTCGCGGTGTTCTGGCCTTGCGTACCCATGCGAGCTTTTCCTTGATCCGCCAGGCCGTGGCCGTGTCGAGCCCCTGGTCGATAATCTCGGCCAGCGCGAGCAACTGGTTGTCGGTCAGGTGGCCCACCTGCCCCCGTTTGAGTACCGCCCAGCGCAGCTGCTTGGGCAACGGCTTTTCCTTCCCTTCCAGCTTGCGCACAGAGTCCACCGAGCGGGTAAAGACCTGCACGATATGGAACCAGTCCACCGTGATGGTCGCCTCCGGCAGGTGTTCCTTGACGCCATTGATAAAGGCCGGCGACATGTCACACACCACTTCGAGCACCTGCTGCGGGTCGCCACCGTGAGACTTCAGAAAGTCGGCAAATTGCTTCAGCGTCCCCTTGCCACGACCGGGTGTGACGAACAGCACCGGCTCCTTGCGCCGCTCCATGTCGATGAACACGGTAACGTAGTTGTGGCCGCGCTTACTGGCCGTCTCATCCAGGCCGATACCTCGAACGCTGCTCAGATCAAACTGCGAGATCGCCTGTGCGACATAGTGCTTCACGATACGCCACAGGCGCGTGTCGGTGATCTCCATCAGGCGCGCCGCAGCCAGCACCGGCATCTCCCGAACCAGAGCCAGTGCGGCCTGCTCGAACAACAGCGTGAAGGCGCTCCCCTTGCGCGCCCAGGGCACTTCCACCTGACGGACACCGTGGTCGGGGCACTTCACCCGAGGCACCGAGGCCGTGATGTAGCAGTGGTGCTGGAAGAAGTTGAGGTGCCACCAGCGCTTCTCCTGAAAATCATGGGCTGGACAGAGCGCGCCACATGTCGGACAGGGGTAGCGAGCACCGCGCTCACCGGCTACCTGCAGGTGCAGCTCGTGGGGCTGCGTCGAGGTATCCAGATGCTGATCAACCAGCTGCCAGGGTGGCTGAATGCCAATCCCCAGCAGCAGAATATCGTCGCTGCGCATGTTGCCATTCCTTGTCTTTCGGTGCGCGGTAGGATGCCCCAGCATGTGGTCTAATTCCACTCAGAGTGACGAGGAGCCCAAAATATGCGGTTGGGGCATGGAGGCGGGAGCCATATTCCAGGTGGTATTCGTCCGATTTCAAGCGAAGCGCACTAGTAGTCGCAGCTACGCCATACTGTGAATGACCCATCTGCCTGAATTTCATACACATCCGGGATTACCAAATAATTGGTGATTGACAGAAAGGGACATATGTGTGACTTTCTGTCACACTTTCATTCCTTCTTTGATTGCCAGGTAGACAGACCGCTCATGCCCAACCTGACCGATTACCAGCTGCTTTCAAAGGTGGCTTCCATCTATTCCCAGCAGGCGATTGCCGACCAAATTAATCATCCTCGTGAAGTCATCAATCGATGGTTAAAGGATCGCGTGGCACATCCAGAGCAGGATTGGCTCACTTACCTGGAGCGAATAAACCTTGAGGCCATGCTTCCAAAGCCGAATACTCAGGAAGAGCAGTTTACTTTCATAGACCTGTTTGCCGGTATTGGTGGAATCCGTCACGGATTTGAATCCGTTGGGGGAAAGTGCGTGTTCACAAGTGAGTACAATAAATACGCAGTGAAAACCTACCTCGCCAACTACCACTGCGATCATGACATCCAGGGGGATATTCGCGAGATAACTCAACCGGCAGGTATGTCAGACAAAAAGGCATATGCTCACATCCGGAAGTCCATTCCGGACCACGACGTCCTGCTCGCTGGCTTCCCCTGTCAGCCTTTTTCAATAGCGGGAGTATCCAAGAAGAATTCTCTAGGACGATCACACGGCTTCGAGTGCGATACGCAAGGCACTCTGTTTTTCGACGTTGCTCGGATCATCGACGCGAAGCGCCCTCTGGCGGTGATGCTTGAGAATGTCAAAAACCTGAAGAGCCACGACAGGGGGAAGACATTCAAAGTCATCATGAATACTCTGGATGAGCTTGGATATGACGTCGCTGATTCTGAGTACAACAATTCAGAAGCTGATCCGAAGATCATCAATGGGAAGCACTTTGTCCCTCAAAACAGGGAGCGGATAGTCATTGTTGCCTTCAGACGCGACCTTGATGTGATGAATGACCTTACTCTCAAGGACATAAAGAATTTCTATCCAAAGAGAGAACCCAAAGTAGGAGATATTCTCGAACCAGAGGGTTCTGTGGATGATAAGTATATCCTCACACCCAAGCTCTGGGCCTATTTGAAGAATTACGCTGAAAAGCATAGAAAGGCCGGAAACGGCTTCGGGTTTGGAAAAGTCACTGCAAATGACAGGTCTACGAGAACATTGTCCGCCAGGTACTACAAGGATGGCTCCGAAGCCCTCGTAGATCGCGGCCCCCGGAGGAGACCGCGAAGACTAACGCCCAGGGAATGCTCACGTCTTATGGGATTTGATCAACCAGGTGAGAGCACTTTCCGAATCCCCGTCTCCGATATGCAGGCCTATAAACAGTTCGGCAACAGCGTAGTGGTCCCCGTGTTTTCATCGGTGGCAAAGCTAATGCTGCCTTACATTATAAGAGCCAAGGCTGTAGCTGCTGGCGAAGTCCGAACAGGAGACTCCAAGAAGGTAGCCTGATGGCCGATGTAGTCTCACCCCGTAAGCGCAGCCAGATGATGGCTGGCATACGGGGCAAGGACACCAAACCGGAGCTAATAGTCAGACGGGAACTCTTCAAGAGGGGTTATCGTTATCGGCTGCACAAGAAGGGTTTGCCTGGGCGCCCGGATCTCGTATTTCCAAAATATCACGCCGTAATATTTGTTAATGGTTGCTTCTGGCATGGCCATGGGTGTCATTTGTTTAAATGGCCAAATACCAACAGAGAATTTTGGGAAGAAAAAATTCTTGGCAATAGAGCAAGAGACCTAAGAAACATCCGGCTTCTTCAGAAAGCCGGGTGGAGAGTACATACAGTCTGGGAGTGTTCACTTCGAGGAAAGAGCACAGAGGATATCTCGACTAGAATAGATCTAATAGAGGATTGGCTACATCTGAAAATACCTGCCTGATTATTTTTTTCAAATAGTGGGTGGACATTCAATCTTGTTTATCAGCTGATGGAAAACTTTTCAGCAGACTACACTTCTATTAGTTGATGATCTAAAAATGACAGTAATGACAATAATGACAAGTTATTTTAAGAACTGAATTATTAGAATACTCAAAATACTATCCTAACAACCTGTCACACCTGTCATGTCATCTATTTTTATTCAAGCAGTGGTCTTGGCACCACTGCGATTTATAATCTATACCCTCCAATTGGATAAGCTTTCTACAACTATAATTCCGTAGATGCATTAAATTATGTATTAAAGATGTGAATACTGTTACACGGTTTTCGATTCCCAATATTCCCCCTCAGCCTATTTGCTATGTCCCTGTGACAAGCTTCTCAATGCTTCGAGGATTCACCAGGAGAATGATTGGGATTCTTCAGGTGGTACACAGTCTATATATCCGGACGCTCACACTATGTTGATATTTGTCAGTACGGATCACTACTGTCCGGTTAACTATGCCCACGGTCCACGTAACTGCA
>TARA_R100000687_G_scaffold30610_1_pt1 | contig 50498 bp, 46 predicted proteins | sample TARA_R100000687 | Tara Oceans TARA_R100000687 (sample SAMEA2622685) | marine metagenome | biome: marine biome (ENVO:00000447); feature: mesopelagic zone (ENVO:00000213); material: "saline water (ENVO:00002010), including plankton (ENVO:xxxxxxxx)" | depth 600 m
TGGAAGCCAGCTATACCTGACAAGGTGTGATGGCCGGACGCTTACACACAAATTTCTTCGGCAACACTAAAACCGGCCTTGCCTTAGACCAGTCAATTAGTACGATCGAAGGCCAGAGAGGTAGAACATGAACATTCTATCTCATTGATTTTAAATCCTAGGCAAAAATGGCGAGCGTGTCGGTGGTTCGATTCCGCCTCCGGGCACCACGAATTCAATAACAAAGCCCGCTTCTTGCGAGCTTTGTTGTTTCTGCTCGGCTAATTGCTGTGTAGCGGCTTTAAATTCCTGACCTTCTATACCAGCACACACCGTGAGCATCTACCGAACAAGTCAATTCATTAGCCTCCCACAAGTAGTTCAGGCAGGCCTGAGCTTCCCCCGTGGCCAGACTAAATATCAAAGGATCGTCTTCCGGTATCGGTCTGGAAAATAGCAGGCTGAACAGATCCACCACCCGGGCAGAGCGCCTCCTGAGCAACTCCCGAAGTGCCTCAAATGAACCCTCTTGCTCGGCAATCAGTGCGTCAATGCGCTCATGCAATCCCATGAAACACTCCTGGTGGGCGGGCAGCACCAGAACATCGTTGGGAATTTCCGCTCTCAACCTGCGAAGGGACGCCAGCCAATCAGCCATTGGATTCGCAGAAGGCTCGGTTGGTGTCACAGACACATTGGAAGATATTCTGGGTAACACCTGATCTCCAGAGATCAGCAGCTTCAACTCTTTGCAATAAAAGCAGGCATGCTCTGGAGAGTGCCCGCTGCCAACAAACACACGCCATTTATGCCCGCCAATGATATGGCTTTGTCCGTGCTCTAATCGGTGGTATGTTCTGGGGAGTGGATAAACCCGTTTTCCAAAATTGCCGTAGTGACCTCTGTAGCTGCGAATTGCAGCAGCAGGCCACCCGGCAGCGCGATGAAAACCGGTAAAGCTCTCCGGCACCCCCTCATCCAGGGACTGCGATTCCAGCGTCCGACAGGTCAGGTACTCCATGCGGGTCATCCAGAACTGGGCCGGCTGGAGATTCACAAGCCAACCTGCCATACCAACATGATCAGGGTGCATGTGTGTGACCAACACCCGATCAATCGCCAACTCCCCGGGAATTTGCCCAATCAACGAAGTCCAGGCCGATTCCGCTTCTGAGGTATACATCCCTGTATCAATCACCGACACGCCATCATCGTCCCTAAGCAACCAGACGTTTATGTGATCAAGCTTCCCCGGCATGGGGATTCGGCTCCAGTAAACGTTTGGCGCCACCTCCACCAATTCACCGTAACCGGGCACACCGTCCAGAGGGTGTGTTATCCCCCCGCCCCGGGCTCCCGACACGGACTCACCATCCTGATATCGAGCCATTCACGAGCCCCCTTTGCGGGCGGCTTCCTGCAGCTGTCGCCAGTTAATTTTTCCGGTACCGGACTTCGGTAGTTCGTCAATGATCTCTACCTCTGTGGGCACCTTGTAAGCCGCCATGTTCTGCTTGCACCAGGCAACAATATCGTCACTGGTAAGCGCTTCACTGGCGTCAGGCTTGAGCACTACCAATGCTTTAGCGGTTTCCCCTCTTTTGGTGTCGGGAACACCGATCACACAGGCTTCATGAATCTCGGGGTGGCCATACATGATGCTTTCGACCTCCGCGGGCCAGACCTTGAAGCCCGAGGCGTTGATCATCCGTTTGAGGCGATCCACCATGAAGAAGTATCCTTCTTCATCCATGTAGCCAAGGTCCCCGGTGCGCAGGAATCGTTTACCATCCCTTTCCAAAAAGGTTTTGCCCGTCGCTTCAGGGTTGCGCCAGTACTCTTGCATGACTTGGGGGCCGTGGAGAATAATCTCTCCAGTCTCTCCCTGAGGCAGATCTTCCAGCCTGCCAGGATTGACGATTCGGGCATCGACTCCAAAACTGGCAATCCCCAGACACTGTCGTTTGCCTCGTTCAATCGGATTACCCAGTATGAATGCTGCTGTTTCCGTGAGGCCATAGGCCTCGTTGTAGCTGATGCCGAATTCTTCCTTCAGGCGTCTGGAAATGGCCTCGGGCATTGCCGCTCCGCCGCCCATTAGCCTGAACAGACTGGAAATATCATGATTGGCTAAATCGGAGTTGGAGAAGAAATCAACGATCATTGAAGGCGGTGCACTCCACATATTGACCCTGTAACGCTCAATCAGCGTGATTGCCGCCTCTCGGTCCCAGCGCTGCATGATCACTGCAGTCGAGCCGTTATAGATGGGGCCATTCATGCCCCTTGCATACCAAGAAAATGAAACAGCGGCGCGATCGCCAGAGACGAGAACGCCGGCGACCCGCCACGCCACAGCGCAGAGCCAGCGACCGCAGCCAACACAGAAGCATGAGTATGGACACACCCCTTGGGCTTCCCGGTGGTTCCAGAGGTATACCCGATCACACACAAATCATCGTGTTTACCCTCAAACGGCTCAGGGCTTAGTTCGCGCGCCAGAGCATCCCGCCAGAGGGTAATTCCCGGCCCCGTATAATCCTGTCTTGTTTCCCGCACTGCCTGCGGCACCGGCAGGTCTGTCGTCTCTGTCAGATAATCCGAGTAAGCATGCACCACCAGTTGATCAAGATCGCCGGAGCCTAACAGGGGCTCAGCCTGTTTACAGAGCTCCTGAGATGCCAGTACCGTTCTCGCACCGCTGTCAGTTACGCAGTAGTGCAACTCTTCGGTCAGGTTCATCGGATTAACGGGGACCACCACCGCTTGCGCCCGCAGAATGGCATAATAGGCAACCACGTACTGTGGGCAATTCTGAGAATAAAGACCGACCCGGTCACCAGGCGCTACGCCACATTCGCTCTGGAGAAACCCAGCCAGATACTCCACCTGCTTCAACAGTTCGGCGTATGAGAGCGTTGAGTCGTAAAACACAATGGCCGGTTTATCCGGGTAACGCGTGGCAGCTACTTCCAGGTTGTAGTAAAGACTGGTTTTCGGCACGGTGAGCAAACGTGGAAGGCCTTTCGGCCAGTAGCGCTTCTTTTCCAGTGTCATTCGATTCCCCTATACCTGTACGTGTCCCGGCTGACTGACTTAGGGTTTCAGTTCACCCGTTCCAATATGGTTTTCGCCATTGCGATTACGGGTGCATCCACCATCTGTCCATCCACCTTGAATGCGCCCCCACCGGATTTCGCCGCGTCCATGACCTTTTTAGCCCATTCCACCTGGTGGTGATCCGGCGCAAACCCGGACTGAACCGCTGCAATCTGCTTTGGGTGAATACACAACATCCCCGAAAACCCCATGTTACGGGCCCGGCGTGCTCTCTCAGTAACCGCCTGTTCGTCGTCAAAAACCGGAAACACCGTGTCAATCGGAGGCAACAGCCCAGCAGCACGAGAGCACACCAGAATCTGGTACCGACACTGATCCAGAATCCGCTCCGCGCCGTCGGTATTGTTCTCGATGCCCAGATCATCACTCAGATCCAACCCGCCATAGCTCAGGCGTTCGACCGGAGATGTTGCCGCAATGGCGCTCAGCGACTGCAGCCCTTTAGCCGATTCGATTAGCGGAATCACCGGCTTGCCGACGTGGGACAGAGCCCGAATATCATCCGGTGACTCAGCTTTCGGCAACATGATGCCAACGACCTTTTCGTGGCGGGCACACAAAGCAATGTCATCATTAAAACAGTCGGTCCCACGACCATTTATCCGCACGTAGATACCCGGGCCACTGTGTTCCCGAAGGAAATTATCGAGAGCCTCTCTCGCCAGTTCCTTGGAGCCGTGAGGAACCGCGTCCTCCAGATCCACAATCACCGCCCCCGCTCCACTGGCCAACGCTTTTTCAATCCGTTCGGGTCTGGTTGCCGGCACAAAAAGCATGGTTTTCAACTTACGGTCAGTCATGATCAGATACCTGTTGTCGTATTCCTGCCAGCATTCAAATCACTCCTTGCTGTTCCATATATCCAATCTGTTCTTCTCCGTATCCCAGTTCCGAAAGAATGGAACGACTATGCTCACCGACATCAGGCACGGCGGAGAACGACCCTGCAAACCAGAGACCGGGAGGCTTCAAGGCCGGCACTTCCCCTACAGGCGTTTTCACCTTGATCCAGCGGTCCCGCGCCCGGAGCTGTGGATGACTCCAGACTTTTTGCATGTCGTTCACTGAAGCATTGGCAATGCCTGCCGCGTCGAGTCGCTCGGTCACATTCTTCAACGACAGCCCTGAAAAGGCCTCCCGAATCAGGCTACCCAACTCATCACGGTGGATTGATCTCTGGGAGTTTGTTGCGAACCGGGGGTGCTCCGTCAGGTCCGGTTTTTGCAAAACCTGGGTGCAGAACTCCCGCCACTCCCTTTCATTCTGCAACCCCAACATCAGAGTATTGCCATCGCCGACCGGAAATGGCCCATAGGGAAATATCGTTGCGTGGGATGCCCCAGCTCTTGGGGGGGCGGAGGCCTCTTCAAAGCTGTAGTACATGGGATAGCCCATCCACTCCACCAGGCTCTCAAGCATTGACACATCAATGTGACTGCCTGTGCCCGTTCTGTGCCGCAACATCAGGGCGGACAGGATATTACTCTGGGCATACATGCCTGCTGCGATATCGGCTACCGAGCAGCCAGCTTTGACCATTCCGTCAGGCCCTGGCGTACCTGTGACCGACAAGAAACCACTCTCGCTCTGGATCAGCAGATCGTAAGCTTTTTTGTCCTGCAAAGGGCCGCCGAAACCGTATCCGGAAATGTCACAAACAATCAGCCTGGGATACTCCTGATGCAAATTCCTGAAAGAGAGCCCCATCCGGTCAGCGGCTCCAGGAGCCAGGTTCTGAACCAGTACATCGGCCTCTGCCAGTAGCTGAAACAACACGTCCAGCCCCGCGGATGATTTCAGATCCAGGCTCAGACTTTCTTTAGAACGATTGGCCCACACAAAGTGCGAGGACATTCCCCTTACCCTGGCGTCATACTGGCGCGCGAAGTCCCCCGTTCCCGGGCGTTCAACCTTGATGACTCGCGCTCCCTGCTCCGCAAGGTGACGAGTACACAAAGGAGCAGCAATCGCCTGCTCCAGAGATACGACCTTAACTCCCTCAAGAGGTAGCGCTTCGCTATTGTTATCGGTCACTTTGACTCCCTGATTGTCAGGTATATCGCTGCTAGCCAGGATCAGAAAGATCGCGGCAGTCCCAGCAAATGCTCCGCCACGTAGGAAAAGATCATGTTGGTGGAAATCGGCGCCACCTGGTATAGGCGGGTTTCCCGGAACTTCCGCTCAACGTCATACTCATTGGCAAAGCCGAAGCCCCCGTGAGTCTGCATGCACACATTGGCCGCTTCCCACGACGCTTCTGCTGCCAGGTACTTCGCCATATTGGCGCTGGCGCCTGCGGGGCGACCACTGTCATATTCCTCACAGGCCCGCCAGCGCATAAGGTCGGCCGCTTCAACATTGATATGCGCCTTGGCTATCGGGAACTGGACCCCCTGATTCTGGCCAATGGGCCGGCCAAACACTTCTCGGTCACTGGCATACTGCCGGGCCTTGTCAATAAACCAGCGGCCATCACCAATACATTCAGCGGCAATCAGGGTGCGCTCCGCGTTCAAGCCATCCAGGATGTAACGAAATCCCATGCCCTCTTCACCAATCAGGTTTTCTGAAGGAATCTCCAGATTATCGAAGAACAGCTCGTTGGTTTCGTGATTCACCATGTTGGCTATTGGTTGCACCGTTAGCCCGTTCCCGATGGCCTGATGCAGATCAACGATGAAAATCGACATGCCCTCGGATTTACGGCGGACGTCCTCCAGCGGAGTGGTCCGGGCCAGCAAAATCATCAAGTCGGAATGCTGAACCCGAGAGATCCAGACCTTCTGTCCATTCACCACATATTTGTCACCATGACGAACAGCGGTTGTCTTGATCTTGGTGGTATCGGTACCGGTGGTTGGTTCAGTCACGCCCATGGACTGCAACCGTAGCTCGCCAGCCGCAATTTTCGGGAGGTAGGCCTGTTTCTGTTCTTCACTGCCGTTTCGCAATAACGTGAACATGTTGTACATCTGGCCATGCACTGTGCCTGAATTTCCCCCATTGCGATTCACCTCTTCCATAATCACCGAAGCTTCCGCCAGACCCAGCCCAGAGCCTCCATACTCCTCGGGAATCATTGCCGCGAGCCAGCCGGCTTCCGTCATCGCATTCACAAACTCTTCGGGGAAAGCCTTACGTTCGTCGACCCCACGCCAGTAGGCCGCATCAAAGCTCTCGCAGAGCCCACGCACGCCATCGCGAATGTCGTCATACTTCTGCAAAGCCGGATTGATCATTGGGTTTTCTCCTTGAATTCGATTTCACCTTCGTGGGCCGGGCCGTCTTCATTTGCGGCCCACAACAGGGCCTTGCTTTGGCTGGTAATCTGCCCCTCAACCCTGAATGCCTTGTCCACCGTCAACGGCCTTAGACCCCGGTACGACAAGCGCACCGGCGTCAGGCCCGGATTGGCCTCGGTAAACGCCTGCACCATCAACGTGGCGATCAAAGGGCCATGAACGACGAGGCCGGCATACCCCTCTTCGTTCACGGCATAAGGTTGGTCGTAATGGATGCGGTGACCATTGAAAGTTACAGCCGAATATCGAAATAGAAGCAGCGGTGAAGGGGTAACCTTTTGACTCCACTGAGCCTCCGGCACCGGCTTATCCAAAGACAGGCGAGGATTAGCCGGCGCCTTATAGACGATGTCCTGTTCCTCGCTCAGGCAGAGCTCGCCACCCTGGCGGTATTCATGTCGCACGGTGACAAACAGCAACTTGCCTGACCGTCCGTTCTTGTCGTTGACCGACTGAATGGTTGACCGACGTTCCGCAGGGTGCCCAACAACCAGGGGCTTCAAGAATTCAATACGCCCACCGGCCCACATTCGGGTATTACCTTCCGACTTCGGCAAAAAACCACCCGGTGCAACATGTCCATCCGGCCCGGTCCCCGTCGGAGGCACGGGAATCTGAAAAAAAACCCAGTGCCACAAAGGAGCCAACTCGTCGCCGGTATCCGGCATGGGCCGATCCAGCAAGACTGCAACTCGACCGGCAAGGGTTGGGTCCAACGCGTCAATACAAGCTTCCTGCCTGCCAATCCAGTCTTCAGGTGCATCTGACATTGCGCTTCCTTTATCAATACGTATTCTAGCTTTTCAGTATTTGCAATAATGCCGGTATATGAAAAAGGATTGAATTCGGTTTTGCACAAGGGTGCGTTTGGTTTCCATGAACCCCCCGGTGGTTTAGAATGTAACTCTCTTAATTAGCTTGCTGACTTTTTTCACCATGCACTTTGATATTCCCGATCTACGTCTGTTTATCCACGTTGCGGAAGCCAGCAGCCTGACTGCCGGCGCCAAACGTGCCAGCCTGTCTACAGCCGCCGCCAGCATGCGTATAAAGTCTCTCGAAGGGCAGCTGGGAAACAGGTTGTTCTACCGCGATAGCCAGGGAGTAGAGTTAACGCCAGCCGGCCATGACCTACTGGTACATGCACGAGCCATCATGCGTCAGGTTGACTACATCAAGGACGAATTTTCTCAGTACGCGGAGGGGGAGTCGGGGCATTTGCGAATTTTTGCCAACACGACGGCAGTGAGCGATTTTATGCCCGATGTCCTGGCAAGCTTTTTGGAAACCCGTCCAGGTGTCACAGTGGATCTCCAGGAGCGGCTGACACACGATATCATTCGGGGCGTAACGGACGGCTCGACGGATCTTGGAGTTGTTGCCGGCCCGGTGAATTCAAACAAGAAACTGGAAGTCATTCCATTCAGCGTCGACCGGCTAGTCGTCGTAACCGCCAGGAAGCACCCACTGGCCACACGCCAGACCCTCTCATTTCGAGAAACTCTAGAGTACCCCCACATCGGCTTACGTGAAGGCAGCACCCTGTTCAACTTCCTGAAAGAACAGGCAAGCGACATCGGCCTGCCTCTTCAAATGCGAATTCAGGTCTTCGGTTTTGAGTCGGCCTGTCGGATGGTCAGTCGCGGTGTGGGCATCAGCATTCTGCCCCAATCCATCGCACTGCGCTATGCCGACTTCCTCAACATTTCCACCATTGACCTGGAAGACGCCTGGGCGGAACGGGAGCGCAGCCTGATAGTCCGCGAACTGGATGCACTGCCTAAGTGCGGCAAAGAATTGGTGGAGGAGATTCGTTCGCAGATCAGTCTTACAACGCTCGCCTGACGTTCGCAATCACCTTTGCTTTCTCTAATCAGATCCGGTTCTCTTCAGAATCAGCATGTCAGAGACACCGTCCTGAACTACCTCGTCATGCTCATTCACAAGCTGCAGCCTCCGATTAACCCGGCCAACCCTTTGACTTGTCCCCTCCTCAACATCGAGGATGATTAACCGGAGTTTCAGCGTCATACCAATCGTAATCGGCTTCACGAACTTCCAGTCGCTGATAGACATCATGGCGACCGCCGACTTCTCGAAAATCCCCAGGGAATGCATCAAGCCCGTAGCTAATGCAATGCCAAAGGCGCCATGGACCAGGCGTTCACCAAAACGTGTTTTACTGGCGAAATCCTGATCACAATGTATTGGATTCCAGTCCCCGGAAAGCATCGAAAAAAAAGTCATATCAGTTTCGGTTACTGTCCTGCCAGCGCTTTCGAAAACTTCATCCCTCTTGAGGTCCTCGAAATATATACTGTGATCCATCGTCAGCCCCCCGGAGCCCGTGGCTCGCTACATTACTGTGTATTCAAAGGCGATAAATACTTCAATGTGTGTTGCTGGCAACGCGCTCTGCCGCCATCGCCCGAAGCTTTGCTCGCTGAATCTTGGTGCCGTTTGCGCTTTCCGTGACCGGAAAGGCATCCAGGAACCAGACTCGTGCCGGCACCTTGAACGAAGCGGTTACGTTCTTAAGCCAGGCACGGATATCCTCCGCATCAATCTGTGTGTCCGGCTCAGCGATGACAAATGCCACACAGGTCGGTTTACCATCAATGTCGGCGCCAATTACCTGGGCCTCTTCGACACCCCGGCAGTCTCTCAAGAGGTCTTCGATTTCCGCTGGGTTTACCAGAAAGCCGCTGAGCCGAATCGCATCCCCGGCTCGGGTCTGATAGATGAACGAGCCATCCCGGTGCAGGTATCCAATATCCCCGGTGGAGAAGAAGCCTTCGTGATCAACTGCTTCGGAGGTTGCTTCCGGATTGTTAAAGTAACCTGCAAAATTACCCCCGGCGCAAATTTCCAACACACCGCTCTGCTCCGGTTCCAGTAACTCCCCCGATTCAGTATCCCGAACCCTTAGTCGCGCGTTTGGGTCAGCAGGGAAACCACCACCTTTGTACCGGTGCTCTTCTCCTTCCCGCACGGACTGGATTGAGAAAAGTGCCTGCACCTCACTGGAACCATAGACCCCGGCCAAGGGTATGCTCCGGACCTCCGCCTTCCTGACGAGGTCTTCGGCACCCGTCTGGAAGGCGGCAAAACCACAGACCCTGAGACTCTCCAGCCTGGAACCCTCGGGCATGGCATCCAGAATGCGCCAGTACATTTCATCACTGCCGAACAAATGCGTCAGCTGGTGTTTACGGATCAACTCAACTGCGGGCTCCGCATCAAACGCATGCATTACTGCGACCGGCATGCCTGCCGCCAGGGCGGTAATTACCGGCACCAGGCCAAAAGTTCCGCAGAATGGCAGAGGAGCAAGAAGGCCCGCTTCGGGTTGATCGAATCGGAACGCCCGAGCCACACAATCAGCATGGCTAACCAGCGAGCGTTGGGTATGCATCACCAATTTAGGCAGTTTCGTGGTTCCCGATGTGGTGAACAGCATAGCAAGCTCGCTCTCACAGGAGTTGTCGGCTATATCTGGTGCATAGGACGTATCCAGAATCGGGAATCGTAGCGTTAAACTCCCAGCTAACGCTGGCATCTCAGCTTCCGGTTCCAGGACAGCAATAATTTCGAGATCCGGCACCGTGTGCGGCTCAAGCCCTTCCAGAAGAACCTGAAAATCGACCTTTCGAAAACTGGGCTGCATAACCAGCATGCGAGCACCGGAGGCAGACAGGATATGCTGCAGTTCCGCCACGCGGTAACGGGTGTTTACCGCCACCAGCACCGCACCGATACGGGATATCCCCAACATCAACGCAAGCCACTCCGGGCGGTTAACAAGCCATACTGCAACCCGATCGCCCTGGCCAATACCCTGTTCTCTCAACCAGGCAGCCGCTGACCGCGCCATCCGATCCAGCCCGGCATAGCTGATACGGCAATCGCCTGCCATCAACGCACATGCGTTCGGAGACTTCTCCAGATGCCTTTCCATTAGTGCGGACAGAGTCAGCTTCTTCGACATCAATAGAGCTCCATCAATTTCTTGTTGTCGCTCAAGTCCGCTGGCAGGCCCTCCCACGTCATCTGTCCGGATTTCATCACCACTACCCGGTCAGAGATTCTCAGGGCTTCCTTTACATTTTGCTCTACCAGCAGAATCGACATTCCGGTTTTTTGCTGCAGCTCGCGAATCGGGCCACACAGATCCTGAAACAGCTTTGGTGCAAGGCCGATGGAAGGCTCATCCATCAACAGGCACCGTGGACGGCTGAGCAGCGCCCGACCGATAGAAACCATCTGCTGCTGACCACCCGATAGATCGCCAGCCCTGGACTTGTAGAACTTTTTCATCACCGGCAATATCGACAACACCCAATCGATTCGTTCCATCCGCTCCTTTTCAGGAACACCGGCGGCCCACATACCCAGACTCATGGTTTCCTCCACGGTCATACCCGGGAATACGCCACGACCTTCCGGCACGATCGACATACCGGCCATGGTCATCGCACGCGGCTCCTTAGGTGCTTCTCTACCATTGAAAAAAATGCGCCCATCTTCATGAGGTACCAGACCGAAAATGGACTTGAGCAGCGTGGATTTACCAGCGCCGTTGTGGCCTATCAGGCACAGCACTTCATTGTCGTTAACGTGAACATCGATACCCGTCAGCACGGGCCGGCCACCATAACCGACCACCAGCTTCTCCACCTCGAGTACTTTGCCTGTCATGGTTATCTCTCCCCGAAGTAGATAGCAGCGAGCGCAGGGTCGTTCAGGATGGTTTCGGGATCACCGTCCGCCAGCAGTTTGCCTTGATCGAGAAAAGCAATGCGGTCCGAAATGTTCACCACAATATCCAGGTTATGCTCGATAATGCAGACGGTAATGCCTTCGTTGACCTCTTCTCGAAGCAACTGCAGAAACAGAGTGTAAGAGTTGGGATCAAGCCCGGACGCTGGCTCATCAAGTAGCCACAACCGGGAATCGGTGGCCATGATACGGGCGAGACTCAGGAACTTTCGCTCCGCATAAGCCAGATCAAGCGCACGGGTGTGTCGCTTGTTCGCCAGCCCGGTTCTCTCAAGAATCTCGCTCACTTTGTCGCTTCGCGCTGCCTTACGGGTTTTCCCACCAGGCTGCCAGAGCCAAGACCCCGGCTCCATCATGGTCAGGACGTTTTCTTCCACCGTCATGTGGGTAAACAACCGAAGGTCCTGAAAGGTTCTGGCAATCCCTTGCCGGGAAATTCTCCACGGCGCCCTGCCAATCAATGACTGCCCCTGCCAGCGCACATCGCCTGCCGAGGGCTGAATATGCCCCGTAATCATGTTGAACAGAGTAGTCTTTCCGGCACCATTCGGCCCCACCAGTGTGGTTATGATGCCTGCCCGCAGATTCAGGGAAACATCATCAATGGCCTGCAGACCACCGAAACTCTTGCTCAGATTACCAATCTCCAGCAACACTTCCCGATCATCCACCTGGCGCGATTCACAGGCCCCGGAAACCGGGTGTGCGGATTCCTGAGCTAAATTCAGCTGCCCACTCATTTGCTGCCTCCCGGTTGTGAACTTACGATGCCGCCAGGTCGGAAGATCATCAGTAATACCATGGCTAACCCATACACCATTTGCTGAATCGACCCGATTTCAGTCTGGGGAAGAAATGACAGGTACGTCAGAGCGCTCGGCAGTAGCATCAACAACGCTGCGCCCAGCAGCGGGCCCAATATAGTGGCGGTACCTCCAATAATGACCATCGCCATCACCAGCACCGAGGTGTCGAGCATGAAGCTCTCGACGTTGATAAAACTCATGTAGAAGGCATAGAGTGCACCGGCAACCGCCGCCAGCGAAGAGGACAGCACTACTGAGAGCGTTTTGATCACCGTGACGTTCTTGCCAGACGCCAGCGCCGCCGACTCACTGTCCCTGATGGCCTTCAGGCTGCGACCGAAACTTGTATGCACCAGGATGCGGATAATCACAATGATAATCAGCAGGCAGATCACAGACATCAACAGGAACTGCCAGGGCTGGTAAACCGGGTAACCGAACAGTTCCACAGCGGGAATCCCTATCACACCACCAATGCCGCCGGTAAAACTTTTCCACTCGGAGAACAACGTTACCGCCAGGACCTGCAACCCCAGGGATGCCGCCACGAAATATTCTCCCCGCACCCGTAAGGCGGGCAATGCCAGGAGCAGGGACGTCATTGCGGCAGCACCCATGGCAGCGGGTATTGCCACAAAAAACTCTGGAGTGATATTCATGGCCACCAGGGCTGCGGTATAGCCGCCAATTCCGAAGAACACCGCATGTGCCAGAGAAAAGATACCGGCATAGCCGATAATGAAATTCAGCGTGGTCGAAAGGATCGCGTAAACCGAGATCAGAACCAGCAAGTTCAGTATATAAGCTGTCATGTCAGCGCCTCACGAAACCGTCGCCCGACCGAAGAAACCAGACGGTTTGAAGATGATGAAGAAGAACAGGATCGCGAAGGTAATGGCTTCACTCCATTGGGTGCCCAGCTTCCACATCGCCAGATTCTCTGCCACACCGATCAACAGTCCGGCACAGGCAGCCCCACGAAGGCTGCCAATACCACCCACAATGGTCGCAGCCAGGCTGATCAACATCACATGGTGCCCAACAGCTGGATTGATGCCGGTGCCTGCAGCTGTGAAGATGGCTCCAGGCACCACCAAAAGTGAGCCAAGGGCAAAGGCATAAGTGGACAACCGGCGAGGACTGAGCCCGAACATACGCACCAGTTCCGGGTTCTCACTCAGCGCCCGCAATCCCTTGCCCACAAAGGTGCGAGTCAGGAAGAAATGCAGCGCAACAAAGCAGACAACGGCACACACGATGGCCAGCCCGTTCAGCGGCGATAGGTAGAGCCCTGGCATGACCTCCACAGAGTTGCTCAACGGAGTGGCAACGGACATGAAGCCCCGCCCGAACACACTGCCCAGCAAGTTCTGAACGACAATACCAATGCCAAAGGAGGCCACGAATACCGTGAAGAATGACCCTTCATGACGCTGAATCGGAGCGTACATGAAGCGATCCAGCAACACACCAAACACCACCGCACTTAAGGCTGCCACCGCCACCGCAAAGATCCAGTGCAGCCCCAGCCCTGCTAACGCAAAATGGAACAGGTAGGCAGCAATAGCAAAAGTAGCACCGTGGGCAAAGTGGAAAATCTTGGTAGAACCGAAGATCAGCGAGAAGCCGGCTGCCGTGAGGGCGTAGATCGCCCCCACCTGTAGGCCATTGACAAGCAGTTGCAGAAACAGCATGACCGCCCCTAATCTCCAGCCTTGACAGAAACCACCTTGCCACTGCCGGAACCGTCTACCTCAAGTACCTGGATCGGCGCCAACAGAGTGCCGTTTTCCTGGAACGAAACCTCGCCACCAACCAGTTTGAAAGTGGCTGTGGCTTTGCGCTGGGCCAGCAAGTTGGCGCCCGTAATCTCCTTGCCCTGAGCTTCCAGAGCCTGAGCAAGCAGTGCAAAGACCCGTACGGCATTGTAGTAATTGGCGATGTAGGAGGTCGGATTCTTGTCATGCTCGGCCCGGTAATCGTCCACGAAGCGTTTGGTTACCGAGTCGTTCGAATCCCATTCAATGCTCTGCGTCGTAAACAATGCGCCCTGTGCCTCTTCCTGCTCTTGCAACTCAGGAACAGAGAATGCTGAGTAGCTGGCGATCTGTGCCTTCACACCATTATCCCGTAACTGTTTAACGATCTGCAGCTGCTGAGACCCGTAGGAAGCGACATAGACCACATCCGGATTGTCACTTCGAACCCGTGCAGCCACCCCGCTGAATTGTTGAGCGGATGCTGCAATAGAGTGGGACTCGACCAACTCGGCTCCGAGCGGGGGCAAGGTTTTCTCGAGCTCATTGAGAATCGACTCCCCCAGCGGATCATCTACATAGACGAGGGTAAATCGCTTATGGCCCAGGTCATTTACCGCGTACCGGGCCAATGCCCCGACCTCATTGTTCGCCAGAGGAATAACGTTCCAGAAATAATCGCCCAACTTTGCCAGATCGGGGCCCACACCACCGCCATTTACCGCCACAGTCTGACTGCGCTGAGCCAGTGTGGAAATGGCCTTGGAGACACCGGTAAAAGCAGAAAGCGTGTAGGGCACGCCTTCGACATTGACCAACTTGTTCATCGCGACAACACCCTGCTGTGGCAATGCCTGACTGTCCTCATAAAGGATGTTCAAGTCACCCGACAGCAGTCCATCTTCGTTGACATGTTCGGCCGCCAGATCGGCACCGGACATGAAGATATCGCCATAGGTGGCGTTGGGGCCGCTCAGCGGAAACACCGCACCGATACTGATGTCATCGGCAAGCGCGGCTGACGTGGAAGAAATACCGGCGGCTAGAACGAGAAATGAAAGAGTCTTGCGTAGCATCGACAATATCCTCTTTGAATGCACTGTTGTTTTAATTGTTCGAATTCACACTATCACGGCAGTTAAAGGGCACAATTTGGTATTTTTGAAGGCCCCGTTAACCCACCATGAACAATGGTGACAGCGTCGTCCTGGCAACAGCGCCAAGGGCAATAATCAATAAGCTGGCATAGCCAGCACGGCACACACCGCGCTGGAAATGGTCAATGCAATCAGTGAATATCTGAGGCTCCACCCATAAGCTGCCCGTTGCGCGCTGTAACCGGTACAACGCTCCAGCAAAAGCGCATTGGCAGAATATGGTGTCCCTGCAACAGTGATGCCCCAACCGGTAACCATCCCCATTCCCAGGCCCAACAGACCGTAATCCGGCCAGATCGGCCCCAAAATGCTGCCTGACAGTGTTCCGGAGATAATTGGATTGATACCGATGGCCCCGCCGGTATAGAACAGCCAGGGCACCGCTGCCGCTATCATGGGGTAGGCCCAGGGGGACAGGCTGAACTCCGCGCCCAGCCAGTTCAGGGCGAACGTTCCGATAATGCCCCCGAGAAACGACGACCCGCCCATAATAACCAGTTCGTTATTCATCGATGCCAGTGACGGCAAGGAGACGACGCCATCCGCGAGACGACGATATCCCAATCCCAGAACCACCGCGCCCAGACAACTCAGGGTTACCGCCTGTGAGTACACCAGGTCTCCCTGGGTGCTTAATAAAAATGCCCCGACACAAATTGCGCCGATAATGACGACAAATCTTAACCAGGGAAATAATGCAGAGACACGGTCACCCGCCAGCAGCGATGCATCAGCCTGCGCCGGTTCCGGCTCCCGGAAATAACAGCCAGCCAACAGGTAGAGAATGCCAAATGGCAGGCCGACCGAGATCAGCTTCCAACTCGACAATCCAGGTAAAAAGGTTACGGTCATCACTATGGATATGGACAACGGCGATGCCATAGGCGAGGCTCCGAACCCCCGCACCACTGCCCGCGCGGCGTTGCGGGCAACCACACTATCCCCTTTGTCCCTGACCTGAACGCCTATCATCGTCGCAACCACCCCAACAGCCCCGAAATTGAGCGGGACAGAAAGCAGGGCGGTTCCCAGTGTCATGCTTATGTACCTAAACAGAGCATTGCCGCCGAACAGGCTTCTGGAAATTACCTTCAGGTCCTCGGATTGCCCCAATACCGCCGACAGCAACATGACGGTGATCACAAGCGCACTGATTCGGGCCATATTGTCGGCCCCTTTTGCCAGTGCCGACGGTTCAGACACCAGGGCGAGAGCGGTCACCAGCACCATCAGGAACAGCAACACCCTGCCCACCATGCGCAGGTTTCCCCACCCCAGCACAATGGCCAGGCTAGCCAGGCCCGTTGCCACAACTGTGTTCCCCGGAACAAACACGGCAATTCCACACCCAAGCGCCAGATAGACAAGTATGGATCGGGGCCTGGTGAAGCTATCCGGCTTCAGGAACGACGACATACCACTCCCACACCTCTTGGTGTCCTTACGCATTCGTGTCGACAACCCCGAGGCCGGGATCTCAGGCTGGTGGCCGTAAAGGTGCGCCTGTCAGCGCCTGGACATCCTCAAACGTGTTATCGCCATATAACTCAACAACCTGAAGGCCTTTCGGCGTAATATCAATCACAGCCAAGTCGGTAAAGATTCGATGAACCACACCGCTGCCAGTCAGTGGGTAGGTGCACTTTTCCAGTATTTTCGGCCCGTTATCACGGGTGGTATGACGCATCACCACAAAAAGCTTACGGGCACCGACGGCCAGATCCATGGCGCCACCAACCGCCGGAGGGAACTTGTCATTGTCAGTGGCCCAATTGGCGATATCGCCATGCATGGATATCTGAAAAGCACCCAGAACAGCGATATCCAGGTGGCCACCGCGCATCATCGCAAACGACTCGGCATTGTCGAAGTAGCAGCCGCCTGGCAGCAGTGTGACGTATTGCTTCCCCGCGTTGATCAGGTTGGGGTTTTCCTCACCCGGGCTCGGTGCCGGACCCACGCCCAGAATGCCGTTTTCGCTGTGGTAGATGACCTGTTTATCGGCCGAAACATAGTTGGCAACCTTTGTGGGCATGCCAATACCCAGGTTAACGTAAGCCCCATCGGGAATGTCTTCGGCAACACGGCTGGCCATCTGCTCAGGACTAAGCCGCAACATGCATGTTCTCCTCTCCAACGACACGGTTTACATAGATGCCGGGCGTCACTACATGTTCGGGATTCAGATCACCTATGTTTTTGACGGTGTTCACTTCAGCAATGGTTACCGCCGCTGCCATGGCCATCATAGGGTTGAAGTTCCGGCCCGCGGTGTCGTAAATCAGGTTGCCCCAAGGGTCGGCGCATTCTGCCCGCACAAGGGCAAAGTCGGCTTTGAGCGGCATTTCCAGAACGTATCCCTTGCCGTCAATCACGCGGGTTTCCTTGCCTTCAGCAAGCCCGGTACCGTACCCGGTTGGCGTCAGAAACCCACCTATACCCGCACCAGCGATGCGGATACGCTCACTGAGCGTTCCCTGCGGCACCAGCTCCAATGCCACTGAGCCTTCTTCGTAACGCTTCTCGAACCACACCGATCCAGCCGAACGTGGAAACGAGCACACAATTTTTTCGACCAAACCATCTTTCAGCAGAGATGCAATGCCCTCCTCCGCCACTCCAGCATTGTTGGAAATAATGGTGAGGTCTTTAGGCCCGTGCTGACGCAATGCTTCGATCAGCCGCAACGGGATGCCGGAGCTTCCGAATCCTCCAATCATCACTACTGCGCCGTCGGGAATGTCGCTCACCGCCTCCCGGCACGAAGATACACGCTTATCTATCATCTCAATTCACCTTCGTATCACGCCGGACATCACGTGTTTGCTACGGGTAACGAGGACGGATTAAGCAAACGCTTGCCGCCATACATCACCGCAATAACCCCCAACCCGATCAGATCTGACACCAGATCCGGGTATATCATCAACCCACCGGCTACTAGTGCCAGCGCCCGTAATGGAAAGGCAATAATGCCGACCCGGTACAGGTACCCTTCCATGGACGACGCAATCAGCCAGATGGCGGTAATGGCCGTCACCATCGACAGCAGGATGTCAGTGAGTTCGCCTTGCAGTATCAGCGATGGGTTCAGTACAAACAGAAAAGGCAGAACAAATAGAATTCCCCCCAGGCGTAACGCATACACACCAGTCCGGGTAGCGTTTGAACCAGCAACTCCCGCTGCGGTAATCGCTGCCAGAGAGACCGGAGGCGTTATGTAGGAAAGCATGCCCCAGTAGAGGATAAAGAGGTGGCTGGCCAGAGGGTTCAACCCGGCGTTCACCAGTGCAGGGGCCAACAGAATGGACAGGAAAATATAGCAGGCGCTGACCGTCATCCCCATGCCAAGGATAAAACTGGTCACCGCGCCAGCGGCCAGCATCAGTGGAATGCTGCCATCGGCGTACAGCAGCAGTTCACGGGAAAACGCCCCGGCTACCCCTGTATACGACAAGCCACCGACAACCAGCCCGATCCCCGCCAGAATCGCCACGAGATTGGACACATTGGTGGTCAGATCCGTAATGAACGCCCTGGCACGGGTCAGGTTGAGGCGATAATCACGCTTGAACAGTGCCACACCCAACAAGACGAGTGAGGCGTAATACGGCGCATAGGCCTCCAGCCGCATCACCAGGAGCATGTAGATCAGCATCACCAGAGACAACAGATAGGGCCATCCTCCCTTCAGCGTCTCCTTGAGCGACGGAATTTCAGAATCGGGAAGCCCCTTGAGACCACGACGGGCAGCGTAGTTATCCACCTGGAACAGCAGTGCAAGATAAAAGAGCAGCGCAGGGAGGAAGGCGGCAATCATAATCTCTGCGTAAGCAACGCCAAGAAAGGACGCCATGATGAACGCAACCGCCCCCATAACCGGGGGCATTAATGTTCCGCCAGTGGACGCACACGCTTCAACCGCACCGGCATAGTGGGCCGGATAGCCAGACTTTTTCATCGTCGGGATGGTAATCGGGCCGGTGGTCAGAATGTTGGAAATAACACTACCGGACAGGCTGCCAAGTATACCGCTGGACATCACAGACACCTTGGCAGGGCCACCCCGGCTCCGCCCCATCAGCGCGGTGGCGAATTTCATGAAAAAGTCCCCGCCGCCGGTAATAGTCAGTGCCGCACCAAACACCACAAAGCCAATCACCAACTGCGCCACCACCTGCATAGGGATGCCGATAATACTCTCGACCCCAATGACATGGGCCCTGATCAGTTCCGGAAGTTCATACTCATTGCCCCAGAGAAAGCCCGGCATGCTGTCGGCGTACAGCGGGTAGGTACCAAAGAACAGGGAAACAAAAAGCAATGGCCAGCCGCCGCAGCGGCGAACACCCTCGAGAACCAGTAACAGCAGAATCCCGGAGAATACGGTGGCTTCGGTGGGGGCCTGATACTCCCACCCCATATTGATCATCTCCAGGCCGTGATACCCCAGATACCCGCAGGAAACCAGTACCAGTGGCGCCAGCACCCAGTCGTACCAGGCAATCCGGTTGCGCGCGCCGGGCCAGGCCGGAAAACACAGAAACGATGCCGCGAGAAAGATCCCAATCAGGTAATAGAGGTAAGAATTACCTAAGGGCTCGAAGCCCAGAATTTTAAGATTGAATGTCTGGTTTATGGCCATCAACAGGCCCAAACCACCAAGGGTCAGCACGACCCAATAACCAATCCCTCGGAGACGCCCTTTCCCTGATTCCTGCTGAGGCTGTGTCTGGTTTTGGGCATCAACGCCCTGCTGGGAAGTCATGATACTCAACACTCCGGATTGGAACCGATAGGTGGCGGGAAGACTGCCTTCCTGCCACCTCTAAAGCCCTTAAAGGGATTCAAGAGCCTTCTGGCGATGAGCTTTCCAGATTTGGGCAAAGGCTTCATCGCTCTTACCCTCGCCTTCTGCCATGGCCTTGGGCCAGGCTTCCAGCAGTGCATTCAGACGCTCGGTGCGGGCGTCGTTCCATGCCTGATGCTCAGCCGTCCAGATACCCTTCTCTTTCAGGTAACGAACAGCCCCCTCGTGGAACGGCACATCAATGGCGGGCACGCCGGCTTTGTTTATGTCCCAGCGAGTCATAACCGCCGTGGCATCCTTGTACATTGGATAGGTCTCATCCACGGCCATGAGCATGTTGTAGACCGCATCAGCGTCCATATCCGCGCGTACTGCCATCACCGGATAGCGATAAGCCATGATGTGAACCGGGTTTTCTTCGCTGATACCGGCACCGAGCGTTTCCTCGAACGGCGCAAAGAACGGTGCCACTGCGCTCACCTTGGCCCAGCCCGCCTTATTCTTCGGGTCCATATCCAGCCAACGGACTCCCCTCGGCGATTCCGCGAGTTCATAGACATGGCTCGGCGTCGTGGTAGTACAGGAGGCATCCGCCTCGCCACGAGCCAGCGAGCTCATTGCACTGGCATAGGTCGGGAACATGACCGCATCCAGATCATCCCGTGTGAGGCCCGCAAACGCCAGAAAGGCATCACACTTGACGTTGATGGACGGATTACCCGCGACATAGGCAAAACGCTTACCTTTGAGATCTGCCATAGTTTCGATACCGGCATCCGCCGCGGTGAAAACACCGATGGAGGACGGGCGACCAGCTATGGCTCGCAGGTTTTGCGGCCCCCAGCGGCGAGTGGCGAAGTCGTGAATTCCTTCAGCAGCAAAAAATGTTTCGGTGGCGAGATAGCCAACGTCAGCACGCCCACTGAGCAACGGCTGAAGTCGGCCAATAGCAGAACCGGACGGCTGTATGCGAATGCGGGTCCCATATTTTTTGCCAAAGGCATCGGCAATGGCCGACGCTTCCGCGTATCCGGCGGAACCGACATCGTAGGAAGACCAGGTCATGGTATCTGGTAAACTTGACTCAGCCGCGTGTGCGGGTACAACGGCCAGGACGGTGGAGCAAAGTGAGGCAACCAGAGCGCCCAAAACTTTTGGCGAGCAGGTAAGCATATACATCTCCCGATAATTGTTGTTTTGTCACCAGAGCATGCACAACTATATTTGGCATCTACTGACAAACTGTCATAAAAAAATTATATGCAGCTGACAACAAGCTAAATGCTCACCTCAATGACGTCAACGATTTCACGATGCATCAGCAAACCATTATTGTATCGATCATATGCTTAGTTTTTATACCTCAGAAATCACAACTCTTCCCCGCCCATTTCGCATCTTGTGAAGACCAATACAGTGAATGAACGAAAACCGATTCAACAATTTCGACAATGAGCACAACTCGCCGCAAACATACAATTACGGTATACATTTGATAAAAAATATGCTTTTCAATATGAGGATGAAAATTGCTATCGTGAACAACAACCCTGACATTCCCGGAGAACACTATGGTTCCTGTCAAGCCGTCCATGCCCCTGATTGACGCCGTTACGTCGAGACGCTCGATACGTGGCTTTCTTCCCGAGTCGGTGCCCCAGGAAACCCTTGAGCACATATTCGAGATTGCCCAGCAGTCGCCCTCAAACTGCAACACTCAGCCCTGGAAAGCGTTCGTGGCGTCAGGAGAGACCAAAGACAAACTCCGCCAGAATATTCTCGACCATCAGCAAAGTGGCATTGCCGGCAACCCGGACTTCGTTTACAACGCGCGCTTTGAAGGCGAGTACCGAAAGCGTCAGGTTGAGTGTGCCGTCGCCCTATACAATGAAATGGGGATCGCCCGTGACGACAAGGAGGGCCGGTTGCGAGCTGTCAGGCGTAACTTCGAGTTCTTTGACGCCCCACATATTGTCTTTTTGGGCATGGATCGTCAGTTCGGTTCAACCATTGCGCTGGATGTTGGCATCTACGCCCAGACCCTGATGCTGACTATGCAGGCGTTCGGAATCAGTTCCTGTGCCATGGGGAGCATGCGCACCTACCCTGACCTGGTGCGTGAGGCGTTCGATCTGGATGAACAGACCGGCATTCTTCTGGGCATCAGTTTTGGCTACGAGAACCCGGATATTGATGCCAACAAGACACGAACCGTACGGGAACCGCTGGCAAACTCAGTCACATTCCGCGGATAAGTCAGGCCACATCCCAGTTCGCCGGGCTTTGTCACGGACAAATACTAAGCAACCTAACGGAGACACCCTCTTGGGCTTTGGACACAACCCTCGATCTGAACAGTGGTAGCCAGCACGGTGACTTCCATTGCATTGAGCCAGCCCAGCGCCACGAGCTGGACACCGGTATGCCGCAACCTGGCAACGCTGAGCCTGCTGGTCATCTCCGCGTGCGCAATCGTCAGGGAAATGTCTTCAGTACCCTGGCCCAGCGCAATGGCCGGCGCTGGTCTTCTGGTGTTCGTGATACTTCAATGGCGCCGTATCAGTCTCACCTATCGGATATTTGCGATTATAGCGCCAACACTTGCCACCAGCCTTTGGCTTGCCGGAATGATTGATGGCAGCACGGTCGCAAAAGGGCTGGATAGGGCCGCATTCTTTGCCTTCTTCCTGACATCGCTGGCCGTGCTGAGGGAGTCCGCGAAATCCTCCGCTCTGGTGCGCCGTTGTGGCAAGGTGCTGGTAAACCAACCGCCAGGGCGCCGCTACCTGTTGCTGGCGTTCGGCTCTCACCTGTTCAGCGTGATGCTGAACATCGGGGCCCTGAATGTGCTTGGCACCATGATTCGCCGCGCGATCCGCCCCTCATCCGATCCGGAAGCGCAACGCATCGCTACCATCCGCAGCCGGCGGATGTTGACCGCTACTCTAAGGGGGTTTTGTGGCGTTCCCTTGTGGGCCCCCACCTCTGTGACCATGCTACTGGTGCTATCAGGAATCCCCGAGTTGAGCTGGGAACAATACGCACCACTGGGTTTGTGCTGGACTTTGCTGTTCGTTTTATGGGGCGCCATTCTGGACCGCTTCGCCTATCCAAGCCCAAAAACCCATCAGGTCAGCGGCGGAGACCTGAGCCAGCTCCTCCCTCTGGCTGCCCTGGTGGCCCTGGTTCCCGGCCTGGCCTATGGCCTGGCGCGGATGTCGGGACTACCGTTGTTTTCGGCGTTACTCATGTGTGCGCCGATCATCGGCCTGGTGTGGATCTGGGTTCAGTACCGCGGCCTCAAAACACGCGTCAAGGGTGGTTTGTTTCTGCGCAGGTTGAGACGATCCTTTCCCGAAACCTTTACCAATCAACGCAATGAAGTGGTGCTGTTTACGTCTTCAGGGTTTATCGGGGTGATTCTCGTACCGCTGGTCGATCCGCAAGCAGCCAGCGCGTTGCTGATTCAAGCCAACATCAGCAACGCCACCCTGATGGTCGGCCTGTCACTGACCATGCTTGCCTGCGCCTTCATCGGAATCAACGCCATCCTTACCGTCACACTCATGTTGGGCGTACTTCAGCAGGTGCCCGACCTAGGCGTATCGCCGCTTATCCAGGCGTCGGTTATCGCCATTACCTGGGCGGTATTCGCCGGCGCCTCGCCGTTCACCGCATCGCTGCGTTTTATTTCCAACTTCTCAGGCGTCACGCCCTTGCGATTCGGCGTCGAATGGAATGGATGGTTCAGCGCCAGTGTGCTGGCCATCATGTACATCACCCTCTATGTGGTGCTTTGAATCATCACATCCACAACTTCAGGAGCATTACCCAATGAGCCTTCCAGATAACCTCAAGAATCAGCTGACCCTACCAGTGCTGTGCTCCCCCATGTTTATCATTTCCAATCCACAAATGGTTATTGAACAATGCAAGAGCGGTGTAATCGGCTCATTCCCAGCCTTGAACGCACGCCCAGCGGAGAAACTGGACGAATGGCTTACCGAGATCGACAACCAGCTGACGGCTTACAAAACGGCAAACCCCGATGCCAGAGTGGCCCCCTATGCGGTCAATCAGATCGCACACCCCACCAACGAACGTCTGGAACACGACATGCAGGTGTGTGTAGAACACAAGGTGCCGATTATTATCACCAGCCTGCAGGCCAACCCGATGGTTATTGAGGCCGTTCACGGATACGGTGGGCTGGTATTTCACGACGTTACCAACATCCGGCACGCCAAAAAGGCACTGAGCATGGGGGTTGATGGCCTGATACTGATCACGGCCGGAGCCGGCGGCCACGCCGGCGCACTCAGCCCTTTCGCACTACTGTCGGAAATACGCAGTTTCTATGATGGGCCGGTAATACTCGGCGGCGCCATTACCAAAGGCAATCATGTGCTAAGCGCTCAAGTCATGGGAGCGGACCTGGCCTATATGGGCACCCGATTTATTGCCACAGAAGAAGCCAACGCAGACCCATCCTATAAGGAAATGATCCTTGATTCGTCTGCATCTGACATCGTCTATACCAACCTGTTCACAGGGGTTCATGGTAACTATCTGCGCGGTAGCATCGAAAAGGCCGGGCTGGACCCGGACAACCTTCCCGTGTCTGACAAAAGCAAGATGAGCTTTGAAGGCGGCAGCAGCAAAAGCAAGGCCTGGAAGGATATCTGGGGGGCTGGCCAGGGTGTCGGCGGCATTAACCAGATGACATCGGTCGCTGAAACTGTGACCAGCTTACGTAATGAGTATGAATCCGCTAAGCAGAAGATCGCTGGAAACAGTTAGCCCTGAATGACAAAAGGGGGTGTTGACCACCCCCTTTGCTATCACACTGCCGGATAATTCAGTTCCGGGTAAAATGGCCGGCACGGCGCTCCGAGACTGCCGCCATCCCTTCTTTGTGGTCGCTGGTTTTTGCCAGCCAGACCTGCTCAGAAAATTCGTGCTCCAGACGGGCATTGAGGTCCTCAACCAGGCCCTGCCGAAGCGTTGCCCGGGTAGACTCCACTGCCAGCGGGGCACATTGCGCTATTTCTGCGGCCAACGCGATGGCCTCGCCCCTTACGCTTGCTGTCGGCACCAGCCTGTCCGCCAGACCATACTCAAGCGCTTCTTCGCCCTTGATACGACGACCCGTCAGTAACATTAAACTGGCCCGTTGCTGGCCAATCAGCCGTGGCAATACCAGACTGATGCCGAACCCCGGGTGAATGCCCAGCTTGACGAAATTCGCCGCAAAGCGCGTGTCCGAGCTAACCACGCGAAAATCCGGCACCAGCGATAGGCCAAGCCCGCCTCCTATAGCAGCACCATGTATCGCCCCCACCACCGGCTTTTTACAGGCATAGAGTCGTATAGCTGCCTGGTATAGGGTAATCGCACTATTCTCAGAGTCCGCCTTGAACAGGTCTTTGCCGTTGGACGAGAAGTCAGCACCTGCACAGAAAGCTTTGCCTTGAGCGGCCAGCACGATGGCGCGACAACGGTCATCCTGCTCGAGAGCCTCGAAGGTCTCAGCGATGTTTTCGATAAGACGGACATCAAAGAAATTCAACGGTGGCCGACGAATTTCCACCACCGCGACATGGTCATGCCATTCAACGGCAACATCATCAAATGAGTTCATTTGTTCTCCTGATTATCACTATCGGGACACACAGTCCCACACCTGGCCACCCAGCATGCTGGTACCATCAATCTCGCTGGCGACACTCAAACCGATGCGTTCCGACCAATAGAATTCTGAACCGTATTCCTCTCGCCAGGCCCACAGGCGCCGGCTGTATTGCTGTAATGGGTACTCAAAACTGAAGCCCATGGCGCCATGACACTGGTGAGCCAGGCGGGAGACCACCGCGACACCTTCGGAGGTCACGACTTTAGCGGTAGCAGCCGGCAAAAAAACCACCCGGTCACCAGCGAACGGTTCACCCGCCCGGGATAGCATCCGTACACCCTGTTCGACCGCAGCGCTGGCCAGAGCACTTTCACCTGCAATGTCTGCAACCTTGTGCTGAATGGCCTGGAACTTTCCAAGAGGACGGCCAAACTGATGCCGCTCCTTGACATAATTGACGGTAAGGTCGTTGATTTTTTCCATCGCCCCTGCAATCTGGCTGGCTCGCACCAGAGCACCAAACTGCCAGAGGCCATCTTTGGTCATGCCATCAACTACGGGGGACAAAGCTAACGGGCTGGCCGCGTCCAGTATCGCCCGGATTCGGGGCTCTCCCGCAAGGCTTTCCCTACGCTCAACACTCAGGTGGTCCGCCGTAAACGTGGCCACCCTGACGCCATCACTGTCCATAACAGGCACCACCAGCAACGACTCTGCAGGAGCTCCCGGAGCATGTTCGATCAAACCGTTTACGACACCGCCATCCAGTACGGGCAGTTCTCCACCATCAAAAAGCAGCACCGCACAGGTTTCCGCCACGTCCAACCCACTATGAGCGAGGACCAGATTGGCAACCATGGTGTCCACCAAAGGCACCGGAACAGCAAAGCCCGCTGCCTGACGAATCAGATTAAACCCCAGCTCCAGGGAACCGCCAACGCCACCGGCCTCTTCAGGCACCCACGCCAGCGGCAGGCCCGCATCCCATATCGCATTCTGCAATCGTTCAGCCTGAACGCCGGTTTCAGCCTGGTTGACCACTTCCGCCCCACAATGATCGGACAACAACCGGTAGGCAGTATCAAGTATCAGTTGGTCAGTCTGTTCCATTTTATATCTCCTGATGGAGCATCAGTCAGTTGACGCGTTATCCGATGGTCTTATCTCAACCCCATCCCCCGGGCAACGATCCCTTTCAGCACCTCGTTGGTTCCTCCACGCAATGTAAAGGAAGGCTGGCGCAACAGGCTGTCGGAGAGAAGGTATTGAAGTTCGTCACCGAAGCCCTGTTTCAGTTGGATAGGCCAGAACTCACGCAAACGATCAATGATGTCCTGCTCCAGCCGTGTGCCCAGATCCTTTACCAGCGCCGCCTCAACATCTGGTGACTTGCCTTCCGAAAGCAGCGCGGCAACGCCGAGTGACATAGCACGAAGGGCCCGGATACGGGCAAGCATGCTGCCGATTACAGCCGCCTGATGCCCCTGCATTGACGACGCACAGCTTTGTACGGCCTTCTCAAGCGCGACAAACGTACTCAGAAAGCGCTCGGGGCCTGACCGTTCCAGAGCCAGTTCGCTGGTGATCTGTTTCCAACCTTCACCAACCGCTCCGAGCACCAGGTCTTCAGACACAAACACCTTTTCAAAGTGGCTTTCGTTAAAGTGCTCAACACCACTCATATCGCGAATACCGCGCACAGTGACACCAGGAGAGTCCAACGGCACCAGGAACTGAGTCAGGCCTTCGTGACGCTTTTTCTCGTTCCACTCGCCGGTGCGGGCCAGTACTGTCATGTACTGGCACTGCTGTGCACCGGACGACCAGAGCTTGGTGCCGGTAATTTCCCAGCCGCCCTCAACACGGTGCGCGCGAGTTCTGACCGAAGCAAGATCGGACCCGGATTCCGGCTCACTCAGGCCCAGCGCGACAAAACATTTGCCCGCAGCAATACGGGGCAGGATTGCCTGCTTCATGTCTTCGGTACCAGTAGCCAGAATCAGTGGACCGCTCTGACGATCAGCAATCCAATGCGCATGAACTGGCGCCCCCGCAACGAGCAGTTCCTCGGTAATGACGTACCGATGCAGGGCGCTGAGCTCCCGCCCCCCATACTGCTTGGGCCAAGTCACGCCGATCCAGCCTTTGTCACCAAGCTTGCGGCTGAATTCGGGATCAATACCGGCGCACCAGCAGTCCGTTCCAGGCCGGAAGCTTCCGTCGCGAATCTCTTGCTGCAGGAACGCCCTGACCTGCATTCGCAGGTCCTCAACACTGTCGTCAATCTCTGGGGCAGGGAAATTAAAACGAATACTGTCCATAATCACCACACAGTTCACAGGGAACACGTTTCTAGAAAAGGCTTCACTTGTTGCAGCCTGCGATCATCTTCTTGAGCTCTGATTTGAGCACCTTGTTTACGGTCGAAACCGGCAGTGGCCTGTCCATAAAGGTAACCCCGGTTGGGCACTTGTAATGCGCGATACGTTCCCGACAGTAATCAATAATTGACTGCTCGCTGGCCTCAGCGTTGCCCATAAGCCTCACAACAGCATGTACCGACTCACCCCATTTCTCGTGAGGCACACCAATCACGGCGCACTCGGCAATATCGGGGTGACGAGACAATATGTTTTCAATCTCAATCGGATACACGTTCTCGCCACCACTGACAACCATGTCCTTGATTCGCCCTGCCAGAAACAGATATCCGTCTTCATCGAGATAGCCGCTATCACCAGTGTGATACCAGCCATTTCTAAGCACATCAGCTGTTTGTTGTGGCGCGCGCCAGTATCCTTTCATGATATTGGCGCCCTTCACGGCGATCTCCCCCACTTCGCCAACACCAAGTGCCTGCCCGTTCGCACCGACAATTTTCAGATGGTTGTGAAACACCGGGCGGCCAACTGACTCCAGTCGCGGCAGCCGGCCAACGTCAAGCGAATGGTCGTCACCATCGAGTACCGTCACTACCGGAGACGCTTCAGTCATGCCGTAAGACTGTGCGAAGGACACCGTTGGCAGTAGCTTGAGCGCTTTTTCCAGCAACGCCACCGGCATGGGGGAAGCCCCGTAAGTAATCATCCGGAGGCTGGACAGATCGAACTCAGTGAAGCGGGGATGTTCAAACATCATCTGCAGCATGGTGGGTACAACCTGCATGGTATTGATGCGGTGTCTCTCCACCGCCTGCATCATCTCCAGCACATCGAACCTGGAGAGAATAACCGTATGAGTACCCATCATCGTGGCAGTATATACCCGGGAGCCCGCGGCAGTATGGAACATGGGGCCGGCCAGCAGATGGGTCTCCCGTTCGACCATCCTGTAGTGCGGAATTCCACCCAGTGCATTGGAGAACAGGTTGATGTGGGTGAGCATGACGCCTTTGGCACGACCAGTCGTCCCGCCGGTATAGAAGATAATCAGTGTGTCGTCATTACCGCTGGGCTGTAGCTCTGTGGTTTTTGCACCTGCCAGTAGATCTTCGTAGCTGAGGAAACTGTCCGTCGTATCCGACTGCGCCGCACAGGCCACTACTGCCAGATTGGGATATTCTCGGCTGATGGCCCGTGCCTGTTCGGTGTGGTGACGGTCTACGATCAACACCGTCGGTTCCGCATCGCTGATGCAGTCAACCATTTCACCGAGGGACAGGCGAAAGTTCACCGGCACTGTTATTGCCCCCACCATGGGGGATGCAAAGAACAGCTCAAAACACGAAGGCGAGTTGTAACCAAGATAGGCCACGCGATGGCCTTTACCAACACCAAGCCCAGCCAACGCCCACGCCAGGCGCTGGCAACGGTCACTGGTTTGCGACCAGGTAAAGATATCCCCTTCGTAGGTTACGGCGGGGCTGTCAGGCCAGCGATCCGCAGCCTTTTCCAGCAGGTTTGACACCGATATCTCAGGAACGGTTTCAGATGAAAACATACTCACTCGCTACCCCATGCTGTTCGGAATCAGCAGGGAAATGATCGGCAACGACACGATCAGACCCAGCACAATCAAATCTGCAATCAGGAACTTCATGACGCCAAAAAATATGGTGTGAACCTTGATCTCCTTGGTCACTACGCTGTTGATCACAAACACGTTCATCCCGAGGGGCGGCGTTACCAGACCGATTTCAAGCAGCTTGACCACAACCACCCCGAACCAGATGAGATCCATCCCCATGCCTTCCACCAGAGGAATGACAAAAGGAAGGGTTAGCAGCATGGTGCCGATGGAATCGAGGAACATCCCCAGCACCACGTACAGCAGGACGATAAAGAACAGCACCATCCAGTTCTCGAGCCCCAGACTTCCGACAAAACCAACAAACTCCCCCGTGACACCAGTCAGCGACACGAAGGAGACGAAAATCTTGGCGCCGATAGCGATAAAGAACAGAGAGGCAGACTGGAACGCAGTTTCCTTCATCGAACTCAGGAAATCCGCCCACGTCAGGCGACGGGACAAAACCCCAAACCCCAGAGCGAACACCAGGCACACCGCCGCCGCTTCTGTCGCGGTAAAGAAGCCGCCATAGATACCGCCAATGATGATCGTCATCAGCATCAGTGCCGGCCAGGCTTTCACAGCCGCTTTCAGACGGTCCCGGTTGGTGAAATGCAGGTCTTTCGGCGCCGGCGCATCCTGCGGCTTCAGCATGGCCCAGACCACCACCACAACGATGAAGCCGGTGATGGTAAGAATGCCCGGCAGCACCCCGGCCAGGAACAGCTTGTTCACCGACTGTTCAGTGAACATGCCATAGAGGATAAACAGCACACTGGGAGGAATCAGGGAACCAAGGGTGCCCCCCATGGCAACCGTTGATGTTGCCAGTTGTTTGTTATAACCGAACCGAAGCATTTCCGGCACACAGATCCGCCCCATGGAAGACGCGCACGCCAGGCTCGATCCAGTGATGGCAGAAAAGCCTCCGCAGCCAAACAATGAAGCAATGGCCAGCCCGCCCGGCATCTTCGCCAGCCATACCCGCACCGCTTCATAGATATCGGTAGTAATTCGTGAGTGATAGGCAATATGGCCAGCGGCAATGAACAGCGGAATCATGCTGAGGGAGTACGAATGAATGAAATCGAACGCATTGGATTCGATCAACGCCATCGCCGGGCGCAAGCCCCGCTCGAGCATGAACTCGCCACCCGGCCGCCAGGCGTACGCGATCAGTGAGCATACTGAAGCCACGCCGACCAGCACGTAGGCAATAGGCACCCGCATGATCATCAGCCCCAGGGCTACGGCGAACCCCCAACCACCAATAACAGAGGTTTCCATCAGTCATGTACCTCATCATTCGTTTCGACACGCTGCGTTTTGATCACACCGAAAGCCTCGAGTGAGTCATAGACAGCCAGGTCAATCAGGCGGATAAAAAACAGAAAGTACCCGAGGAAAAACAGGGTGTGTCCCGGCCATTTAGGCAATTCCATCAAACCAAAGAAGTAGGCACCGGACTCAAAGGCGTCCACCATCGAGAGGTATCCGGCATAGGTGATCGGTGCGACAGCAACCAGCCCGACAACCGCCGTTAACACATTCAGAGCCTGCTGAAATTTTGGCCCGAGCCTCTGGGTAAAGATTTCTACCGAAATGAATCCACGGTGGGCGGCGACAAACGCCAAAGGCAGTATTAGCGCCCCGATCATCAATTCACCGACGATGACCACTTCATCAGGAATGCCGGATGTAGAGAAAGTCCGAAGCAGAACGCTCGCAGTAATGATGGAACACAGGCCCAATATGCAGACGACCCCAAGCAGCAGAAAAGCATTCTCCAGCCACGCCAGAGCACCCCTCGCATGGCCAATAGCTCTATGGGAAACCCCAGACTGGTCGTGATTCGGCAACTGTACTGTGCGCTCGGTGACCACCATGTGCACCTCCGATAGGAATTTGTCCGCACGAGGAACAAATCCGGCTAATGAATAGGTTTTTGTTGTTGTCTGTCAGTATTTATCAGCCCAGCGCCCGCCGGGAGCAGCAACCCGCGGCGGGCCATTCGGCAAACCGACGGGTTCTTAGCTTCGCTCCCAGGGGTAACCCTGCTCACGAAGCTCGGCTTGATACTTGCTCAGCAGTTGCTGGTACTCTTCCCAGATGGACTTGCCCGCAAATCCAGCCTTGTTCATGTCCTGAATCCACGCTTGAATATGCTTATCCGATTGTTCAAAGAGCTTGGCGCGTTCCGCATCAGACCACTCGATCACTTCCACTTTATTGCCCAGTTCACCAGTAGGCAGTTTTTCAATCACTTCCTTACTTTCTGCGATCACTTTTTGGGCATAGAAGTCGATCATTTCGGAGCCTACCTGCCGAACCGCCTTTTGCTCATCGGCGGTCAGGTCGTCCCAGGTCCATTTGTTCATCACCATCGCAAAGCCGGCAATCTGCCCCCAGTTCATCAGCGCCACGCTGTCCGTAACCTCGGGTGTCTTGAAAGCCCTCATTGCGTACAGATAACCACCTGAACAGCTCACCAATCCCGTATCGAGCGCCTGATAGACTTCCGAATAGGTAAAATTAACCAGGTTGGCCCCCACATCATCCAGAATCTTGGAGTAGATGGCTGAGGCACGAACCCTCTTGCCTTTGAAATCCTCCAGTGACGCCAGACGCACATCGCCCGTGCATTCGAACTGCATCGGCGTTGTCGTGTAGTTGGTCACATAGACAACATTGTTGTCCGCAAAGGCCTGCTGTAACTGCTGATTGGAGGTCATCAATTCATACATCGCCCTCATTCCCACCCAGGGGTCTGACTCAGGCACGGGGATATCACCAACACTCAAGGCCCGCATTTTCTGCGGCGCATAGGCAGAAAGTACGGTTCCCATATCTGCCGTACCGGAGGACACTCCGTCCAGGATGGCACTGTACTTCAACAACGCCCCTCCCCAGTGAATATCCAGCTTCATGTCACCACCGGACTGCGCTTCGAGTTGGTCTGCGAAATATTGCAGCGCTTCAGCCCGCGACCCGCGATTAGGCGTTGCCTCTGCATAACGGAAACTCATCTCGGCCGCGACCTGACCAACAATAACCACTGACATCACCGAACCTAGAACCAGAGATTTCAACATTTTGTTTTTAATCATTGTCTATACCCTCGTAACGTTAACCAGGCAGCGACGCCACCCATTCGCTATCCCTTGCATCGGGCCGACCCGATGCAGCTTGATGTCTGGCTTCAATTACTCCTGCCAGGGGTAACCGCGGGCCTCCAAAGTGCCCTGATACTGCTCTAGCAATTCTATATACCGCGACCAGATTCTCTCGCCCGAAAGCCCCCTGGCATTAGCATCGGCAATCCAGCTATCACGATATGTCAGCGTCGCATCCAGAATTTTCTGACGCTCTTTTTCCGCTATGGGTGTAACCGGCACGACCTTGCCAAAGTCTCCGCTTGCAAGCTTTTCCGCAACCTCGTCGGCTTCGCCAATAATCAGGCGGGCGAAGTGATCAATCATGTTTGAACCGGCCTTCATCATGATGGCCTGTTGCTCTTCGTCCAGGTCAGACCACATGTATTCATTCATCACGATGGCAAAACCCAGCAGCTGTCCCCAGTCAACACGGGTGACCGTTTCAACCACTTCGTAGGTCTTGTAGGCGCGCATGGTGTAGAAATAGCTGCCGAGACAATCCAGGAGTCCGGTATCAAGCCCCTGGTATACTTCGTTGAAAGGCATGCCCACCATATTGCCCCCAAGATCCGCCAGCACGTTGCTATAGGTTCCAGTGGCCCGGAGGCGCTTACCCTCTATGTCTTCAATCGTGAGGATTTCGTTACCCTCTGTGCACTCGAACTGAACCCCGGATGTGCTGAAGTTGCTCAGATAGATCAGGGATTTATTGGCGAGGGATTGCTTGAGTTCCGATTCGGAGGTCATCAGGTCGTACATGGCACGCATGCCAACCCACGGGTCGGAGTACTCGAGAGGAATATCACCGATACCAAGTGCTTTGAGCTCTTGGGGCTCATAGGACGACAGAACGGTCCCCAAGTCAGCACTGCCGGCAGAAACACCTTCCATCGTGCTGCTCAGTTTCAGCAGGGCGCCACCCCAGTGGACATCCACTTTGATTTCACCGGCAGACAGCCTTTCAACCTCGTCGGCAAAAAACTGAACGGCTGCGGCTCGGGTTCCACGATTAGGCCCCCCTTCTGCATAACGGAGCGTGACGTCCGCGGAGGCTTGAGCGACACCAGCGATGGTAAGGACCGATGCCAACAGCAGCGACTTGATTGTAGATCTCATTACATTGCTTCCCTGTTGGGTATTTGTTTTTGTTGGATGCAGCAACAGCAGGCTGATCACCACAAATTCAAACTACCACCGCAAAGCAATATCAACAACGACCCATATTTTATAGAACTCATGCCATAAATTGATAACAAGACAATAATCAGTCCGCCGGCACCCCCTCTTCATTTTCACCACCCAGAACATAGCGCAAGGTTCCCTGTCCAGTCGCCACGAGTACGCCCTCAGAACTGATTTTTACGTCGGCGAAAAACATCTTTCGGCCACGGCTCACCAGATTCGCCTCCACCCGCAAACACCCCTCTTTCACCGGGCTCATGAACTGGGTGTTCATTGATACAGTGATACAGCGCCGCACGTTGCCAGGCACAGTACAGTAAGCCCCACATAGCCCCGCGGCGCTGTCCAGCAACGACATAAAGACACCGCCATGCACGAAGCCATTACGGTTCAGATGCTTTTCGTGCATATCCACATGAAGCACCGCCCTATTCAGCTCCCATTCGGTTACCGTAAAGCCAAGCACTTCTCTAAAGCCGCTCATATTATCCGCTTCAAATTCCAGATTCCGGTTATTCTGTATAGTCATCAGCACACCTGGTCAGTCAGTCATTTTCACATTCGAGTACGAACTATTTCATTCTTTTATATATTTCAGTTAAGTCATTAAGCTAACACCACCCACACTGTTCCACCTTTACAATTTGTCTATACGCACCATGCCAATCCGATATGAGGCATTAACGAATTCAGGGCATACCCTGTCTGTCATGGTTGGTGAAGCCCATCAAGGCATTACCCACACAGCAACTGACACATATAGCAGGAGTGCCAATGGCGGATTTACTTAGCAACATTGAAAACAGCGTTCTGACAATCACCCTGAACCGTCCAGACAAGCTCAACGCACTGAGCCCTGATATGCGCGAAGGGCTTATCGAACTGCTGCAAAAGCAGGCTGACAACCTGTCCTGCCGGGCAATTCTGATACGCGGCAACGGACGGGGCTTCTGTACCGGCGCCGATGTACAACCTGAGCAAATTCTTAAACGGCGCGACAACATTGGAGAGGACATCAATCACGGTATTAACCGCATTGTTCGGCTAATGACCACGATGCCAGTGCCGGTTGTTGCCGCAGTCAATGGCGCGGCGGCGGGAGCCGGGGTAAGCCTGGCCCTGGCTTCGGATATCATGGTGACCAACCGGGACGCAGTATTTCATCTGTCCTTTGCCCGCATCGGCGCCGTCATGGATGGAGGTAGCTCATGGTTCCTTACACGAGCCATCGGCCCACGACGAACGGCATCACTGGCGCTGAACGGGGGCCGCTTCGATGCGGAACAGGCGCTGGCCTGGGGTCTGGCTCACGAGGTTACCGATAATGAGCAGTTGTGGTCAGTGGCTGATGACATCGCCCGGAAGTTTGCCTCTGGGCCTTCGATCGCATTAGGCCTGATAAAACGGGAAATCACGCTCGCCACGGAAGTGGATTTGAACACAGCACTGTCCTTTGAAGCCGAAAACCAGCAAACAGCGTTCAACTCCGAAGACTTCGTTGAGGGTATCAATGCGCACCAGGAAAAGCGCAAAGCTGCATTTCGCGGCTGCTGACTCCTTGACAGAAAAACGGCAGGCCCGACTCAGGGCCTGCCTCAACGAGCTCGAATCCGCGCGCTCTTATATCTTTCGGCCCGCCTGCTGCCAGTACTTGTCTCTCAGCCGGCGCTTGAATATCTTTCCAGAATCTTCCCGGGGAAGGTCAGCGCCGATTTCAATGGTTTTGGGAACCTTGAAACCCGCCAGATGCTCGCGAAGGTACACCTTGACCTCGTCAACACACACATTGTTGGTTTTCTCGGCCTCAACCACGGCCATCACGGACTCACCGAATTCCTCATCAGGAATTCCGAAAACCGCGCAGTCCTTTACCCCCGGGTAGTTGTGCAGCACCGACTCGATTTCCGCCGGATAGATGTTCACACCACCGGAGATGACCATATCCTTGACCCGATCGGCAATGAACAGAAACCCATCTTCGTCGATGTAACCCATGTCGCCGGATGTAATGAAACCGTCGCGGTCGATTTCTGCCCGGGCTTCGGGTTTGCCGTGATAGGTAAAATCCAGCAACGGAAACCGGGAGTATATCTCCCCCACGGTGTTGGGGGGCAGACAGTTACCCGCTTCATCCAGAATGCGGATTTCCGCCTCCGGAACCGCCTTACCCACACTGCCCGGTTTTGCAAGCGCCTGTTCGGAATTGCAGGCGACAACCGCACTGGATTCGGTCGAACCATAGAATTCGTTGATGACAGGGCCGAACCACTCGATCATCTTGCGCTTCACGTCGGCCGGACAGGGTGCTGCCGCGTGAATAATAAACTTCAGTGAGGACAGGTCATACTGATTGCGCACAGCTTCAGGCAGTTTCAACATGCGAATGAACATGATGGGGACCATAATGCCTGCCGTCAGTTTATACTCCTCAATCAACCGCAACACACTCTCGGCATCAAAACGCGGCACGATCACCAGCAGGTCGCTGACCTTCGACGCCTGCGTACTGTAACCGTTTGGAGCACTGTGATAGAGCGGGCCCGGCACCATACATCGGGCCCTGGGCTCGCAACCGTAGACCCGTGAGCGGAAGTCGCGCATCTGTGCCGCCCCGTCCTGGTCCAGGGTAACACGGCGGACACCCTTCGGATGCCCAGTCGTTCCGGAGGTATACAACATGGACGAAGGACCGGCCTCCGCCGGTTCCGCAATCGGCTCCTCGGCATCCAGCCAGGTCTGCCAATTGGCCTGTCCCTCTGGTACGACGCACGCATCCGAATCCAGGTCGAACGCTGCCCGGAGATCTTCCGGCGTCTCCACCACCAGACACTGCACATCACCGGGGATGGCCGGATGGATTCGGCGCCACAGGTCGGCATGGATCACCATCACCCTGGCGCCGCAATCCTTGAGGATATACTCCAGCTCCTCTCCGGCAAGATGCCAGTTAATAGGTACCGCGTAGGCACCGACATAAGTGGCGGCATGGTTAGCCGTCAGAAAGGGAATATCGTTACGCATAAAGATACCGACACAATCGCCCGGCTGCACACCCATACGCTTGAAACCGTTGGCAGCCTGACGGATGTTGTCCTGAAATTCCTCATGAGTCAGGTGTCTGCTGCCACAGACAATGCCTTTGAACGACGCCTTATCGATTGTTGTATTTGTCACTGCGTATCTCCTGTGAACTTACTTAGCTCCCCTTACCCGACTCAACGCCCGGTAAACTTCGGGGGTCTCTTTTCGTTAAATGCCGTGACGCCCTCAAGCCAGTCCTCTGACATTGCGCTGTCTCCGAAAGTTTCAGCCTCCGACTGCAACTGTTCTTCCAGGGAATTGTCCGACGACTCGAGGATCAGCTTCTTGATATTGCCGTAGGCCCTGGTTGGCCCGCTGGCCAGCCGTTCGGCCAAAGTCCGGGTTTCAGCCTGTAGCTCCCCGTTGGCAACCACACGGTTGATCAGTCCCATACCCTGTGCCTGCCTGGCGGTAAAACGATCGCCGAGTAACGCAATCTCCATGGCTTTCTTGGTCCCCACCAGACGGGGCAGATAATAGGACGCACCGCCGTCAGGGCTACTGGCAATATGGGGATAGGCCAAACTGAAGAACGCGTCCTCTGACGCCACAACCAGATCGCAACACAGCGCCAGACTGACCCCGGCGCCAGCTGCCGCACCACGTACACTGGCAATAACCGGCTTGCGTAGGCGGCGCATGGTGACCATGATCGAGTTAAGGCCATGAATGCGGTTGATGAACGTCAATCGACGCTGGTCGGGGGTGAGTTCGGTGAACTCCATAAACGACTTAACATCACCCCCGGCCAGAAAGTGCTCACCCGCACCGCGGAGGACAACGCAACGAACACTGGCGTCGGCCTCCAGCGCCTGCAGGGTTTCCAGGAGCTGCTGGCGCATCGATATCGACAGTGCGTTCCGGGCTTCCGGACGATTCATTGTCAGATAGGCAACATTGTTTTCGACGTCATAAAGCAAGTGATTCATTGGCTTGTTACTCTCCTGGATGGGCGTTTGCTGCCGCTCAGACAATTACCCGCACACCGACTGTTCCCGCATCGCTGTCAGTTGCTCGGAGCTATACCCCAAATCAGTCAGTACCGCCTCTGTGTCGGAACCGTAAGGCCTTGCTTCGTGCCGAACCGAAGGCTCGGTGCGGCTGAACCTTGGCGCTGGAGCGGGCTGCTTTATACCGCCCACATCTACATAGGTCTGGCGTGCGACGTTATGGGGGTGATCCTGTGCTTCCTTGAGATCGAGAACCGGTGCGAAGCAGATGTCACTTCCCTCCATCAACTCGCACCACTGGTCACGGGTCTTCTGTCGGAAGACATCGGCAATGGCCCGTTTAAGGTCAGGCCAGCGCGACCTATCCATCTGTTGCCCGAATTCGTCGGCCGGAAGATTGGCCACTTCCAGCAACTGCGCGTAAAACTGGGGTTCGATCGAGCCGATAGAGATGTACTGGCCATCGAGGGTTTCGTAGGTATCGTAAAAATGAGCACCGCCATCAAGCCGGTTCGTTCCCCGGTCCAGGGAATGAAGTCCCATCTCGTAGGCGGTATTGAACATTGACATCAGGACCGCTGAACCATCGGTCATAGCTGCATCAACTACCTGCCCCTTGCCGGACGACCTGGCCTCAAGCAGCCCGGAAACGATGCCCAAAGCGAGAAACATGCCTCCTCCGCCGAAATCACCGACAAGGTTCAATGGAGGAACTGGTTTTTCACCCGGGCGCCCCATAGCGTGAAGCGCACCGGTGAGGGAGATATAGTTGATATCGTGCCCGGCGGCCTGCGACATCGGGCCATATTGCCCCCACCCTGTCATCCGGCCATAAATCAGTCGCGGGTTACGTTGCAGGCATTGGTCAGGGCCAATACCCAACTTCTCGACGACTCCGGGCCGAAACCCTTCGAACAGTGCATCTGCGCTGTCAACGAGTTTTAACAACGTTTCCACACCGGCCTCGCTCTTGAGATTGAGCGCAATCGAGCGTTTCCCCCGCCGACTGCAATCCAGTGCAGGCTTTTCCGGGCCGGCACCTACCCGCTCAACGCTGATCACTTCCGCCCCAAGATCAGCCAGCACCATGCCACAAAAGGGCCCCGGCCCAATGCCGGCCAATTCAATAATACGAACCCCGTTCAACGGTCCCATGACACTTCTCCCTCGGCCATCAATTGCATCGGGCAACTGATGGCAATGTTGTTATTCGTTCGAACTGGCCACGATTTTCTGGTCAAACAGTCGCGCGATTTCCGACGATGACAGCGCCAGTGTGTCGGCCAGAATTTCTTCAGTGTGCTCACCCAGCCTGGGAGCCCGGCGCACCGGTTCGCGCTCCAGTGAGGTAAAGCGCAATGGGTGATCCGGCATCAGGTACTTGCCGATACCCGGTTGGTCGACCATCTGGAACAGGGGATTGTCCTCGGAACAGTCGATGTCGGATTCCACGGTTTCCTTGATCGTCTGATATTTTCCCCAACACACACCGGCGTTATCCAGTTCATTGGCAACCTGGCTGAACGACCGTTCGGCAAACCAGGGTTCAAAGATTTCGGTAATGGGGTCACGGCCCTGATAGCGGTCGCCTTCCTTGCTGAAGTCGAGCCCCATACGGGATTGCAGTTCGTCTATCTGAGTCTGGGTACCGGTCACTTCGACAATAGCCCGCCATTGGTTGGGACTGACCCCCACAACCATGACCCGGTCTCCGTCCTGACAGGCAAAGTCATGACCATAGGTGCCATAGATATGGTTACCAATGGCCTCCCGTTCGGTGTCGTTTATCATTGCCTCGGCGATATAACCCAGGTTTCCCAACGTGGCCAAGGCCACGTCAGCCAGGGCCACCGTCACCAACTGTCCCTGCCCTGTACGCGTCCGATGGCGCTCGGCTGCCAGCAACCCAAGGGCAATCTGCTGGCCGGTTATCACGTCCCAGGCCGGCAAGGGATTGTTCAGTGGCGGGATGTCGTTGCTTTTGCCAACCCCGGTAATGGATGGGAAACCCACCTTGCAGTTAACGGTGTAATCCAGCGCGCTCCTGCCATGGCGGTCACCGACGAGATTCAGGTAGATCAGATCCTCCCGCGCCTCTTTAAGTCGGTCGTATGACAACCAACCCTTGGCGGGAAAATTGGTTAGGAACATGCCCGCCTGATCCCCCGGTGCAGTGATTAGTCGGGAGAGCAACTCCTGCCCTTCCGGCCTCCGGAAGTCAACCGCAATAGAGCGCTTGCCTTTGTTCAGGCTATGCCAGTAAAGACTCTTCTGATCTGTAGTAACCGGCCAACGCTTGTAATCGATACCACCACCAATCGGGTCAAAACGAATGACATCCGCCCCCAATTGCGCCAACGTCATGCCGCCGGAAGGGGCCGCCACAAACGCGCTACCTTCGACGACACGAAGGCCAGAGAGTATATTCTGCATGGTGATTGGTCCTGCCTGTGATCAAAATAAAAACATCGCTCGCTGCACAACATCCGCCGGATAACGCATCAGCTAACTTGCGCGTAACCGTTGTTGATGACGACGATGTCCCGCTCAACGACGCGGCAGCGGAATGCCACTTCGTTGCCACTGCGCCAGATTTCGGTACGGATGGTTTCGCCGGGATAGACCGGTGCGGAGAATCGGACCCGAATACGGTGAAAACGGGCGGGGTCGTAATCACAAAGCGTCTTCAGAATGGCATGAGTCGCAACGCCAAAAGTACACAGACCATGCAGGATCGGTGCTCCGAATCCTGCCTCTCTGGCCACTTCCGGAGACGCGTGCAAGGGATTGTAGTCACCCGACAACCGGTAGATGAGAGCCGCCTGAGCCAATGTTGGCAGATCACATACCTGATCGGGTTCGCGCTCTGGAATCGGGTCCGGCTTCGGCGAAGCTACCGCCGGCCCGCCAAACCCGCCATCGCCACGCGCCAGGGTGGTACTGATCAGCGTGCAGAGTTCTTCACCGCTCGCAACGTCCCGGACGGTACGTTCGGACAGGATCAGCGCACCTTTGCCTTCGCCCTTATCAATTATCTCGTTGATTCGGGTGGTGGCTTCAACCGTACCGGAGGCCGGCAGCGGCTTGTGCATGATCATTTCCTGACCGGCGTGGAGGATCTTGACCCAGTCGATGCCGGTGTCTGACTCCTTGGCCCAGAATCCGGGGTAGGCAAGCACATTGGCCATACTGGGAGTCGCTTTCAGACCGTCTTCATAAACGAACTTCAGGCAACTTTCGTCCAGTGGATCGATACCCATGCCCACACCCAGGGCGTATAGAATCGTGTCTTTCTCGGTGTACCTGTGCTCAAGACGCTCAAACTTGCGGTTCATCAGTTTGTCGTAATCGATAGCCACCTTGACGCTCCTCTTGTTGGTCTTTTCGGTTAACTTCGATCAGAACGGGTCCCAGCTGAACACATCCGCAGAACGGCTCAACGGATAGAAATCCGCTTCGAATGCCGGCAACACCCGATCCAGAACGGTTTCCGGGCTCCAGCCCTCGGAAGTGTGAGCAGAACGGAACGGACGAGGCTGACTGAACAGAAAGATCTCGTTGTTACGCACACCGAAGATCTGGCCGGTTACGTTCTTGGCCTTGTCGCTGCACAGCGACACCGCCAGCGTGGCGATCTTGTCCGGAGTCATTTGCTGGATCTTGGCCACCCTGGCCTTTTGCTCTTCGCTATCGGTCGGAATGCTCCCGATCAGCCGGCTCCAGGCAAACGGAGCGATGCAGTTGGACGTCACACCGAAACGCTGCATATCCAGCGCCATGGACTTGGACAAGCCAACAATGCCCATCTTCGCGGACGCATAGTTAGCCTGGCCGAAGTTGCCAATCAGACCAGACGTTGATGTCATATTGACGAAGGTGCCACTACCTTGCTCACGGAAGATTGGCGCCGCGGCGCGGCTTACGTTAAAGGTACCTTTTAGATGTACAGCCAGTACGGAGTCGAAATCCTCTTCAGTCATCTTATGGAAGATAACGTCGCGGAGATTGCCTGCGTTGTTGACGACACCGTCAATACGGCCAAAGGTATCAATGGCCGACTTGATAATTTTCTGGCCGCCTTCCCACTCAGTTACGCTGTCAAAGTTGGCAACGGCCTGACCGCCTGCGCTTTCGATTTCGTTTACCACTTCCTGAGCAGGTGTATTGTCGTTCCCGGAGCCGTCGGCGCTGCCACCGATATCATTGACCACAACCCTGGCACCATTTTCAGCCAGCATTAATGCCGTTGCACGACCGATACCACGGCCAGCCCCAGTCACTACAATCACTTTACCTTCGAGAAGTTTTTTATCGCTCATGACACCCTCCTACAGGTCTCTTTTCCTATTCATTGATCGTATTCAGACGATGCTCTAATGACTGCTTGTCATGCGTTGGCTATCAGGTTTCTTGCAATCACCTTCAGGGCCAGGGTCTCTTCCGCCCCTTCGAAAATGGAAAGCACACGGGCGTCCACGAAATAACGGCTTACCGCCATCTCCTCGGCATACCCCATACCACCGTGTATCTGCATGGCTTCGCGGGTTACCCACTCTGCAGCCCTGCAGGCAAACAGCTTCACGAGACTGGCCTCCATCTGTCCGGCACCCTCATCCATCATGCGAGCGACGGCATAACTGAACTGACGAGAGGCCGTCAGTGTTGCCATCATGCGCCCCAGTTTTACCTGAGTGAGTTGGTAATCCCCCACCGGACTGCCGAACACCTTGCGCTCACGTGAATAACTGAGCGCCTTTTCAAATGCAGCCTGGATGACACCAGTGGCTCGGGCTGCCGTCTGGATTCGACCACCGGCAAACCCGGCCATGGTGAAATAAAAGCCTTTGCCCCGCCCCTGCTCTTCGCCGATCAGGTGGTCCGCCGGCACAAAGTAGTCCTCAAAAAACACATCGTAGGAATGCATCCCCCGGTAACCGAGGGTGGCAATGGCTTTGCCGGAAATCACACCGCCGCCTTCCTGGCGATGGCTGAATTCGTGCCCCGGCGTCGAGGGCTTTTCCACCAGGAACAGGCTCAGTCCTTTATGCCCGAGCGATGGATCCGGCTCGGTGCGGGCCATGGCCACCAGCAAGCTGGCTTTGCCCGCGAAGGTGCACCAGGTTTTGCTACCATTGAGCCGCCAACCGCCGTCCACAGGTGTGGCCTTCAATCCCAGTGATGCCACATCGGACCCGTAATTAGGTTCAGTAATGGCAATCGCACACAGTGTCTCCCCGGAGGCAATCCGAGGCAGCCAGGTTTCCTGCTGAGCTTGGGTCCCACCCTGCAGCAACGATTTGGCAGCAATTTCCGGACGGGTGATCAGGGAGCCAGCGCCCCCCAAAGAGGCTTTGGACAACTCTTCGGTCACTACGATCATGCCGAGGCTGTCGTCACGATCATCCGGCTGCAAACCACCAAAGCGCTCGGGAATACTGATTCCAAAGCAACCCAATTCGGCTGCCTGACTCAGGATTTCATCCGGGATATCCAGATCTTCGCGGTGAATTTTCTCCGCCAGCGGTTCAACCACGTCAGCACCAAAACGGGCAAACATGTCGCGAACCATTTCCTTGTCTTCGCTTAACAGCGTTGGCAGGCGAGTGGTTCCGCGTTCGGCAACACGGGCACCGACCGCTGCCAGGAAGTCGCTACTGCCATAAGTACGCAGATGCCGGATATCGTCGTTGGCATAGAGACCTGAAAGTTCAGCGATCTCCAGCCCCATATCTCCTGCGCGGGCAATCAGGCGCTGAATGACAGAACTGACCGCTTCGGCGCAAAAAGCCAAAGCAGCACTGACAGCCAACTCATCGTCAGAGCTTGCCCGTTGTGCGTAACGGCACACTGCATCCGATGCCGCCAGCTCCGCGGTGGCGAAAGCCAGTTCGTAGCAGCTCAGCTGGTGCTTATCCAGAAGAGCCGAATCCAGTCTGCCCTCTACCGTGGAAAACGATTTGAGGTTCTTCAGACCCTGTTCAACATAGTCCCGCAGCTGATCGGTACACCGCCCCGTCAGCTCGAGACCTGCAACTTGTTCACTGACACTCATCGCGAAACCTTTCTGAAATCCGGGGGTATGACAGGCGCATGCAACGTGATTGAAGACACTCCAATCACGCAGCCAAGCCGGCCCTATTCGTAGCGCCCTATGATGGAAATACTGCAAATATTCTGATGAGGGAATCCACCCAGGTTATGGTTCAGGGCCATACGAGGATCCTTGAGCTGTCGCTCTCCCGCACGGCCCTGGAACTGGAGGTAGTTCTCGTAGATCATCCGCATGCCCGACGCCCCGATGGGGTGCCCGAAACACTTCAAGCCACCGTCAATCTGGCAGGGAATCCGCCCGTCGGCATCAAAATCACCATTGAGCACATCCCGAACCGCCTGACCTTCATCCGATAGCTGCAGGTCCTCCATGGTGACCAGCTCAGTAATGGAGAAGCAGTCATGCACCTCTGTCATGCTGATCTCTTCGCGGGGATGACGAATACCGGCCTCGTCATAAGCGCGTTGGGCAGTTATACGCGTGGTCTTGATGTGCGAGCCATCCCAGGTACTAAATCCGGATTCCTCGCCATTGGATACCGCCAATTGCAGGGCCTTGACCGACACCAGATCTGCCTTACCCAGACGTTTGGCGATTTCCGGCGTTGTGACGATGGCACAGGCGGCGCCGTCACTCACGCCACAGCAATCGAATAGCCCAATGGGTTCGGCAATATACGGCGCATTAATAGCCTGTTCTTCGGTGATCTCGCGCTGCAGGTGGGCCTTGGGGTTCTTGGCACCATTAGCGTGACTCTTGACTGATACGTGTGCCATGGCACGCTTCAGATCCGCCTTATCCACACCGTGCTTGGCACGGTATCCGCTGGCCAGTTGCGCGAAGGCACCCGGTGCCGACAGGTTCGGCCAGTACATGTCATTCTCGACACCGCGAGTACGCTGCGGCAAACCGCCATAACCCACGTCTTTAAGCTTCTCGACACCCAGCGCCAGCGCAATGTCACAGGCTCCGGAAGCGACCGCATACACGGCACCGCGGAATGCTTCGGTACCTGTGGCACACATATTTTCCACCTTGGTTGCCGGAATATTTGGCAACCGCAGGGCCATGGACAGCGGCATGGCGCTGGAGCCGACGTTGAAGGCGTCAATACCGGCGCCAAACCAGGCCATCTCGATCTGGCTTTTGCCGATGCCCGCATCTGCCAGGCCTTCTTCAAATGCCTCGACCATCAGATCCGAAGGACTTGCATCCCAGCGTTCACCGAACTTGCTGCAGCCCATTCCAAGGATCGCTACTTTGTCTTTGATTCCACTAGCCATTGTCATTCACCTGTCTTAGCTGCGTAAGTTATTGCTGGGCCGGAGTGGCTTTCCAGAAATACTTCCGGAAGCCCCGCTGGTTATCAAACTGACGAATGCGGAAGTGCACCGACACCGGCACACCGGTATCGATCGAGCCCGGCTCCACTTCGGTAAAGTCCATCATCAGACGACCTCCACCTTCGAACTCAACCATTCCGAAGTAGGCCGGCGGGTTCCAGTCAAAGGTCAGACGGTCAGCGGTCCAGGTCTTTACGCGGCCCTGTATGGCAGACATCGGGTAGTCATCCTGACTGTCCAGTTCGCCACATTCCGGGTTAACGCAATAGTTTTCCTTGGGGATCTGAATGGTGCCGCAGCTACGACACTTGCCACCGACAAAGCCGGTCAGCAGATCCTTGCGGCGGTACATGGCAGCGAGGTAGCTCTGCTTGTCCATCTCACCGCGCTTGCCAACCTCGCGCTCAACCAGGTTGTTGAAACTCAGGAAACGGTTGTAGTTGGCATCTTCTCGACGACGAGACAGGGCTCCGGCGAAACCGGTCTTCGGCTGTTTACCTTTGATCTTATCGGTAGCACGGAACAGAACCGCATCGGTACCCTGACCAAATCCCGTAACCAGAATCAGATCGCCCGCACTCGCCTTTTCAAGCGCCGCAGTCAACAACAGGATCGGGTGAGCCACGCCAGATACACCCACGCTGCCAATGTGATTGTCCACCAGCGCCTCGGCGGAAATACCCATCTTTTTCGCCACAGCGGCCGGTGTTCTGGGCTGGTCCGATGCCAACACAAAGTGAGCGATGTCGGCAGCTTTCACACCCGTCTTTTCAAGCAAGCGGGACACCGCCTGAGGCACGCTCTTCATGTAGCCTTCATCACGAATCCAGCGCTCTTCCCATTCATAATCAAGCGTTGAATCTTCACCCCGGTAATGGTCGACGAAATCGGTTACGTAAGTTTCGTTACCCAGGTATTCAGCGATAACACCTTCAGCTCCAACGCCGACCGCCGCTGCACCGTCCCCCCAGAGCATTTCAGCGCGTGAGCCACACTTGCTTCGCCGATGCTCGGACGCCACCAATAGCGCATTACCACTACCGCCTGGACCAAACTCCAGCATGGTGATCAGCGCCGACGTTCCCGCTCGCTGGGAGGCAGCAACGTCCATTGTGCGAAGTTGGTCACCGAGATTCAGCGCCTGACTCACTACCACCGAATTCTGTCGATCCAGGAACGGCAATGTGGTGGACGCCAGATACAGCGTATTGACGGACCCGGCATCCAACGTTGACAGGCAGTCCTGCCCCGCTTCGACAGCCATGGTGATGGTGTCTTCATCCCAGTTACAGACGCTGCGCTCACCCTTGGCAAGTCCGCGTAGGCTGGGATCAAACCAGTCGTTGGCGTCGGCAATAGCTGCCTTGGAGAGGCGGGTTCTGGGAATGTAGGCACCGTAGGCGGTTATACCAAACATGTGAATTCCTTCCTTTAATAGTGCAATCTCAACAATCGTTGGTCGTGACCAAAAACTCCACTGACGCCTATAGTGAACGTCCGATAACCAGCTTCATGATCTCGGAGGTACCGCCATAAATCCGACGCACACGAGCGTCCACATACATGCGGGAAATTGGGTATTCGCTCATATAGCCGTAACCCCCGAACAGTTGCAGGCATTTATCGACAACCACACCTTCATTCTCGGTCGTCCACAGCTTCGCCATGGCCCCCTCTTCAGGAGTCAACACACCTTCATCACACTTCTTGATACATTGATCGAGATAGGCCCACCCCACCTCAAGATTGGTCTTCATTTCGGCAAGCGTGAATTGGGTGTTCTGGAACTCGAAGATTGCCTTTCCGAACGCCTTTCGCTCCTTGACATAGTCTGTGGTGATATCAAAAGCACGCTGGGCTTCGGCCTGTGCTCTGCAGGCGATGGTGATTCGTTCACGAGGCAACTCCCGCATCATGATCCTAAAGCCCTCGCCTTCCTCACCTACGAGGTTGCTGACCGGAACACGAACATCCTGGAAGAACATTTCCGACGTATCAGCCGCCTTCTGGCCAATCTTGCTGAGGTTGCGGCCACGGGAGAACCCGGAGCGATCCGTCTCAACGATAATAAGACTGATCCCCCGACCACCTGCGCTGGGGTCGGTGGTACAGGCCACCAGAACAAAGTCACAGTTCTGGCCGTTAGTGATGAAGGTCTTCTGACCGTTAATCACATACTCATCGCCGTCCCGGACAGCCGTGGTTCGAAGATTTTTTAGATCACTGCCGACGCCCGGCTCGGTCATCCCAATGGCAGCGATTTTTTCCGCCGTAACCATCTTCGGCAGCCAGTACTTTTTTTGATCTTCAGTACCTGCACTCAGCAGATAATAGGCAACAATATCCGCCTGAACAGAGAAACCGACGCTGGCGCCACCAATGGCATAGCCCGTTTCCTCGGAAAGCACCATGTTGTAGAGAAAGTCGGCGCCTGGGCCTCCATATTCCTCCGGCACGCCACAACAGAGAAAACCATTCTCAGCGGCCTTCTCCCAGAGGCTACGCGGCACCACACTGTCCTCTTCCCACTGCTCAATGTTGGGCTCCAATTCAGAACGGAAAAAGCGGCGGGCATTCTCACGAAACAGCTCATGATCGCTGTTGTAGATTGAGCGGTTCTGCATAGTCTCATCCTCTTGGTGCACAGGAAACCGGTAATGGAGACAACACTATCAGCAAGAAAAATCTACAACAATTATATACTTTTTATATGTGCTATCCTTTTTTGGCATACTGTTGCTTAAAGAATAACCACACAGACATATCCACAAATGTGGTATAGAGTGCAAACAACAGATACTTAATTGTTATAGAAGAGGGATGGCATGCCTTTTAACCTGAACATCGACCTTCGTCAGCTCAATACGTTTCTCACTGTCGCCGACACCGGAAGCTTCAGCCGTGCATCCGAAAAGCTGTTTGTAGCCCAACCGGCATTGAGCCGACAGATTCGGATGCTGGAGGAAGCTCTGAACGTCGAGGTCTTTGTCCGACATGGCAGGGGGGTTGTATTGACTGCCGCAGGGGAACTGCTATACGAGCGGGCACGCACGCTGCTTCAAAGCCTAGAACGTACCCAGGCTGATGTCACTGCAGTTGCTGGCGAAGTGACGGGGCAGGTGGTACTTGGATTGCTACCTACTGTCGCTCATACGTTTTCTGGTGCCACCATTGAGGAGTACCGAAAGCGATTTCCCCAGGTAACGCTGGCCGTAAAGTCGGCGATGAGTGGCACCTTGCAGCAAATGGTAATGCAACACCGGCTGAACCTTGCCATTACCTACAGCCACCACGGTAGCCAGAAAAACCTCCGTTACCGTCCTTTGATCGAAGAACGCTTTTATCTGATATCGCCGCCCAACACCAAGGTATCCAAACTCTCCGAGATCACTCTGGATGAAGTAATGGATCTCCCCCTCGTGTTGCCGGAGGAGAAGCACGGTTTGCGCGTACGAATGGAAAAAGAGGCCGCAGAACGTAATAAGTCCCTGAATCTCGCTCTGGAAGTGAGCGCCTGGCCAATGCTGACGGATATGGTAAGACGGGGGCTGGGCTACAGCATTCTCTCATCAGCGGCCGTCCATGACATGACCACCAGATCCGAGGTTGTTGCCATCCCCATCACCTCTCCTGAAATCAGCAGGACCCTGGCGATTGTAACCCCGATGGATCTTCCGTCTTCCGTAGCCACTCTCAAACTGGCGGAAATCATCATGCAGCAAGTGGCCATACAGGTTCAGGCCGGCACCTGGAATGGGAAGTTGTTATTCAACCCAAAAGACATCGGTGACACCAACAAAAGTCCGATCCTACAGGACGACGCATAGTAAACCTGAATACGTCGTAGCCCCCTCAATATCTGAGACAGGAATTTAGAAAGACAATAAAAGCATAGGTAATATCAAGTATAGATAATTGTTTGAATTCGATTCTACTGTTAGTTTTCAGACGCTGCCTAGCGCACAAATTTAGCTTAAGCGCACGTTAACCTGAGTAGCCAATCAATATTCAAACAATAATCTTTGGAGATGAAGATCCTATGCACAACAACAAACTATCCACTTCCATCAAACTGGCTACAGCCGCTGTAGCACTGAGTATCACTGGGCAGGCGGCCGCCGTCGGATTCAGCGCTGGTGATGCCACGGTCGATATTTACGGCTATGCAAGACTCAACGCCTCCTACGATATTGATGAAGAGATCAGCCGTGCCTCCGGCACACGCTCTGGTGATTTCAGCAAAGTGAACACCGGGGCAGCTGAGGACAACGAAGTCTCTGGTCATTTCGGTGCCGATGCCGTGCAGTCCCGCATTGGCGTTCGTACCACCCTACCGAACGATGTAAAAGTCACCATCGAAGGTGATTTTCGAACCACCATCAGTACCGTTCGCTTGCGGCACGCCTACGGCCAGTATAAAAACTGGTTGCTGGGGCGCACCTGGTCAAACCACACGGCGTTCACCGGCGCCACCTCCGTGCTGGAATTCGACGGCGTAGCGGGCAACGCTGGCCTATACAGTCGCTCCAGCCAGGTACGCTACACCACTGGCGGCTTGTCACTGTCAGCTGAAGACTCCAAGGCCAGCATCACCGACGGTGCCGCAGCGGTAACGACCAAACAAAGCATCCCGACCTATACGGCGCGCTACACGGGCAAGTCAGGGCCGCTGGCATTCTCGACCTTGGCACTGGTGCAACAGGTTGGTTATGACACCAGAACCGAAGACGATGCCGCGATTGGCTTTGCGGCTTTCGGTTCGGCTAAGTTCAGCGTCTCCGACACGATCAGCATTCAGGGCAACGTCAACTATACCAACGGCGCCAACGGGTACCTGTAGCGTTCTGGCACCAACTACTACGGCGAAGATGCCTATGTTGACGACAACGGCAACGTAGAGACCATTACTGGCTATAGCGCCAATATTGGTGCCAGCGTTAAAGCAGGTCCTGGCGCATTCAACATAGTCTACGGATTCGCTACGATGGATTGGGACGACGCCGTTGATGATGGTCTGGCCGTTGGGGATAAATACGAAACCAACAGCAATGCCTTCGTAAACTACCAGTGGAGCCCGATTGAGAAGGTGCATTTCGGCGTTCAATACGGTCATTTCCAGGTAGAGAAAGTAAATGGTGACGATGGCGATGCAAGCCGCGTCATGTTTGCTGCTCAATATAACTTCTGATCTGACGTCCAGCCCGGACAGCCTGCTGTCCGGGCACTTTCTTGCCAGCATGACCTCGCCCTCAGATTGGATTCGGTCCCTTAAACCAAAAAATGGAGAAATGAATGAAAGTTCTGGTCACCGTCAAACGAGTAATCGACTACAACGTAAAAGTGCGCGTCAAGCCGGACAACACCGGCGTTGATCTCGCCAACGTC
>TARA_R100000687_G_scaffold762_2_pt1 | contig 47682 bp, 45 predicted proteins | sample TARA_R100000687 | Tara Oceans TARA_R100000687 (sample SAMEA2622685) | marine metagenome | biome: marine biome (ENVO:00000447); feature: mesopelagic zone (ENVO:00000213); material: "saline water (ENVO:00002010), including plankton (ENVO:xxxxxxxx)" | depth 600 m
GACATTGTCCTGGCCTACCTGGATAAAGACTCGCTTCTATACCAGGCCTTGGCATCCCATGATGCTGGTCTGCTCTTTGGCAGTGTCTGGACGCCTGATCCCGGCCATCTCAACAGCCAGCTCTGGCAACAATTGAACCCGCCAGACTGGCAGCGTTTGCTGCAAATGATGGAGTCCTACCGGAGCATTAAACGGTTAGCCTTCGATACCGGGGTCGAGCTTTGGGCGCAACAAGGAGGTGAAAGCGATGTCGTCCAATAAGGAAGCCGACCTCACCACCGCCGTTCTGTTGTACGCCATGCGATGTTTGGCAGAAGGGGATCAGCAGGCATTGCGTGCCATGAACTTTGGCCCCAAAGAACTGGACGCCCTGAAAGAGATGAATCTGGCCGATCTCTATCGGGCCGATGCACTGCGTGTGCACTGTCTGCAGATTGGTCTCAATCGTGATGTTTTTTGGCCGATGCTCGATCACCTGCGTCATCAGCGGGAATCTGAGGATCTGCAGCGAACATTGCTGGTCGCGGACGCACCGTTAGAGATGATGCAGCAGCTGTTTGGTGTGAGTTCTCGGGAGTACACGCGATGGCGCCGATTGTTGACGCTGGCGCCGGCCGTGGGCCGGCCTCCCGAACTGAATGAAACCGATACCCACGCGCTCTGGTATGCCTGGCAGGATAAGGTACAGGCGGATGACAAATCCACATTGACTGCAGAGGACTATCTCGACCTACAGCAACAGACAGGCATTGGATTGCGATCGATTTGGACGCTGGTGCAGCGTTGGGAAACCTACGGTGAGGGAAGCAGTGCCGCAACGTTCGGGCGGGTTGCCGAGAATGGCCCATGACGCGGATGCGCTGCGACCAGAAACTGTTGCTCTCGACGCTTTAATCAAGGCAACTGTTGCCAAGGTTCGTGCCCAGAGTGAGCCATCGTTACCGGATGCCATGTTGTTCATGGGGAATTGGCATCAGGCCGTGCCGGCCATGGTCATCCAGGACCCGGTGTTGGAACCCGTCGATAAACTGGTATGGATGGTTATCATGCTCCATGCCAGAGAGACTGGAGGGCGAACGGCGTTCCCCGATTACGATACCATTGCGGCTAAAACTAACGTTTCCTCAACCTCCACTGTCTCTCGTGCTATTGCCATTCTGCGCTTGACGCGTTGGCTCACGCTGTGCGCCAGAGTGCGTCAAAAAAGCGGCCGTTTCACCGGCAATGTCTACAGTCTTCACGATGAACCCCTGCCTCTGGTCGATGCCCTGTACCTGGATGAGGCTTATATGGCATTCGTCACCCAATCCCAGGAACATCATCACGCCCGCGTCCGGCGCGTGGCGCAAGCTGTGTTGGAGAGTCTGGATAAGGATATTCAGGAAGGTGAGTCGTTAGGACGGAAGGAGTCAACTATTGAGCGTCGACTGCAGGCCGCCCAACAATTGTCGGATTCCAGCGGAAACCACAGCAAAAGCGGTCGTTATTTTACCTTTCACGCCGCGACCATTGGGAAACTGAAAAATTCATCCGAGGCCAGCGCATCAGCACAATCCGTCCAGGACCAAAATTCAAAGGCGGAGGCTAAGGAACACTACAGTAGTCGTTGTAGTAGTCATTATAAAAAAACAACTACAACAACCACTACACAAAATACAAACCATGAAGAGAAAACATTTTCTGAATCCAATCCATCAGTTCCGTCGGTGACAGAGCGAGCGCTGATCTATCCGCCGCGCTTGTCGGAGAACCAGAAACACCTGGCGGACAGGTATCTTGCCATGATCGATCTTGATGATCGGCAGTTGGTGCTCGACGAACTTCAGGGTCGTCTGGAGTCTGAGCAAAAAGGCATGAAGCCGGTTTATGACGAGCTGCGGTTCTTGCATTCGCTCTGCAAGGCGGCACAACAAGGCGAATTTGTGCCCAACCTCGGGATCAAGGTGGCCGAGGCAAGACACGATCGGGTACTTCACGTCCCGCCGCCAGAAAACGAAGAACAGAAAAGCAAAGCGGCTGAAGAGCGAGCACGAAACCAAGCCTATGGGCGTGAGCAGCTGGCCAAGTTACGAGCATCATTGAATATGGATAAATAGCGCGACCGCCCGTTATCACACACGATGTGACACCCCTCCGTCGTTACTTCCCTGCACTGTTTCCACTGGAACCATCTGATCGCAACAACACAAAACACTGCATCAGTCGGATGGATATTCCGTGGTGTCATATCCCCATTCGTGGATTCATAGAACGTCAGAGTTGACCTTGAAGGGAATGACGCAAATGAATTCAGATGCACAGCAGTCACACGAGAGTACAGCCGAAAATCAAAACGAGTCAGTGCCAGGCTCCCTGCAGGGTGAAGTTTGGTTGACGATTCAGACCTATCAGGCCCAGAGCCTGATCCGCGGCCGCCGTGCAGCCGATGGCAAGCCTGCCATTATGGGATTGATCGGTTTTGCAGATCGGCTGAAGTCGCTATGGCAGGCCGTCCGCTTCGACGACCCTTATGCCGACTGGTGGTTGCTCAAAGTGGAAGAGGGCGTTGCCGATATCCGAGCACAACTGCAGGGATTGCAGCAAAGGATGGACGCCCTTATCACTGAATCCAACAGTGCGCTCGAATTCACTGTCGCACAATCGAGTCGACCACAGCGCGTATCGTTACAGTTCGCCAATCCCTACGCCTTTCGCGCAGCACAGTTGCTGGGTGAGTACGACCGGTTGATGTGCGCAGACATGACGTTGCATTACTTAGGTCTCGACATGCCCACTGACCTCATTGAGCAGGTGTCGGCTAGTGGGCGATGGGTGCGCCGGGTGTTTGCGTTGCCCCAGGGGTATCACTGCCTGGACGTTCGTCGCTCCGATATCCGGCAAGGAACACCGGCAGCCATCAAAGCGAGAGAGCGGATGGGCGAGATTCCCCCGGACATCCTCAATGGCGAGCGGTTGCCGTCTCTGCGTCCCCTGGCAATTCAGCAGATGAATTGCAACGCCATCGCAGATTCTGACGAGGCCTGACCGCCGTGGCCACCAGCACGCTTCAGCAGCTCGTCATCTCGCTCGATACGCGAATTCCACTCGAAGCGATGGTGCTTCAGCGTCTACGCCGCCTGCCTAACAGCAGACAAAACGAGTGGTTGCGGCAGCTGTTGCTGCTGGGATTTCGAAGCGAGTGTCAGGCCATCAGATCTGAGCAAGCGCTGCCGGCACACACAATTCCTATGAGCCAGCCGTGTACATCCACCCAGATAAACGGAAGTCGCGGAGCGTGTTCCGTCCAGCCGCGAACAACCGAGACGATGCTCGATCATGCTGCGCGGTCACCTGGCAGCTCACACATCAGCGAACACTCTGAGCTTGCTCCCCCAAATGACGCCAGAAAACCCTTTACGCACCTGAGACGAGTGATCGGTGAGTAAAGACATCTAACCCTGATATCAGGAATCGCACCATGACAGAACTGACCGATGAGAAATTTTCTGACGAAGACAAACCACCCGTGGCTACTAATCCCATGGCGGTGGGACAGGTGGGCCTCGATGACGGCTATGCCTATACCAAAGTGGCGTTACCGGATGGTCGCCTCCTGGCGGTGCCTTCGCGGGCACGTATGGGGTCGGCCGGGGTCACCTGGATACGGGATGAGGAACAGAAAATTTTTGAGTATGAAACCGGTGGCAGTGTGTATTCCGTCGGTGCGGTCGATGGTGAGCCCACCCAATTCGATGAATACCCGGGCTCGGCCCTGAATCGGGTGATCGTCCAGCATGCACTGCAACAGGCGGGTTTGTCGGGCCGATCCGTCCATGTGGTGACGGGGTTGCCGGTCTCCGCCTTTTACCGCAACGATGGTCAGCAACGACGACAAGCGATCCAGGCCAAAAGGGATGGTTTGAAAGTGGCGGTTGAGCCTGTTGTTGCCAGAAAAGCATCGCAAAGGTCAGCGCAACAGGGGCTCCTAAAGGTGGGCATCGCCTTTCATGAAGTTATTCCGGAGGCGCTGGCTGCCTGGTACGACTATGTGATTGTTATGACCGATGATGATGGTGTGACGTTGGATGCGGATCGCGTCAACGCGCCCATCGCCATTGTCGATATCGGTGGCCGCACCACGGATTACGTGGTGGTCCAGGATCAGGGCATTGTGCACGGTTCTTCGGGCTCTCTGAATCGCGGCATGCTGAACGTCAAAATTCGCGTGGCGAACCGTATACAGGAACAGTTCGATATCAACGAGCTTGGCGAGCAGAGTATCAGTCGGGCCGTCGATACACATCGGTTGCGTTTGCATGGCAAGGATCATGATGTCTCGGCCATGGTGGCGGAAGCAAAACGCGAGTTGGTGGAACGACTCTATACCGAAACCCGCCGCAAGCTTGGACTCGGTGTGGAGTTGGATCGTGTGCTGTTCGTCGGCGGTGGCAGTGCTGCGTTAGCCGCTGATATTGCCAACTGGTTTCCCAATCAAATTATGGCCGACCATGCCGCTTTTGCTAACGCAAGGGGCATGCTCAAGTACCTGCAGTTTGTCTGCGACGCCCCGGTGAGGGAGGGGTAACGACTTTGTACGTGGCCACTGCGGTCTCAGTGGCAAAGAAGATGTCAGCGGATTGTGCAAGTGACATCGCGGTTTTACCGTCAATCCAGTATCAGGGCTTGTCCTGATTTTACTCACCCTGCCGGGAAACACCTTCCCGCCAGGGAATCGTGTTCTCCGGCTTTCCATTATGTTCAAGGAGAAACTGTTATGACCAGTAGACAAACTACCCCTGAAAAACCGAAGTATTTCGATCTTGATATTCACGGCATCGGTTACCTCAACCGGGTTCGCGAAGTGACACCCGAGAATGGGTTCCCCTTTCTCAGCGTCACCATCGCGGCGCTACGAGGGCCAGCCGATAACGTTCAGCACACGCATTTCGAGTGCGTGGTGGTGGGTGAAGAGGCGAAGGACCTGGTGCGTCAGCTGCTGCCAGCGGTAGAAGCTGACTTTAAAGTGCTGGTGGGTTTTCACCTCAGTGATTTGCAAGCCGAAACCTTCATCTTCAAAAACGGTGATCGAGCCGGTACGACGGGCATCAGCCTGAAGTCCCGGTTACTGCGGTTCCAGTGGATCAAAGTCGAAGGCCAGCCCTTTCCGGCGCCGACGGCTGAGACCCACAACGCCGTAGCCTGACGACCAAATCTGATCGCATCTTTTGATGCGATCAATCTTTCAACCCAGCGAGGGAGATTCTCCCTTGCCGGGCAGGTCTCCTCGACTCTTCAAGGAGACCGCTCATGGCTTCCAAATCCTCACCCTCCCGGGTGATTCCTAAAAACCGTTTCGCGGCCATTCGCATGGCGTCGTTGAACGATCCTGAAAAGCAATCCCTGCTGCAGCTGGCCTTTGCGATATTGCAGGGCCTGCACCAGCCGGGCCTTGAGTTACCGAGTCCCAACCACACCCGTGATTACTTGCGGATGTTGTTGGCTGAACGCAAAGCGGAAGTCTTTGGTTGTGTGTACCTGGATAATCGGCATCGGGTAATCGAAGCCGCAGAGTTGTTCCAGGGAACCATTGATGGTGCCTCGGTGTACCCCCGCGTGGTGGTGCAACAGGCGTTGACGCTTAACGCGGCAGCGGTGATGTTTTTTCACAATCACCCGAGTGGTGTCGCCGAGCCCAGTCACGCGGACGAAGCGATTACCCGGCGCTTAAAAGAGGCATTGGCACTCGTTGACATCCGTGTGCTGGATCACTTTGTGGTCACGGTGGGGGAATCAGTTTCCTTTGCCGAACGCGGATTGCTGTAAATCCATTCAATCAACCCATTGGGGAGTCTTCTTCCCCAATGGGAAGGAGGTGCTCCCTGAATTTCTTAATTCATTTTTCCAGGGAGAAACCTTATGAAAAATTCAGAGCACAAGTCGTTGGAAGATGTCTTCGGTCCTGTTGTCGCAAGTTACAGTCGTGCACAGGCTATCGAAGATAGCGTCCTGATCGATGTCACCGCTATGGCACGTGAGGCTGGCTTCAAATGGCCAGTCGCACTTACCCATACCGCTTGGTGTGATTGCGTCGCCTGGACAGAGCGGAATAACCGCTTTCAAGTGCACCAGGACGAGTCTGGCCGTTTGTGGGACGTGCTGTTTATGGCGTTCTACGCCATTCGAACGGCTACTGCTCCTGGTGATCGGTTGCTGTTCTCGTTGTACCGCGTGCCGAAAGACGGGCATTCGACAGAAGCCGGCGAGGTGAGTTTGAAACTGATGGTTGGCCCCGGTGATGCCGGTGAACCGGTCGTCACGATCATGCTGCCCAACGAAGATTAATGTCGCCGATCGAATCGGCTCCTTGCCCTGGCCACTTGGGATAAAGTGGCACTTTTTACTCCTGTCTGCTGCTTTTCCCTGGAAATGCGGCACCGTACGCCCCTCGTCGATTTTAACGTGGTTTTACGGTCATCACGATGGAAATGATATTGGTTTTGACCCCTGTTATTGGTATAACACTCGGATGTAGTGTCGATGCACTCATATTAACGACGAATGAATTTCATACTATCAAAGGAGTGCCCCATGGCAGGGAAATACGATCTCAAGAAAAGCCCAAGCGGCAAATTTATGTTCAACCTGAAAGCCGGGAATGGTCAGATTATTCTCACCAGTGAACTTTACGAAGCCAAAAGTGGTGCCGAAAACGGTATTGAGTCGGTGCGTAAGAACTCACCCAGTGACAGTAATTATGATCGTCGCACCTCAAAAAAGGGCGAACCCTACTTTGTCCTCAAGGCGGGTAATGGGCAGATCATTGGTAACAGCGAAATGTACTCCAGTACGGCTGCCATGGAAAACGGCATCCAGTCCGTCAAAACCAATGGGCCTACAGCCCCGGTCGAAGACAATACCTGAATGAATCCATGCCAATACCTCGGATGGAAATCACTTTTCACCCGAGGTAAATTTGCCAAATCGCTCACGGGTTTATCGGTGAGATCAATACCCCTGATAGGGCGAGATCGCGTATTCCCAATACATGCTGCCATTAAGGATTGAGTGTGCGTTGACACTGTTTGGTGACGACCTGCTCGATCCGTTGCAGGGCTGCATACTCCCCATACCGACTTTGGAAATGTTTTTTCACGGGTTGCAACTGTTCCAGCAGTCTTTTCGCAACGTCCTGAACCTGATCCTGAAGAAAGCGCGGACGCAACCCGCATTGTTGCGCCAGGTCATCCCAGTGTTTTGTGGCAACGACCCCAGGGTTCCTCTCATTGCCAATGGAAAAGGCCAGATGATAATCAATGCGCTCAATGGCACGGGTACACACCAGGTCATAGAAGGGCGCTAATCGAATCTCACCACCCGGTCGGTATAGGAGCGACAGGTTTTTGGCATGGCCGTCGGAGTTGCCCGCCAGCACATTGAAAATTTGCCAGCGCAGTAAATGCTGCAGATCGTTGGCAGGATCACTGGAAACATCCTGGATCAGTCGATAACAATCGGCGAATGTGGGACCGCCATACTCCTGGTATTTGTGCTCATGGCCGAATCCCAATGCCTGACAAAAATCCTCCTGATGCAGTCTCGCAATCTGACCACTCTCAAGCTTGTAGCGATCATAGCGCTTGATCAACGCATAGTGCGTGTCCGCGATTGAGCGGAGCTGGATATCGACTACGGGCAAGCCGATAGCCTCCGCCAGCAGTGTCGTGAACGTCTCGTAGGCGGGTAGGTGGCGATAATCGGACAGTTCGAACTTGAGGATATGGCTGGATGGCGATTCTTTTCTGGGTAACCAGTAGGTGCTATCCCTAACGAGGAGAGGGCATTTGTCCTGGGCGCCAGCCAGGGAGAGCCGGGGACGTTCATTCGTCGTCCAGGTGTAGACCTGACCGCGGCGGGCCACCAGATTGGCGAGCTCCTCATCCGAGACTTTGTGGTACTCATAGTCCACAGCGGGTTGATATTCCGCTTCCAGTATGGACAGTGCGCCAGCGCATTCGCCACCAATGGCTCTGAGCAGGTTGAAATCGGTATTGGGAATCTTGAGATCACGAACAATCTGGTCGCGAACACCGCCCTCGGGGAGCAGGTTGGCGAAAAAGCGATGGGCAAGACCCTCGTCAGGCACAAAATCACCGTTTCGCAAGGGCAACGTATGAGAGATTGCAAAGCCGCCCTGCGCCAGCCAGTTATCGTCGTAACGAAAACCGATCAGACCCTGGGTATTGCGCCACAGATAGCCGACAAGTCGCTGATCACTCCAGACATTGAGACCTTCCGGGTCAAGCATGGCTATCTCCCGCTTGTTTAGGGAGCGGCTTTAAGGGCGTCTGCCCACGGGGCTGAATCACCACCTCCAGTCCCAGGGTGCGGAGTGCTTTCAACACCTTGCCCAGCTCTGCCGTTTCCTTGCCGCGCTCGAACTCCGACAAAAAGCGGGTGCTCAAGTTGCCCAACCCGGAAATGGTTTCTAGTGTCAGCTTTTTCTGTTTTCGGTGGGCACGCACCAGCTTGCCGAGTTCTTCAGCGGATCGGATTGCACCGTATTGCACCGGATCGTTGCTCATGTTTCACCTGAAAAAAATTACCGTACGGTAAAAAATAGCATATGCTGGGCATATAAACAATAATTTTATATCGTACGTGATAATTGTTCTCTTGGAGCGCCCAATCAGTATAATTTTATCACGTACGGTAAAAATATCGGCTGTTCGCAAGTGCAACCGCGATGGTTCCACTGTAACCATCGTTTGAACACACAAACCTGTTCAACTGCCAGGACAGGTCGCAGACCTGGCGTGGGCGTTGATTCGAACGAAGCCCTCGTCACTGCTTAGCGAAGCGGCGTAGTGACGAGGGCGGCGGAGCACGGAACGACAACGGATTGCGCTCGGATTGATGTGTTCCCAGCGAGTTCGCTCTAACTATACTAGCGGCCAAGAAACGTAAACAGTTCCATACGCGGCCACGGCGGTAACGTGGATGAGGATTGTCGCCCTCGCCATCAAAAATGGCAAAAACGGCAACGGCGCCAGCCGAGCTACCCTGGCGCACAGCATCAGCTGCAGCTCATCTTCAATATTTCCTCAATAGCAGGACGTTCGTCCTCGCTTCAATCTGGCTAATGCCACCTCAAACCCGGCTTGCAAGTAGCCGACTACCAACGCGCCGTTTCACCGACGGTTTCTTTCAACTCGCGGACCGATGGTTCCGCTCATTTAAAAGGAGGTGAAGTACTCACCATCGCAACTGACTCTTAGAGTCCATTGGTTTACCCGGCACCATCTTCAGCAGAAGAGCAGCCAGGTTGCCTGCGACCAGGCTTATCAGGTCGAAAGGGGAGTAGTGTCCCTTGACCCATCCGCTTCGGCGGACCCAGTCAGGCTACGAGCCTGTGGTTGGTCAGAAACACTTACCAGACTGGAAAGTACACGATGAGAGACCTGAACTACCAATTGAAACAGTTGTGCAAACGCAATCGCGATGGCAGTTACAGTACGCAAGCCAATCGCGCGCGCATACTTAACCAGATTGCCAATCAACTGCAGGAGATGGGGTATCGGCGCATGACTACCCGATCCCTAAAGCCGAAGCACGTGGACGCCCTGGTGAAACGCTGGTTCAGCGAGGGCATGGCGGCCGGTACCATCAAAAACCGTATGAATTGCCTGCGCTGGTGGGCCGCCAAGGTGGATAGGCGCAATGTTATTGCCCGATCGAATGAGTTCTACGGCATTCCCGATCGGCAGTTCGTCAGTCAACACTCCAAGGCGGTGGTTGTCGGTAACGATGCGTTGACCAGCGTTAAAGATGAGCATGTGCGAATGACTCTGGAGTTACAGCGCGCCTTCGGATTGCGCAGGGAGGAGGCGATCAAATTTATCCCAGCTTATGCCGACCAGGGTGATCACGTTCGCCTGAAAGCTACCTGGACGAAAGGGGGCAAGATGCGGATCGTGCCGGTGCTCACTCAGGAACAGCGTGCCGTCTTGAATCGTGCCCACCGACTGGTGGGATCGGGTTCCCTGATTCCACCGCAGAAAACCTACATCCAGCAGCTGCGGACCTACGAACGTCATACCACTCAGGCAGGTTTATCGAAACTGCATGGCCTGCGCCATGCGTATGCCCAGTCACGCTATCAGGCGTTGACGGGTTGGGCCTGTCCTGCGGCGGGTGGACCGGTCGCAAACAGTTTAAGCATCGAGCAACGACAGCAGGACCATCAAGCACGACTCACCATCAGTCGCGAGTTGGGCCACGCCCGCGAGCAGATCAGCGCTGTGTATTTAGGTCGATGAGTTTGGGCCGAGGCGTCTCATGGATAAGCACGACACTCACCGAGTGGATTAACTATTCACGCCAGAAGATCACTTGGCGATCATGATGCCATTCATCACGATCGAGGCCAAAACATGTCTTCGTTTAAACATCATGGAATCCCTCGTCTCCTAACGATACTGGTGTGCTGTTCTGGTGCTGCCGTCGGGAGCCATTCGGTAGTGGCGGCAGACCAGCCCGTCACAACAATGACCACACTGAAACAAACGGGTCGCTATTCAGTGATGGTCGCTCAGCCGACCACCGGGCAGCGGGATCTGTTATCGGTGACGAGAGCGATCACCATTCCAGGCGACATCAACAGTGTGGGGGAGGCCTTCCACTGGATGTTGCGAGATTCCGGCTATCGCCTGGCGGCCGATGCTGTGCTGTCGGAGGAGGCGAAAGCCATGCTGGCGCTGCCGCTGCCAGCGGTGCATCGTCGCTTTGAGCCCATGCCACTCCAAACCGTGATGGGACTTATGATCGGTCCTGCTTTTTATCTTATCCAGGATCCCGTTCACCGCCTCATTGCATTCGAGCGTTGCGTGGATATTTCCGCCCCCAATGCGACGGGAGGTGCGCAGTAATGGAAGCCTTTGTCATTGCCATCGTTTTTGTTACCGCATGGTTTTTGGGTGCTGAGTCCAGGCAAGTTGATCCGGAACCGCGTGCTGAAAGTGAGGCGGTTTCGATCGGCGATCAGATAGACGATCGAGAATGCTCCGTGCGTATTTGTGATCAGGAGTATCAGCTGATCATTCAGCGCGACCTGACCGTGCCCATCGATCAACAGGTCAATGAAAATGACCATTGAGCATCGCATGAGAAAATCTGCCATCGCATTAGTCGGGTTCTGTCTTTGCGTCACGTTGCCTGTTAACGCGGATACCCGGCAGGCAGCCGATTCACAACCTTCGAACACTCTGGCGATCGAGCAATCTGCAACAGAACGTATCGATTCTCAGACGTTTCGTGCTGACCAGTGGGGATTAGATGAATCGGAATGGCAGCGTTACCAATCTTTGCTGCAAGGTATCCGGGGCAGCGTGAGTCCTGCGACCTTGTCACCCCTCGAAGTGCTTGGCATCCACGCCCGCAGTGCCGGTGAACGTCGGCGCTACGCTGAACAGTGGGCAGTGATGATGCGTGACGATGCCGAACGCATTCTGGCGTTTCAGCGGGCCTACGACGACGCCCAGCGGCGCCTGTTCCCCAACGGTTTATTGATCGACCCCGGTGTTGTAGCGTCCACCAAGCCGGATCAAGGTCTGGCTGGAAAATTCGTGTGGCAATCGTCTGACCGGGTGTTGTTCTTTACCGATACCCAATGCCCGACCTGCGATGCGGTGCTGGAGCGATTGGTCAGCCAGATCAAACAGTTCTCTGGCATCGATCTGTACCTGATCGATGTGTTTGCCGGTGATGAATCCCGTATACGTGACTGGGCGGCTTCGAAACAGATTGACCCCCAATGGGTGAGTGAGCACAAGATTACCCTGAACATCGACGATGGTGCGATAGGTAAGGTCTCCGCACATACGGGTCTGCAAGGACAAGATTTGCCCGTATTGATACTGCGGCGGGATGATCGCTTGATCCCCTTGCCGGTATCACGATTCTAGCGGGCGCCGGTCATGGGGAGTTGGCCGATCATACCTTGTGTCATCGGTTTGCTGTGGTGGTCGACGGCCGCGCAGTCGCAATCCGTGCCAGTGGGTTATCAGCAAGTCGCGATCGAATACGGCCTGCCTCCGGGCCTGCTCTACGCGGTGGCCTTGACCGAGAGCGGACAAAGCTCGCTCAGCGGTGGGCAGTTACGCCCCTGGCCGTGGGCGCTCAATATTGATGGGGAAGGGCACTATTTCCCGTCGCGTCAGATGGCATGGCAGGCCCTGCAGGCGGTGTTGACGGAAACCAAAACCTCGGTGGATATCGGGCTGATGCAAATCAGTTGGCGTTACCACCGTTCAGTCCTCGGCTCATCCTGGCAAGCGCTGGATCCCTACCACAACCTGCGTGTGGCCGCCGCGATCCTGCGCGACTGCTTCGTCGAACACACCCACTGGATTCAAAGCGCCGGCTGCTATCACGCACCCAACGATCCTGCCCGAGCTGATCGATACGGTCAGCGGGTCAAGGCGCACTGGATGCGGTTGACCGATACACCGCAGGAGGTTCGCTTTGAGAATCCGTAGACAACGATCGTTGCCAGTCCTCGTGCTCGGGCTGGTCATGAACTCCTCCGTATTGGCTGAGCTGGCGGTGATTTATGACAGTGGTCATACTCGGCCTTTAGCGCCGTTACTCAGCCCACTTTTGTCAAAGAAGACTCAATCGACCGCCCCGGCTGAATCGAACAACCAGAATCTATCTTCACAGTCCTTGCTCGGTCCGGCGACGCTCAGCAATTTATTGCCCATACGTTCACCCGGATTGGCCGTGGGCGATACCGCCGATAGCCAACTGAATCCCGAGGCCTTGGCGCGTTTGGCGCAAGGGAATCCACATCCCTTCTTTCTCATCGGCTCGGATGCGGTGTCAGTGGAATGGCTGGCGACTCACCACGACACTCTCAAAGCCCTGGGTGCGGTGGGCATGCTGGTACAGGCGGATACCGAGGCGGATGTTCGACGGGTTGCCGAGGTGGCGCAGGGCTTATCCATCACCATGGGCTCCGGGAGCGATCTGGCCGCCGCACTGGGTATTCATCATTACCCGGTATTGATTACCCGTGATGGCATCCGGCAATGAGCTCGCATCCGATGGAAGCGCTGTTGCGGCCCCCCGTCGAGTTGTGGTCCACCGCGACCGCGTTCGCGGCGGGTACGCTGGCCTGGCTCGCCCCCTGGGCCTTGATGATGCCACCGGGTATCGCAATGGCCACCAGCCTGACTTTTTTCGGTTTTGGCATGTGGCGGGGCCGTCAAGCATGGCGCGTATTGCGCTACCAGCATCACATGAAGCGGCTGCCGGATTACCAAGTCAGGGCCAACCAGATTCCCATCAGTCGCCAAAAGCTGTTTTTGGGCAAAGGTTTCCGCTGGACCCAGCAACACACCCAGCGTCTGCGCGATACCCTGAAGCCCGAGGTTCAACGTTACGTTCAGCCGGGCACGCTCTACCAATGGGCGCGACAAAAGGAAGTGGCCTGGGAATCGATTCCTGTCCTGTCTTTGCTGGCCAAAGCCCTGCGCAGTCGCAGCCGCTGGAACCCGCTGGCGCCATTACCGGCTGTCGGCGGCAAGCCCGCCCTGCACGCGGTTGAACCGCAAGAGCAGCCCGTGTGGATGGATCTGGGTGAACGGGTCGGGCACACGCTGGTGTTGGGCACCACGCGCGTCGGTAAGACACGCCTGGCGGAACTGCTGATTACCCAGGACATCCGCCGGGGTGATGTGGTCATTGTCTTTGACCCCAAAGGGGATGCCGATCTGTTGCGTCGCATCTACGCCGAGGCAAAGCGCGCCGGTCGGCTGGAGGATTTTTATCTGTTCCATCTCGGCTTTCCGGAACTGTCGGCGCGTTACAACGCCATCGGGAACTTCTCCCGCATCACCGAGGTCGCGACCCGCATCGCCAATCAGCTGCCCAACGAGGGCAACTCTGCTGCCTTCAAGGAGTTCGCCTGGCGCTTCGTCAATATCATTGCGCGCGCCTTGGTGGCCCTGAAACGCCGACCGGACTACCAACAGATCCGCCGTTACATCAACGATATCGAACCCTTGTTTGTGGAGTATGCCGGCCATTGTGCCGACATGGCCGGCATCGATGCCTGGGCGTCCCTGGTTGAAGAGCGCGCGGCGGATATCAAAGAGCGCAACCTGCCCAATGCCCTGCGTGGCCGGTCGATGGAAGCCATCGCCTGCATGCGCTTGCTGCAGGAGAAGGCCATTTACGATCCCGTGCTGGACGGGCTGATTTCCGCGTTCAAATACGACAAGACCTATTTCGACAAGATCGTCAGCTCCGTCGGCCCGCTGATGGAAAAGCTGACCACCGGGACCATTGCCGGGCTGATCTCACCGGATTACCAGGATGAGCACGACGCCAGGCCGATCTTTGAGTGGATGGATGTGGTGCGTCGCAAAGGCATTGTCTACGTCGGACTCGATGCGCTGACGGACACCACGGTAGCCAGCGCCGTGGGCAATTCGATGTTTGCGGATCTGGTGTCCGTCGCGGGGCATATCTACAAGCACGGTGTCGCGGCTAAGGATACTGATACGCCAGACCCGGAAACCAAATCACGCTCGACCCCCACCATCTCACTGCATGCGGATGAGTTTAATGAGCTGATCGGTGATGAATTCGTGCCACTGCTGAACAAGGCAGGCGGGGCAGGCTTTCAGGTCACGGCCTATACCCAGACCTGGTCGGACGTGGAAGCGCGAATCGGCAGTCGGGCGAAAGCGGGGCAGGTGGCCGGTAACTTCAATACCCTGCTGATGCTGCGGGTGAAAGAGCTGGACACCGCCGCCATGCTGACCGAACAGTTACCGCGGGTTGAGGTCTTCACCCTGATGAGTGTCTCCGGCGTCGATGATTCGTCGGATCCCGGTTCCGGGGTCGACTTCAAATCCCGCAACGAAGACCGGATCAGTGTTTCGGAAGTGCCGATGCTGACTGCCGCCGATATGGTCACCTTGCCCAAAGGGCAGGCCTTCGCCCTGCTGGAAGGCGGCCAGCTCTGGAAAATCCGTATCCCGTTGCCGGACGACCGCGAGGATACGGCCATGCCTGATGACTTTGAGGCGATAGTCGAGGCCATGCGTCGCAGCTATATCACCAACGATCACTGGTACCGGGTCACCGATCACTGGTGGCACGCCGTCTCCGAGGCCGCGATCCGCACCTCAGACGCCGGTGAGCAGGCTTGAGCACGGTGGAGCCCCGTGATCCCCGACGGCCGGTTGCACAGCCGGGTACCGTGTCCCGGTTGCTGACGGGTATCGCCCAGTGCCTTAAATGGCTGTTTCTCTCCCTGATGTTCTCCATCCTGGTGGAGTGGATCGGCATGGTGTTCTGGTGGGAAGAGCAAGGACTTGGCCACAGTCGGCAGATGCTGGTGAATGAGCTTCAGTTCCTCGGCACCGACTTTCATCGCAGCTGGTTAACCGCCCAGCCGATGGTGTTCGCCAGTAACCTCTCGGATCGCATCTACCAGTTTGCCTTCGAGTGGACGGGCCTCGTGGATCTGATTCACTGGATCACACCAGTACCGTCCGCGGAGGAAACCGGTCTGAGACCGGTGCTGCACCGGTTTTACCGCCCCGTCGCCGACTATGTGCTGGCGGGTATGCAAATCACCCAGGTCTTTGCGGTACGACTCGCCATCCTGACGCTGGCCACGCCGGTATTTGGGCTGTTCACCCTGGTGGCGCTGGTGGATGGACTGGTGCGGCGCGACCTGCGGCGTTGGGGCGGCGGCAGGGAAAGTTCTTTCGTGTACCACTACGCCAAGAAAGCCGCCATACCGCTGATCATCATGGCCTGGGTGTTGTACCTGGCGCTGCCGTTCAGTTTGCACCCGTCCTGGATCATCCTGCCATTCGCGCTGGCGTTTGCCTTTGCCGTCACTATCACAGCCAGTACCTTTAAAAAGTACCTTTAATACAAAGTCATTGAACCAGTTGACTGTACCGTTACAGTCTGCTAGGCTGCATTTAAGCACTGTAAAAATACAGTCTGAGTGCTGCTTAGGAGGTAATCATGATCGCTCAAGCCGAACAGCTGCTGCAACGCGGTTCCAGTGTCACCAGTTCACTGCTGCCGGCGATTTTCAATATCTTCAGCCAGTGGCGCCTCACTGGTGCCCAGCAGATGACGCTATTGGGGCTCAGTAATGAGAAGACCCTTTACAACTGGAAGAGCCAACCCGAGAAGGCCAAGCTGACGCGAGACCTGTTGGAACGGGCCAGCTACATTTTGGGGATCTACAAGTCCCTGCAAATCCTGTTGCCTGATCAGGTGTTGGCTGACCAGTGGCTGGCCACACCTAACGACAACCCGCTGTTCAATGGCACGGCGCCGCTGGACCGGATACTTGCTGGTCAGGTGGTCGACCTGGCCGTGGTCAGGGATTTTCTCGATGCGGAGCGGGGTGGCTGGTGATTGCAATCGATACGCTACCCAGCAGCGAGGTCAATGAACCGGTCTATCGGGTCATACTGTCGCGCTACCCGCAGATCAACCTGTTTGAGCGCGTCTCCAACCCACAGGATTGGGAGGTGCTCTACGCTGTCGAGTCCCTGACGAATCCCAGGCTACGGGATGAAGTCGGTGATATTCGCCTGGTGCCGCCGGAAGACCGCGTCTATGGCGATGGTGCATCCTGGATCATGGCGGCCTTTACCCACCCGCCAGTCGATGGGCGAGGTGGTCGCTTCAACCGGGACTTCGGTATCTATTACTGCGCCGCCGATGAAGCGGTCGCCATCGCTGAATCGTCTTTCCACCGGGCGCGCTTCCTGCGGGAATCCCGAATCGACAAGACCACCCAGGAAATGCGCGTTATCCGCGCGCAGCTGGGGCAGACAACCCTTCACGATGTAAGGCACCTGGTTGGACATGCCATTTACCATCCCGATGACTACGGTGAAGCCCAGCAGCTCGGTTACGCGTTACGTGATGCCAAAAGTTTCGGCGTTCACTACCAAAGCGTGAGAGCGCAAGGGGAGTGCTACGGGGTGATGCGTGCTCGAGCGCTGTCCGATGCGATCCACTGGCGCTATCTGCGCTACCACTATGACCAAGGGACGATCGTTGACGTTGAATCCCTCGATGGCAGTGGCAGGAGGTGATGGCAATGTACAAAGAACTGCTGTGGATCTTCACCCAACTCCCGGACGATTACATCGTCCTTGATACCGAAACCACCGGACTCCCTGACGAAAACGGCCCGCCGGATATCGTGACACTCGGTATCACCGTGGTAAGAAATCGAGAGATAGCGGAATCCGTCGAATTTAAAACACGGCCACAAAAACACATTTCAGAAGAAGCACAAAGAATACACGGGATCACCAATGAACAGGCCGCTGAATTCGAATCCTTCGACGCCCAATGGAACCAGATTGCCGAATACCTGAAAGATCGGCTTATCGTCATTCACAACGCCAGTTTTGACTGGCCGATTATGCTGGATCACGTTGCCCGCTACGGTTTATCAATGCCGCCAATTCAAGGTGTATTTTGCAGTCAGAAAGCAGCCATTCCCTGGGCGCAGGCAATGAACCTGTCGTGCAGCCACAGAGGACCGTCGTTAGATACTCTGACAAAAGTATTGGATGTTGAAGATCTTAGAGCTAAGAGTGGTGGAATTCATGGGGCGGGGATTGACAGCCGGATGGCGGCTCGCGTTATAGATGTAATGATACGTTATGGAAGAATGGATGGGATCTCAACGTTGAATAATGATGTCTAAAACTAATTTAGTCCGCCCGAGTCGCGACGGAGATCAATTTCACTACCTCTGGGCTGCCCGACGCTGCCTAAAGCTACTCACTGCAGAAAGTGGTTTGATGGCCGTGAGCATCGAAGGTCCGTCGCCAGGTGAGCAGCCAGGCGCCGAGCCAGTCGACGCCGGTGAAGAGCTGATTGATATTGCGGAGTATTTCGAAAACGAGGATATCGGACAAGCACGGTTAGTCCGGTACATGCAGCTCAAGCACTCAACGCTGCATGCAAATGATCCGTGGACGGCGAGTGGGCTAGAAAAGACTATAAAGGGATTTGCGAAACGGTATGGAGAACTACAGAAGGCGTACACCCCAGCACACTTGGCAAGAAAACTGGAATTTTGGTTTGTCACGAATAGGCCGATCAGCACTAGTGTGCTTGAAGCTGTCACCGACGCTGCTGGAGAGGCGAATCCCCGTCATCCGACTGAGCTGAAGAAGCTGCAGAAATTTACAGGGCTTACGGGAAGCGAATTGGCAGCATTCTGCGATCTTCTCCACTTCGAAGATAGCCAAGACGGGTATTGGGATCAACGCAATATCCTGTTCCAGGAGGTCAGTGCTTATCTGCCTGATGGAGACGTTGATGCACCGACTCAATTGAAGGAACTTGTTACCCGCCGGGCTCTTTCTGAAGGAGAACAGAATCCAACGATAACGAAGATCGACGTCTTACGAGCGCTGAAAACTGACGAAAGCTTATTGTTCCCCGCTCAATGTCTTATCGAAAACTACGGAGAAGCCGTTTCACGCGAGCAAGAATTCGAAATCATCGGCCAAATTGTTAGCGCGACGGGTCCGATCGTCATCCACGCTCCCGGTGGTGTCGGTAAATCAGTCTTTGCAACTCAGATTGGCAGAACCCTTCCTGATGGCTCAGCTTGTATTCTTTATGACTGCTTTGGTAACGGGCAGTATCGAAATGCGACCGGCTATCGTCATAGACACAAAGATGCCCTTGTTCAAATCGCAAACGAACTAGCTGCAGATAGTCTGTGCCACCCTTTAATTCCGACGATACACGCAGATGCAGCGGCATATGTTCGAGCGTTTATTTATCGGTTGAGTCAAGCGGTGAAAATCCTGCGCTCGTCTAATCCGAAGGCCTACTTATGTATTGTAATAGACGCAGCGGATAACGCTCAGATGGCAGCGGAGGAAGTTGGAGAGGCTCGATCTTTCGTACGCGACCTCATCCGCGTGAGTATTCCCGAAGGGGTTCGCCTCGTCTTTCTATGTCGCTCGCATCGTCAAGACCTTCTTGATCCACCGATCAATACGATACCAATTGAACTAAACCCATTCAGCCGTGATGAGACGACAGTTCTTCTACGGGAGACATTTCCCGAAGCAAATGAACACGATATCGATGAATTCCATCGCTTAAGCTCACACAATCCACGCGTCCAAGCCCTGGCCTTGTCTCGAAAGTTGCCATTGCAGGAAACATTACGACTTCTCGGCCCCAATCCTACAAGCGTAGAAGATACAATTTCGGACTTATTGGATAAAGCCATCGCGAATCTCAAGGATGCTTCCGGACCGATTGAGAAGGGACGCGTTGAGAAAATCTGCGCAGGACTGGCGGCGCTGAGGCCATTAATTCCAATCCGCATCCTTTCGGCAATGTCCGGAGTCGAGCAAGAAGCCATCAAAAGCTTTGCCTTTGATATTGGCCGACCTCTTCTCGTAGCTGGAGAGACCATTCAGTTCCTGGATGAGCCTACCGAAACGTGGTTTCGTGATAAGTTCAAGCCTTCTGCGCAAGGGATGGCGGGCTTCATTGCCAGCCTAAAGCCTTTAGCAAATGGAAGTGCATATGTAGCATCCATGCTACCTCAACTGATGCTGGAAGCTGGACAGTTCTCTGAACTGGTAGAGCTGGCGCTGTCTTCATCTGCTCTTCCAACAGGAAGCCCCCTTGAAAAGCGCGATGTCGAATTGCAACGACTCCAATTTGCGCTGAAAGCGGGGCTTCGATCCCAACGCTATCTTGAGGCAACCAAGCTAGCCCTGAAAGCAGGTGGAGAAACGGCTGGTGATGAACGACAACGTAAACTGCTTCAAAATAACACCGACCTCGCCTCAGATTTTCTTGAGCTTGACCTCATTCAAGAAATTGTTTCCCGCCGCACATTCGGCTCCGGATGGATCGGCTCTCATCATGCATACGAGGCTGCACTTCTTTCAGGTCGAAAGGAGCTAGCGGGAGACGCTCGCAGTCGATTGCGTATGGCCTACGAATGGCTAAGAAACTGGGCACGCTTGACGCCAGAAGAGCGCGAAAACGAACTTGTTTCCGATCAGGATATAGTTGAGCTTACCCTCGCGCACCTGAATATTCACGGCCCGACAGATGCAGCTGAGAGCTTGAAACGCTGGAAACCACGGGAAATCTCATACAGAGTTGGTCGGCTTGTAACTCGACGTCTGATTGACCATGGACGTTGGTCAGATGTTGAGGCAATCGCTCGCGCTGCCGGAAACAATTCTTGTTTAATCCTTGCGGTCGCCGCTGAATTGCGTGAGGTTCATAAAACGCCTCCTGACAAAATTACCAAAAAAGTGCTGCGCCAACTTTCCACAGGCCGCATCAAACTTAGCAATCGCAATGGGTGGGATGACGGAGAGCCAGCAATTGACGCCGTGACGGCAGTAGTTGAAGCCGCATTGAAGAATAACCTATGTACCCACAACGACGCAGTTACGATACTGAACCATTATTTGCCCCCGGACCCACCCCGAGAATTCGCGTCACGGCTATCAAAAGCTCGCCAACCTCTTCTGCGCGCTTATTGCTTGCGGGCCGCTCTCGAAGGAACGACAATCGAGTTGATCGATGTTGCCCATTCCGAGTTGAAAAAGGAGCTTGAAAAGGCTGACAAACACTCAGCATCTCGAGATCTTCAGGAATTCCAAGAGGATATTGGTGCGCTACTCCCATGGCACAAGCTCTGGGCGTCAGTGTTACTTGGACAGGCGAAGAAAAAAGACGTTACGACCGAAATAGAGAAAGTGGCCGCCGCGTCTAGAAAAGCCGATCGCTTCCGATACAGCGAAGAGTCTCACACCTCGAATGAGATTGCCCTACTCTGGATGGATATCCTGCACCACTCTGAATCCACGAATGAAGAGTCGTTGGCGGCATTCAACCAATGGAAAGAGCAGCTTAAAAGGCCATTGTTCACCCCAATACTCAACGCGCTCTGTCGGTTGTGCGCACAGCGGGACGAAACGAAGCCTGCTTCACTGGCCTATGCAACAGAATCCTACACGCTAAATAAAGAAGAGCGTTCGGAGGCGGAAAGCACATCCGACGGGTATCTAGAGGTGGCGCGCGCAATTCTCACCACAAGCAAATCAGACGCAAAGGCCTATTTCAATGAAGCGGTGAAAGTTGCAGGAAAAATAGGCGAGGAAAATCTGGCTCGATGGGATGCCATGCTTGATCTTGCCGATCGTGCTGCATGCATTGACCGGCCATCTCCCAAAGTCGCCTATCAATTCGCGCGTTGCGCCGAGCTGACCTACCACTTTGTTGTGCGGGACAAGCATTTCCCCTGGGATAGCACCATTAACGCCTTATGCGGATTATGTCCGTCTTCCGCTGTCACCATCTTAAGCCGATGGCGAGACCGTAGTTTCGGATGGCACGAAAGGTTATTGCCAGTTGCGATCAGCAATTTAATCGACTGGGATGTCGTTGACCCTCGCGATGCTCTGCCGTTGATCGGTTTCCGAGCGCAGTGGGACTATGCCGAGCTACTTGAGCCGGTACTGGCAAATTCGAGTGAAGCACAAGAGAAGGCTTTAGCGAGCTGCATTCTCTATCGCTATGCCCAGTTCTCCAACCTCACTTCGTCAGAACTAAGAAGGCTTCAACAGGTGACGTCAAACCATGGCGTAATATTGGAAAACCTGGCCGATACAATTGTATCGTCTGAACGGGAGGAATCAACACGGACAAAGACTTCTCAACAGCAGTCACCATTCCTGACTGATAATGAACACAAGATCCCCTCATGGGATGATATCTTCGCAAACAAGGATATGGAGACAACAAGCGGCCTCACTCAAGCTTACCTTGCCTTCAAACAAACCGAGGCGCCTTGGCGTCATGAAGATTTCTTCACAGAGGCGATGCGTCGCATTCCTGTTGGTGCGGAACCCGGCTTTATTGGAGCCGTCGCAGATACAACTGAACTCAGCCTATACAGCTTTAGAACCTTTCTGGAGAGAGTACCAGAGAATTGGAAGGGACGACCAGCCATATCTCACGCCATAGCAAGTGCTCTAAAAGTTATCTGCCGCCGATATTGCATGGATGTGAGGAAAAATCGGTATTACGAAGTCATGCCTTTTGAAGTGGCGTGTTCGCTGGCGGATGTAAGCCAATCCGAAATTATCGATGTTGTGCTGGCCGCAACTGGTGAAATACCCGATCTAATCGAAACAGGACAACTGTTTTCTCTTGTCGGGCTTCTCGCGATCAAGCTATCGAGCGACGAGGCCGTGAGCGCATTGGCATACGGACTGGATCTGTTCAGCACTGCCTTGGAAGAAAATGATGGTGATGGGCCCTGGAGCGACGCATTTTCTCCACCCGTCGATCCTCGGGAAGCTATTGCTGGCTATATCTGGTCCGCATTGGCCGCACCGGAAGCTGTATTGCGCTGGGAGGCAGCGCATGTCGTTCTCGAACTTTTCCGTCTCGGCAGAGAGGATGTTACTGATTATTTGATGAGGATGGCTAATACTAAGAATGGTGGTCCATTTGTCGATGCACGGCTACCGTTTTATAGTCTTCATGCACATCAATGGCTACTCATTGGCTTGGCCAGAGCGACATTGGAAGCGCCGGGGTCGGTCGTACCCTACGCCAACCAGCTTGCCGACTGGGCACTGAAAGGCCAGCCCCATGTATTGATACGACAATTCGCCGCGCGCGCAGCACTTCAACTTATAGAAAGCGGCCATCTGGCTGATGAAGACGGACTTTCGGATCGTTTGAAGTGTGTCAACAAATCGCCGCTGCCCATTGTCGATTCCACAAACCATGAACGAAAAATTTTGCATAAGCACGATAAAAATGCCGAAACAAATGAAGATCAGTTCTATTTTGGTATAGACATTGGTCCTTACTGGTATGCGCCGCTCGCCCGGGTGTTTTCCTTATCCCAGGGTGACATTGAGGCGGAAGCCCTGAAGATCATACGGCACGATTTTGGCTTTAGCGCGAAAGGCCGCTGGGACGACGACGAACGGGCTCGACGTAGACTATACGATGATAACCGCTCCTATCCATATAAAGGTGACTATCCTCGGACCGACAATCTTCATTTTTACCATTGCTACCACGCAATGATGATTGTCGCGGGACGATTATTAGTGACTATGCCGACACATCGAAACCCGGATTACGGCGATGACGATGAGTTCACAGAATGGTTATCGGGTCACGGCCTCACGCACCAGAGTGGCCGTTGGCTCTGGGATCGGCGTGATCCAGAACCACTCACAAAGGGCGCGTGGTTATGTCGCGACAAAGAACATCCTGACCACTGGCACATAACGGATGGCGATTTTGACGATGCGCTTCGAACGCAAGACTGCCTTAACTTGTGGGGACACTGGACGGAAGCGGATGAAAAACGAGAACAATCTATGTCCATCTACAGTGCCTTGGTTACACCAGAAAAATCGGAAGCGCTTCTGCGTGCTCTGTCCACTACCAAGGATCTCCATGACTATGCAATACCGAGCGCCGGCAGTGATATGGAGATTGATACATCTGGTTTCGAACTGGAGGGGTGGGTCTTCGATCAGAGCAGAGATAGAGGGCTGGACAAATATGACCGTTGGTCGGGAGGAATTACTTTACCACCGCCACGACCGGCAGAATTCATCATTGAACAAATGAAACTTGAGAGCGACTCGGACCTTCGCATCTGGATAAATCAAACTACATCGCCGGTCATGGAGAGCCAGATCTGGGGCTACTACGACGAGGCGAAACGTCATGAAAGCACAAATCCCAACAGGGGCAGCCGTCTACAGGCGCGTGCTTCATTCATGGCATCAATATTGAAGTCTTTGGACCGAGACCTCATCATTGAAGTGCAAATAGATCGGCGCCGCCGATATCAGCCATATACAAGTAGTGAAGAAGATGACAACGAACGAAAACGAACCAGAGCAAAGCTCTTCCTTCTCGACAAAAACGGACAAATTCGTACCTGCTAATAGCCTCCTGGCGCTTGGTCAAAAGCTTGTTCAAGAGCTGGGCCTGGAAGAGTCAACCGACACGCTCGGACGCTGGATGGCTCATCATATTGCCGATCTCATGATTAATGCTGAGAACGCAATTGGAGATGAAAAGGCCGCCGCCGAACGCAAGTGTTTCGATGCAATTTTGGAGTTGTGGAAACACCGGTCGGAATTACCAAACGGCAAGCGTCCATTTGAGGATCTGGAACCTGTTATGCGGGCGATTGAAAGTCTCGATCCAGAAGACGATACTCCGCGCTACTATCGTGCGGTCCGCCCACCGAAGGGCGAGACAGTGGAAACTTCTGAACAAGAAGAATGGTTGAGTCTAGTCGACGGGCTGGACTATACGGCCAAAGTACTCATTGGCTACTGTCTTACTGAGGCCGCTGATGCTGCGTTAGATAAATCGAAGGAATGGATAGAACTTGCGACGGCAATTGATGATCAAAGCGTACCTGAAATTGTCATCCGTTACGTCTCGACAACTGCGGACGTCAACAAGGAGCCTGACCCGAATAAGGAGATCCGTTCGCTTCTCGATGACAGAATAAAGCGGTTACGGGGTTTTTTACGAATATCAGAATCCTTAGCCAACACTCTTGAACAGCGCATTCAGTCATTGCCCGCTGCCGAGGAAGAACCAGCAGATGAAGATACGTTGGTTATAACACCGCGACCAAGGCCACCTGATGACTTCCCTTCTGGATGAGCGATAAGGGAAAAAGCGGGTATAGGATATTCGAATATAATCAGTTAAGGGCACGTTTGGCGTCATTTTTTTAAAGTAATAATTTTAATATTTGCCTGGACAATCTCTCACTCTGGCTCAAAGTAAACTTTACATAAAAATTCAAAAACCACCCCACCCACCGAATAGATTTCCCATCGTCCATCGTCCCTAATTCTCGCATTATGCCCCGTAACAACTTGCGGGAGCAGCAGTGCCATGAAACGCCATCTCTGGCTACCTTCTTTTCTGATTATAGGCTTGGTTGTCACGCCGGCGGCTTTTGCCGATGCAGACGCCGAGCGCGAGGCGCTCGCCAAAGTCATCCATGAGATCAATGCCCTCGACTCATTAATCAAGCGTGCCGAGGCCAACGCCGAGCAGGATTCCCGTATCCGATTTCGTTATGACTGGTTGCGTCAGGACCTGAAGAACATCAAGGACGGCATCCAGTCACACATCGACTCTCCCCGTGCTCAGCCTCGCTCATTTCCGCCATTGCGCGGCGATTACCGTCGATAGGTTTTGTCATGAACGCCGCACAACAAACAGCTTTTCAAGCCGGTTCCGGTATTACCCCAGCCACCATGCTGACGGCCATCGCGTCGATGGTGTTGGTGTTGGCGTTTGTCTGGGTGATCTGGGTGGCTTTAGGCACTTTTAGGGCATGGCAGGAAGGGCAGGCCACGCTCTTTGATCTGACCTGGAGCACTCTGCGGGCAAGCATTGTGTTGATGGTTTTGGGCTTCTATTTGCGGTGAGTCGATCGAGTTGAGACCGAGAAAGTCCGGTAAGGGCAAACGGCGATGCAGCGCAGTGGGATGCGGGGATGGTTCCCCTTTTTATCAGCATTACAGAAGAGGACATTTGTTATGGACACATCAAATACAAAAAACGATTTCAACAAGCAATCTGTTGCCATCCGCAAGTCGCTATCGGCAGCGGTCGCGGTGCTACTACCAATGCCGCTCTGGGCGGCGTTGCCGACGCCGGTTGCGCCGAGTACGGCGCCGCCGGCGGGTGACTGGATCGGCTTGATTCAGGGCTACATCAAGGATGGCGGCTTGGTACTCGGATTGGCCATTGCAGTGCTGGGTTTTCTCTGGATCGCCTATCTGGGCTTCGCGAAATTCAATGAAGCTCGCCAGGGCAAGGCGGAGTGGGCTGAAGTCGGTGTCCTGGGAATTGTCGGCGCGATCGTGCTGATCTTCGCCAGCTATCTGCTCACAGAAGCGGCTGGGGTTATTTAACCCCCGACGTCAATAGCAGCTTGCGGTAGGAGACGCGAATGTCCAACGACCATGAAATTCTGGCGGATCGGCTCAATGCCGAGCCCGCCATCTTTAAAGGTTGCTCTTCTTCAGAGCTGGGCATGATTGTGGGGTTGGCCATTGTGATATGGCTGCCCCTCAGTCTGTTACTGGCCTGGTTGCTGGGTGCCATCACCATGGGTTTTGGTATCGCCGGTGTCGGTGTGGTGGCCACTGTGGTCACTCTGGCGACGCTGTTTCAGCGTATCAAACGCGGCCGGCCTGAAGGCTATTACCAACAATGGCTGCGTATCCGGCTGCAGACGATGGGGCTGTATCGCACGCCCTGGGTGCTACGCAGCGGGTCCTGGGATATAGGGAGAACGCACTATGCGCCGCTACCGACTCGAAATCGATAACGTGCGGTCCCATTTGCGCTCCCTGTGGATCGTGATTGGCTTGCAAGGACTGATCATTCTCGCGCTCTGGATTGGCTGGAGCCAGGCACCCAAGCAGCTGCGGGTTTATGTGCCTCCCGATCTGCGGTCGGGCGCTGTTCTGGCGGCCGAAGAAGTGCCTCCGGCCAATGTATATGCCTTTGCGTTCTATATCTTTCAGCAGCTCAATCGCTGGCCCGAGAATGGCGCAACGGATTACGGCAGCGCAATTTTCCGGATCTCGCCCTACCTGACACCGCGCTACCGCAATGACCTGATTGCCGATATGGAACTCAAAGCCCGGCGCGGCGAGTTGGCCTACCGGGTGCGCGGTGTCCATGAAGTGCCAGGGCACGGCTACGAGGAGCGCCGCGTCGATGTGTTGTCGCCTGATGTCTGGATTGTCTGGCTGGATCTGGATCTGCTGGAGTCCGTGAAAGGCATGACCGTCAAGCAAACCACGATTCGATACCCGGTTCGCGTGGTGCGTCAGGCTATCGATCCGGAAACCAATCCCCGGGGCCTGGCACTCGATGGGTACGCCAGTGACGGTCCGCGTCGATTAACCGATGCCGAGCTGGCTGAACCCAGTGTGACTGGCGCCACTACAAATAAGGAATCCTCCCAATGAATCCTCGTGTTTTCTTTCCGCCATTGAGATGGATCGCTTTGCTCGGTCTATGTTTCCCGCTGCTGTCCTTTGCACAAGTCGATGACACGGCTTCGAACGTTCCAGAACGCGTTGTCTGGAACAAGGCGCCCATCGCAATTCCGTTGGTCGTCGGTGAAGAGCGCCTGGTGCATTTTCCGGATTCGGTGAGCATCGGCCTGCCGCAGTCACTGACACCGTTGCTGCGCAGCCAAAGCATCAACGGCACCCTATATCTGTTGGCCAGACAGCCTTTTGAGCCCACCCGTGTCATGGTGCGCTCGGAAACCGACAGCCCGATCTACGTCCTCGATATTTCAGCGGCGCCAGGCGGAGCAGACAGTGGATCATTGCCGGATGTGCAGGTACTGCTCCAAGCATCACAAAAGCCACCGCAGGATTTGTCGGAAGATGCCGGTGCCGATCAGTCAACATCGGACAAGCAATCACAGCCTTTGGGTTATGCCGCCTTAACCCGCTATGCCGCGCAACAACTCTATGCGCCAACACGACTGATCCCCCAGCAGCCGGGCGTGGTTGCCATACCCGTGAACCCCGAACCGGTCGATCTGGTAGTGGGCGGCAAGATCGAAGCCGTGCCGGTTGCTGCCTGGAAGGCGGGTTTGCGGTACGTCATTGCCGTCAAGCTGATCAATCGTACCCAAAGCCCCGTCGTGCTGGATCCACGCGAACTGCGCGGGTCATGGCTGGCGGCAACCTTTCAGCACAATCGCCTGTTACCCGCGGGCAGTGAGGCCGATACCACAGCCGTCTATCTGGTGTCGGATCGGCGCTTTGATGCGGCCTTTTGATGTGGCGCTTTGAGAGAGGATAGGAATCTACCCCATGTCGATGGTCACCAGTAATCGTTTGTTACCACTTCTTGCCGGTTCCGTTGTGCTGATGGCGGTGCTCGTCGCGGTGAAGTCCTGTTCCCCGAGCGACGAGCAACCCCAGCTGTTGGAAGCCGTGCCACAGGCACCGAAACCGGATGCCGATACACCGGCGGATACCATCAAGACACTGACGGCCAACGTCAGCGCCATGACCTCGGAGCTCAATGCCCTGCGCCGTGATAACACCGCACTCAAACAGGAAAACCGCGATTTGATCGAAGACCGAAAGCAGATCGAAAACAACGTGCTGTCGAGAGTGCAGACAGCTTTGGAGGAAAAACGTACGGATGCCGCGCCAAGCGAAACCACGTCGGCCATCGCCGCGTTGACGGCGAGGGTGGATTCCCTGGCCAACCGCTTTGGGACGTCATCGACACAGCGGACTTCCACGGGTTCTGATATTCCGGTCGGGCTCGGCCTGGATGGTGTCAGAACATCGGCGTCGGAAGCGGAATCACTGGTGTGGGTCAACCCCCTGGAGCTTGCGCCATCGCCTGATGCTGATAAAGAGACGTTGCTTAACCGCTTCACTCGCGGCAGCCGCAATGCGTTAGATAGCGCCGGTCCGGAAGTGAAATCGCTGGTAGCGAAAGGATCCGAAGCCCTCAATACCGCTCTGCCGGTCTACACCGTGCCGCGCAATGCCACTCTGATTGGCTCCACTGGCATGACCGCCTTGGTGGGCAGGGTGCCGATTCAGGGGCAGGTGCGCGACCCCATGCCGTTCAAGGTGATTACCGGTAAAGAAAACCTGGCCGCCAATGGACTGCGCATACCCGGTATTGAGGGCATGATCTGGAGTGGAACGGCTGTTGGCGACTGGACGCTCTCCTGTGTGACCGGGAAATTGGAATCGGTGACCTTCGTGTTCGAGGACGGCACCATTCAGACCATTTCCTCTGATGAAAAGTCCAGTGGCGGCAACCAACGGGGTGGTTCCAGTGGAAGCAGCGATAGACCGCTGGGCTGGATCTCCGATGCGCGGGGCATCCCCTGTATCACGGGCGAACGCAAGACCAACGCTCCCGCATTCCTGACACAACGCATTGGTGTGATGGCCCTCGAAGCCGCCGGTGAAGCGGCAGCACAGGCCGAAACCACAACGCTGATCAATGATTCAGGCTCGGCCACCAGTGTGGTCTCCGGTGAGACCGGTAAATACGTACTGGGCAAAACCCTGAGCGGCGGTAGCGACGAAGTCGCCCAGTGGTTGCGGGAGCGTCAGGCACAGAGTTTCGATGCGGTCTTCGTGCCCGCCGGTGTCGAGCTGGCAATCCACGTTGATCATGAACTCCCCATCGATTTCCATTCCAACGGCAGGAAACTTCATCATGAAACCAATCCTTTCCAACAAGCGACGATTATCACTGGTTCTGGTCTGGACTAGCGCCCTGATGGTCGGCTGTGCCAGCACTAAAGAGACAGTACTACCGCAGGACGGCCCGACCATGAAGTCCATTTACGATCAGCACATGGTGGATGTTCAGAAGCCAGACCACCGGCGAGTCATCGGTGGTCAGCAGTTACCGCAATCTGGTATCGACCACTATCAGGGCTTTGTGCGAGAGGCTGCTAATGAAATCGACACGGTATTTCCTCGTCTGCCGAATCCTACGCTGGTGATGTATATCTTTCCCCACCTGTCGGGCAGTGAGCGCACCCCGGTACCAGGTTATGTCACCACCTTTCCCTTTTATGAAAAGGTGGAGTACGCCTTGCCGGGAGAAGTGCCGGGGGAAGTGCCTGGTGAAGCGTCCGCAGCGGCCAATCACTCGACGTTGGATCAGTAGGAACGCCTGATGCCAAAACATAAACCTAACCTTCCCGAGGGTGCGCCCTTAACCACTGCCGCGGTCAAACAACACTATACCCGCCCGCCGTCGTTTACCGATTTGCTGCCCTGGATGGAATACATTCCCGAGAGTAGAGCTTTTCTGTTAGAGGATGGGGTCAGCCTCGGCGCGCTGTTCGAGGTGCAGCCGGTCGGTTGTGAGGCAAGGACGCCAGCCTTTATGACGCAGCTGCGTGACGCCATTCAAACGGCAATCAACGAGGCCATTCCCGAGCGCGACGATGCGCCCTGGGTATTACAGATCTATGTCCAGGACGAGCCCAGGCTAACCCAATTCAATGAGTCGTTGGCCCGTTATCCGTCGCCGGCGGTTCGTGCTTCGGATTACTCTCAACATTACCAGTCGGTGATGTCGAAGCACCTGCAAGCGATTTCCCGACCGGGTGGGTTGTTTGACGATACCACCGTCACCGGCTCGCGTTGGCAGGGGCAGCAACGGCGGATCCGCGTTGTGCTCTACCGCCGTTTGAAAAGCAACGGCAAAATGCCACCCGCTGTTGAAGTGGAGGAGGCGCTCAATGACGTGGCCACCAAATGGATCGCCTCACTGACCTCTGCCGGAATCAATGCCCAACGGGCCAATGGTCAGGCGTTCTATCATTGGTTGCTGAGCTGGTTTAATCCCAATCCACCGCTGGCAGACGGTAATCCGGAAGCACTGATGCAGTTGGCACCCTACCTGGGTGATGACCACTTACCCTTCGGCTATGACTTTGCCGAGCAGCTGACCCTGTCGATGCCACACTCCGACGAGGCAACCTCGAGCTGGATTTTCGATGAACTGCCGCACACCGTCGTGACCGTACAAAGCTTGCGGCGGGCCCCGGACATCGGGCACTTCACGGCGGAACGCCAGGCCGGGGATCAGGTGTATTCGCTGTTCGATCGTTTGCCCGAGCACACCATCATGGCGATAACCCTTACGCTCAAACCGCAAGACACCACCCGCAATCACATTGCCCAGATCAAGCGTGCTTCGGTAGGAGATTCCGCTGAGGCGTCGATCACCCGGGAAGATGCGGAACAAGTGGAGCGGGAAATGGCGCAGGGCAACAAGCTGTATCCTGTGAGCATGGCCTTCTATGTGCGCGGAGATAATCAAAAGGCGCTACGGAACAATTTGAATCGTCTCCACGCGCTGCTTTTGCCCAATGGTCTGCAGTCCATTGCCCAGGAAGCTGACCTGCTGTCGCTCGACAGTTACATCCGTAACCTGCCCATGGCCTACGACGCCGACCTGGACAAATCCCGCCGACGCTCGCGCCTGATCTTCTCACGGCATATTGCCAATTTGGTACCGTTCTACGGCCGTTCCCGTGGCACCGGTCATCCCGGCCTGGTGTTCTACAACCGGGGTGCCGAACCGCTGGTCTTCGATCCGCTGCACCGGGATGACCGCAAGAAGAACGCCCACATGCTGATCCTGGGGCCGACGGGGGCGGGCAAGTCAGCACTGCTGGTGTATCTGTTGCAGCAGATGATGGCACGACACCGGCCACGGATTTTTATCATCGAGGCCGGGGCTTCGTTTTCGTTACTGGGGCAGCATTTTGCGCATCACGGTCTGTCAGTGAACCAGATCACCCTGAACCCCAATGTCGATGTCAGCCTGCCGCCCTTTGCCGATGCGCTTCGACTGCTGGATCGGCGCCATGCGTTTAATCCGCTCGACGTCGATGAGTCCACAAGCGAGGAGACGTTAGACGAAGATGATGAGATGGACGAAGAGGGCGGCGGTCGCGATATCCTCGGTGAAATGGAGATTGCTGCACGCATCATGATCACCGGTGGCGATGAACGCGAAGACGCGCGATTGACCCGGGCCGACCGACTGCTGATCCGCAACGCCATCTTCCTTGCCGCAAAAACGGTGAAAGAGACCAGTCGACCCCAGGTGATTACCCAAGATGTGGTCAACGCCTTCCAGACCATCGCCACCAACAGGGAATTGCCCGAACACCGACGTAATCGAGCCCTGGAGATGGGGGACGGTATGGCGCTTTTCTGCTCGGGCCTGGCGGGCCACTTTTTCAATCGGCCGGGGCAGTCCTGGCCAGAAGCCGATGTCACCATCCTCGAAATGGGCATGTTGGCCAGAGAAGGCTACGAGGATCAGCTCACCGTTGCCTACCTGTCTATGATGAGCCACATCAATGACCTGGTGGAACGTCATCAACACGACGATCGGCCCACGCTGGTGGTGACTGACGAAGGCCATATCATTACCACCAATCCCTTGCTGGCGCGCTACGTGGTCAAGATCACCAAAATGTGGCGCAAGCTCGGTGCCTGGTTCTGGATCGCCACCCAGAATCTGGAAGACTTTCCGGATGCCAGCCGCAAGATGCTCAACATGATGGAGTGGTGGCTGTGCCTGGTCATGCCGAAAGAGGAGGTGGAGCAGATCGCCCGCTTCAAGGATCTCAATGACGAACAGCGCAACCTGCTGTTGTCTGCCCGCAAGGAGCCGGGAAAATACGTGGAAGGAGTCGTTTTGGCCGACAAGGTCGAAGCGCTGTTCCGCAACGTGCCGCCAGCCTTATCGCTCGCCCTGGCCATGACCGAAAAGCATGAGAAGGCTGAACGTGCAGCGATTATGCGTGAGAAGAACTGCTCGGAGCTGGAGGCGGTTTACGAGATCGCCAAGCGTATCGAACAGTCTCGTGCGTAGCAGTTTTACTGATCTCAGGGGTGTTTCACGACTCCACGGCAGGCCGGATAGGTTGCGCATCCCCAAAATTGATTGCCCGCGTTTTGTCCCTTTCTGGCCGTTCTTAGTACCATCGTAGCGCCACACTTTGGGCACTGTTTTCGACTTTGGGGCGTCGTTGACGCTGTGACTGGCGGCATGACTGCGGGGGCGGCTGGCGGTGAGGGAGCCTTCTTCTGGCGCAGATGATTGACGTGTTGGCGGTTGGTGGTAAACCCCCGCTGTAATCTCAGCTGTTCGATGTGTGCCGTCACAGTCTCCACGGCGGCCTGGCTGAGGATCACTTCGCGCCGCGCTTTGATATACCGGATATACCCACCGGCATAAACCACATTCTCGGGCAATTCAGTCTTGAACGTCGAATCACCGACAAACACCACCAGCGAGTGAATCGCGGAAGCCGGAATATCCAGCAGGGTTTCCAGGGTTTTGACGTGTTTATAGTTCTGGTGCAGTGGGTTCTGAAATTTATGGGTATGTTTGTAGATTTTCTGGGTCCAGGTTTTCTGGTTGGCCGAGCCGAATATCCAGCCCTTCATATTTTTGGTTTCAATTACGAATACGCCGTAGCGCGACACAATGATGTGGTCGATCTGTGTGGTGCCATCATCGGTTTGTAATGTCACATCCTTGATCAGGCGGTATTCGTCCTTTGGAAGAAACAGTCGTGCGGCCGTATTCACCAGAAACTCACCGGCAATGCCTTTGAACCAGGGGGACTTGAGAACACCTGCCAGGATGGCGAGAGGTATGAGGTACCACAGCGCGCCGTAGACCTGTTGGATGATGGGGCTGAAATCCATTCCTGTATTTCTTCCGTTACGAATGTCCCGCCATTATAGGAATGTCGCCTCTGGTCGGCCAGAAACATCGACGCTTCATGTCTGGATTTTCCGTTTATCCCCCACCGTCAATCCTTCAGCATGAATGCTCTGTCAAAGATATGTGGATCTGGATGGCCGCCAGTGAATAGTGCAAGAGCTCATCTCATTCTTTCGATCGTTCTAATAGGGGTGCTCTGTGAGCCGGTTTTGGCTGACGAACCTTCAATTGCGATCGAGGTATTTACCGATTCAATGAACCCGGTCGCGAATGGTACGGACGGTATAACCGTGTACTACATAGACCGTATTGATCGACTTCAGAAAGAACTCTCCAAAGATTTGCCAGCTAATCCCGAAGTTGCAAAACAGACAGCCCTCCATCGCTTTCAGCGTATGGACAATAAACTCAGCCATGAACTGGAAAACGCCGCTAACGGCCTGGTGCAGGCGATGCAGTACGGCATTGATCGCTACCCGGCCATTGTCTTCGATGGCAATGCGGTGGTTTACGGTATCACCGATGTTCGAGCGGCAACCCAACGGTATCGGCAGTGGCAGGCCGGGGAGGGTCGACCATGATGCGCGCTATCCGCCGCTGTGGATTCATCCTGCTGATGTGGGCGCCCCTCATGAGCCATGCTGGAACCATCTCCACCACGGAAATCGTTTCCCAGACCACGAGTGCCGCGCTCAGCTGTATGCGCTGGATGCCAGTGGGGATGTGCTTTTGGCTGCGCTGTTCCATTTATGAATGCGATGTCGAGACCTCAATCAAAGTTGGCCATTACCAGCCGGATGCGGTGGTGAGCAGTTACAACGAACTCGGTAGCAATCCCTGGATGGAGATCCGCAACATTCTTGGAGCCGCCCAAAGTTCCGCCGCGACAGGACTGCTCGGCAGCTTGCTGGCCGTGCCCATCGAGAGCGCCGGGAATCGAACGGAAGGTGGGCAGGGCAACAAGGATCACCGCAATCTGATCTTTCGGGAGACCGATGTCATCGGCCACCCTTTAGGTTCGCTGTCGGGAGTCCTCGCGGGTACCGGCTATTTGTGTGAATCGGAAACCACCTCCTTTTATCCCTATTTCATGTCGAGTTTGGATGCGCTCTCCTGGCGTATGGAAATCCCGGAGATGTTCTATCCAGCGAGTCTGATACCCGGCATGCGGGAAATCGGCACCTGGCCTCTGCAGACCTGGGGTGGTGTCTACCCCAGAACAGGTTGGACCACCCAAGCGGAGGAACCTAAGGCCGCGGCGATCAATGCTCAGCGGGCCGGGGATATCGTGACCCGGAACGGTCAGCCGCACATTTATGATCAGATCGAAGCGTCTTCCAGTTCCGACCAGCGGATCTGGTCGCCGGGCCCATTGGTGGAAGACGATCCCGCCACCGGTGAGTGGCAGATGTTGCTGCCCAAAGCAGAATCAAGCTGCGCTGTTTTTGGCACCAACGATCTCGCCAGCGCCAATGGTTGGGGTGGTGGCCGCGTGGACGAGGAGGGTGATTACGCCTGGAACCTGTGGAGGCCTTATCAGTGCTGTGAAAAAGAAGGCCAGTTTTTTCTGTTCGACATCAACTGGATCAATTACCCGCCATGATCAAACACAACCCTATTCACTGTCTGCTGATCGCTTTGGCCGTCGCTATTGTCCCCGACAGCTATGCCGATCAGGCGCCCACGGAAGATGGGCTGTGGTATTACGAGATCGGTGGCGCCGAACCGGTCTCGGTACCGGCCAATCCTGCTGTGGTCTCCACAACATTGGGAGGTTCTGCTCAACTGGGACTCGGCTACAGCTGCGGCAAGTTCGATCCGGTGGCGGCGGTGACCAATACCCTGAACGACATCGGTTCCGGCGTCGACAACATGATGAACGCCATGACAGCAGCGGCCACCAGCGCCATAGCGTCGTTACCGGCGCTCATTCTGCAACGAGCCAACCCCGGCCTGTACGATCTCTTCCAGAATGCCCTAATCAAGGCCGAAGAAACCATGCAGCTGGCGACCAAGTCCTGCGAGCAGATGGAGACGGAAATCGCCCAGGGCAAGAACCCCTATGCCGATCTGATCACCTTGTCCAAAGGTAACGACTGGAAGGTGCAAATGGGTATCGGCGGCAATGATGCCGTCACTGCCAAAGACACGGTGGAATCCTCTAACGGCGATAACGGTGTGCCCTGGATCGGTGGGCAGGCCGGAGGAACCGGCCAGCCAGTGCTGGAGTTCACCGGTGATATCGTCGAGGCCGGTTACAACATCAATATGAATCGCGCCGTGACTGACACTACCCCGGTACCGGCCGCATCGGCCACCCGCCTGTCGGAAATCTGGGGGTCGCCGGCCGAAGCCCGGGACTGGACCGTGGATGTGGTGGGCGAGAATATCGTTACTACTTGCGATACCTGCCGCAAGGACAGCATTCCCGGTACGGGTCTGCTGCCGAAGCTCTATCAGGAGTCCGCCACCGTCACCACCGAGATCCAGAACCTGGTCAGTGGCGCGACACTGCCTACGTTGGCCAATCTCGACCAGATCACCGCCCCCGGCGTGGCCATCACCCGTCAGGTGATCGAAGCCATCCGCGAAATGCCGGCCTCAGAGCAGAGCCTGATCATGGGCCGCCTGGTCTCCGAGATCAGCACCGCACGCACGGTCGAGAAAGCACTGTACGCCCGACGTCTGCTGCTGTCGGGAAGACAGGTGCCGGAAGTCTACGCCACCGAAGTCGCCCGCGAACACGCGGACAACTCCATCGCCGAGCTGGATAAAGAAATCGAAAACCTACTGTTTGAAACCCGTGTACGCAAAGAAGTGGTATCCGACACCGTTGCCACATTACTGGAGCGAGCGGCTGCCAAACGGCAGAGTTCACTTACCGTACCGGAAGTGCCCACACTGGATCCCAATCCGTTGCGAGGTGGGCGTGTTCAATAACCTCCGAACAAGGCGAAAAAACTTTCTGCTATTCACCACCATGGCCGTGTTGCTGACAGCGCTGGTGGGGTATCTCCTGATGCACCGATTACAAACGGATTCCGTGCAATCCGTTCAACAGAGCATCGAGGACTGGCGGACGACGTTGACAGCAATACGCTGGGCAGTGATCGCCGTTGTTGCCCTTGGCTGGAATCATCTGATTGCCTGGCTGGCTGATGCAAAAATCCTGAGCCAGGCCAAAGCAAACCGACTAACAGGCTTACGCTGGCGCGTCGTCACCTGGCTGGTTTTGCTCGAATTAGTGTTAGGGCAGGGTGTGTTGGTCAATGCCATCGGCTTGATGGTTAGAGCTTGATCATTGGAGCAGGGCAATGAGTGTCGATAGCTATCTGGAACTCTTTACTTCCCTCTTCGGCTGGACCTTCTACGGCATTCTGTGGGATGTGCTGGTCAGTACCGGCATCGTCTATCTCCCGTTTCTGGGCATCCTGATCGATAACTGGCGCGAACCGGCGCAGGGCGGTGAGGTGGGCCATGCCAGTGGCCTCTCACTGCGGCGCATGGAGATCGAGCTGTTCATTGCGCTGTTGGTAGTCGTGCTGGCCGGGCAACCCGCTGCCCTCACGCCACTCAATGCCAGTACCTTGTCCTACCCGCCGCCGCCGACCTTGCTGAGTCCAACGCCAACAACCGCGACCGTAGCGGCCCCACAGAGCACCTATGGCACGACCGGGTTCACGGGTTCTGCCGCAACCGTCAATGTTCCCGTCTGGTGGTACGGCGTGATCGCCCTCAGCTCCGGCCTGAATCACGCCATTGTCGAAGGCCTGCCTACCGTGGCAGATATGCGCACCTTCGAGCAACAAGCACACCTGGCCACCATCGCCGATCCGCGACTCCGGCAGGAGGTGAGCGATTTCTTCAGCCAGTGCTATATCCCGGCCCGCTCCAAATACCAGGCTGAACGACCAAACACAGCGGCCATCAGTGGCATTCTCACCGCCTACGGCGCCGATGATCCCGACTGGATGGGCTCCCACGTCTACCGGGATACCGCCGGCTATTACGATACTCTGCGCCCGGCCAACCAAATCACCGATTGGGCTTACAACGCGGCCAGGGATACGGAATACGATCCGACGACTCCGCCAGCCTGGGGCAAACCCTACTGCAAACAGTGGTGGGAAGATGGGGCCATCGGCTTGCGGGAGAAACTGATCAATGAGGCAGATGCCACATCGGCCGGCTTCTCCGGTCTGGTGGTCGCTATCGCGCCGGCACTGGCCAGCGAGCAGCAAAACGACGCCGTCGCCAAAACGGTTCTCACCAATGCGCCCCCCTCCTGGTCGAGCAATGAACTGATCGCCAATAATGCATCTGGGGCAGGATTGGTCAACACCGCTGGATCCATCGTCAAAGGCGGCCTGGCGACCGGTGGTGTAGTCACCGCATCGGCCCTGTTTTCCGTCACCATGACCGCCGTGTTGCAGTCATTGCCCATGGTCCAGGCCATTATGCTGCTGGGCATCTATGCCCTGCTGCCACTGGTGGTGGTTTTGTCCCGCTACTCCATTGCCATGATGGTGGTCGGTGGCATGGCCATCTTCACCATCAAGTTCTGGACAGTGCTCTGGTATCTGGCCATGTGGGTGGATCAGAACCTGATTCTGTCCATGTACCCTGACGTCAATGTCTTCCTGCAGATCTTCGCCAACCCTGGCGAACATGACGCCAAGCGCATGCTGTTGAATATGATCACAACCAGTCTCTATCTGGGATTGCCGCTGCTGTGGAGTGGGATGATGGCGTGGGCGGGGGTGAATATAGGGCGCTCTATCACTGCAGCTACTTCCCCGCTCGCAAGGCCTGCTGATGATGCAGGAAGGCAGGGCGGCAGTTTGGGTAAAATGGCCGTCTCAAAAGGGATGAAGAAGAAATAGGGAGCTGTTACAAGTCCTCCTCATACCAGCCATCTGGATCAGCTCCAGAGTCCATACGTCCAGTACGAAAATTGTGCTCCCCAAATCGGTCTGAGCCATCTCCTAAGGGACGGTCTTCGCTTTCGTCGTCATCGGCGCTGAATAGAATGCCCACAGCGGTTACGAGCAAAGCAGCACTGGCTCTGAGGATATTGGCAATGCGGTTGACAGTATTCATCGGCAGACTCCACCTGCGGGTTACTCCAGCTCAGATTTAAGTATAGCGCCGTTGGACAAAAAAACTTAGCTCAGCCACTCAATCCTGACGGGGTGGGCCTCAAGTCAATATTTGCAGTTCTGGCGCTTAATGGAAGTATCCGTTGATTGATCTATGTCAATCATCAAGGGCGTTATGTTTGAACTTTCGAGAGAATAAGGTATCTTTCTTAGGGTTAATATAACCATTTGCAGATTATGTGGCGTAGCAGATTCAGATTTTACATGGCGATTTTCGCGTTACTGGCTTTTACCAGCCAGTCGTTCGCTGTTGCGAAATTGCCCTGCCACAAGATGAGTCACGAACCCGATGTTCCAGTAATGACGGGGGCAATGGATCATGGAAGCCATACCAAGGCAAACAATATCCAGATCAATAATGCCCTTACGGCTGATGCCGCTGATTGTTGCAGCCAGGATCACTGCTCTCAGCTGGATTGCATCTCTGCAAGCGTTGCGGTGGTGAGTACACTGTCGTCGTTTTCCGTCCAGTTTTCTCAAACCCTCAATACAGCGTATTCGGTTTCCTTCCTCTCCCAGGCAGCTTCCTCGCTGTTTCGCCCCCCCATTTCCCGCTGAAGTAGGGTTGGTACGCCTGAAATTCAGGCGTCTGACGACTCGATAAGCGGGAGATCAAAACTCCCATAACGTATGTTTAAAACGCGCCATCGCTACGAGCGCGTTCACTGCAACTCTTGATTGGGAGTCATCATGAAGCCGTTACATACCTATCTGCGCTTTCCGGCGCTGATCGTATTCCTGTTATTTCTTACCGCTTGTTCCGAAAGCGAAAATCACGCAACTAAAAGCGCAACGATTGCCACGTTGGATGTTTATAAAAGCCGCACCTGTCAATGCTGCCAGCAATGGGTTCACCATATGGAAGATGTTGGTTTTGACACAAAAACCCACCACCCGTCGGACTTGAATCGCATTAAAAATGACTATGGCATAGCACCTGAGTTCCAGTCCTGCCATACAGCAGTGACGAGTAACGGTTATGTGTTCGAAGGCCATATCCCTGCGCGCTTTGTTCAGCAGTTTCTGGAAAACCCTCCCGATGACGCCATCGGCCTTAGTGTGCCTGGCATGCCAGCAGGCAGCCCTGGTATGGAGATGGGTGACAGGTTTACAGCTTATAAGGTATGGCTGCTTAAAAAAGACGGTTCGGCTGACGTGTTTGCATCTGTGAATAGTCGCGATCAGCAATAGGACATATAACGATGAACATTCAATGGGTATTTTTATTATTTTTGCTGGTGGGGTTTCCTGCGTTTGCTCAGAGCCCGACTAATAAGCTGAGTCTGGATGAGGCCATCGCCCATGCCATTGCCACGGATCCCTGGCTGAACGGTAGCCGGCATCGCGAAGATGCTTTGACCAGCGAATCAATTTCAGCATCGACGCTTCCAGACCCCAAGGTCAGCCTGATGGCGGCTAACTTTCCTACCGATAGCTTCGATATCAACCAGGAGCCTATGACGCAGCTCACTGTAGGTGTTAGTCAGGTGTTCCCTCGCGGCGATAGTCTGGCGCTGTCCAGCCGTCAGAAACAGGAGTTGGCGGAACAGGAGCCGTTGCTCAGGCAGAATCGTCAGGCCAGGGTAACGGCTATTGTCTCGCAGTTGTGGCTGGACGCATTCAGGGCCCAGGAGAGCATTCGATTGATTGAGCAGGATCGCTCGCTATTTGAACATTTGGTGGATGCAACCAAAGCGAGCTATTCGTCGGCACTGGGAGGTGCTCGCCAGCAGGATATTATCCGGGCCCAATTGGAGCTTACCCGGTTGGATGATCGTTTGACGGTGCTGCGGCAACAGTCGGAGTCAGCCCAACAGCGTTTATCCGAGTGGGTCGGCGGTCTTGCCAGTCTGCCGTTAGCGCAGCTTGTGCCCAGTCAGTACGGTGATGAGCCGGCGTCGGTGGGAGGTCAGCCGGATAGTGATCGTTGGCTCTATGAACAGGTCAACCGGCACCCACTCTTGCGGGCGCTTGATCAGCGTATTGATGCCATGGAGACCGGGGTCGAATTAGCGCGCCAGAAATATAAACCTGAGTGGGGTCTTTCCGCCCAATATGGCTATAGGGACGATGATCCCATGGGGCGTGACCGGGCTGATTTTTTTTCTGTCGGTGTGACCTTTGACCTGCCGCTTTTCACCGGCAAGCGACAGGATAAAGACGTCAGTGCGGCCACTTCCCGGGCTGAGGCCATAAAAACTGACAAGTTACTGATGGCGCGAAAGCTGATGGCGGAACTGGATACGGCCTTGGTACAGCTACAGCGCCTGAATGATCGTCGCGCGCTCTACGCCGAGCAGTTATTGCCGCAAATGGCCGAGCAGGCCGAAGCTGCCCTGGCCGCCTACAACAACGACGACGGCGACTTTGCCGAAGCGGTGCGCGCCCGCATTGCTGAGTTAAATGCCAAGATCGACTTTTTAACGATCAGGATTGATCGGCTGAAGACGATTACCGAGTTGAATTACCTCTTGTCCAAAAATGGTTCAGAACCGTTTCCCGCCACCAACAGTAACCAGGCGCAAGGATTAACCCCATGAAGATTCAATTGAATAAATCTTTTTTCATTACCGTTGCCTTGTTGATTGCGACAGCGACCCTTGCGCACTATTCGGCCCTATGGCGTATGAAAGGGACCACGGGCGGTGATGACGTTGCAGCCGAGAAAAAACCACTCTACTGGGTCGCGCCGATGGATCCCAATTACAAGCGCGACAATCCGGGTAAATCCCCTATGGGGATGGATCTGATACCAGTGTATGAAGATGCGGGCGGCGATCAGGAGATTGGCACAGTCACCATCTCTCCCGATGTGGTCAACAATCTTGGCGTACGTACAGCGTCTGCTACTCGGGGGCAGCTGGACGTCTCTGTCAATACCGTGGGCTATGTGCAATATGATGAAGACCGTCTTGTTCACATTCATCCACGGGTAGAAGGCTGGATTGAAAAACTCCATGTCAAAGCCGCCGGAGATCCGGTCACTCAGGGCGAGCCGCTCTATGCCTTATATTCGCCTACCCTGGTCAATGCCCAGGAAGAAGTGTTGCTGGCATTAAAGCGAAATAACCCAACACTAATCACTGCTGCCATGGAGCGGCTGTCGGCTTTACAGGTGCCGGAATCGGAAATCCACCGACTGAAAAAATCTGGCAAGGTCAGTCAGACGATCACCATCAAGGCCCCGCAATCCGGCGTATTGGACAATCTTATGGTCCGTGAAGGCATGTTTGTGAAACCCGGTATGGAAATGATGGTCATCGGGCAACTGGAACATATCTGGGTCATAGGAGAAGTGTTCGAGCGTCAGGTCATGAGCGTACGGAAGGGCGATGCCGTGCGCATGTACCTCGATTATCTGCCAGGACGCACGTGGTCTGGCACCGTTGACTATATCTACCCGTCACTGAATACCCAGACTCGAACAGCTCGGGTGCGCGTACGATTCGACAACCCGGACGGCTACCTGCGACCGGGTATGTTTGCGCAAATGACGATAGCGACACAACCCGCTCGGGAGGCGTTGCTCATTCCGCGGGAAGCACTGATTCGCACGGGTAGCCAATCGCGAGTCGTGTTGGCTAAAGGTGACGGGCGCTTTAAATCCATCGCCGTAGAGGTAGGGCGAATTGGCGAGTACCTGGTGGAGATTCTGTCGGGGCTCAACGAGGGCGACCGGCTTGTGACTTCCGCGCAATTTTTGCTTGATTCCGAATCCAGCAAGACCTCGGATTTTCGTCGCATGAACCACAGCCCGGATGACGATACCCAGCCTGAAACACCGGCATCGGTATCAGTCGGCGCCCGTATTGAAGGCATCATGGTCGAACACCGGATGCTCACGCTGGCACACGACCCCAGTGATGCCTGGCAATGGCCTGCCATGACGATGGATTTTACCGCAGACCCTGCGGTGGATCTGGATGGGCTGAAACCCGGCATGAAGCTGCACGTGGAAATTAAGCGGGACGGGGGCAGTAATTACGTTGTCAGCCAGATCCATGGTTTGGAACCGATATCCGAAGACTCACACGAGGATGGAGACGACCAATCCATGGGCAACAGCCCGCATCAGGGTATGAGCCATGATGCGATGGATATGGATCAAGGCCAGCGCAACGGGGAGGACAAGCCATGATCGAAGCCATTATCCGCTGGTCTGTCCAAAACCGCTTTTTTGTGCTGCTGGCCACTCTGATTCTGGTGGGGGTCGGCGGTTGGTCCCTGAAAAACACGCCGGTAGATGCCATTCCCGATTTGTCGGACGTGCAGGTGATTATCAAAACCAGTTATCCGGGGCAGGCGCCGCAGGTGGTGGAAGATCAGGTCACCTATCCACTGACTACTGCCATGTTGTCGGTGCCTGGTGCGGTCACCGTACGCGGCTACTCGTTTTTTGGCGACTCCTATGTCTATGTCATTTTTGATGAGGATACCGATGCTTACTGGGCGCGTTCGCGGGTACTGGAATACCTGTCGCAGGTGGCGCCCACTTTGCCGCCCAATGCCAGGCCGCAATTGGGGCCGGATGCCACCGGTGTGGGTTGGGTCTACCTCTACGCACTGGTGGATCGCACCGGTCAGCACGATCTCAGCCAGCTGCGCAGCCTGCAGGACTGGTTCCTGAAATACGAACTGCAAACTGTGCCCGGGGTATCTGAAGTCGCTGCACTTGGCGGCATGGTGAAGCAGTACCAGGTTAAGGTGAACCCGGACAAGCTGCGAGCTTTTAACATTCCACTCTCTCATATCCAGACGGCAATCCAGCGCGGCAACCAGGAAGTCGGCGCTTCTGTGGTGGAAATGGCGGAAGCGGAATACATGGTGCGCGCGTCCGGCTACATCCAGGGGCGTGATGATCTGGCCAATATCCCTTTGGGCCTGAACGTCAACGGTACCCCCTTGCTGTTAAAGGATGTGGCCGACATCGAAATCGGGCCACAGATGCGCCGGGGCATTGCCGAACTCAATGGCGAGGGTGAGACAGTAGGCGGCATTGTGGTCATGCGCTTTGGCGAGAATGCGCAAAAAACCATTGATGGTGTCAAAGCCAAGCTGGAGACACTCAAGGCCGGGTTGCCTGAGGGTGTGGAAATCGTGACGGTCTATGATCGTTCCGGCCTGATTGAGCGCGCCGTGGAAAACCTGTGGCACAAATTGCTGGAAGAATTCATCGTCGTGGCCCTGGTGTGTGTCGTCTTCCTGTTTCATATCCGCTCCAGTCTGGTGGCCATTGTCAGTTTGCCGGTAGGTATTTTGGCCGCATTTATCGTCATGCATGCGCAAGGACTTAACGCCAATATCATGTCGTTGGGCGGGATCGCCATTGCCATAGGCGCCATGATCGACGGCGCCATCGTCATGATTGAAAACATGCACAAGCATATGGAACGCACGCCACTGACCAACGAAAACCGCTGGCAGGTAGTCGCGGAATCTGCCGCCGAAGTCGGTCCTGCGCTATTTTTCAGCCTGCTGATCATTACCGTGAGTTTCGTGCCGGTGTTTACCCTGGAGGCCCAGGAAGGCCGTATGTTCTCGCCGCTGGCCTTTACTAAAACCTACGCCATGGCCGCGAGTGCTGCATTGGCAGTAACGCTGGTGCCCGTGCTGATGGGCTATTTTATCCGTGGCAAAGTACTGCCTGAGCACAAAAATCCACTCAATCGCGCGTTGATTGGCGTGTATATGCCTACGCTTAAAACCGTGCTTAATTACCCTAAATCCACGCTCGTGTTAGCCCTGGTGATTACGGTTATCGGATTTTGGCCCGTCAGCCAGATAGGTAGCGAATTTATTCCCCCTCTGGATGAGGGTGATTTGATGTATATGCCCACCACCTATCCCGGTCTGTCGATAGGTAAAGCGCGGGAGATCCTGCAGCAGACCGACAAGTTGATAGCCACGGTGCCCGAAGTGAAAAGTGTATTCGGCAAAATCGGTCGGGCAGAAACGGCCACTGATCCGGCGCCCCTGACCATGATTGAAACGTTTGTCCAGTTGAAACCGAGAGAGGAGTGGCGCGATGGTATGACTACGGAATCGTTAAAAAAGGAACTGGATGCCTTGGTGAAGTTTCCTGGACTGACCAATGCCTGGGTGATGCCTATCAAAACCCGTATCGACATGCTGGCCACGGGTATTAAAACCCCGGTGGGTATCAAAGTAGCTGGCCCCGACCTTAAGGAAATCGAAAAGATCGGCAAGCGCCTGGAGCAGGTGCTCAAGGATGTGCCGGGCACCGCCTCGGTCTACTCCGAGCGAGTAGCGGGTGGCCGTTATATCAAGGTGGATATTCAGCGGGAAAAAGCAGCGCGTTATGGTCTCAATATTGCTGACGTGCAGCAGGTGGTGGCCACCGCCATCGGCGGCATGAACGTCACGCAGACAGTCGAAGGGTTGGAGCGTTATCCCGTCAATCTGCGTTATCCCCAGGACTATCGTAACTCGCCGGAACAATTAGCCCTGTTGCCCATCGTAACAACCAGTGGCCAGCGCATTGCATTGGGGGATGTCGCTCGTGTTTATGTGGAAGACGGCCCCCCGGCCATCAAGAGCGAGAATGCCCGCCTCAACGGCTGGACCTTTGTTGATATCGATGGCGTGGATATTGGCAGTTATGTAAAAAATGCCATGGCCGTGGTGGCCGATCAGGTCGAGCTACCAGCAGGCTACTCCCTGAACTGGTCGGGGCAGTACGAATACATGCTGAGAGCCAAGGAAAAACTCACCTATGTGGTGCCGCTGACGCTGGCCATTATCATCGTGCTGCTCTATTTCAATTTTCGCAACTTTGCCGAGGTCGCGATCATCATGGGCACTCTGCCGCTAGCCATGGTGGGCTCGATCTGGCTGATGTACGTGCTCGGCTACAACTTCTCTGTCGCTGTTGGCGTGGGCTTTATTGCGCTGGCAGGTGTGGCAGTAGAAATCGGCGTCATCATGCTGGTGTACCTCAATCAGGCCTATCGCCATATGCTGGAAGACTGTGAGCAGAAAGGTGTTGAACCGCGAAAGGAAACATTGCGCCACGCGGTGTTGCACGGTGCCGGCCTAAGGGTAAGACCCGTGATGATGACTGCAGCGGCGATTATCGTGGGGCTGTTACCTATTATGTACGGCACGGGTACCGGTTCGGAAGTCATGAGTCGGATTGCGGCGCCTATGGTGGGTGGCATGCTGAGTGCCGTGGTATTGACTTTGCTGGTATTGCCGGCGGTTTATCTGCTTTGGAAGCAGAGTAAGGGTAAAGACGGAACTTAAGCTATGGACCTGGCGTACCCGATTATAAAGTTTGGGTGCGCCGTTCTGAATTCTAACCCTATATTCTTGGCCTCTCTGTAGCTTCTGGAGCTGCAACCGATGGGGAACACGTCGGTGTCAAACATTTGATTCAGGTCAAGAACTGGCGATATCAGATCTGCTAGATTAAAACGGTCAATAAAGGGAGCCGATATGGTTCATTATCTGGGTATTATGTTGGTCATTTGGGGGTTGCTTGCGCAACCACTGATGGCTGCATTGCCCAGGGATATGCAGGTTCACCTTCCAATACCGGCAAACGCGCTTAACCATGGCTCGATCGCCTCGATATTGGATCTGGACCATACGCGACCAGTCCCAGCGCCCACTTCCGATTCTCTCAACCCGAATGACCGTGGTGAACAGGCGGCCGGACATAGCCTCACTGCTTCGACAATGCCCTGTCATCAGATTGCCAAGAGCGATTCGCCCAAACCCCGCGGTAAGTGCTTAGCCGGTCATTGCGACTCAGGCTGTCTATCGGCCAGTCACTGTGCGTCAACCTGTTCAGCCTCGGGAACAGTTGGGGCGGTCGGTTCATTTTTTAAAAATACTATGAATCATGCCGCCTGCGACATGTTCAATACTGCGCCGGAACCATTGTTGGCACGGCTCCCCTCACGCATTTTTCACCCTCCCAAAACGGCCTGATCAGGCCGGTAAGCCCGCTGGTATAACAACCGCGATACCTGTTTCCTGAAGGGTTCCGCCTTTGCGGGCCCTGGTTCTTGAACCTTTGAAATCCCTGCTGGTGGTTCTCCCGCTTTGTGCTGTGAGCAACGCATGTTCCGACTTGCCAGGGTAAACAGGATTACACATACATTACTGGAATGTAATACATGGGTCATCTTAAGGTCAGAAACGCCGCTCTACTATGACAATGGATAAGTCCAGGTGCAGCTTGGGAGTTGTGTACGGGTCGATTCAATGCAGAAACGCCGTGACAGGATATCGGGCCAATATTGACGGTTGACGGTTGACGGCGTACAGGCTACAGATCGAGGGCGTGTAATAGTGAGTACGAGAAGCCTGATACCTGTTAATGAAAATTGCTTGACCTGTGTCTTGGACACAGGTGTAAGGTGACAAAAAGCCGGACAAATTCTTTGGATTTTCTCTCGGGTTTAAAACTGATGATTAACTCATATCGAGGCAAGGAACAGATCTTCGGGGTTAATCTGAATCCCGCGATAGTCAGACTGAGCTGCGAGGAGAGCTGTGTGAAAGTGATCGAAATGGCCAGGCGTTTAGGGGTTACGGCCGATACCGTGCGGTTTTATACCCGGATCAAGATTCTGAAACCGGGTAAGAACAAAGCCAATGGATATCGGGAATACAGCGAAAAGGATTACAACCGCTTGCGATTCGTGCTGAGTGCACGGCAACTGGGCTTTTCCGTTGAGGATATTCAGGAAATTTTGAACCACGCGGATAAGAAGAAATCGCCTTGCCCGACGGTTCGCCGCTTGATTGACCAACGCCTGAATGAAACTGAACAACGGTTCGCCGAGACTCTGCAACTGCGGGAACGCATGCAGCAGGCCGTGGTCGAGTGGAGCCAAAAGCCGGATAAGGTGCCGACCGGCCATATGATCTGTCACCTGATTGAAGAGTTTGCCCAGTAAATCAACATAGAGGATTTGCCATGAATACACAGAAGTTTGAGAGCCCTACTCATCACCAGGGCGGCTGTTGTTGCGCCAGCAAGTCATCCACAGCAGCTACCACCCGGAGCAGTGTTGGCTCAGATAGCGATATCCCGCTGCAGCGGTTACAGGTGCAAGGCGCCACGTGCGGTGGTTGTGTAAGAAGCATTGAGCAAACGCTACGCTCT
>TARA_R100000687_G_scaffold39656_1_pt1 | contig 46231 bp, 47 predicted proteins | sample TARA_R100000687 | Tara Oceans TARA_R100000687 (sample SAMEA2622685) | marine metagenome | biome: marine biome (ENVO:00000447); feature: mesopelagic zone (ENVO:00000213); material: "saline water (ENVO:00002010), including plankton (ENVO:xxxxxxxx)" | depth 600 m
CTGGGGGCGGCGCTGGGTTTTATGAAGAGCGCCTGGTGGTCGCCGACCTACAGGATGCCCGACGGCCGCGTGCTGGCCCTGATCGCGGGCAAGGCCTACCCGGGGTCCATCATGGTGAACCGGAAGGGCCTGCGCTTCACCAACGAAGCGCAACCCTACGAGGATGTGGTGAAAGACCAGTACGCCTCGGAAGCTCGTGGAGAGGGCGCCATCCCCTGCTATCTGGTGTTCGATGCACGCTATCGTCAACAGTACCCTGTCGGCCATATCAAGCCTGGGAAAATGGTCGGTGACGGGCAGCTTCCCGAGGCATTGTTCAGCTCCGGCCTGCTGACCCGGGCGGAGTCGCTGGGCGCGCTTGCTGCGGCGCTTGACATCGACGCAGCGGGCCTCCTGGCCACTGTCGAGCGGTTCAATCGGCACGCCCGGGAAGGGCGAGACCCGGACTACGGACGCGGTGACTCGGAACACGACCGCTATTACGCGGATCCGAAAGTGCAGCCCAACCCCTGTCTCGGCCCGCTGGATACGGCCCCCTACTACGCGCTGCGCTGCGAAGCCGGTGATCTGGACACCAAGGGTGGATTGCTGTGCGACGAGCATGGGCGGGTTTTGAAGGAATCGGGTGAGGCCATACCGGGGCTCTATGCCGCGGGGAATACCAGCGCCGCCGTGATGGGGGATACCTATCCGGGAGCAGGGGCCACAATCGGGTCTGCCATGACCTTTGCCTACCTTGCGGCGCTGCATGCGCTGAACGACGAGGAGTCGGCTAATGAGTAACTACCGTTACGCGTTTCTCGAGCCCGGCCGCTTCGCACGTGGCTGGCACATTGTCGCGTTCTCCAGTGAATTACCGCCGGGGACCGTGCAGCGGCTGCATTATTTTGGTGTTGATCTGGTGCTGTTTCGCGGTGAGTCCGGCAAGGCCTCGGTGCTCGACGCACATTGCCCGCACCTGGGCGCGCACCTGGCGAGCGATGGCGGGCGGATCGTCGGCGATGCGCTGGCCTGCCCCTTTCATGGCTGGACCTTCGCCGGTGACGGGGAATGCATCGACATTCCCTATGCCAGTCGCATACCCGAGCGCGCGCGGAATGCGCTGCGTGGCTGGCCGGTGCTGGAGCGCAATGGCTTTATCGCCGTGTGGCATGATCCGGAGGCGGGTCCGCCGGAAGATTACCTGCCCGGCATCGACGCGTGGGGCGATGGCGAAGGTGGCTGGGGCGACTGGCGTTTCCATCGCTCACGGATTCGCGCGCAGCCCTGTGACGTCATCGAGAATATCGTCGATATTGCGCACTTTCCCCACGTTCACGGCGGCGAGGTGCGGTCGTTCGAGAACCGCTTCGGCGAGCGCACGGTCACCCAGGTTTCGCGGGTGCAGCAGAGCGCGGCGGCGCGCGGGGTCATCCCGCCCGGACTGCCTTTCGATATGCAGGCCATGCGCGAACAGAGCATCGCGAATCCTGCAGATGCCTGGGGCGATGCCACCTATCATGGCCCCTCGATCATGTATTACTACACGGAGTCGCGGGGTGGCGGGGTCGACTATCGCAGCTGGTGGGTCAATTACCATACCCCGGTCAATCGTGAGGAAGTCGATCTCTGCAGCGCCGTGATCGTCAGTGGGCTGGATGGCGAACCGGTGCCCGAGGAGTTCGCCGAGCAGTACGCGATCGGTGCCCACGCGGCATTCGGGCAGGATGTGGAGATCTGGAAGGACAAGGTTTACCGCGCGGATCCGATCCTCTGTGATGGCGATGGGCCAATCAACAAACTGCGCCGCTGGTACGAGCAGTTCTACCTGCCGCGCTAGCGGCGCCCGCTTCGCTGGGCGGGCCGCCTGGCGCTGGTACAGTTTCACGAACCGCCGGCTGACGATGCGGTGCGAGCAGTAGAGCCTCGGCCACGCCTCGCGCTACTGTGCGGGGCCCATGCCGCCAACAAGGAACCTGTCGTGCACGATGACAAGAAGGCAGCCCTGCGCCGCAGCGGGGAACCCCTGTACCGGTCACGCCCTGTGGAGCCGAATGCCGCGCGCTTCGGGGCGCGCCGCATCAATGCATTCATCCTGCAGTGCGAGGCGTTCTCCAACAGTTATCTGCTGCAAACGCCTGCAGGCAACATCCAGGTCAATGCCGGTATGGGCTTCGAGGCGCCCGTTATCAAGCAGAGCTATGAGGCATTTACCCAGGACCCGCTGACCCACCTGATCTTTACCCAGGGGCATGTGGATCACGTGGGTGGCGCAGACTGGCTGCGCCAGCAGTATCCGGGCCTGCAGATTATTGCCCAGGCGGGCAATCCCGAACATCAGGCTTACGATGCCCGCCTCCACGCCTTCAGGGGCAGCCGTTCCGCGTTTGCTTTCGCGGACAAGTTCAGGGACACCTTCGCCTACTATGCGGCACAGGGCTATACCGATTTTCCCGCCCAGGCGCGCCCGGTACCTGATCTGTTGTTTCACGAGCGCCACCGTTTCGAGCACGGTGGCCTCGAGGTTGAGTTGATTGCTGTTCCCGGTGCCGAGACCAACGACTCACTCGTCGTCTGGCTCCCCCAGCACCGTATTTGCCTCACGGGTAACCTGTTCGGTTGCCCTTTTGGTCACTTCCCCAACCTGGTCACCATCCGCGGAGATCGCTACCGGGATGCGCTGGTCTGTGCCGCGGCCGCGGAGACCGTGCGCGCGTTGGAACCGGAGCTCATTCTGTACGGCCACCACGGCCCAGTCGAGGGCAGGCAGTTGATACAGGAAGAACTCACTGTGTTGCGCGATGCCATTCTCCATGTCCACGACGCCGTGGTTGAGGGTATGAATGCGGGGAAGGACGTGCATACGCTGATGGCAGAGATTGCCCTGCCGCCCGAACTCGAGGTGGGGCAGGGCTACGGCAAGGTTGCCTGGGGCGTGCGCGCCATCTGGGAATACTACGCGGGCTGGTTTCACCACCGCTCCACCACCGAGCTGTATGCGGTGCCGGCGGGAGCGGTGGCCGCTGACATTGTGGAACTGGCCGGTGGCATAGCACCGTTGGTTGCGCGCGCGGAAACGAAACTGGCCGCCGGTGAGGCTGAGCAGGCCTTGCATGTGCTGGATATTGCGCTGCAGGCTGACCCCGCCCACAGGGCGGCCCGGGCGCTGGCGGCAGATGCCCATCGCGCACTGCTGGAGGACAGCGGCAACTTCTGGCTGAGCGCCTGGTTGCGACACCAGATTCAGCGGCTGGAGGCACCCGGTGAGCAGGGTGCCGAAACCGACTACCGGGAGAAACCCCAATGAAGGAGAATGCTTTTACAGCCCGCTATGGCCCAGCGGCCCTGGTGACGGGCGCCTCATCCGGCATCGGGCAGGCCTTTGCCCACAGTCTGGCTGAACGCGGCTGCGACCTGTTGCTGGTTGCGCGGCGCGGCGACCGTCTGCAGGCCTTGGCTGCGCAGTTGGCGTCCGCCCACGGTGTTGGCGTGGCGCTGTGCTGCGTCGATCTTGCGCACCCCGATGCCATTGAGGCCATCACCAAGGCGGCGGAGGCGATGGATATCGGCCTGGTGGTGAGCAATGCGGGCTTCGGGCTCAAGGGGCCGCACCAGGACAACGACCCGGCACAGATGACGGCGCTGCTGCAGGTCAACTGCGCGGCACCGCTGCACCTCACTCAGCGTTTCATTCCGGCGCTGCTGCAACGCGGTCGTGGCGGCATCATTCTGACCAGCTCGGTGGAAGGCTTTATGGGGATTCCCTTTTCGGCGGCCTACGCGGCGAGCAAGGCGTTTATCAACAGCCTCGGGGAGTCCCTCTGGGGCGAGTTGCAGCCACAGGGTATCGATGTGCTGGCGCTCTGCCCCGGCAGTACCGATACCGAGGCACACGCCCTGCAGGGCATCGACCCGGCGACGCTGGAAGGCATGATGGCCCCGCGGGAGGTCGCTGAACTGGCACTAAAGCACCTGGATGATGGACCCGTGTACATCGCCGGCGAGCAGAACCAGGCCATGTTTGACGCGCTGTTGGGCATGCCGCGGCGCGACGCCTTACGGCAGATGGCAGACAACATACGCGCGGTGTTGCTGCCGCGGAAGGCGCAGCAATGAGCGAAGCGACACTGGCTACACTGCTCGCCGAGCGCGCCATTTACCGCAATCTGGTTGCCATTGCCCGGGCCATGGACAATCGGGACTGGGAGGCCCTGGGTGCGCTCTGCGCACCGGAGGTAACGGCGGACCTCGGCACCGGGGAATTGCGCGGTGTAGAGGAGATCATCACGCTGCTGCGCTCCTTTCTCGACGCCTGCGGCCCCACCCAGCACCTGCTGGGCAACGTGCTGATAGAGGTGCAGGGTGAGCGGGCCAGCAGTCGCGCCTATGTCAGCGATATGCACCTCGGTAGCGGGGTGCATGAGGGGCAGACGTTCAGGACTCTCGGTGATTATCACGATGAGTGGAGGCTGGTGGCCGGCTGCTGGCGCCTGCAGCATCGCTGCAAGCACAACCGGGGTCACGTGGGCTCTTATGCAGTGCTTGGTCCGGGGCCCGACCACTGGCGCGGCTGAGCGCGCTGGTGGTTTACGGTTCAGCCAGTGACAGCAGCAGGCCGCGCTGCGCCGGGGCGCGGTTGTCCAGCAACTCCAACCACGCATCGCGCAATGCCTCGGTGCCGTGTCGGTGTTCTATAACGGTGTGTTCGGCCGTGGCTGTCGCGATGTCGGCGCTCGCCTGAGTCGCACGTTCCATGATCACGCCCGGCCCCCATTCTTTTTCGCGTTTGCCGATCTGCGCCGGCGCGAAGAAAAACTCGGGCCTGGGCCCGGGGAGTGGACCCTTGCGGGCAGGTGCGTCCCAGTGGGTGAGCCCCACACTCACACTGGCCTGCAGCCGGCTATCCAGGCTCTCATGCACCGCGGCGGTCACCCCGGTGTTGCCGGACATGTCTACCCACACGCTGGGTAGAGGGTTCAGCTGCGCCTCAGTGCCGTAGGTGAGCACGCTGTCATAGCAGCCGAGGGCACTTGTGAATGCCACGTTGCCCGGCGAGGTGAGCCCCACCACAGGTGGTGCCGCCGTTGACTGGCGCAGCAGCCAGGCCAGCCCGTAGGCCGTCTTCGACGACGCTGAACCGATCACGATCTGGGTGGCCCCAAACCAGGCGTTGTCCTGCAGGTAGTCGAAGAGTACGTAGGCCGTCGAGAACAGCGGAAACAGCAGGCTGCGCTGACTTTCCATGGCCTGCAGAAAGGCCGGCTCCGCCGCGGTGCGGCGGAAGTTGTTGTAGAGGGCGGGCAGTGGCTGGCGGTGTTCGGCCACGTCAGTGAGCTGGTCCTGCCGCACACGTCCTGCGGTGAGCACCGTATGGCTGGCCATGGGGAAGAACCCCCACAGCCGCTCACCTTCCGGTATTTCGGGATGAGCGGATGCTATGACGGTACCACTGCCCCAGGCAGGCACAATGCCCCAGGGCGCAGGCGCCGGGTAGTACTGCCAATAGCCGATCATATCGCCGGCGACGGCGTAGCTGACGTTGTTGGAGGTCAGTGCGAACTGGTCTATGCGCACCAGCAGCTGGTCGTTGTCCAGTGCCGCGCAAGCGTGCCGCTGAGTGCGCGTTTCGCGCACGTTGTCGCGATGTACCTGAAATTCCACAATGACGGTCATGGGCTGCTCTCCGCGCGGACGAAGGGCGATTCTCGCATTCACGTCCGCTCAACACAACCGCCGGGTGGCCTGCCCCTAGTCTGTTGCGGACTCAGGCAGGGCGAAGGCGAGGTACTGATCCCCGGTAGGGGTGCCCAGCTTGCCGCCGCTGGCCGTGATCACAATGTACTGTCGACCATCGATGGCGTAGGTCGCGGGGGTGGCGTAGCCGCCCGCCGGCAACTGGTACTCCCAGAGCAGTGTGCCGTCCCGCTTGTCGAAAATGCGCAGTTTCTCGTCAGCGGTGGCGGCAATGATGAGCAAACCGCCGGCGGTGACCACCGGGCCGCCGAAGTTACGGGTACCGGTGGGGGCAATGCCGCGCTCGGTGAGGGCGGCGTACTCGCCCAGCGGAATCTGCCAGCGGATCTTGCCGCTCACGAAGTCGATGGCGGTCAGCGTACCCCACGGTGGCTTGATTGCCGGGTAGTACTCGGCGTCGACAAAATCACGGTAGCCGGCGAATACGTATACCGTTTCCTTCTCGGCGCCCTCATCCTCGCTTGCCGTGCCCAGCTCGCCCGCGCTGTAAGCAAACAGATAATCCACCACGGCATCACGTTCGTGTCGGGACAGGTGCCCGAAGGGCATCATGCGCCCTTTGCCGCCGGTGACCACCTCCAGTGCCTCGCGGCGGGAGATACGCTGTTCGACCCCGGTGAGTGCGGGTGCATAGGGATAGAACCCTTCAAGATCGACGCCGTGACAGCCGGCACACTGCTGGCGGAACAGGAACTCTCCGACGCCCATGCTGGAACCGCGCGTCACCTGCACCGGCTCCATCTGCAGAATGTTGGGCGCGTTGGTGGCGTTGATGTAATACAGGTTGGTTTCCGGATCGAAGGCGCCGCCGCCCCAGTTGGCGCCACCGTAGAAGCCCGGCAACAGGATGGTTTTGCGCAGGCCGGCGGGGCGCAGATAGGCCAGCTCGTGCGCTTCTTCCCACACCTTGCGCGCGGCCGCATTCGCCTCGGGTGACAGATCGGTGAGATCGTCAGCTGTCATGTGTTGGCGGGCAAACGGTTCCGGCAGGGTGACCCGGGGCTGTGTGGGTGAGCTGTAGACGCCGGGTATGTCAGAGGGGGGTACCGGGATCTCTTCTATCGGGAACACCGGCTCGCCGCTGTCGCGGTCGAACAGGTACACCACACCCTCCTTGGATGCCTGGGCCACCAGATCCCGCTGCTCGCCATTGCTGGTGACGGTCGCCAGGGTCGGTGCCGAGCTCAGGTCGCGATCCCAGAGGTCGTGGTGCACGGTCTGGAAGTGCCACAGGCGCTTGCCGCTGCGGGCATCAAGCGCCAGCAAGGTATTGCCGAACAGGTTGTCTCCGGGCCTGCCTGAGCCGTCGAAGTCCGGGGCCGGGGAGCCGGTGGGGACATAGACGACGCCGCGTGCGTGGTCCACGCTCATGCCCGCCCAGGCATTGGCGCCCCCGGCGGTCTCGCGAGCGCCCGCGGGCCAGGTGTCGGCGCCGAATTCACCGGCAGCGGGGATGGTGCGGAAGGTCCACGCCAGCTTGCCGTTGCGTATGTCGTAGGCGCGGATATCACCCGGTGCAGAGCCCGCAGTTTCCGTTACCGCAGAGCCCATGATGATCAGGTCGTCGAAGATGACACCGGGGGAGGGGGCGTTGATGCTGACCTGCTCGGGCGCGCGCCCCAGGCCTTCCCGCAGGTCCACCCGTCCCTGATTGCCAAAGCCACGGATCAGCTTGCCGCTGTCGGCATCCAGGGCCATCAGGAAGTGGCCCGTGGTGAACAGGATGCGGCGGTCATCGCCGTCCTGCCAGTAGGTGACGCCGCGCATGTTCGACATGCCCACATGCGCCTGGTCCGGTGCAAAGGTCCACAGTTCACGCCCCGTGGCGGCGTCCAGGGCAAACACGTTATACAGCGGGTTGCGCCCGTAGAGCACGCCATCCACGACAATCGGGTTAACCTGCAGTTCAGAGCTGTGGGGCAGCGGTTGACCGGCTGCACTGGCGTAGCGCCAGGCCAGGGTCAGTTCGTCGACATTGTCGCGGTCAATCTGTGCAAGGCTGGAGTAATGCGTGTTCCCGGCGTCGCCGCCATAGCTGCGCCACTCCCTGTGCTCTTCGGCGGAAACCGGCAGGCAGGCGGCGAGGGCGGTGGCGAATCCCAGGGAACGCAGGGCGAGCGAGCGGCGGGGCAGCACGGTCAATCCGCTTTCTTGCGCACGACTTTGGCGGTGGCCGAGGCCACGGCAGCCAGTTGGCCAGCGGGGTTGATCAGGGAGCCCTCCAGAAAGGCGATGCTCTTGCCGCACTTGACCACCTTGCCACGGGCGACACTGCGTCCGGCGAGGGTGGGTTCCAGGAAACTGACCTTGAGCTCCAGCGTGGGGATGGCGGCCACATCAGCCTGCTGCATGAACAGTGCGTGCGACATGGCGGCGTCCAGCATGACGGTGACGTTGCCGCCCTGCACCACGTTGACGGAGTGGCAGAACTGCTCGCTGACGTCGAACTGCATCTCTGCCGTGCCCGCGGTGTCATCGAAGTCCAGCAACTCGCCGTGCAGGACCTGCAGGCAGGGTGGCAAGTGGGCATTGGCAATCTTCAGTTTTTCAGCTTTGCTCATGGGTATCCTTGTCCGGTGTGCAGGGGCGGTGACTAGCGCTGCCCCCACTGTAGCAGGTCGAAAATCGAGTAGGAGGGGTCTTCCGGCCCCGGGCGACCGATGTGTGCGCCGTCGATAATCGGGTTTTTCAGGTTGACCAGCGAGGGCTGGTGCAGGTGGGCCCAGTCGGCGTCCACCGCGCGGTAGGTGAATTTCCACACCCCGTTGCGCTTTTCGTACTTGTCGAAGTAACGCCCGCCAATCAGCAGGTCCAGCGGCCCCTCTTCGGTGCTGATCTTGTGAAAGGCCAGAATGTAGACCTCCCCCTCGGCGCGGTCACCGTCCAGCTTGATGTTCACCGTGGTGACGTTGTGGTGCAGGATTTCCATATTGGCCTGGATATCCGGCAAGGTATCGATGAAATCCATGGCGAGGCCCTTGAAGAAGGAGCCGTGGTCATCAATCGCGTCTTCGTGGTAGAGGGAGCGGAATTTCTCGTTATCGTGTCGATCCGCCGCGTTGCAGTAGGCGTTGATCAACTCCATGATGGCCTGCTTGTCGAGCAGCGCCTGCAACTGTTGTTCCATGTCCGGCGTCATGTGCGCCTCCTTCTGCGGTGGTTGCGTCCCGTTCGCTACAAAAAACAATGGCGCCCGGAGGCGCCATTGCTGCGGCTGCGTGTCAGAACTCGTAGGTGGCCTCCACGCCGTAGGTGCGCGGGTCACCGTAGTAGCTGGCAGTCCAGATGCCGAACGGAATGGTGTTGATCCGGTATTCCTTGTCGGCCAGGTTTTTACCCCAGAGGGCAAACTTCAGTGACTGGCCGTCACCCACAGGCACATTGGCAAGGGTCAGGCGACCGTTCACCAGGCCATAGGGGCGCACTTCGGAGGTCGCATTCTGGCTCGGCTCGATGTAGGGCACGTGGCGATCCACAAACTCGTAATCGAGGCGGGCCGTCAGGTCACCCCAGTTGCCGGCGGCAATGCTGTACTCCGCTGACAGGCTCGCGCTGTTGCGGGGTGCGTAGGGGAAGTCCTTCTGGTCCTTCACGTCCACACCGTTTTCTATGAACTCGTTGTAGGTGGTGTCCAGATACCCATAGCTCGCCGCCAGTTCCAGCTGCGGGATGGGGAGTGCAACCAGTTCCACCTCGAAGCCCTGGATGGTGGCTTCACCGGCGTTCTGGACGATGGACGCAGCGCTGCTGCCCGCGACGAAGATCGACATCTGCATGTCGGTCGAGTCATTGTAGAAGTAGGCACCATTGACCTGCAGCCGGTTGTCTTTCCAGCGGGACTTGATACCGACCTCGTAGGAGAGGATCTCCTCCGCATCGTAGGGCGTGGTGAACGCGGCCTCAAAGGGCGCTTCGCCGTTGAAACCGCCGGCCTTCCAGCCGTTGGCGATCTTGCCGTAGATATTCACGTTGTCACTGGCATCCCAGGCGGCAACGAAAGTCGGTGACACGTTGTTGAAGGTCTTCTTGGCACGGCCGGAAAAGGGAGCCGGGTTACCCTGCGCATCGACGTCATTGGGGTGGTCGATGTAGGTGTCCTTGGTCTCTTCCGTCCAGCGGGCGCCGAGGGTCAGGGTCAGGCGATCCTGAAAAACGTCCGCTGCGGGGCGCCATTCCACCTGGCCGAACACGGCCACGGAGTCGTTGTCGAAGCCGTAACGGTTTTGCGAGACTGGTGCGCCGAAAGCGCCGAAGAAGCTGATCGGGTTGTAGACGTCCGCCTGCTCTTCGAAGTAGTACACGCCGAACACGTAGTTGGTGCGCTCGGTGCTGCCGATCATCTGCACCTCGTGCGACGCCTGATCGTAGTCGATGAAGCGGGCTGAGGTGAACAGGTTGACCGGAGAACCGTCGATATCGATATCGTCGTCCCAGTCGAGTGAGCGGTCGTTGCCGATGTAGCGCAGCGTGACATCGCCCAGGGCACCCCAGCTGCCCGCATCATAGTCGGCAAACAGTGACTGTGAGATGGACTTGGAGCGTTCGAATTTGGCCTGGTCCAGGCTCACGCTGTCACGGTTTTCGTTCTCGCCCGTGACATAGGGTGCCAGCAGTGCGTTCACCCCGGCAGGGTCGTTGGGGTCCAGGTAGGTGAGCTGGTTCTTGGACGGCGCCAGGTCCAGGTCGCTGTAGTCCCAGGTGTAGCGCAGGTCGAAGCGATCCGAGGCTTCCCAGAGAATGTCGTAGCGCCCGACCGTATTGTCGATATTGTTGAACTCATCGATCAACACCGGATTTGCCAGCGGGTTGCCGAAGGGGTCGTTGACGTTGTCGTACAGACCGTCGCGCTCACGGTAGGAGCCGGTCAGTTTCGCCATGACCTGGCCCGCGCCGCCGAGGTCGATTGCCGGGAGGTCCAGGCTGCCGTAGAAGGTGCCCAGCGAGTAGTTGCCCACCCCGCCACGCAGCGTGCCGCTGAGTTCGCCGCTGGGCTTGCGGGTGATCAGGTTCACCGCGCCGCCGACGGTGTTCTTGCCGTACAGCGTGCCCTGCGGGCCACGCAGCATTTCCACGCGCTCCAGCTCGGCGATATCAAAAATGCCGCCGACGTTTTTGCCAATGAATACGCCATCCAGGTAGATGCCGACAGTCGGCTCCCAGGTGATCGCCGGGTTGATCGTGGCGGACCCGCGGATGGCGATGGTGGCCGCGGAGGTGTTGGACGGCGAGCGGGTGATCTTCACGTTGGGTACCGAGGTGCCCAGGTCGTCGATGGTGTTGACGCCTTTCTGCTCCAGCTGGTCGGCATTGAAGGCCGCAATCGAGATCGGTGCATCCTGCAAGGTCTGTTCGCGCTTTTGCGCGGTGACGACCACTTCCTCGAGGCCCTGTGCCATGAGGTTGACGCTGCCGGCGCCCAGGCAGGCGGCGACCAGAAGTGTGATGGGCTTGCGTGCGTGCATAGAGTTTACCTCTTGTTCTGTACGGTTATTGCGGGCGCAGAGAGTACGGCTGAGGGGGGCGCGGGTGCATACCTTGTTTGGGGTATGCAACCCGCTGCCGATATCAAGTCAACCGAACACGTAAAATGCGATCTTGTTGCCATCGGGGTCGCGCACGTAGGCGCCGTAGAACATGTCCGGGATGCGCTGCCCGGGTTCGCCATCGCAGGTGGCACCCAGCGCGATAGCCTTGTGGTAGAGCTTGTCGACATTCTCCTTGGTGCCGCCACTGATCGCGAACATGTTGCCGTTGCCCGGATTGGGAGCATCGCCGTTGTAAGGCACGCAGACGGCGAGCATGGGCTGGTCCATGCCGGTGCCGAAAAACGCGATGCGATCCATGTCGATGGTTATCTCGGCGCCGAGGTCGGCCAGCAGTTCGCTGTAGAAGGCTTTGGCCTTGGCCATGTCGTTCACGCCGATGGTGATGTATCCAATCATGTGCAGTCTCCTTGAGGTTGGGCGGCAGCTAGCGGCCGTGCCACAGAATAGCCGAAATCACACGGCTGGCCCATGCCCCCGGATTTTCAATCTGCGCTATGATGGAGGGCAGAGCGAGCGCGCAGGTAAAAGGAGACACCATGCAAAGCCCGGCAGGTATTTACGGCACCATCAGGGGCTTTCTGCTGAACGAACTCTGGCGAGTGGACCTCGAGCAGCTCTCCAGCCTGCAGCGCTGGTCCTACAAGGCGATCCGCTTTGTGTTTGTGCTGGTGCGGGAAATATCACAGGGCCAGCTCACGCTGCGTGCCATGAGCCTGGTGTACACCACCCTGCTGTCCATGGTCCCGCTGCTTGCGGTGAGTTTCTCGGTCCTCAAGGCTTTTGGGGTGCACAACCAGATAGAGCCGCTGCTGTACAACCTGGTGGCCCCCCTGGGCGAGCAGGGGCATGAAATCGTGCTCAACCTGCTGGATTTTGTCGAGAACATGAAGGTTGGCGTGCTCGGATCGCTGGGCCTCGCGCTCTTGCTCTACACGGTGGTATCGCTGATCCAGAAAGTCGAAGTGTCTTTCAACTATGTGTGGCGCGCCAAGTCTTCCCGGCCCATATCCCGACGCTTCAGCGATTACCTCAGCGTGATCATGGTGGGCCCCGTGCTGGTGTTTTCCGCCATGGGGCTGACCGCCTCCATGATGAACAGCAGTGTTATGCAGTCGGTCATGGATATCGAGCCCTTTGGTAGCCTCCTGGTGCTGGCGTCGCGCCTGCTGCCGTTGTTGCTGGTGATATTCGCGTTCACCTTTGCCTACGTGTTTGTGCCCAACACGCGGGTGAACTTTGCGTCGGCATTCGTGGGGGGCGTTGTTGGCGGCAGCCTGTGGCAGGGCTCAGGGTTGGTGTTCGCCGAGTTTGCCGCTGGCTCCACCAAGTATGCGGCCATCTACTCCGGTTTTGCGATTCTGATCATGTTCATGATCTGGCTGTATGTCAGCTGGCTGATCCTGCTGATCGGTGCGCAGGTGGCGTTCTATCACCAGTATCCTGAGCGCATCCGGCTTTCTGACCAGCGGGTTGCGCTGAGTGGCCGTTTTCGTGAACAGCTCACCCTGCTGGTAATCTATCAGATTGCCCGGGCCTTCATCGGCAAGGCGCCGCCAATGACGGTGGATGCGCTGTCTGATGCGCTGCAGGCGCCCCCTGACCGCGTTGCCGAAGCGGTGGAATTGCTGGCCAGCCGTGACCTGCTGGTGGAAACCAGCAGTGAGCCCCCCGAGTATCTGGTGGCACGCGACCCGTCCACCATGACCGTTGCACAGTTGCTGCGCAGTATCCGCAGTCCCAATGAGGAACAGGCGCTCATGGAGCGCCGCGTGGTTTCCGCAGAGCCGGTGGATGCGCTGTTGCAGGGCATTGACGACGCGGTCAGCGCCCAGTTGGGAGAGCGCACCCTGCGTGACTGTGTGCTGGCCGGGGAGCAGCCCGCGGCCTAGAGCGGCTGCGCCTCAATCGCCGACCACCTCTGCTGCGACGATGAAGTCGAGCAAGGGGTAGTGGGTGAACACGTAGTCAGCACCGCCCTGCTCGATGGGGCCCTGGCGACCGTGTCGCATACCGCCCCCGGCTTCATTGCCGTACAGCGGATACAGGCGTTCCACCACCTCCATTCCTTCAACGACTTCGCCAAACGGCGCGAAGCCCTCGGTATCCAGCTGCGCGTTGTCTCCCAGGTTGATGTACACCTGTGTCGAGCGGGTGTCGGGGCCGGTCATGGCGAAGGCCACGCGCCCCGGGGAGTTACTGACCTGTGCTGGGTCGTCGACCAGCGTGTTGTCCTTCCACGCCGCCGTGACTGCAGGGAAAGGGCTCAGTCCGAACTGCGCGATATAGCCGGGCATCACGCGATTGATGTGTACGCCATCATAGAAACCCTGCTGCACGAGCTGGTAAAAGCGGTCGGCACCGCGGGGAGCCCAGTCGCGGTGCACCGCCACGGTGAATGCGCCTTCGGTGGTGAGGAAGCGTGCCCTGAAACGCTCTGGCGCGCGCTGGGTCCAGGCCGGGTCAGCTGTGTTCAGCAACAGGCCGGGCGCTGATCCTTCGGACACGGGTTCGGGCCCGGTGGCGGCGAGCAGCTGCGCGAGATAAGGCCCCCACACAGTGGGCTGCGAATGGGTACTGTGGCCACGCGTCATTTCGGTAATCGGTAACACAACAGCGCGAGCCCCCGGAATACGCGCCGTTTCCCGTTCAAGAATGCCGAGCTCGGGCGGGTTGACCTGGTCGTCCGCCGAGTTGATGGCCAGCAGTGGTGCACGAATCGATTCCAGGTGCGGTGCCGGGTTGTAGAATCGCGAGGCGTCGAAGGCGTAAATGAGGTCATTGGCATCAAGGGCTGATCGGTAGCGCTCCACCAGTGAATCCATCATGGCCTCCGCGGATTCGCGGGTCGGTGCCTTTAACTGGTATTGCAGGGGGCTGGAGACCATGAACAGCAGGCCATACATCGCCTCCTTCAGGCCAGGGGGCTGCTCTGTGTAATCACCCCCGTTCCATGCCGGGTCGTCCAGCACGGCGTCGATGATCATTTTGCGGGTCATGCGGTTACGGCCGGCGATCTCCACCGGCAGGCTGGCCAGGGGCATCAGTGCATCCATGAAATCGGGATAGGTGTAGCCCCATACCCAGCTCATCATGCCGCCCATTGAGGTGCCGGTCACCAGCCGCAGATGGTCGACATCCAGATGCTCCGTGAGCAGTCTGTACTGTGCCCGCACCATGTCGTCGTAGGTGTATTTGGGGAAGGCGGCGCGGAGCCCGTCGCTGGGCTTGCTGGAGCGCCCGTGGCCAATTGCATCGGGCAGGATGAGGTAGTAGCGATCTGCGTCCAGCAACTGTCCTTTGCCAAACAGCACTCCGGCAAAGTTATCGCGCAGGAAGCCGTCTCCGCTGCCCGTCGTACCGTGCATGATCAGCACCGCGTTCTCAACGCGTCCGTCGGCGCCGCGTCGGGGCGTGCCGAGGGTGTAGTAGTGCTGGCGCAGATCGAGTACCGAGCCGTCATCAAAGGTGAAACCCTCCAGCACGCTGCTGCCGGAGGTGGGCGCAAGCCCGCTGCTGTCCGACGCCTGGGCCGCTGTCGTCAGGCAGGTGATGACGCCAATCAGTATTGCGGCGAGCGAGCGATGCATGGGCGTTCTCTCCATGGTGGGATGAGGGTGGTGACTTCGATGCCAGGCCGCAATATTACCGTTTCTGCGGCCTGCATACCGCTTGTTTAGTTGTACGGCGAGGCGCATGATCCGCACGTTTGGCCACCCATGTTTTTCTACCCGGGCAGCGTGCAGCTACCCGACAAGGAGCAGAGCGACAATGAATGTATTGCAACCCCAATGGCGGCGGATTGCCGCGGCCGTCTTCGCCGGCAGTGTACTGGTATTGGCGCAGGGCTGCAGCAGCACCCCCCGCCCCGAGGCCGAGATGGCCAGCGCCAGCACCGCGCTGACCAGCGCCGAAAACAACGAGGCTGCGCTGCATGCGCCGGTCGCAATGGACCGCGCCAAGGAGAAGCTGCGGCGTGCCCAGCGCGCCATGGATGAGAAGGACTACGCAGAAGCCAAGCGTCTATCGGACGAGGCGGCAGCGGATGCGGAATATGCCCAGGCCTTTGCCAGCAAGACCCGCGTAGAGACCGCTCTGCGTGAGTTGGAGGCCAGCATTGAGGCATTGCGCAGCGAAATCGAACGCGGCCAGCGTAACTGAGCGCGTCATACAGGATAGCAGGAGCGTTTATGAAACTTTCAACCGGGATCAAAATGTGTGTGCTGGTGGCGTCTGTGGCCGTATTGTCGGCCTGCGGTAGCCTGCAGAAAAATCAGGCATTGTTGGATGCGGAAGCGAGCTATAACGCCGCCAAGCAGAGCGAGACGGTACTGCGTTACGCCGGTCCGGAACTGCAACGGGCCAACAAGGCGCTGGAGTCTGCGGCGGTCGCGACCTCCGAAGAGGATATGACCTCCCTGGCCTACGTCGCCAAGGTGCGTACCGATACCGCGGTGGCCATCGCAGATCGCAAGGCAGCCAGCGAACAGCTGAAAACGCTGGGCAAGACCAAGGACCAGATTCTGCTGTCGGCGCGTGAGGCGCAACTGGAGGCACGGGAGGCCGAGCTGCAACGCACCCAGGCGGACGCCGAGTCCCTGCGCCGTGAGCTGCTCGCGCTGCAGGCGGTGAAGACGGAACGCGGCATGGTGATGACGCTGGGAGACGTGCTGTTCGCCACCGGCAAGGCGGAGCTGCAGCCCGGCGCCGCGACTACCATTCAGCGGCTGGCCAACTTCCTCGAGGAATACCCGGAGAAAACGGTGTTGATCGAGGGGTTCACCGACAGCACCGGCAGTGCGGACTTCAACCAGGGTTTGTCTGAGCGTCGTGCCCTGTCGGTGCGCCAGGCCCTTGTGAATGCCGGTGTCAGCCCGGAGCGCATCAGCACTGAAGGTTTCGGCATGTCGCGGCCTGTGGCGGACAACGCGACGGCTGAGGGTCGCCAGAGAAATCGGCGGGTCGAGATCGTGATCCAGGACTGAGGGAACCTCTCGCGGTTCCATGCCCGATACCCGAAGGGGCGCAAACGCAACCCTTCGGGTTTTTCTTTCTACACCCCCGCGCCAGTCCATTTGCGGCGCAGTGACTCGCTGTATCCTCAACTCTGCACTATGCTTGGGACGTGTCGCTTCGTCGATGCTGTGCCTTCGGCAGCATTGCGGATGTGACATGCCGATCGCCTGAATCCAGTGTGTGGGGTGCAGCAATGAACCTGTCCAGACTCTCAGTGCCCGGCGCCGTCCTGGCCGCCATGCTGTCTTTTCCTGTCTTACCCGTGGCTGCATCGTCGCCCAACGATGCCATTCTTGTGCTAGATGCCTCTGGCTCCATGTGGGGGCAGATCGATGGGGTCAACAAGATCGTGATTGCCAAGGACGTGGTCGAGGGGCTCGTACTCGGGCTGCCGCCGGAGCAACGTCTGGGGCTGGTCGCCTATGGTCATCGCCGCGAGGGCGACTGCAGTGACATCGAGACGCTCGCAGGTGTGGGAGCAGAGCGGGCCGACATGGTCGCCGCTCTCCGGGAACTCACACCCCACGGAAAAACGCCATTGGCGAAGTCGGTGGAACACGCCGCGCTGACGCTGGATTACCGCAAGCGGGCGGCCTCCGTTATTCTGGTGTCCGATGGCTTGGAAACCTGCGATGTGGATCCCTGTGCACTGGCCAGAATGCTGGAACAGAACGGTCTTGATTTTACCGTGCATGTTGTGGGCTTTGATGTCACCGTGGAAGAGCGCGCGGGTTTGCAGTGCATGGCGGATGAAACCGGCGGCACCTTTGTGGCCGCAGCCAGTGCCAGTGAGCTTGCATCGGCGCTGCGCACCCTTGCGGAAGCGGGGCCGGCCGGAGGAGAAGTTGGGGGCGACGCAGTGCCGTCGACCCTGGCGATGAAAGCCACCGTACTGCCCGGTGGGCCTCTGATCCAATCGCAGCTTGAGTGGACGGTCACAGCCCTTGCGGGCGGCGAGACGGTTTTTTCCGCCACCGATACCGGCAGCGCGATGACCGAGGTCCTGCCCGGCGAGTATGTCGCCGAGGCGCGTTGGCGGGGTTGGCAGGATGGCCGCGAGGTGAAAACCGGGCGCTTGCAATTCACCGTCGAAGCCCAGCAGCCGAAAGTGATTACCGTGCCCGTGGACCTCGGTTTCAAGGTCAGTCTCCAGACCCCGGCGGTGACCCGTGAGGGTGTCCCGTTCGATGTCACCTGGTCGGGCCCTGATGAGTTGGGTGCGTATCTCCACGTCGCCAGCCCCGAAGACGGTCCACGAGAGCCGATCTATTTCTTCGCCGCAATGCCCACGCGCACGAAGGCTGGCGTGTCCGACGCCAGCCAGCCACTCACGGCCTCGCTTGCTGCCCCGTCCACAGAGGGTGTTTATGAAGTGCGCTACGTGCTTGATCAACCGCGCCTTATCCTCGCCCGCAATGCGTTACGTGTGACGGATGGCGGCTTTACCGTGTCGGCGCCGGCTGAGGTCCCGGTCAGTTCGGTGTTCTCGGTCGCGTGGGCCGGGGAGGCCACCCCCGGTGACTTTGTCACCATTGTCGAGGCGGGCAGCGCGGCGGCCTTTGCGCGGGGATATACCAGCCCGTTGCGGGAGGACGGCAGCGCAGAGCTTACTGCGCCGCCGCAGCCGGGGGAATACGAGGTCCGCTATGTATTGGCGAATGGCTATACCCTGTACCCAGGCATGCAACACGCGGTGCAGGCAACGACACCTGTCAGTGTAGTGCCGGTTGTGGCGGGCATTGCGGGGCCTGCGACCGCAGTCGGAGGATCCAGTGTCCCGGTGTCGGTCACGCTCCCGCCGGACTGGGAAGACGACTACATCTCCATTGCCGCGCCCGGCGCGACCCGGGCAAACCGCGATGCCAGAGTCACGCTGGGTCGCGCTGGCGCCGGGGATGGGCAGCTGGCACTGCAAGCGCCCAACATAGCGGGCGACTACGAGTTGATTTACTTCCTTAGCCCCGGGAATGCCGTGCTCGCCCGGCAGCCGATCACCATCACGCGCGCGGATGCAACGGTGCAGGCGCCGGAGCAGGTGGTCATGGGTGACAGTTTCGACATCACCTGGGCTGGCCCGGGGTACCGCGGTGACCGCGTGGTGATAGCCCCGCTGGATGTGCCCGATGAAAAGATGTGGGGTTGGGGTGCCCGCTACGGGTTTATCGTGCCGACAGGTGAAACCGGGGGAACGGGCAGCGTCAGGCGGTATCCGTTCGAGGCGCCCGGCGTCTACAGCGCGCGCTACGTTACGGGTTTACAGCATCAGGTATTGGCGACAGATACCTTCACCGTGGTGGCTCCGCCGGAGGGTGCCCTCTCGCCCTGACAGCGGGACGGGCGGCACCGTGCACCGCGTTGGGGCAGCGCCTTACTCCAGCGTGTACTCGAAGGTGCTCACCACCCGCAGGCGTTTTACCCGGGAACTGCCGTCGTCCCAGTCATTACCATCGCTGCCGGTAATACGGATGACGCCCTGATTGGCCGTGCGCAGCGCACCGACCCGGGCCCCGGCCTCGGCCGCAAATTTCTCTGCCTGCTCCCGCGCGTTGCGTGTGGCCTCCGCCAACAGCGCCGGTTTGATTTCGTTGAATCCGCGCAGTTGGTAGCGCGGGCCGCTGCCGCCTTCGATTTCAACACCGGCTTCGATCAGCGGGTCTATCGCCAGCGCCGTGGCTTCCACCAGCGCCACCCGGTCTGACTGGACAATGATCAGGCCGCTGCCGGTATAGCGCAGGGGCTGGTTGCTCGCACCGTACTCCCGGGAATAGGCGTCCTGCACCTGCAATGGCCTGATCTCCAGTTCCTCGGCAGTGAAGCCGGCGGCTTCCAGGAAGCGCATAACCCGCGACCGGTCTTCGGCAAGCGCCTGCTGGACGTCAGCGAAGGCGTTGCCAGCGCGGCGAAAGGTGAGATTCCAGGCTGCGAAGTCGCTCTCCACATCCGCCTCCGCCAGCCCCTTGATGGTGACTGAACGGTCTGCCAACTTGAAGCGCTGCAAACCGTCACCGACCGTCCAGCCGGCCGCGGCAACACCCAGCGCCAGCAGCAGGGCGCCGAACCAAACGCCTGGTTTGTTTGTCATGGCATGGGATCTCCGGGCAAGGCCTTCACTGGGGTAGGAATTGCAGCAGATTACAAGCGAGGGGTGAGGGGAAGCAAGCGCCATGCACGCAAGCCGATTGGGCATTGCTGGCGGGCTCTGGCGACGCCCTTCACTGGTATAGACAGCCCGTTGTACAGATAATCAGGATGGCCGTGTGTTTTGCACTCACCGTGTGGAACCAGATCGTATACCGGCTCGGCACCCATAACCGAAAAGGCTAGGCTTGATGGCCTGTTCGCTTGACCGGAAGGAGAAACAGGATATGAAAAAAGTCGCGTTTATCACCGGCGCCAGCCGCGGCATGGGTGCTGCCACGGCGATCGAGTTTGCCCGTCGGGGCTACAACCTGGTGCTGACGGCTCGCACCATGCAGGAAGGCGAGCAACATGAATACGGGAGCTGGAAGCCGACGACCACCTCCCTCCCGGGCTCACTGGAGGCGACCGGCGAAGCGGCGCGCGCCCACGGCGCAGAGGTCCTCCTGCTGCGCTCCGATATACTGGACCTGGCGTCGGTCCAGGCCGCGGCTGATCGCGCCCTGGAGCACTTCGCCAAAGTCGATGTCCTGTTCAACAACGCCTGCTATCAGGGGCCCGGCAATATGCAGCGCGTTCTGGAAGTCGAGATTGAGCAGGCGCGCAGAGTGTATCAGGGGAACATTCTCGCGCCGCTGGTGCTGGTGAAAGCCCTGCTCCCCGGCATGCTGGAGCGCGCCAGTGGTGCGGTGATCAACATGGTCTCGGGCTCCGCACTCAGCGACCCGCCGGCACCGGCAGACGAAGGCGGTTGGGGCTTCGTATATCCGTCCTCGAAGGCCGCGTTGATACGCATGATGCCAGCGTTGCGGGTTGAACACCGGGACAGTGGCGTTCGGTTTTTTTCCGTCGAACCCGGGTTTGTGCTCACAGAGGTGATGAAAGCCAACGGCTTTGACGACAAGATCGCCCAGCGCTTCAAGCCAACCGCACCCGAGACGGTGGCGGATATAGTGTACTGGCTGGCAGAGGATGCGGCGGCGCTGGAGCACCACCAGCGTACGGTGATCTTTGCTCCCCAGCTGCACAAAAAACTGTTCGGGGAGGTAGACTGATCTTGACTATTCCCTATCCGGCCAGAATGCACCGTGGGGGGATGGTGCCGGAGATATGAATTTTTGCCGGTCTCTCCGAGTCGCATTTTGTCGCAATATACTATAAATAAAGCGATCGCACCAATTACGTTGTCTTCTCCCATATCAAGCTGTAGCATGCAATTGATCCTCCTATGTAGGGATAGAAATGGGGGGCTTAAAGTTCGGTTCCGAAAACAAGTGGTATCACATTCGGGGTATTGATAATGCCTAGACTCGCGCAGGAGCTATCTGATGCCGCAGTCCGTCGGCTGAAATGGGGCAGGGTACAATCCGGGAGTAATAAGGGCGCGCCTTGTACCAAGCTGCACGCGGTCGGCGGTGTTGGCGGCCTGTACCTGTACTGCGCTCCACCCGCACCCGGTAATACCACCTTTGCCCGCTCCTGGATTCTGAAAACGCCTATCGGCAAAGACCGGCCTGAGCTGGGATTGGGCCCCTATCCTGAAGTGACGCTGTCTATGGCCCGCCAGAAGGCTCGTGAGTTCAAGGAGCAGATCAGGCAGGGCATTGATCCGCGTGTGACGCGAAAGGCACTTGCGTCGGCTCTGGCCGCTGAACAGGCGAAAGCAGTCACGTTTCGCACAGTGGCTGACAGGTTCATCGTCAAGAAGAGCAAGGAGTTAAAGACCGTTAAGCAGGTTCAGAAATTGACCGCTCACCTCGAAACCTACGCCTATCCGATATTGGGTAAATTGCAGGTCTCCGACATCGAGCGGGCGGACATTATAAAAATGCTGACTCCCATCTGGGAGACAAAAACCGAGACCGCAACCAGGGTTAGGGTCACAGTCGAACGCATCCTCGATATGGCAGGCGCCGAGGGTCTCCGCAATGGCGACAACCCCGCACGGTGGCGCGGCAACCTCGACCTCTCTCTCCCCCTGCCGGGTAAGGTGAGCAAGGTAAAGCATTTGGCAGCCATGCCGGTCGATGAAGTCCCGCCGTTTATGAGCGAGCTGGCCGCCAAGGACAGCACCGGTGCAATGGCGCTGCGGTTCGCTATCCTGACTGCTGCCCGATCCGGCGAGATACGCGGCGCCATGTGGAGCGAAATCGACTTCAAAGCCAAAGTCTGGACTATTCCGTGTGAGCGCATGAAAGGCGGTCGCGACCATAAGGTGCCTTTGTGCCGCGAGGCGGTGGACCTGCTGAAATCACTCCCCCGCGACCATGACTCCAACCTGATATTTGTGAGCCCGACCGGCAAGATGCTGTCAAATATGACCCTGACAAAGGTGTTAAAGGATATGGGCCACCAAGTCACACAGCACGGTTTCAGGGCCACATTCCGTACCTGGGCTCAGGAACACACCACCTATCCTGAAGAAGTCTGTGAACTCGCCTTGGCGCACGTCAATAGCGATGCCACTCGCGTAGCTTATGCTCGATCCGAACTGATCGACAAGCGCCGTAAGCTGATGGCTGATTGGGAAAGATTCTGCCGCGAAGGTTTGCCAGCTACGGCCAAGATGAAGAGCATCCGGGGGCGCATCGGCTGTCAGTGCTAGAAATCTCCTAGTGTGAACAGTCCTCTGTTGATCTGTCTCGAGAGTTTTCCAGGCAAATTTTACTTCTGGAGGCAGAACTGGTCCGCTCTTTACAGGCGAGCCATGGGGTCGCCGATACCGTTTCTGCCCTAAGCCTGGTGGCGCAGGAAGGCCATGATGTCCTTGGGGGCCCGTATGGTCTATGTGGTGTATGGGCGATTCCGCGCCTTCAGTGAGGCCATTTTGGTTCCGATGGGAACTATTACCATTGTTCAGATGTGCCTTAGGGCTACTCTGATTAATTCCGATGTTCATCTATAATGGGTCCAGTCCCCGTTTTCGCATGGATTCTCCCCTGAGGTTGATCTTGTAGGCGTTGTGAACCAGGCGATCCAGGATGGCGTCAGCGAGTGTCGGATCGCCGATCACGGCGTGCGTGCCACTCCTCGATGGGCAGTTGGTTGGTGGCGATGGTCGAGCGCCTGCCGTGGCGATCCTCCAGCACTTCCAGCAGATCACGCCTGTTCTCGGCGTTCAGTTTCATCAAGCCCCAGTCTATGCCAGCCGCTTCACCGAGAGGTCGAACTCTGCTTGTCGCAGCCGAATGAGGGGGCACCCTGGTCAACACGATCACCAAAGTTCACCCGGATCTCCTCAATCAGCCCGCCAACAAGGGGCACGGTATTGGTTGTCTTGTGCGCAAATACGGAACCGGTTGCCAGTATGGGTTCGCTGATATGGACCTGTTCTGGCCTCCCGATCTGGATTTGGGGCAGGCGAGCGGTGTCGTTGGACTCTGGGCCCGCTGCAGGTTTCATGGTTGAATGGTCTCAGGCCGCAACTACTGTAAAGAGACAGCCGGCCAGCAGGAATTTACGGGGCGGTGAAACTGTGTCCATTCTTTCAGCAAGCGCTCCGAGAGTCGACACAGTGTTTCAGTTTGTGAACGATCAGGCTCAGCGTGCCCCTCCGGTGCCTCGTGCTCTCTGAGCCAGCGCCCCAGCATGTTTGCATTAATCTCCAAGCCGTGCGCTGCCTCGGCCCGTGAATAGCCCTGCTCCACCACTAGGCTGATAGCATCCAGCTTGAATTCCTTCGAGTACTGCTTTCTTGTGGTCATATCCCATCTCCAGTTTCAGGGTATTATCCTTAACTGGGTTGGTAACATCCATTTAACCACTTCACGGTTCGATGTCGGCAATTACTGTCAGGGCAAGCCTGAACTACCGCGCGTTAACAAATGTCAATGAGGCGATCGCCGTAGGTTCTTCGAGTGAGTTTTGCCAGGCGACGGCATTGATTGTTTGAATCTGCTTGCCACTTCTGACGATATTCGCTCTGCTGAACATCGCTTTGTCACCGCTGGTAGGGCGCAAATAGCTTGTATTGATGGAGATCAGGCCACAATTCTGATTGTTTGCAGCTCTGATGGCGGCCAGGGTGCCAGTTAATTCAAGAACGCCTGATACAATACCGCCGTGCCAAGCGCGCAATAGCGGGTTTCCGGTGAATATCTCCCGCCACTGTGTCACGCACTCAACGTACTCCTCTGCAGAGAGGATCTCTGTACCGTAATTGAGCGCATAAGGGGATTGTTCAATAAACAAGGCAAGTGAGGTTGTGTTCATATCCTGTACCGAATCAAAGGGCTGAGTTCAGAGCTGGGCCTGGCGTGCCAACTTTAAAAATGCTGATGGCACTAGAGTAGGTGAAGAGAGTTTTCGTTGATATGGCCCTGGCACGAACGTAGGCAAAATCTCCCGACTGTTGATAACACTGCGCCTCGACTGTCACGTTCTGTCCCGATTCGGGTTGCCGAATATGATCTATTCTCAAATTGACCGTGGCTATCGCTGTTGGCTCTTTCAGTCTGAGCATGACGGCGAACCCGCAAGCGCTGTCAATGGCCGTCGCCAGTGCGCTGGTATGGATCGCTCCGTTTTCCAATGCATTGGCGTGTTTTTGCTGAAAAGGCAGGAGAAGCCTTACCGTGTCGCCCTCTATGTCGACCAGTTTCAGGCCTAGATCAAGATGCGCCCCAACTCGGCTGGAAAACAGCCCATACAACTGCTTTATGTGATCTGAAGTCATTTCACGGATTCCTTCCGTTCTGCCAAGAAGCGATTAAGCCTGATTTTCGAGTCTACAATCAGGGTGAATACCACCGGCACCACAAACAGAGTCAGGAGAGTTGAAGAACCCAAACCGCCAATCACGATAATACCGGTAGATGTCCGTAGTTCTGCTCCGTCGCTTGTCGCCAGAGCGATGGGGATCATGCCGAATATAGTGGAGAATGCCGTCATCAGAACTGGACGTAGCCGTAACTTTGCCGATTCTATCATCGCGTCTTTTGCCGCCAAGCCTCGCGACATGGACTGATTGGCCTGATCCACCAGCAAAATACCATTCTTCATCACCAGGCCCATTAAGGCTACCATGGCAATCTGTGTCGTCGCGGAAAGCTCGGAGTTGGTCAGAGCCAGTAAAGTGAATGCGCCAACAAAAGACAGAGGCGCGGTGAGCATTATGGCGACAGGTTGGGCGAAGCTTTCGAATTGACTTGCGAGAATCATGTACAGAATCAGCAGGGCCAGCATGAAAGCGAACAACAAGGAGTTGGCAACCTCGCGCACCTGCTCGGAGGTTCCAAGATAGGTTGCCTCATAACCTGGCTCAAATTCCATATCGGTCAGAATTCTGTCCATTGCTACCAGTAGCTCTCCAGCGGCAGTACCCGCCGGCGCATTACCTGATACAGAAATTTTTCTGGCACGGTTATACCTGTCGATCTGTACCGGCCCATCCTTGATTGCTACGTCAGCAACACTTCGGAAGTCGACCAGGCTGTCGTCCGAGGATCGCAATTGAATCAGGTCAAATGTGCCAATGTGATCGCGATACTCCTGATCGAATCTGAGCCTGACGTCGTAGCGATCACCGTGCTCTTGAAAGCTGGCGATATCCTTGCCGCCCATAGTTGTACCAACAGCACTGGCGATATTGTGCACGGATATACCAAGCTTGGCCGCACGGTCGCGGTTGATGCTTACCTGAATCTCGGGCTTGCCGGATTCGTAGCTGGATTTGACGTCGCGAAACAGTCCCGAGGCCTGCATCGCCTGCATTATATGTTCGGAATAGCGCTGAAGCTTGTCGAGATCCGGCCCACTAAGCGCCAAATCGAGGTCCGCGCCGAAGAAGCCGCCGCCGGAGATCCAGGGTACCTGAGCCATGGTGATGTGCTGAGCCTGAGGCGCTGCTTTAGTCAAGGCGAGACGGATTTCATCCATAATCAGGTTTTGATGAATATTGCGTTCCTGTTTGGGGGTCAAGCCGACATAAAAGCTGATCTCATTGGTCTTTGTCTGTGCGCCTGAGCCGATAACGGCGAAGACCAGCTGAACATGCTCGAACTCCTTGACCCTTGCACTCAACCTGGAAGCCACTCGCTTTGACTCAGCTATTCCGGTGCCCAGCGGCAGTTCAACCGCAGCGATAAACTCGCTCCGATCAGCTTTGGACGTGAATGACAGCGGAACCTTGCCCGCGTAATGGACACCAATGGCGACGGCTATTCCGGCAAAAATCAGAACCAGCCACCTTGCGGACAATGCCGCTCGTACCAAGGACACGTAGCTGGATTCCAGCCTGGAGTGTGCGCGTTCCAATGCGTGTACTGCTGAGCTTTTCGTGGTACTGCGCTGCAGCAGTCTGGAGCAGAGCATGGGAGTCAAAGTCAGTGATATTATCAAAGAGATTCCGACAGCAACTGCGACGGTAACGCCATACTGGTACATGAATACGCCGATCAGTCCATCCGTGAACGAAATGGGCAGGAAAACAGCCATGACTGCGAACGTCGAGGCAACCACTGCCATAGCGACCTTTCCTGTGCCTACCGACGCGGCAACAGCGGGTTCTTGACCTTCCTCGATTTCCCTGTATATCGACTCCAACACTACGACGGCATCGTCGACCAGTAGGCCAACGCACAAAGAAATCGCAATAAGCGACATCATGTTTATTGAGAAATCCAGGACGTAAAAGGCAAAGAAGGTGGCTATGAGTGCCGTAGGAATGGCCGTAGCAACAATGATAGTGGCACGAATGCTCAGAAGGAAAAACAGTGTCACCGCAACAACGAGCACGACACCCAATATAATGTCGAATGAAACGTCTCGTACCGTGGATTCAATGAATCTGGAATTATCCCTGACCGGGGTCAGGGAAATGTCGGATCGTATTTCGTCCCTTATCTTTTCGAGCTCTGCTCTAATGGCTCGAGCCACGTTGACGGTGTTTGCACCGCTTTGCTTGCGTATCTCAAGACTAATGCCATTTATTCCGTCGAGTTCGGCATAACTTCGTTCATCTTCAAGCCCATCTTCCAATCTTGCCACATCTCTCAATCGGACCAGTGCCTGGTTGACGCGGAATATCGCAATATCTTTCAACTCTTCGATGCTTGTCACCTCTCCAAGTGTCTTGACGGTGAACTCAGAGTTGCCGTTTTGGTATTCCAGTCGTCCACCGGCGATGTCCACGTGCTCTCGTCTTATGGCTGCAGATATATCGTCAACAGTAGTGCCATAGCCGCGCATCCGGCTTGCATTGAGCCAAATCCGGACTTCCCTTTCACGATCTCCCACAAGTTGTACGCTACCGACACCCGGAACCCTCTGTAAGCGTTCCTTCACTGTGCTTTTGGCCAGTTTGGTTAACTCGCCTGTCGGCAGAGGCCCAGACATGATGATGGAGACTATCGGCTCGGAATCCGGATCGAGGATTGTAATCAGTGGTTGTTTTGTCCCCTCTGGTAAAAACGGGAAAGCCCTGGCTGCCTTGTCTCGAACCTCCTGTGCTTTCAAATTCACGTCCGTTTCCAGTTCGAACTCCAGGATGATCTGGGAGTACCCGTCGGCACTTGCCGAGCGAAGACTGTCTAGTCCCGCGATCGCAAACAGTTCCTCCTCAAGTCGGTCTGTTACCTCTGATTCCATTGTCGCGGGAGAGGCACCTTCCAGAGTTGTTTCAACAGTGACAATGGGAATGTCAACATGGGGGAACAGACTCATATTGACGCGCGGCATTGATATGGCGCCCAGCAATACCAATGCGCCGACGAACATGACGGTCATGACAGGACGGCGAATCGAGAGGTCAGCGATCCACATCAGAGCAGTTGGTCGACTGTGACCGGGTTGCCCGGTTCCAGAGTGTGACGTTGCGTGCCGACAATAATGTTGGTATCAGGATCTAGTTCAGAAAGCAGTTCCAAGCTGCCATCAGTCAAGGCTTTTACCGCCACATTCATCCGTTGGACTTTGCCATCTTCTACTGTCAACACGTGCCTGTCTTGCCCCGCGCCTAAAAGTGATTCCGGTGGCAGAATCCGAATCTCTCGGGCTTCAGGGTAAAGCTTGACCACCGCAAACAGCCCGGGCTTTATGACATAGTCAGGATTGGCGATACCGATACGCAATTCGATATTGCGTGTATTCAGTTCGTGATTATCGTTGATCAAGGCCACACGTGATTCGAAGGTTTGACCCAGGCTGGGAATATGGACAATTGCCCGCATGCCAGGACTCACTGATGTGAGATATGTTTCTGGCACAAAGATCTGAACGATAACAATGTCAATCTTCTGTAATTGAACGACCGGACTTTCCGAGCGCATTACCGAGGGCACGAATGCGCCTTCATCGACAAAACGCTTGGTGATGACACCGCGAAAAGGCGCCTTTACAATTGAGTCGGTCAACTCCTGTTGCGCGAGAGACAAGTTGACTTCAGCCATGCCCAATTTGGACGTGGACACCGCAACGCGCGTCTCCAGGGCGTCAAGGGTTTCCTGGGAAATTACCTCCCGTTCTCTGAGCCTGTTGGCGTTGTCCAAATTGCGCAGGGCATCTTCAAGTTCCGATTTGGCCAGATCTCGCGCATGTGCCAGCCGCTTCACCGCGAGTTCGAACTCTGTTTGTCGCAGCATTATGAGCGGGTCACCCTGGTCAACACGATCACCAACGTTCACACGGATTTCCTCAATCAGCCCGCCAACAAGGGGCACAACATTGGTTGTCTTGTGCGCAAATACGGAACCGGTTGTCAGTATGGGTTCGCTGATATGGACCTGTTCTGGCCTCCCGATCTGGATTTGGGCCAGGGGAGCGGTTTCGTTGGACTCTAGGCCCGCTGCAGGTTCCGTGGTTGAATGGTCACAGGCCGCAAGTACTGTCAAGAGACAGCCGGCCAGCAGGAATTTACGGGGCGGTGAAACTGTGTCCATTCTTTCAATAAGCGCTCAGAGAGTTGACTAGTGTCTGCATGTCAGCTAAAAAGTAACTGTAGTTTCTATAACTAAGGTAATCAATATTTCAGTGAAAAGTCAAGAAATTCAGGGCAAGCGGTTTACGCACCATCACGTGAGTACATTGATGCACGAAGTGAGTTTAATGGTTGCCAAGATTTTCAATCGCGAGGTTCGAGACTTCGAACTGACTCGCAGTCAGTGGCAGGTTCTCTACCTACTCTATACAGAGGGGCCACTAACCCAGACACAGATAGCCGAAAGACTGTTGATGGCGAAGCCGCCGCTGGGCAAAATCGTTGATCGTCTGGAAGACGCAAGCTGGGTTGAACGCATGCCAGACGCAAGTGACAAACGCGTGAAACGCGTTGTGCTCACGGGCAGGATCCGACCTTTGCTGCCCGAACTGGAAAATGTCGTTGAACAGATTGAGGAGATTCTACTGGACGGCATCCCGATCGAAGAGCGCGACAGTTTGATCGGACAGTTGCAACGTGTACGCGCCAATTTACGTCAACGCCTATTTGACCAAGGCTAACGAAGTGTCAGCCCGGCCTCCAGAACCTGCTGGATTCTCTGGGCATCGATGTACGCTTACCGCCGCCACGCTACAATGTCGCGCCCACCGAAGATGTGCTGCTGCTTGCATATTACGGCCCATTGTGAAGACCCTGAATCGCCCTGAGTTTGCCGGAGGCTCCAAACCTTGAGAGGATGGAGCAATGAACAAACTAACGAGATATCCCCCAGAGTTCCGGGATCGGCTGCGGAATACGCAGCGTTATCTGAAGGCCCCGCCGGGAAAGGACAACGTCCAGCTGATCGTCATGGATCTGTCGGAGACCTACCGCAATATCGCTCGTCGCTACTTCCCCAATGCGATGATCGTGGCAGACCGTTTCCACGTCATCCGCCGTGTTGTTCATCCGCTGTCGCTTCATCGATCCAAGGCCAGAGAGCGACTATTTCAACAGTATGATCCGGGGCTTACTCTGTTTTATTGTTCTTAAATGTGGTGGTCAAGTATATGCTCCTGGAAATCGGGTCAAGCCTGTGCGGGTTTTTCTCTTTGCTTCTTCACCGATCCATGCAGACTCTCTCGCAATGCTTCCAATAAACAAAGGATGCAATGCCATGCACAGTACAGTCTATTTATCCGACACTGCCATCGCACAGCGATTTCAAGTTAGCCGCGCCACGGTCTGGCGCTGGACCCACTCCGCTGCCTTTCCCAAGCCTATCAAGCTCTCAGTGGGCTGCACACGCTGGCGACTCACTGAGATTGAAGAGTGGGAACAGACGCGGAACACGCGAAGCTGTCGACGTTAATCTGGACTGGGAGTGAATGCTCGGGGCGGCTCATACCCGTCGCTCGACCACTTTGCGCAGCACCGACTTTACATACGGACCATAGTATCTATCGCCGATTCGGTCGATAAGCCTCCTCAGACACAGGGCACCGGGTGGCGTTCTGCGCAAGTTGGGGCTAGTCAGCTAAATTTGGACGCAAATGATGAATGCAAGTTTTTCTATCGATGCTACGTTTAGAGAGTTGCGAGGAAAAGGATTTTCTCCATGATCTCTCCGTACCGGCTTCTGCATGCCATCAACGACCGCGCGTATCCCGGGGATTCGTCCCAGCTTGTCACATCCCGCCCCGAGCCGCGCTGGGCTCCCCGAGCAGGCCCCTTGCGACCTGATCGCTATCGCGGATCCCCATGTCGGCAATGCCCCTGCCCACTGGTGATCCTTACAGCGGGGGTAGGATCGTGAATGGGCAGCCGGTTTTACCGGTCGCCCAGCCAGCAGCCTCAGGCGCTCTGGTGATGCCGCTCTCTGACCTCCAGCCGTATGAACATAACCCCCGGCATGGGTTCAACGCAGAATACCAGCGCATCAAGTCATCCATCCGTTCACAGGGTCTCGACCAGCCCCTGGTGGTCACTCAGCGCCCTGGTGAAAACCACTATGTACCTCTTGTGGGTGGCAACACGCGCCTAAAAATCCTGCAGGAACTCTACCAGGAAACCCGGGATGAGCGGTTTGGTACCGTCAACTGCGTCTATAGGCCCTGGACGGAGGAATCCCATGTCCTGTTGGCGCACCTCAGGGAGAACGAGCTTCGGGGGAGCCTGATCTTTATTGACAAGGCGCTGGCGGTGATGGATCTCAAAGCCATACTCGAGTCTGAATCACCCCACCGCACCCTCACGCTGCGGGGGCTTGCCAAGATCATGACCCAGCGGGGCCTTGGCATTAACCACACTGTGATCTCCAAGATGGTCTATGCGGTGGAGCGCCTGTTGCCGCTGATCCCGGAGGCCCTGAATGCCGGCCTGGGCCGTCCCCAGGTGGAAAAGCTCCAGGCGCTGGAAAACGCCTTTCTCGAGCTCTGGTACCGCCATGCGCTCGGTCCAGAGTCCGAGTGCGCGGAAATCTTTGCCGCGCTCTGTCAGCGCTACGATTCGCCCGATTGGAACCTGGAGCTGCTGAGGACCGCCCTCGAGAACGAGGTGGCGGAAGCAACGGATACCAGCCTCCATAGCGTCCGCCTGCAACTCGATGCTCTGCTCAGCGGTTCTGGCTATACCGAAGTGGTGCTGGAACCACTGCCGACTGCACACGAGCCAGAGGCCACGCAACCAGGTGGCGTGAAAGAGCCATCGAACCCGACACAGCCGCAGAGGAGGGTGAATATACCCTCCAAGGCCGCGGAGCCGGTCAGCGCAACTGTCCCAGTGCCCGAGGATCCACTGGTCTCGCTGCGGTTCACCGCCTACACACTGGCCGCCGGGCTGGGAGAGCACTACGGGCTCGCAGCCTTGGTGGTTCCACTGCCGGATCAGGGTCTGGGCTTCATGCTGACCGATGTGCCGGCCCCGGAGCTGCGCGACACGCTGGATCCGGCCCTGTTTGGCGAGGTGTCCTGCCTGTGGTGGCAGCTGGCGGCCTGCGCGGAGCTGACGACGGCACCGGCGAATCAGGTTCTTCCCCATCTGGTGGTTGATTCGGTGCTGCGCACGGCGGTCTCGCAGCAGGATCCGGGCGTGCTCCATCGGCATGTCTGGACGCCGGATCCCGGGCGCTGGGGCTTTCAGCTGTGGCGGTCGCTCGCCGATGCCGACTGGCGCGATCTGCTGGCGCTGATGGCCACCTACCGCGCGATCCACGAGGCTGCGGATCGCGCGGGTCTTGATCTGTGGTTACCCAGGGAGGGGAGCGATGCCAACCAGTAAGGAGTCTGACTTAACCACCGCGGTACTCCTGTACGCGGTCCGCTGCCTCGACGAAGGCGATCAGCTCGCATTGCGGGCCATGCAGTTCGGTCCCAAAGAGGTTGACGCTCTCCAGCAGCTCAACATCACCGATCTCTGCCGGACCGGGACCTTTCGGGGGCACTGCCTGCAGGTCCAGCTCGACCGGGAAGTCTTCTGGCACCTGGTGGCGCGCCTGCGCCAGCAGCGTGAATCCGACCAGCTGCAACTCACCCTGATGCAGGCCGACGCCCCTCAGGAAATGATGCGCGCCCTGTTTGGGCTCGGGTCCAAGGAGTACGCACGCTGGCGTCGTCTGCTGGGGTTTACCGCCGCGGTGGGCCGCCCCAGTGAGCCCGACGAGGAACCCGCCCATGCGCTGTGGCTGGCCTGGCAGGCGCGGGCGGGTGACGACGGCGAAGTCTCACTGACCGGCGAGGACTATCTGGCCCTGAAGGACGCCACCGGGCTTGAGCTGCGCACGATCTGGTGTCTGACCCAGCGCTGGACCACCTACGGCAACCCCGAGGGTGAGTCTGCCGACGACCATTGAGGCAACCCCATGTCCGGCATCGAGCGTGAACCCCGGCCGGAGACCTATGCCCTGGATCGTCTGATCCAGGCCGCCACCAGCCGCGCCCAGGGCTCGGCGCAGGACAACCTGCTGTTTCTGGGGCACTGGCACCAGGCGTATCCCACGGCGGTCGTCTGCGACCCTGTACTGGAGCCGGTGGATAAAGTCGTGTGGATGGTGATCATGCTGCAGGCCCACGAGACCGGCGGCCGGGCGGCGTTTCCCCGCTATGAGGTGATTGCCGAACTCGCCAATATCGCTTCAACCTCCACCATTGCCCGGGCCATTGCCATCCTCCGTCTGACCCGCTGGCTATCCCTGTGCGCCCGGGTGCGTGCCAGTACGGGGCAGTTTCAGGGCAATGTGTATGCCCTGCACGACAACCCGCTGCCGCTCGCCGATGCACTGTATCTGGACGAGGGGTATATGGCTTTCGTGCGCCAGAGCGAGCGCCACAGCCACGCCCGGGTCCGACGGGTGGCCACGGCAGTCTTGGCCACACTGGCGGGTGCGGTGGAGCAGGGTGAGGACCCCCTGGCGCCGTTACCGGATATCAAACAGCGGGTGCGAGAGGCTATGGACTCCGCGGAGAGTGCCGGACCGGCGCACGGCACAGCGCGCTCCCTGGCGGACCTCACCGCGGGATTACTGGATGCGCGGGATGACCTCCTGTCACAACCCGATGCAGCCCGTGCCATTAACCAGCACCAAAATTCGAAGGCGGTTGATTTAGTGAAAGTTGTAGGTAGTAGTTGTAGTAGTAATACAACAACAACTACTACGACAACTACCGAAAAGTCCGCCCAAAATTTTGCATCGCGCAAATCGCCGTTGTCAGAAACCCCAACGCTGGATGCCCTGATTTTTCCGCGGCGCCTGACGGACAACCAGCGCACACTGGCGCTGCAGTACCTGACCCCGATCCCAACTGAGCTGCACCAGCCCCTGCTGGATGAACTTGCGGGCCGGGTGCAGGCTGAAACCCAGGGCGCAAAGCCGCTCTACGATGAGCTCCGATTTTTCTACGCCCTGTGCCGCGCCGCCCGGGCCGGGACCTTCGTGCCCAATCTGGGCCTGAAAGTCGCCGACGCGCGCAACCGCAAAAACGCTGACACCCTCTTACCCGCCGAGCCACCTCCAGCGCCACGTACCGAGGCCGAACGGGATGCCCTGCGCCAGACCGCCGCCGAACAGCTGGCCCTGATCCAGCAGACCCTGGGTCGGGGACCACGGCGCTAAATCCCACCAGATTCACGATAACTTAACCGCAGTAAAGTGGTTACACTGTAACCACAAACCCCGTCGGACGCTGACGGGGTTTATTGTTGTTGCGACGGTGCCCTCGATGCGTTCATAGCCGCCAGTGAACGCGATCCGGAAGAGGTCAGCCGCCGTGACAGCCCAGCCACTCAATGCCATCAACGAATCCTCGACACCCGCTACACCCACCGCCAGCCAGGGACGGGTAGGGCGCCTGACCGGCGAGGCCTGGCTTGAAATCCACACCGACCAGGCCCAGCGCCTGATCCGTGGCCGGGTGCGCAGGGGCAACAAGCCCGCGATCACCGGCCTGCTGGGATTTGCGTCGCAGATGAACATTCTCTGGCAGGCCGCAGCGGACGATGATCCTTACGCCGACTGGTGGCTGGTCCGGGTGGAGGAGGCGATTGCTGCCGCCCAGACCTTCCTCGCCACCCAGCGGGTCCAGGTGGACGGCGTGGCGCTGGACAATTTCAGGTTCCGCGTCGGTATTTCACAGTCACGCCGCCCCCAGACCCTGATGCTGCAGTTTGCCACGCCCCACGCCTACCGCGCCGCGCAGCTGTTGGGGGAGTACGATGCCCTGGTCTGCCAGTGCCTGACCCTAAAGCATGTGGGGGCCTGCCCTTCCGGTCAGATGGGTGATCTGATTTCGCTGGGTGCACACCGCCTGCGGGGTGTGTTGAGCCTGCCCCAGGGCTTTCGGGTCTTTGCCATCAACCGCGCCGACGTTCACCACAACACCCAGCGGGCCCAGCAGGCCCGAGCGCACCTCGGTGAGCTCCCGCTGGACATCCTGAGCGGTGAACGTACCGCGGGCCATGCGCCGTCACGTGTATCGCCGTTGGCGCATGCTGAACCACGCAGTCTCACGAAAACCGAAGATCAGCTGGAACCCAGCACAGCTGAGCAGCTCGAGGGCGTTGCCCCTGAGTCGATGCCAGTGGCACCCGCGGCTGCGGGTGGTCCCCGGTGAGTACAGACGGTGGCCGGGCCCGCGCGCAGCCCACAGGTGCGGCTGACGGTGGTGCTCGATACCCGGGTTCCGCTGGAGGCGCTGCTGATCACCGCACTGCGCCGCAATCCCGCAGCCCGTCGCCAGGAATGGCTCCGGCAGGTGCTGCTGCAGGGATTTCGCAGCGAATGTCTGGGACTGCGTCAGGCGATGGCCGACGCTCCCGCACGGGTCACAGTGCCCCTGCACATCGCGCCAGTTTCCCGCCCGCACCAGGCGCCCCCGAGGGCTGCCGCGGAAGATATTTACGTCCCACTCACCGCCGGTACGCCGAGCGGCAAACCCCTGGCGGGCCTCCGTACACTGATTGGATGAGGAGGGATCATGCAGAACAGTCAGCGTGAAAACGCCCGGGAGCTGCCCCCGCTGTCTGCCCCGCAGACTGCGGCCGAGCCCGACGTCGGCGCGTCCCTGGAGGAGGTGAGCGCCGCCAACCACGACGACAACATGACGGTGATTCAGGTGGGTCTGGACGATGGCTATGCCTACACCAAACTGGCGCTGGCCGACGGCCGCCTGATCGCCATTCCCTCCCGGGGCCGCATCGGTCAGGCAGGGATTACCTGGATGGACTCCGCGCAACAGCAGATTTTCGAGTACGACACCGAGGGATCCCGCTATGCCGTGGGTCAGATCGATGGCGAGTCCACCTGCTATGACGGTTATCCGATTTCCGGGCTGCACCGCGCCATTGTCCAGCACGCCTTTCAGGAGGCGATGCTCGCCGGCCACTCGGTGCACGTGGTCTCCGGCCTGCCGGTGTCCGCCTTCTATTTTAAGGACGGCCAGAAGCGCGAGCAGGCGATCGGTCTGAAACGCGAGTCCCTGAAAATTCCCGTGCAACCGGTGTCCACGGGTGGGCTGTATGCCACCCAGCGTCTGCCGGTGGCCGTGGCCTTTCACGAGGTGATTCCCGAGGCGCTGGCGGCCTGGTATGACCAGGTCATCCGGCAGCGCGCGGACGGGATTGCGCTTGACGCACGCCTGCTGGAGGCCTCCATGGCGATCGTGGACATCGGCGGCCGTACCACCGATTACGTGGTGGTGCAGGACCAGGGCATCGTGCACCGCTCATCGGGCTCCCTGACTCGGGGATTGTTGGATGTTCAGGCGCAGGTCGCGCGGGAGATCCAGAAGCGGTTTGATCTCGAAACCCTGGGCGAACAGACCCTCGCCGCCGCGATGTCTTCCGGCAGCGTCCGCCTGCACGGCAGGGCGCACGATGTCTCTGAGTTGGTGAAAGCTGCCCAGCACGAGCTGGTGGTGCAGATCCATGCCGAAACCCGGCGCCAGCTGGGCATGGGCGCGGAACTGGACACCGTGGTGTTTGTGGGCGGCGGCAGCGCCGCGCTTGCGGAGCACCTGGCCGACTGGTTTCCCCAGCAGCGGATCGCCGAGCACCCAGGCTTTGCCAATGCCCGCGGTATGCTGAAATACCTGCAGTACGTCTGCGAGGAACCCACCAGCCGCAACTAGCCTTTAAAAGGGACCGGCTTTACCCGTGGCCACTGCGGATTCAGTGGCAGGCAGTACCAGAGGTACCGACGGATTGTGCAACCGGTACCACGGCAGCGCCGCCAATCCACGCTTCCAGGCAACTGGAGTAACCCCCCTGTCGGGAAAGCATCCCGTCAGGGCTCCTGCTTTCTTCGGCGTTAACCCGCAAACGGAGAATGTGTCATGTCTCAAGACAGCAAAACGAAGTATTTCGATCTTCATCTGAACGGCATCGGCTATGTCAACAAGGTGCGTGAAGTCACCCCGGAACAGGGCTCGCCCTTCTGGAGTATCGAGCTCACCGCCCTGCACGGCCCCGCCGACAAGGTCCGCCACACGTATTTCGACTGCATCGTGGCGGGCGAGGAAGCCAAGGACCTGGTCCCCCAGCTGCAGTTTCTGGTGGAGGCCGGGTCCAGGGTACTGGCAGGTTTTCTGCTCAGTGACCTGAAACCGGCGCCCTTTATTTTTAAGCAGGGTGAGCACACCGGAGAACCCGGCGTGCGCCTGAAAACCCGGCTGTTGCGGTTCGACTGGATCAAGGTCGACGGGCAGCCCTTCCTGAAACCTCAAAAAGCCGCTTCCTAGGGCCTTACCGGACCTGATGTCGCCATCAGGTCCACCTTCCAACTCAGCGGGGATACAGCTCCCCGCGGGGCTGATCTCTGCCTCTTTTTAAAGCAGGAGTCAGCCATGACAACAGCAGCCCCCACCCGGTCCCGCCGCGCGGCCAACCGGGTTCTGGCCCTTGATATCAAGCAACTCACCGTGACCGAGCAGGAGCGGCTCGTCGACCTTGCCCTGTCGGTGCTGCAGGAGCGGCATCAGCCCGGTGAGGTTTTACACAGTCCCCGCCAGACCCGTGACTACCTTCGGTTACGGCTGGCGGGTTTCACAGCCGAAGCGTTCGGCTGTGTGTTTCTGGACAACGCCCATCGCGTGCTCGCCGTGAAGGAACTCTTCCACGGCACGATCGATGGCGCGGCGGTCTACCCCCGCATTGTGGTGCAGCAGGTGCTTACCCTCAACGCGGCAGCGACCGTCTTTTACCACAACCACCCCTCCGGGGTGGCCGAGCCCAGTCAGGCGGATCGGCGGATTACGGAACGTCTCCAGGCGGCGCTCGCACTCATTGATGTGCGGGTGCTGGACCACATCGTGGTCACCCACGGCGACACGACGTCCTTCGCGGAACTTGGCCTGCTGTAACACTCACTACCGACCCCCCGGGAGGCGATCTGCTTCCCGGGAGGGAAGGAGGTCTGTCTTGCGGACATTTTTCGTAAAACAAAGGAGATGGACGTATGAAAGACAATCAACCCCCGTCGTCCCTGAACGACATCTTTGGTCCCGTCATTGTGCGCTATACGCGTGCCCAGGCGTTTGAGGAGGGCGTACTCGTGGATGCGGGTTCGCTGGCCAGTGAGGCCGGTTTTCAATGGCCGGTAGCCCTGACCCGCGCGGTCTGGGAAGACTGTGTCGCCTGGCAGGTTGCGGACAATCAGCGTCAGATCGGCCAGGATCCAACTGGTCGACTCTGGGATGTGCTGGTGATGGCCGTCATGGCCATACGCGGCAGCGCCCGCGGCGGCAACCAGCTGTCCTTCAGTCTCTACCGGGTACCGCGAGATGGTGTCAGCGTCACCGCGGACAAGGTGTCACTGAAGCTGATCGTAGGCCCTGGTGATCAGGGCGAACCGGTCATTACGATCCTGCAACCGCATGAGGATTAACCACCGTTGCTTCCGGCAACGATCTCCCTGGCCGCTTGGGTAAAAGCGGCACCTTCTCTCCCGCAACAATAATTCATCAAATGTGTCCCCGACACCGCCCTGACCGCTGCTCAGCGGCTACACTGCGCTGACAGCCATTCATGGAGGAATGCAGATGCTGATACTTACCCGATCCCCGCGCCAGACCCTGCTCATCGGTGATGACGTCGTCATCGAGGTGTTGGGTGTCCAGGGTCAACAGGTCCGGCTGGGACTGACCGCCCCCAGGGACATCACCATCCTGAGGCAGGAACTGTCCGAACGTCTGGCGGGCACCGAAGTCTCGACCGCACCCGGGCGCAAGCAACTCCCGAGTTGAAACCTGCAAGCACACGAATCGGCACCGTAAATTCGGTCTGCGCATTAGTGGAGTAGGGCCTCCCTGACTGATTCTGGATATCAGCCGACGGCACGACTTTTGGCCATTCTTTTCACAGCCGCGTCCGGTGGGGCGCGTCGCTTTGCCGGCACTTTCCGGGACGCGACCCGACGTTACTTCGCTTCGTGACAATTGCCTAACATGTGCTGCAGTGCCAGTTCTCTTTCTTACAACTAGTTTTCGGAGTCGAGGCCGTTTCGGCCAACGCGAATACGTTCCGAAACTTCAAACAATTAGCCCCTGTGCTGTGACTTCCTGACTGGCGATCTGATGGCCCGTATCATTTTCTCGACGCATAGGATTCGTTGTGATTCCGAGGTCATTTTGTTGTGCGGACTTGTAATCTGAGACCGTTCACCTTTTCACGCGATTCTTGGAGGCACTTGCGCAGATTACCTACGTATTCGCTTCAGGTTTTGCTGAGGATGTCTTGTCCATTGGAAGTGGCCGCATTAACGCACAGGGTTGTCTCAAATACCTCCGGGCTTATGTTCTCGTGGCAGAATCTTTTCAAAGCAAACACTTGTTGGATCACCAGCATATTGGTCGAAGGGTTGGATACGGACATAGCCTTGGGATTTGTAAAGCGCTATGGCGGGTTTCTGCTTGAACCCGGTTTCAAGTCTCAGCTTGGTATACCCACGGCGTATGGCTTGCGCCTCCAGCTCTTGCAGCACTGCTGTGGAGAGTCCTTGCCGGCGAGCTGAACGCGATACAAACATGCGCCTGACTTCCGCGGTTGTACCCTCCAACGGCCGGATGGCGCCGCACGCTACGGCTTCTTGTCCCATGTAGGCCACGAGATAGACGCCGCCGTCAGGTGTTGGTTCGTTCGTGGGCCATGGTGTTACGGAGTTAAACAGCTCAGGATACAAAGCTCGAGCTTCGACTGCGGCCTCATGTAAAAGCTCAAGCGCATCAGCACCCTGCGGATCTACTTCGATGATACGTAAATGTTGCACAGTGAGCCTGCAAGATCTAGGGCTGAACAAACGCACATAAGTATTATACGCTTGGGAGCTTCGTAGCACATAGATCCCTTCACCTCTAGGATGGCTGCTGGTGCAGCGTCGGCCAAGTGCGAGGCCCGCCCTCGTCACTACAGGCGTAGCGGGGTAGTGACGAGGGCTCCGAGCCCCGAAAGTACGCTGCGGCGAGGCGGATTTTCGGCAGGACGCGCGCGTGACGGGTTCGTAGACTGGCCACCGTAGACAGAATTACCCGTGGCCACTGCGGATCAGTGGCACAGAGGGGGCCCGCCCTCGACCGTTTGGTCACAACGGGCTCGTGCGTCCAGGACTGCAGTCGGCGCACCGACCCCAGGGTCGTCAGTCCATTCTCCACCCCATCGACTTCGGTCGGTGCTTTCCATCAAACCCCCTCGTTGCTTCCGGCATTCTCCAGGCTTACCTGCAGAGTGTCCGGGCAACGTTTTTCATCCACATCGCGGCAGTCGTCGCTCAACTCAAAGGAGGTGTTTATGTCACACCCGTTGTCAGTCGGTCCCCTGGGGCCACGTGTGTATACACGACAGCGATCTCCCCCAGGAGATCGGTTGTGTAGCCTGTTTACAGGCGCTTTCAGGTTAAAGGGAGTGGTGTCCCGTGATCCTTGCCGGTTTCCGGATGCGGTGGGTTAGTCCCCCCGCCTGATCAGAAACACTAACCGAGACAGGTAAAACACCGTGAGAGACCTGAACTACCAACTCAAACAGCTGTGCCAGCGCAACCACGATGGCAGCTACGCCACCCGCCACAATCGGGAGCGCACCCTGACGCTGATCGCCGATCAGCTGCACCTTTTGGGGTACCGTAGAATGAGTGCGCAGTCGCTAAAACCTAAGCACATTGATGCACTGGTTGCCCGTTGGCAGGCTGAGGCACTGGCAATCGGCACCATCAAGAATCGTATGTCAGCGCTGCGCTGGTGGGCCGAGAAAGTGAACAAGCCCAGTGTAATCGCCAACAGCAACGACCACTATGGAATCCCAGACCGGCAGCTGGTCACCGGTTTTTCGAAAGCACGGCAGCTCGGAAGCGAGGCGCTGGATCAGGTGCGCGACCCGCACGTGCGCATGAGCCTGGAGCTGCAGCGCGCCTTTGGCCTGCGCCGGGAAGAGGCCATCAAGTTCCAGCCGCACTATGCCGATCGCGGCGATCACCTGCTGCTGAAGGCCAGCTGGACCAAAGGCGGCAAGGCTCGGATGATTCCGATCCTGACTCCCGCACAGCGGGAACTGCTTACCCGCGCCCACCAGCTGGCGGGGCGAGGGTCCCTGATTCCCCTGGATCGCGATTACCGACAGCAGCTGAGGGTCTATGAACGCCATACTGCGAACGCGGGGCTGAGCCGCATGCATGGTTTGCGCCATGCCTATGCCCAGGATCGCTATAAGACTTTGACCGGACGTCTGGCACCCGCCGCCGGTGGTCCGTCAGTGGCGACCCTCTCTCCAGCGGAACGACAGCGGGACCAGCAGGTGCGGCAGCAGATTAGCCGCGAGCTCGGGCATGAGCGCATCGACGTCCTGCGGGTGTATTGCGGTGCCTGACATAGCGCGTCATGGGTCGACCGGGTTTTCGCTGGTGCCGGACGGGCCAGCGCCAGATCATCGGATCATCCCCAAGCAACCCGGTACCCACCATGTCTCTCAATACTCTCCTGCTACAAGAATCACGCGCCGCCCTGACGGGCCTGGCCGCATTACTGCTGCTGCACGGTTCATACGCCAGCGCGCAGACACTGGTGGTTGATCGCTACACCGTGCTGGCTGCCACGCCGACAGCGGCCGAACAGGATTTACTGGGCGGTATCGACCGGATCACGTTCCCGATGGACGTGGTGACCGTCGGCGATGCACTGGCTGCTGCCCTGGAAAGCTCCGGCTATCGCCTCGCGGTCTCAGCCAAAAGTGATGCCAGCCGCGAGATCCTGATGCCCCTGCCCCTGCCCGACGCACACCGCACCCTCGGTCCGATGCCCCTGCGGCTGGCGCTGCAAACCCTCGCCGGTCCCGCTTGGCGTCTGCTGGAAGATCCCCTACACCGTCTGGTGGCGTTTGAACGCTGCCCGGCCTTTGCTGAGGAACTCCCGTCATGGTCGATGTGATTCTGGTGATGATGTTGTTGGTGGCCGGGCTGTCGCTGGAGAAGGGTGATGCCGAGACTGCAGGGAGAGCTATGCGTGAATCAACCGCCGCGGCGTCTGCTGACGCTGCAGCCGGAAGGGCAGACTCCACACCCTGCGCGACAGTTTCTCCGCGCTTTCGCGACCTGGGCAGCCACGATGCCGTGGTGAACCCGAATGGCCGCCAAGACCAAGGTCATCCCGATGGGATCTAGCACAGGATCCTGGCGGCCGCTGATAGTGTTAATGGGAGTGTTGTTCGCGCCAGTCACGGCCGCCGCTGTACCAGCGACCGACTCAAGCACGCTGTCTCAATCTGAACAGGCGACCACCGAACTGACGGCTCTGGAGCGAGCGCGGGCCGAGCACTGGGCCCTCACTTCTGAGGAGTGGCAGCGCTACCGGCTTCTTATGAACGGGATTCGCGGCAGCATCAGTCCCACGACTCTGTCCCCGATAGAAGCCCTCGGAATCCACGCGCGCGATGCCAGCGAGCGGCGTCACTTTGCGGAGCGCTGGGCCGCCCTGATGGTGGAGGATGCTGAGCGCATTCTGGCGTTCCAGCAGGCCTATGATGGAGCCATCACACGCCTGGTGGGCGAGCAACCCCTGATCGACCGGTCGCTTTTGCCGGTAAAGCAACCGAGCCAATCTCCCCTCGCCCGTACCGATCGGGTTCTGCTGTTTGTTCGACCCGAGTGCGCCGCCTGTGAGGCGGTGCTCGCACGCCTGCTGGCCCGCCTGGATACCATCGCGGGGCTGGACATCTATCTGTCCGGTCTCGCTCCGGGTGATGAGCAGGCCATCCGCGAGTGGGCGGTGGCTCAGGGCGTAGACCCCGACTGGGTACGACAGCGCAGGGTGACACTCAATTTTGAGTCGGGGGTTTTAGCGAGCATGGCCCCCGGCGAGGTGAACCTGCCCTATCTGTTGCGCCGCCGCGGCGAGACGCTGACCCCGCTGACCGGGTCTGCCCTGTGATCGTGCCGGGCAGCGCGTCGGTCGCACTGTTGCTCACACTGGCAGGCGTCGCCGTGGTCGCGGCACCATCCGAACCCGACGCGGAAGCTAAGCGTGCGCAGCAGGTGGTGCCGCCCGGCTACCGACAGGTGGCAGAGGAGCACGGCATCCCACCCGCGTTGTTCTACGCCATTGCGCTGACGGAAAGTGGCTACACCATGCCGACAGCCGAGGGCATACGGCCCTGGCCCTGGACCCTGAACATCCGCGGCGAGGGTCGCTATTATCCGTCCCATCGCGCCGCGGCGGCAGCGCTTGCGGCGACGGTGCACAGTGGTGAGACCGCGGTGGATGTCGGGATCATGCAGATCCACTGGCACTTCCACCATGCGGCGCTGGGCGGTATCCGCCGGGCCCTGGACCCCTGCCACAACCTGCGGGTGGGGGCGGACATTCTGGCCCAGTGCTACCAGCAAAGCCGGGAGTGGTGGTCCGCCGCCGGCTGCTACCATGCGCCCAACAATGCCACTCTGTCGCGGCGTTACCAGGCGCGTGTGCAGCAGCACTGGCGCACCGTGGTACAGGACCCCTGAGGTGCGCCGCAGGTGGTGGCTGTATCCCTTCTGGCTCCTGATGGCATTACTATCTCCAGGTGTCCGGGCGGAGCTGGTTGTTTTAACTGACAACGGCCAGACCTATCCGCTGGCCCCGTTTCTGGGCGTGCTGAGACCGCCAGACGCGCCCCCCTCGGCACCGGCAGTGCCGGACCTGGGCGCCGCCGACCCCACCCGGCTGCTGCCACTGCGCTCCCCGGGACTGACCCCGGGGCCGGTTCCCCTGAGGCCGCTGCCCGCACTTTACCAGGGCACGCTCACGCGCCCGGTCTTTGTGGTGGGCGCCGGTCCATTGTCGCAGACCTGGCTGCGGCAACACCGATCTCTTCTGCTTTCCCTGGGTGCAGTAGGGCTGCTGGTGCAGGCCGAGACCCCGGAGGACCTGCACACCATGGCCGCGATTGCCGCGGGTCTGCCGCTCCTGCCTGCTTCCGCCACCGATCTGATAGACACCCTGGCATTGACCCATATCCCGGTCCTGATCTCCCGGCACGGCATTGAGCAGTGAGCGTCCGTCCGGTCGAGGCACTCCTGCGGCCCCCGGTGGAACTCTGGTCGGCCCTGGTGGCGGTGGCGACCGGCGGCGTGGCCCTGCTGGCACCCTGGGCGCTGATGATGCCGCCGGGCATTGCCACGCTGGCCGCCAGTGCCCTGTTTTTGCTGGCAGGAATACGCACCCGGCAGGCCTGGCGGGTGCTGCGGTACCAGCGCAATATGCGCCGCCTTCCGTTGTACCGGATGCGGGCGGAGCGTATTCCGGTGAGTCGCCACAAGCTGTTTCTGGGGCGCGGCTTTCGCTGGACCCAGCGCCACACCCAGCGCCTGCGCGACACCCTGCGTCCTGAGGTGCAGCACTATGTGCAGGCCGGTGCACTCTACCGATGGGCGCGCCGTAAGGAAGTGCAGTGGGAATCAACGCCTGTCCTGAAAACCCTCGCCGGGTACCTGCGACAGCCGCGCTGGTGGAATCCGCTGAAGCCGCAGCCACCGGTGGGCGGTATGCCGGCCCTGCATGCGGTGGAGCCCGATGAGGAGGATGCCTGGATGGATCTCGGTGAGCGGGTTGGCCACCTGCTGGTACTGGGCACCACCCGGGTCGGCAAAACACGCTTGGCCGAGCTGCTGGTCACCCAGGACATCCACCGGGGGGATGTGGTGATCGTGTTTGATCCCAAGGGGGATGCCGATCTGCTGCGGCGCATCTATGCCGAGGCCCAACGGGCTGGGCGGGCCGATGCCTTTTATCTGTTTCATCTGGGCTTCCCGGAGATCTCCGCCCGCTACAACGCGATTGGGAGTTTTTCCAGGATCACCGAGGTCGCCACCCGGATTGCCAATCAGCTGCCCAGCGAAGGCAACTCAGCCGCGTTCAAGGAATTCGCCTGGCGCTTCGTCAACATCGTCGCCAGGGCGCTGGTCGCACTGCAGCGGCGCCCGGACTATCAGCAGATCCGCCGCTACATTAATGACATTGAACCGCTGTTTGTCGAGTACGCCCGACACTACCTCGCGATGCACGGCCCGGAGGGCTGGTCCGATGCGGTCGACGACATCGCCGAAAAAATCAGTGAGCGCAACCTCGCAGCCGCGCTGCGGGGTCGCGATCGGGAGGCCATCGCCCTGATGCGCTACCTGCAGGCACAGGATCTGTATGATCCGGTGCTGGAAGGCCTGGTGTCCGCCTTCAAATACGACAAGACCTATTTTGACAAGATCGTAAGCTCCGTCGGTCCCCTGATGGAAAAGCTCACCACCGGATCGATCGCGGCGCTGATCTCCCCGGACTATCTGGATGAACAGGATCCGCGGCCGATCTTTGAATGGCTGAACGTCATCCAGCGCAAGGGCATCGTCTATGTAGGGCTGGATGCGCTGACCGATACCACCGTTGCCAGTGCGGTGGGCAATGCCATGTTCGCCGACCTGGTGTCGGTGGCGGGGCACATTTACAAGCATGGTGTGCCCGGCGCGGAGGCGGGGAGTGTGCCTACCATCTCCCTGCACGCCGATGAATTCAATGAGTTGATCGGGGATGAATTCGTGCCCCTGCTCAACAAGGCGGGGGGAGCAGGGTTCCAGGTCACGGCCTATACCCAGACCTGGTCGGATGTGGAGGCGCGCATTGGCAATCGCGCCAAGGCGGGCCAGGTAGCGGGGAACTTCAATACCCTGATCATGCTGCGGGTAAAAGAGCTGGCCACCGCCGAAATGTTGACCGACCAGCTGCCCCGGGTGGAGGTGGTCACGCTGATGAGTGTGTCGGGTGTGGATGACTCCTCCGATCCCACCTCGGGTGTGGATTTCAAATCCCGCAATGAAGACCGCATCAGTGTGTCGGAGGTGCCGATGCTTACCCCGGCGGATCTGGTCCGCCTGCCCAAAGGTCAGGCGTTCGCCCTGCTGGAAGGCGGGCGCCTGTGGAAACTCCGCATGCCGCTGCCCGACGACCGCGCGGATGCCGCTCTGCCACCGAGTCTGGCAGCCATGGCGGAAGGCATGCAGCGCCGCTATGTGACCAATGAGCACTGGTACCGCACCACTGATCGCTGGTGGCTTGCGGGTCCGGACTCGGATAACCCAGCGCGGGACGGCCGTCACCGCGATGGCTGAGCGCATTGGTGCGCACCCTGCGCAGAACGCGCAGCAAGGCGCTTTGACACGACTGCTTGTTCGTCTGAGCCAGGCCGTCTACTGGTTGCTGTTCGCGCTGCTGTTTTCCATTGTGCTGGAATGGCTGGGAATGGTTTTCTGGTGGCCGGAACAGGGCCTGCAGCACAGTCGGGACATGCTGGCCGCGGAGCTGGGATATCTGCAGATAGACTTCCGCCGCAGTCTGGTGAGTGCCGATCCGGCACGCTTTGCCCAGACGGTGGCGGACAAGACCTATGTCGCGCTGTTTGAATGGACCCGGCTGGTGGATGTCCTCGGCTGGCTTGGCACGCCAACCGCGGTGGGGGAGAGTGGCCTTCGGGTCCGGCTGCACCGGTTGTACCAGCCGCTTGCCCAGTTCATCCTTGCGGCCCTGCAGATCACCCAGGTCTTCGCTCTACGTCTGGCCATTCTGCTGCTGGCCACACCGGTCTTCCTGCTGTTTGGTGTGATGGCTCTGGTGGACGGCCTAGTCCGCCGCGATCTGCGACGCTGGGGCGGGGGACGCGAAAGCTCCTTCATCTACCACTGGTCCAAGCGCTCGGTGCTGCCGCTGTTGGTCACAGCCTGGGTCATCTACCTCGCGCTGCCGTTCAGTCTTCACCCGAGCTGGGTCATACTGCCCTTTGCCACACTGTTCGCCCTCAGCATCGCCATCACCGCAAATGCGTTCAAGAAATACCTGTAGTGAAAATATCAGGTGAATACACGCCGGCTGGTCATGATTCGGCACGACATGAGGGATGCAGCCGACGAACTCTAAGGATACTCTGAATAAGTCTGGAATTTTGCGATAATACGCCA
>TARA_R100000687_G_scaffold22498_1_pt1 | contig 43932 bp, 38 predicted proteins | sample TARA_R100000687 | Tara Oceans TARA_R100000687 (sample SAMEA2622685) | marine metagenome | biome: marine biome (ENVO:00000447); feature: mesopelagic zone (ENVO:00000213); material: "saline water (ENVO:00002010), including plankton (ENVO:xxxxxxxx)" | depth 600 m
GATCAAGGCCACAAGCAGCCGTGGTTGATCACCAACAAAGACAGCACCCTGGCCGTGGCGGCACTGTGGGATGTCTGGCGAGGTCAGCCGGCCCCCTTGCTGTCTTGCACCCTGGTCACCACAGAAGCTGCCCCAGAGTTCCAGCCCTGGCATTCGCGAATGCCAGTGATGCTGTCGCGGGAGGAGTGCGTCCGCTGGCTCGACAATGCCGAGGAGATACTTCCCGCTGATCCGCTATTTCGTGCGGAACTAAAATTCCCGTTGGCCCTGCACCCGCTGGCGTCGGGTATTGGCAATTCCCGGAACAAGGATGCGGCATTGCTGGAGCCGGTCGGGAAAGTGGTGTGGCTTGAGGGTAGGTGATGGCTACAATGAGCCTCTCAGTGGCCGCCACGGCCCAGCTGACGCGCTGATCTACGTCTATCGATTGCATAAGCTGAGCTTGGTGTGAGGGCGGGACGCGATTACTGGGAGTGCTGATGTACCATTTTCGCTTTATGGGGATTAATGTAGGGATAGATCTTAAATACTATCTAAGTCATTGAATTTATTGCGCTAGTGGTGCCGGAGATATCCGCGGGCAGGGATACCGGCTGCTCATTGCTGTGTGGATCAATGAGTCGCCTCCAAGTGTGCCATCGAGGTAGGTCTGGGCAGTTGTTGGTCACTTTTTAAGCGTTTATTTTATGGCGGGAATATTGGCGGTAACTGAGCATTACCGCCTGTAACTCATTGATTTATAAGGGATAGTGGCGGTGGGCCAGGGATTCGAACCCCGGGAGGGGATAAACCCTCAACGGTTTTCAAGACCGCCGCTTTCGACCACTCAGCCAGCCCACCGTGTTTGTTTTCCCGCCTTCAGCGAGAGAGCGCGATTATACAGTCCCTGCCAACGCGCACAAGCCCTGGCGGGCCGGTGCGCAGCAAAAGCAGTGCGTCTAGCCCTCGGATACACCGCTTGCGGCGGCGCCAGGGCGAGGCCCCCGTGGGTCATTGCTGGCGCGCGGCGCCACCTGGCCGCTGGCAGCCACAGGTGGGAACTGCTCTTCGCGGAACAGCGTCAGGTGCGCGGTGGTAATCGCCACCTCCTGCACCTGTCGCGGTGCCACGCGAGGGTCGTTGGCAGCGCGTCCGTCTGCGGTGAGACCAGCCGGCCGCGCCACAGGGGCTTCCGACGCAGCGGCTTCGGGAGCCGGTGCAGCGGGGGCCGGAGCAGGTTCCGCCGCCGGTGCCTCTGCGAGCTCAGGCGTTTTGGCCGCCTCGTCCGGCTCCGCGGGCGTGGGCGCTGCCGTATCGGGTTGCGCCTCGGCTGTCATCGCGGCGCTGTGCTCGCCATTTATGCTGCTGGCAGCGTCGGTTTTGGTGCTGCTCTCCACCTGCGCCGCCAATGGCGTGCTGTCGAGCACTTCTGCGGCGCTGACCGGCTCGCTGGCCGGCGCGTCTGCGGGTGCTTCGCTGTTGTCCACAGCTGTCTGTGCAGTGTCGGCCTGCGCTGTGTCACCGGTGTCGGCATCCGTCTGCGGACGGCTGCGGCGGCGACGGCGAGGTTCGCTACGCTTCATGTCCGAGGGGCGTTTGCGTGGCTTGCTGCCTTCTTCACTGGAGTCGTCTTGCCGGGCTTCCTGCTGGCGTCTGGCATAGGCTTCCAGGCTATCGTCATCGGAAGCATCTGCATCGACATCCGACTGGTCCTCTACCGGCACCACAGTGCGCTCGGCATCTGGGCGACGACGCCCTTTGCCACCGCGCCGCCGCGAACGCGAGTTGCCGCTGGATTGGCGCTCTTCTGAGGAGTCGTCCTGTGACCGGTTGCGTGACTCCGCTTTCTCGCCCCTGGTGGGCTGTGCGGATGCATCAGCCGCCTCATCCCGATCGTTGCGAGCCTGGTCGGCGTTGCGTGCATTGTTGCCATTGCGGCGGCGACCACCGCGGCTGCGTTTGCGTCCACTGCGCTCACTACTGTTCTCGCTTTTCTCGCTGTCTGGCTCCGCAGCGACGGCTTTTCGCGCCTTTGGCTTGGGCGCCGGCTCTTCCGCCTTCGCCGGCTCGCCGAACAGCATGCCCATCAGTCGCGTCACAAGGCCGGGCTTCACCGCGGGCGCGGCGGGTTCAGCAGCCTTGGTGGTAGCTCCCTTGCCGCCGCGCTTACGCTTCGGTGCAGGTGCTTCGGCGGTGGTTTCCTCCCGCTCGGGCGCCGGTTGTGGCGCAGGCATCTGCGGCGCAACACGTTGCACTGCGGCCTCCTGCTGAGGAATGTTGGCGGAGTGAGAATCGCTGATAAGGTCGGTATCCGGCACCGCGATATCGATGGAGTAACTCACGGTGCGGTCTTCGCTGACTTCGTCGTCGCGCAGGCGCTGCACTTCAAAGTGCGGTGTTTCAAGATTCGGATTGGGAATCACCAGCAGTCGCGTGCGGCTGACAATTTCGATATCGGAGAGGGCTGAGCGTTTCTCGTTGAGCAGGTATGCCGCCACATCCACGGGGACGATGGCGCGCACCTCGGCACTGCGGTCCTTGATGGCTTCTTCTTCCATCAGGCGCAGGATGGATAGCGCGAGAGACTTGGTGTCGCGGATAGTGCCCTGACCTGTGCAGCGCGGGCAGACAATGGCGCTGGTTTCCCCCAGAGACGGACGCAGCCGCTGGCGCGACATCTCCAGCAGGCCAAACCGCGAGATGCGCCCCACCTGGACGCGTGCGCGGTCCAGCTCCAGCGCATCGCGCATGCGGTTTTCGACAGCGCGCTGGTTGCGTGCGGCCAGCATGTCGATGAAGTCGATGACCACCAGGCCACCCATGTCCCGCAGCCGCAGCTGGCGCGCGATTTCATCGGCCGCTTCAAGGTTGGTCTGCAGGGCGGTGTCTTCAATGTCGGTGCCCTTGGTGGCGCGGGCGGAGTTGATGTCGATGGAAACCAGTGCTTCCGTGGGGTCAATGACAATGGAGCCCCCGGAGGGCAAGCGGACCTCGCGCTGGAAGGCCGTCTCGATCTGGCTTTCGATCTGGAAACGGTTGAAGAGGGGGATGGTGTCTTCGTAGCGACGAATACGGTTCTTGTATTTCGGCATGACCATGCTGACGAATTCATAGGCTTCGGCATAGGCATCGTCCGAGTCGATCAACACCTGGTCGATGTCGTCGCGCAGGTAGTCGCGCACAGCGCGGATGATCACGTTGCTCTCCTGGAACAGCAGCGCGGGCGCCTTCACTTCCTTGTTGGCAACGGTGATGGATTCCCAGAGCTGCAGCAGATAGTTCAGGTCCCATTGCAGCTCTTCGGTGGTGCGTCCCACACCGGCCGTGCGGATGATAACCCCCATACCGTTGGGGATTTCCAGCCCGCTCAGGGCTTCGCGCAGTTCGCTGCGGTCGTCCCCTTCAATGCGGCGCGAGATACCGCCCGCCTTGGGGTTGTTGGGCATCAGCACCATGTAGCGACCGGCCAGACTGATGAAGGTGGTGAGGGCCGCGCCCTTGTTGCCGCGCTCCTCCTTGTCGACCTGGACAATGATTTCCGTGCCTTCTTTTACGACCTCCTTGATCTTCAGGCGTCCCTCGCTGTTGCCGGGATCCTTGTAAAAGTACTCACGGGCGATTTCCTTGAGGGGTAGAAAGCCGTGACGCTCCGCGCCGAATTCAACGAAAGCGGCCTCCAGGCTGGGTTCAACCCGGGTAATCTTGCCCTTGTAGATGTTTGATTTCTTTTGCAGACGGGTGCGGTTTTCGATATCCAGATCGTACAGTCGCTGTCCGTCAACGAGCGCAACGCGCAGCTCTTCGGGCTGTGTTGCATTGATAAGCATTTTTTTCATGATGTGCCATTCTACCTGGTGCGCGCAGGTCTGGCGGGGCGGGAATCAGCCATACAGCCGGCCATGAGGCCGGACATAGCCGAGTAACGGTCCTGGCACTGACGTAGCGGCTGGGCCGATCACGCAGTGGTGAGGTACTACTCAGTACGCTCAGGTGAACTGTACAGGGCGAGAGGCCGTTGTCTGCCTGTCGCCGGGTAGTACTGCCGGTAGAGCCTGCGCGTGCAGGTCGTTACCCGGTCGGGGCCGCATCACCTGACGAATACGGCCGTACTGCCCAAAGCTTTCACTGATTCGGAGTCCCGGCAGTCTCACTGCGCGGTTCATACTGTATCGGCGCGGCTCAGCCTCAGTCCCGGGCTATGCCCTGTGGGTGGCGGGCGCGTCGACATCCGTTGTGTGCCTGCACACGCAAGTGCGGGTATGATGTCTCCTGTGGGGCGCTGCGGTTACGTCGGCAGACCCTGCTGTCACCGGAGTGGTTGCGTTGTGCGTCGGGGGTAAGACCCCTCGAGCCTGGCTACACGGCCCGGAGTATACCTGCATTTGCTAAGTGCTTCAATTATTTGGTGATTTCCCGAACCCATGGTCAAAACACAAGCCACCCCTGTACCCAATGCAGTCCGTTTCGTCGAAATTGATGCGGACAGCGCAGGGCAGCGACTCGATAATTACCTGCTGCGCGAGCTGAAGGGGGTGCCGAAAACACGCATTTATCGGGGCTTGCGCAAAGGCGAGTTCCGCATCAATAAAGGGCGTGTGAAAGCCGAATACCGCCTGGTGGCGGGTGATGTGCTGCGGGTGCCCCCGCTGCACCAGCCCGAGCCCGGTGCGCCGGTGGTGGTGCCGGGCTACTGGGCCGGTGAAATCCAGTCGCGCATCGTCTTCGAGGACGCGGGACTGCTGGTGATCAATAAACCCTCGGGGCTCGCCGTGCACGGCGGCAGTGGCCTCAACTTCGGTTTGATCGAGTGCCTGCGGCAGCTGCGGCCCCAGGATCGCTATCTGGAACTGGTGCATCGGCTGGATCGGGATACCTCGGGCCTTATCCTGGTGGCGCGCAAGCCTGCGGTATTGCGGGAGTTGCACCGGCAGCTGCGAGGCGACGGCGTAGACAAGCGCTATGTTGCGCTGGTGGCGGGGCGCTGGCCGCGTGAGCGGCGCATGGTGGAAGCCCCCCTGCAGAAAAATGTCGTGCAATCGGGTGAGCGTATGGTTCGGGTCGCCAAGGAGGGCAAGGCATCGGTGACCGGGTTTCAGGTGCTGGAGCAGTTTCATCGGGCCACGCTGGTGGAGGCCAGGCCCTATACCGGTCGCACGCACCAGATTCGCGTGCACGCCCGCTTCGCCGGCCATCCGATTCTCGGCGATGACAAGTATATGGACGATGCCTGCGCCGAGCTGGCGCGCTCGCTGGGGGTGGGTCGCTTGTTCCTGCACGCTCGCTCACTGACCTTTACCTTGCCGGGCGCGGGGCAATTACGTCTTGAGGCACCGCTCGACAAAGATCTAGAGACCATATTAGAAAATGCGCGTAAATAATTGAATATGGTAGTTATATTTGACTGGGATGGGACGCTTTGCGACTCCGTGGAGCAGATTGTGCAGGCCATGCAGGCGGCGGCGCAGGCCTGCGACCTGCCGGTGCCGGAGGCCGATGCCGTCAGGCACATCATCGGCCTCAGTCTGGTGACCGCGATGCCCCTGCTGTTCCCGGGCAGTTCGGCAGCACAGCAGGAGGCTATGCAGGCCGCCTATGCCCGCTGTTACCGTGCGCTGGACCCCGGGCCGGCGACTCTGCACGAGGGCGCCCTGGAGACACTGGACTGGCTGCGCGCTTCCGGGTTTGAAGTGGCCGTTGCGACGGGCAAGAGTCGACGGGGGCTGGATCGTGTCCTGCAGGGTCTGGGTCTGGAGGGCTACTTCCACAGCACACGCTGTGCCGATGAGACACGCTCCAAGCCGCATCCGTTGATGTTGGAAGAAATCCTGCTGGAGCGCGGCAAAGCGGCGCACTCCGCCCTGATGGTGGGCGACTCAGAATACGATCTGGAGATGGCGCGGCGCCTCGGCATGCCCTCGGTGGGCGTGACCTTCGGCGTGCATTCGCGCGAACAGCTTCTGCGCCACCGCCCGCTGGCACTGATTGACCGGCTGGCCGCGTTGCGGGAGCTGCCCCATGTGTTGTCTCAGGCCAGTATCGGGTAACCCGCCTCGCCAAGCAGGCGGGTCAGGGCGATGAGCGGCAGGCCCTCAAGGCTGCTGGGGTCGTCGCCTGCCATGCGCTCGAACAGGGCGATGCCCAGGCCCTCGCATTTGAAGCTGCCGGCGCAGTCCAGCGCCGGTTCCCGCTCGAGGTAGGCAGTGATTGCCGCCTGCGTCAGCGGGCGAAAATGCACGTTGAATGGCTCCACATGGGTCAGCTCCAGCTCGCCTGCGGCGTGGCAGACCGCCAGTCCGGTAAGGAAACGCACGGTGCGCCCGGAACTTGCCGTCAGCTGCAGCCGGGCGTTCTCCAGGCTGCCGGGTTTGCCGATCAGCCGGCCATCCAGCTCCGCCACCTGGTCGCTACCGATCACCAGGGCGTCGGGGTGGGCCCGGGCGACTGAACGCGCCTTGGCCAGTGCCAGACGCAAGGCCAGCTGTGCACCGGTCTCGCCAGCCAGGGGCGTCTCATCGGTGTCGGGCGGCAGGCAGCGGAAGGGGTGCTGCAGGCGCGCCAGCAAGGCTTTGCGGTAAGGCGAGGTCGAGGCGAGTATCAGGTCCATGATCAGGTTTTCCGCAAGCGACAGTGAAGGCTGTGAACTGGTTGTATTCTAAAGATATTTTTTGACAAAGGGGTAAACCGCCCCTATGATGCGCGCCTATGTTGACCGACCCCCTTCCCGCGTCGCTGGACGTCCGCAAGGCCGCTACGCGTGGCGCGACCATCAGGGGCACGCTCAAACCGCTGGAATTGCCCCGTTTTCGGGATCTGCTGGCCGCAGACGAGGGTGTTGTTGAGGCGGAGTTGGCGCTGTCCAGGGATGAGGAGGGCAGGTACGTTGTGCGGGTGGTGACTGACAGTGCGGTCACGGTTACCTGCCAGCGGTGCCTGCGGCCCATGTCGGCTGCGCTACATTCGGAGAGCACCCTAGCGGTGGTCTGGACGGATGAGCAGGCCCGTCATTTGCCGGCGAGCCTCGACCCATTGATAGCGGGTGAGGAGGAGGTTTCGCTGCGGGAACTGGTCGAGGATGAGCTGATTCTGGCAATGCCGCCTTTCAGCTATCACGAGCAGGCGGAATGCAACACAGTTTTGGCGGACCTCGCCGCGGAGCGCGTAGCAGACGAGCCCGTCGACAGGCCCAACCCGTTTGACGTGCTGGCGCAGTTAAAGCCCGGCGATACCCATCAGGAGTAAGACATGGCTGTTCAACAGGACAAGAAATCACGTTCACGCCGCGGCATGCGTCGTTCACACGACTCACTTTCCGGCCCGACCCTGAGCGTCGACCAGACCTCCGGTGAAACCCACCGCCGTCACCATGTGACGGCAGATGGCTTCTACCGTGGCAAGAAAGTGGTCAATACCGGCAACGACGAGTAAGTCCGTTCCGGCTGGCACTGCAGGCTGTTCACAGTCTACGTGTCGGTCATGGTATTGAAATCAAAACGGGAGCCCAGGCTCCCGTTTTGCATTTTCAGGCTGGCGCGCGCTGGCTGTTCTACACTGGCGGTAACCCGTGCCACTGTTGCCGGGTAACTGTGTAAACCATAGAGGGTGCTATTGATATGACGCTGAGTCACTGCGCATTTGTCTTTCCCGGCCAGGGGTCACAGAAAGTCGGCATGCTTGCCGGGGCCCACGCTGCCTTCCCGGCGGTGCGCGAGACCTTTGATGAAGCCTCCGCGGCGCTCGGCATGGACGTGTGGGGGCTGGTGCAGGAGGGGCCACAGGAGGCACTGAATCTCACGGCTACCACCCAGCCCATCCTGCTGACCGCCAGTGTCGCCCTGTGGCGCGCCTGGCGCGCAGCGGGCGGCGCGGAGCCCGCCTTGCTCGCCGGACACAGTCTCGGCGAATTTTCTGCACTGGTCTGTGCCGGCTCGCTCGCCTTTGACGATGCCGTGCGCCTGGTACGCCGGCGCGGTGAGTTCATGCAGACGGCGGTCCCGGTAGGCGAGGGCGGCATGGCGGCGATCATCGGTCTGGACGATGACAGTATCAACCGTATTTGTGGCGAGGTGAGCGCCGCGGGCGATGGCGAGGTGGCTGCGGTCAATTTCAACTCGCCTGGTCAAGTGGTGATTGCCGGCCACGCCGCGGCGGTCGAGCAGGCGTCCGCGGCGCTGAAAGCCGCGGGGGCGAAGCGCGCGATGCCGCTGCCGGTCTCCGCACCTTTCCATACGTCGCTGATGCGTCCGGCCGGCGAGCGCCTCGCCGAGGTGTTGGCCTCTATTGCAATTCAGGCGCCCGCCATACCCGTTGTGCACAATGTTCATGCGCGGCCCGAGTCCGACCCCGAGCGCATTCGCAGCCTGTTGGTGGAACAGATCTACAGTCCTGTTCAATGGACGGCCTGCGTTGCCTACATGGCGGCGCAGGGCGTCAATCAGGTGGTGGAGTGTGGGCCCGGTAAAGTGCTGAGCGGGCTCAACAAGCGCATCGACGGCGCGTTGCAGAGCCATTCACTGGAAGAGCCGGCCGGGCTTGCCGAAACGCTTGCCGCGCTGGCCTGAGCAGATCTGGAACAGGTATAAAGAGAGGGAACGGGGATGAGTGAGGAAAAGAAGGTTGCCCTGGTGACAGGTGCCAGCCGCGGCATTGGCCGCGCCATTGCGGAACAGCTTGCAGCCGACGGGCATGTCGTTGTGGGCACCGCGACCACGGAAGCCGGGGCCGCTGCCATCGGTGAGTATCTTCGGGAGGGCGGTTTCGAAGGCTGTGGCATGACACTGGATGTGGCTGACCAGGCTGCTGTCGAGGATGTGGTCAAGGGCATCAGCGCGCAATTCGGCGCGCCGCTGGTATTGGTCAACAATGCGGGTATCACGCGCGACAATATTCTGATGCGCATGAAGGCAGAGGAATGGCAGGCCGTCATCGACACCAACCTGAGCGCGGTCTACCGGGTCAGCAAGGCCTGCCTGCGCGGCATGACCAAGGCCCGCTGGGGGCGGATCGTGAATATCACGTCGGTAGTGGGCGCAATGGGTAATGCCGGACAGAGCAATTACGCGGCGAGCAAGGCGGGTGTGGAGGGTTTTTCGCGGGCGCTGGCGCGTGAACTGGGCTCCCGCGCCGTGACGGTCAACTGTGTCGCTCCGGGCTTTATTGATACCGATATGACGCGTGCACTGAGTGACGAACAGCGCGAGGCGATGCTCGGCCAGATTCCCCTCGCACGTCTCGGCGAGGCACGGGAAATCGGTGCCCTGGTGGCTTTTCTGTGCGGGGAGCACGCGGGTTATATCACCGGCGAGACTATCCATATCAACGGTGGCATGAACATGGCGTAAGGAGGTGCGGCGCTGCGTTGCCGGATGCTGGCGGTCGGCGCCCAAAAAAAATTTATTACTCCGGCGCAAAACAGAGTAAAATGCGCGCTTGGGCCGGGTGACCAGGTTTCATTCAGACTTTTTTTGTCAGGAGTTATACATAAAATGAGCAGCATTGAAGAACGCGTAAAAAAGATCGTCGCAGAGCAGCTTGGCGTCAAGGAAGAGGAAGTTCAGACGGAAGCGTCTTTTGTCGAGGACCTGGGCGCGGATTCACTGGACACGGTGGAACTGGTGATGGCTCTGGAAGAAGAGTTTGAAACCGAGATTCCCGACGAAGAAGCCGAGAAGATCACCACGGTGAAGCTGGCGATCGACTACATCAAGGAAAATCTCGCCTGAGATTTCCCCCGCAGTAACCGGAAGAGCCGTTTCTATGTTTTGATAGAGCGGCTTTTCTTATTTATGCTTCCAGCACCTGATTCAACCGGGGAGTGCGTTCGGTGATTGGCAGACGCGTTGTTGTCACAGGTCTTGGCATGGTGAGCCCGCTGGGTCTCGATGTGCAGGAAACCTGGAAAAATATCATTGCCGGCAAGAGCGGTGTCGCACCGATTGTCGCGTTTGATGTCGAGGCCTACAGCACGCGGTTCAGTGCCAGTGTTAGGGGCTTCGATAGCACGCCGTATTTCAGCGACAAAGACGCCCGTAAAATGGACATCTTTGTGCAGTTCGGGATGGCCGCCGGGATACAGGCAATGCTGGATTCCGGGCTCGAGGTGACGGACGCCAACGCCCACCGCATCGGCTGTGCCATAGGGTCCGGCATCGGCGGCATTGGCCAGATCGAGAAAAACACGGAAATCGTGGCGCGCTCCGGACCACGCAAGATTTCGCCCTTTTTTGTTCCCGGCTCTATCATCAACATGATCTCGGGCAACCTCTCGGTACGCTACAATCTACAGGGGCCGAACCTGGCCGTGGTGACGGCCTGCACCTCGGGCACGCACAACATCGGCCTCGGTGCCCGCCTGATTGCCCTGGGCGATGCCGATGCCATGCTGGTGGGCGGCGCCGAGATGGCCACCACACCTGTCGGCCTCGGGGGCTTTGCCGCCGCCCGGGCGCTGTCCACGCGCAATGACGATCCGGCAGCGGCTTCGCGTCCCTGGGATCGCGATCGCGACGGCTTTGTGCTGGGTGACGGGGCAGGGGTGTTGATGATTGAAGAATATGAGTCGGCGAAAGCGCGTGGTGCCAATATCTACGCGGAAATCACCGGCTTTGGCATGAGCGGCGACGCGTATCACATGACACTGCCGCCGGAGGATGGTCGCGGCGCGGCCGCCGCAATGCGCAATGCCATTGCCGATGCCGCAGTACCCGTCGACCAGATCGACTACATCAACGCGCACGGCACATCGACCAGTGCCGGTGATCTTGCTGAAAGCCGCGCTATCCAGACAGTGCTGGGGGCCGCGTCAGAGGCCGTCGCGGTCAGTTCCACGAAATCCATGATCGGTCACCTGCTGGGTGCGGCGGGGGCCGTGGAGGCCATATTCTCCATACTGGCCCTGCGCGATCAGGTGGCGCCTCCGACCATCAACCTCGACAATCCGGACGAGGGTTGCGTTCTCAATTACGTGCCGCACACTGCACAGGAGCGCCGTATCCGGCACGCACTCTCCAACTCCTTTGGCTTCGGCGGCACCAACGGGTCCCTGCTGTTCAGTCAGCTCGGCTGATGCCGGCCGGGTGGTAGCTGCGGCCCAGACATGGATTGACGGCACACCCGGCGACACTCTGCAGTTGCCGGATCGTGCGTTCGCCTACGGCGATGGGGTCTTCGAGACCATGCTCCTGCGGGACGGTCAACCGGTATTGGCCAGCCTCCACTTTGATCGACTGGCTGCCGGTTTGGCGTGTTTGCGCATGCCAGAAGCACTGCCGCTTGCCCGGCGGCATCTCGATACAGTCCTGGACTCCCTCCGCGCAGCGAAAGGTTACGCAGCCCTGCGCCTGACGGTGTCGCGAGGCACGGGGCCGCGGGGCTATGCGCCGCCGCAGGTGGCCGCGCCGCGGGTTGTCATCAGCGTCTCGGAAACGGCCTACGACCCCTCGGTTTTTCCGGAGCCCGCCAGGCTCGGGGAGACCCAGGTTCGCTGGGGCAAGCAGCCGCAGTTGGCGGGGGTGAAACACCTGAACCGACTGGAGCAGGTGCTGGCCGCTGCCGACGCGCTGGACGCCGGGGTGGACGAAGTGCTGATGCTGGATCAGTCGGGTGCGCCGCTGTCGGTGTCTTCGGGCAACCTGTTTCTGGTGGCGGGCAAGCGGTTGCTCACGCCCACATTGCTCGATGCGGGTATCGCCGGTACCCGCCGTCGACTGCTGCTGGATCACCTCGCGTCAGCCTGCGGGCTGCAGGCGGCGGAATCTCGGCTACAGCTGCACCAGCTGCTGGCGGCCAATGAAGTGTTCTATTGCAACGCCCTCACCGGTCTGCGGCCGGTCGGCGTATTTCGCGATCGCAACTGGAGCCTGCACCCGGTCACCCGATGCCTGCACGCCGCCTACTGCGAGTGGCTGCAGCGGTGACGCGCTGGTGGCGCCTGGCGCTTCTGGCGCTGGTACTTGCGGCTCTCCTCGTTCTGCTCGTGGCGCGGGTGGCCTGGGAAAGATGGCAGGCACCCCTGCGCCTGCCGGAGTCGGGGCTGCTGCTCACGGTATACCCGGGCGACAGTTTGCGCTCGGTGGCCGAGCGCCTGCAGGCGGAGGGCGTCTTGCCGCACCCGGAGCTGTTGCTGCTCTGGGCGCGCTACCACCGGCTCGATGCCCGGATTCGGCGGGGGGAGTACGCGCTGGAGCCCGGGCTTACGGCTGAAAGCCTGTTGGCGCTGCTGGTCAGTGGGCGTGTGGTGCAGTACCAGGTAACGCTTCCCGAGGGTATCGTGGTTGCACAGGCGATTGCCATTCTGCAGCGCGAGAACGCGCTGGAGAGCGTCCTGTCAGGGCCGGATGATGCCAGATTGTTGCAGCTCGTCGCACCCTACGAGGCGGTCGAGGGCCTGTTTCTGCCGGAAACCTACCGCTACGAGCGCGGCGACAGCGATCTCGATATCCTGCGCCGTGCACACCGTGCGCTGCTGGAGGCGCTGGAACAGGAGTGGGCAATACGCGACGCAGATCTACCCTATGCTTCTCCCTACGAAGCCCTGATCATGGCGTCCATTATTGAGCGTGAAACCGGTGTGCCGGAAGAGCGCGGAGAAATTGCAGGAGTGTTTGTGCGGCGGTTGCAGCGCGGGATGCGGCTGCAAACCGACCCGACCATCATTTACGGGCTGGGCGATGCCTTTGATGGCAACCTGCGCCGCAGTCACCTGCAGGACGCGGACAATCTTTTCAACACCTACCGTCACGATGGGCTGCCACCCACTCCGATCGCCTTGCCCGGGCGCGCGGCACTGCAGGCCGCCCTGCAGCCCGCGGCGGGTGAAACCCTGTTTTTCGTCGCGCGTGGCGATGGCAGCCACGAGTTCAATACCACGCTTGAAGGGCATGAGCGTGCCGTGCGTAAATACCAGCTGCAACGGCGCGAAGATTACCGTTCATCTCCGGAGAGTCCCTGACCATGGTCACAGCACGCGGTCTGTTCATCACCGTCGAAGGCGGTGAAGGCGCAGGAAAATCCACCAATATTGCCTGTATTCAGGCCTATCTGGAGTCGCGCGGGGTAGACCTCGTGGTGACACGCGAGCCGGGTGGCACCCGTCTGGGTGAGGATATCCGAGCGGTGCTGCTGCGCCCGAGAGAGGAGCCCGTGGTGCCGATGGCCGAGTTGCTGCTGCTGTTTGCAGCGCGCGCCCAGCACCTGCAGGATGTCATTCAGCCCGCGCTGCACGCCGGCAAATGGGTGATCTGCGATCGCTTCACCGACGCCAGTTACGCGTACCAGTGCGGTGGTCGCGGAATGCCCGCCGCAGCCGTGCGTGCGCTGGAAACGCTGGTGCAGGGGGAGTTGCGGCCTGACTACACGCTCCTGCTTGATGCGCCTGTGGCCACGGGGCTCGAGCGTGTCAGGGGCCGCGGTGAACTGGATCGCTTCGAGCGCGAGGAGCTGGCCTTTTTCGAGCGTGTGCGCGATACCTACCTGCAACTCGCCCGGGAGAGCAGCGGTCGCTATCACGTTGTCGATGCCAGTCAGCCTCTCGACGCGGTGCAGGCGCGCATTGAAGAAATATGCGCGGAGCTGTTCGCCTGCTGGGCACCGCGACACCCGGTGGCGAAATGAACCTGCAGGACCTGCCTGAAGTCAGCGTACCCCTGCCGTGGCAGGCCCAGGCCTGGGCGCGGCTGCAGGAGCAGTTCAGTCGCCAGCAGCTCCCACACGCGCTGCTGCTGGCGGGCCCGGGGGGCATCGGCAAGGAGCGGCTGGCGTTGGCACTGGCACGCTATCTGCTGTGCCACCAGCCCGTCGCCGGACACAACTGTGGCGCGTGCAGGGCCTGCGGTTTCAGCCAGTCCGGCAGTCACGGTGACTTCCGCTGGCTGCAGCCGGAGGGTAACAGCAAGGTCATACGCATTGAACAGGTGCGAGAGGCGGTAGCCTTTGTCTACCGCACGGCAGGGTTCGGCCCGCGCAAGGTTGTGGTTCTCAGCCCCGCCGAACGCCTGTCGCATGGTGCTGCCAATGCTCTCCTGAAAGGACTGGAGGAGCCCTCTGCAGATACTCACCTGATACTGGTCGCAGAACGTTTGCAGGGCATGCCCGCAACCGTGCGCTCCCGCTGCCAGTTGCTGCAACTGCCCCTGCCGGGCCGTGATCAGTGCCTGCCGTGGCTGCAGCGCGTCACCGGTGACGAGGCGGGTGCCGCAGACCTGCTCGCACTCGCTGGCGGCGTGCCGCTGCTCGCCGAGCAGTTGTTTACTGAAGGTGGCGCCGGGCCCTTGCGTGAGCGCCGCGCCCTGCTGGGAGACCTGGCCCGGGGCAGGGCGACGGTACCGGTTGTGGCCGCGCGCTTCGCCCAGCTGGAGCTCGCCGAGGCGCTGCGCGACATCGCCCTGTTTCTGCAGTTGTATTTGTGCCGGCAGGACCAGGCTGCGCTGCGCAGGGCGCAACCGCTGTTCCACCTGCTCGACCGCATGCAAGCGCTGCAGGCCGCCAGTGCGGCAGGCTCCAACCCGAATCCACAGTTGGCGCTGGAAAGTGTGCTGATCAGCCTGGCGGATGGCTTTGGTGTGATGCGCAGCGGTGCTAACATGCGTCCGTCTTCAGAGGAGATCGCACCATGAGTGATTCTGCAGCGGGCAGCCGCAACGGCATTTTGTCGCTCACCATCAAGGACAAGGCCGTGCTGTATTCGGCCTATATGCCCTTTCTACACAACGGCGGCCTGTTCGTGCCCACCAACAAGACCTACAAGGTGGGGGATGAGGTCTTCATGCTGCTGACCCTGATGGACGAGCCGGAGAAAATACCGATCTCCGGAAAGGTGGTCTGGGTGACGCCCCGGGGTGCCCAGGGCAACCGCACTGCGGGTATCGGCGTACAGTTCAGCGAGCAGGATGCTGCCGCAAACAGCAAGATCGAGAACCATCTCGCCGGGTCACTGGGATCGGATCGCCCGACCCACACCATGTAGCGTTGCGCACGGCGTTCAGGCAAAAAAATGGGTCCCGCCAGGGACCCAAGAAGACCATTAGGAGTGAAACACAAAAGGAATTGCTTCCCTTTCAAAGCGTTGGGTACGCTCTGAGTGGCTGCTCGCTCGAGTCAGGGGAAAAGCAGCCACATATTTAGTATCGCCTATCAGTGGTAATTTTCCACAGTCTCGCGGGCGAATTATTAGGCTGATTTACGATAATAAACTAGATAAATATCTCAAATTGGAATAAGCGAGCGCTAAACCATGTCGCGTTACCGGCTTACCGGCGTTGTAGAGGGTTTCTACGGGCGCCCCTGGCAGCACGAGCTCAGGCTGTCCTATGCCGGGTTCCTGCAGGCTCTGGGCCTCAATACCTACCTGTACGCACCGAAGGCTGACCCCTGGCTGCGCAAGCGCTGGCAGGAACACTGGCCGGCCGCGGAGTGGCAGGCCCTGGAACAGCTCGCCGCCCACTACCACCAGCGTGGCTTGTGTTTCGGCGTTGGTCTGTCGCCATTCGCACTGTATGGACGCTACGGGCCGGGGCAGCGGCGTCAGCTGCGGGACAAAATCCGCCGCCTGAACGAGCTTCCGGCGACCCTGTTGGCAATTCTCTTCGATGATATGCCGGGCGACCAGGCCGACCTGGCCGAACGCCAGGCGGAGATTGTCGCCGATGTGCGCGACTGGAGTGATACAGACCGGTTGCTTGTCTGCCCCACCTACTATTCCTTCGATCCGGTGTTGGAGCGTCATTTCGGCCTGATGCCTGCGGACTACTGGCCCGATCTGGGGCGCCTGCTGGACCCGGGCGTCGATGTCTTCTGGACCGGTAACCACGTGTGCGCCGACGCCATCACGCGGGATGACCTGAACCGGGCCGTGTCTGCGCTGGGGCGCCCCGTGATGCTCTGGGACAACTATCCAGTGAACGATGGCGCAGTGCGCAGCAACCACCTGTATCTGGCGCCGCTCAGCCAGCGCGCAGGGGTTACGGACCTCTCGCTTGTCACCGGTCACCTGTGCAATCCCATGCTGCAAGGCCGCTGCTCCCTGCCGGCACTCCTGGGTCTGGCCGGTCTTTATACCCAGGGTGCGGGTCCGCACCCCGATCTCCCGGGGCAGCTGCTGGGCGAGTCGCTGTGGCGCTGCCTGCAGCGCGACGCAGAGGAATTTCGTGCGACCGGGCTTTCCGCGATGCCGGCGCAGCGCCGCTTGGCACTGGCCGGGGAATACGCCAGCCTGCCCGGCCCGGCGGCCTGTGAGGTGGCGGGCTGGCTGCGTGGCGAATATGCCTTCGACCCGGCCTGCCTCACGGATTAGCCTGCGGATCGGCATCGGTCGCGGTTGTGCCGGATTCCGGTTTGTGGCAGAATCCGCAGCCTTGCGAGAACTCAAAATTGCATTTTTTCAGGCCATCAAGGTCAGAAAAATCAACAGGTTACGCCGTATTTGCAGCGTTGTTTCAGCACTGCGGCGTGACGCAATAGCGGTTTCCCGACACGCGGAAGTGGCGAAATTGGTATACGCGCTGGATTTAGGTTCCAGTGCCGCAAGGCGTGAGAGTTCGAGTCTCTCCTTCCGCACCAACTGACAGCGACCCTGGCCCCGGTGCAGGGTCGTTCTGATGACGGGGCGCACCGGCGCCCACTACCGACTGGATTGTGAGGAATAACCATGCAGGTGTCCATTGAAACGACTTCGGGCCTGGAGCGCCGCTTGACTGTCGGCGTACCCGCCGCTCAGGTCGACAGTGAGGTCGATTCGCGGTTGCAAAAGGCCGCTCAGAACGTGCGCTTGCCCGGCTTTCGCCCCGGCAAGGTGCCGATGAAAGTCATGCGCCAGCGCTACGGTGCGGGCGTGCGTCAGGAAGTGCTGGGTGAGGTCATGAGTCGCTCTTTCCAGCAGGCCGTGGTGCAGGAAAAGCTGCGTCCGGCCGGCCAGCCCAGCATTGAGCCGCGCAGTCTGGAAGCGGGCCGGGATCTCGAGTACGTCGCCACCTTCGAGGTCTTTCCGGAGGTTGAAGTCGTCTCCATGTCCGGTTTTGCCGTCACCCGGCCGGTCGCCGAGGTCACGGACGCGGATGTCGACAACATCATCGATGTGTTCCGCAAACAGCAGGGCACGCGTGAAACGGTTGAGCGCGCCGCGGTGATAGGCGACATCGTTAACCTCGACTACGTGGGCACTCGCGACGGTGAGGCCTTCGACGGTGGCAGCGCCGAGGGCACTGACCTGGAGCTTGGCTCCGGACGGATGATCCCGGGTTTCGAGGATGGCATAGTGGGGCTCGCCGCCGGCGATGAGAAAACCCTGGACCTCACCTTCCCCGAGGACTATCACAACGAAGATCTGCGCGGCGCATCGGTACAGTTTGCGGTCAAGGTCAACGAGGTGAAGGAGCTGGTGCTGGCGCCCCTCAACGAGGAACTGTTCAAGCTGTACGGCGTTGAGGAAGGCGGTGAGCAACAATTCCGCAAGGAAGTTGCAGAAAATATGACCCGCGAGCTGAAAAATGCCGTAACTAGTCGGGTCAAGCAGCAGGTGATGGACGCGGTGGTCGAGGCGCACAAGGCGCTGGAAGTGCCCAAGGCGCTGGTCAAGCAGGAAATCCAGGCCCTGCGCAAGCAGATGTTCCAGCAGTTTGGTGGAGCGGCGCCGGAAGGGCTGGATCTCGACTCCCTGCTGCCGGATGACATGTTCCGGGACAACGCCGAGCGCCGGGTCAAACTGGGGCTGGTTCTGTCCGAGATGATCGGCAAGTTCGAGCTCAAGGCAGACCCCGCCAAGGTGCGGGAAACGATCGAGGAGCTCGCCGCAACGTATCAGGACGCGGAAGAGGTCATCAACTGGTATTATGGCAACCCGGACCAGCTGTCATCCGTCGAGTCCAAGGTCCTTGAGGACAGCGTGGTCGACAAGCTGCTGGAGTCAGCGGAAGTGACTGACGAGCCCTGCAGCTACCAGGAGGCCATTGCGCAGGCCCAGAGCCAGCGCTGAGTGCACACCCGGGCGCCGTCTCTGACGGCGTCCCCTACAGACAACCAAGGAAACGATTGCATGGCGAACTTGCCGGACGGCCGTAACACAATGAATGTCAACAATCTGGGTCTTATCCCGATGGTCGTGGAGCAGACTGCACGCGGCGAGCGTTCCTACGACATTTATTCGCGCCTGCTGAAGGAGCGCGTGGTGTTCGTGGTGGGGCCGGTAGAGGACCACATGGCGAATCTCATTGTCGCCCAGTTGCTGTTCCTCGAGTCGGAAAATCCCGACAAGGACATCCACCTGTACATCAACTCGCCGGGTGGGTCCGTAACCGCCGGGCTGTCGATTTACGACACCATGCAGTTCATCAAGCCCGATGTCAGCACCATGTGTATCGGCCAGGCGGCCTCAATGGGCGCGTTCCTGCTCTCGGGCGGTGCCGCAGGCAAGCGCTTCATCCTGCCGAACGCACGCACCATGATTCACCAGCCCAGCGGCGGCGCACAGGGGCAGGCTTCGGATATCGACATCCAGGCACGCGAAATCCTGATCATCCGCCGGCGGCTAAATGAGCTCATGGCCGAGCATACTGGCCAGAGTCTCGAGACCATCGAGCGCGACACCGAGCGCGATCGCTTCATGAATGCCGAGCAGAGCAAGGAATATGGCCTCGTGGATGAAGTGATTGATCGTCGGGCCCCGTCTGCATCGTAGCCGTCTCGAGCCGGTGGCGCGTCCGCGGGCTTGCAAATGGCGGCAAAAAACATCATCTTTAAAACCGATGAGACTTCAGAATTCATAGGCCACAGGGCGCAGCATGACTAAAGACACCACAAAATCAGGCGACGACGGCGGCAAGCTGCTGTACTGCTCATTTTGCGGCAAGAGCCAGCACGAAGTGCGTAAACTGATCGCTGGTCCCTCGGTGTTCATTTGCGACGAATGCGTGGATCTGTGTAACGACATCATCCGCGAAGAGGTGCAGGAAGGTAACAGCGAGGCAAAACGCGACAGCCTGCCAACGCCGCACGAGATCAAGACGATTCTCGACGAGTATGTGATCGGGCAACAGCGGGCCAAGAAAGTGCTTTCGGTGGCGGTGTACAATCACTACAAGCGCTTGCGCCACAGCCAGGCCACCGGTCGCGGCGAAGACGTGGAACTGGGCAAGAGCAATATCCTCCTTGTGGGCCCCACCGGCAGCGGCAAAACCCTGCTGGCAGAAACCCTTGCCCGGTTGCTGGACGTTCCCTTTACCATTGCTGACGCCACGACGCTGACCGAGGCGGGTTATGTGGGTGAGGACGTCGAGAACATCATCCAGAAGCTGTTGCAGAAATGCGACTACGATGTGGAGAAGGCGCAGGTCGGCATCGTATATATCGATGAGATCGACAAGATTTCACGAAAGTCGGACAACCCCTCCATCACTCGCGATGTCTCTGGAGAGGGCGTGCAGCAGGCGCTGCTGAAGCTGATTGAAGGCACTGTGGCCTCCGTGCCACCCCAGGGTGGACGCAAGCACCCACAGCAGGAATTCCTGCAGGTCGACACGTCCAATATCCTGTTCATCTGCGGTGGTGCCTTCGCCGGTCTGGACAAGGTGATTCGCAACCGCTCCGAGAAAGGCGGCATTGGTTTCAACGCCGAGGTGAAAAGCAAGGACGAGCGCCGCAATGTGGGCGAACTGCTGTTCGACCTCGAGCCCGAGGATCTTGTGCAGTACGGCCTGATCCCGGAGTTCGTGGGGCGTCTGCCGGTGATTGCAACGCTCGAAGAGCTGGACGTGCCGGCCCTGGTGCAGATCCTGACGGAGCCCCGCAACTCCCTCACCAAGCAGTACAGCAAGCTGTTTGAGATGGAAGGCGTTGAAGTGGACTTCCGCGAGGACGGTTTGCGCGCAGTGGCGGAGCGGGCCATGGAGCGCAAGACCGGCGCACGCGGCCTGCGTTCTATTCTCGAGGGCGTCCTGCTCGATTCCATGTACAACATTCCGTCACGCAGCGACGTGAGCAAGGTGGTGATCGACGAGTCGGTGATTCGCGGTGACTCCGAGCCCTTGCTGGTGTACCAGAATCACGAGCCTGCAGCGCGGGCAGCGTCCAAGGACGAATAGCGCCGGGGTCGCAAGGCCCCCGTTCGGCCGGGCTCCGGCCCGGCCCAGGCGCTGTACGGTGGGGGCTTGTGTTCCTGTCACGCCGCCCCCATCTACAGGTCATCTGTGACCCTTCACAACCCGGAGATTTTTATGGGTTCCTCATCGGTAATTGATCTTCCCCTGTTGCCCCTGCGCGATGTCGTGGTCTATCCACACATGGTGTTGCCGCTGTTTGTCGGCCGGGAGAAGTCGGTCGAAGCGCTTGAGGATGCCATGGCTGGCAGCAAGCAGGTGCTGCTGGTGGCCCAGCGCAATGCGGCGGATGACAACCCGGGGGTGGATGACATCTACCAGGTGGGTACGGTGTCCAACATCCTGCAGCTGCTGAAACTGCCTGATGGCACTATCAAGGTGCTGGTCGAGGGCAGCTATCGTGCGGCCATCGACAACGTGGACGATGAAGGTCGCTTTACCGTCGCTGGTGTGCGCGAAATCGAAAGTGACGATGTGCCGGATGATGAGGCTGAGGGGCTTTTGCGCTCCACGGTCACGCAATTCGAAAAGTATGTGAATCTCAGCAAGAAGGTGCCGGCGGAAGTGCTCACGTCGCTCTCCGGCATTGATGAGCCCGGGCGTCTGGCGGACACGATAGCGGCCCACATGAGCGTGGATCTGCAGGAAAAACAGGCGATCCTTGAAATTGCGGATATCCGGGCCCGGCTCGAGCACCTGATGGGCCTGATGGAAGCGGAGATCGACCTCTTCCAGGTGGAGAAGCGCATTCGTGGTCGCGTCAAGAAGCAGATGGAAAAGAGCCAGCGCGAGTACTACCTCAACGAGCAGATGAAGGCGATCCAGAAGGAGCTGGGCGATCTCGATGAAGCCCCCAGCGAACTGGACGACCTGCAGGCCCGCATCGACGACGCGCGCATGCCCGATGAAGCGCGAACCAAAGCGCTGGCCGAACTGAACAAGCTCAAGATGATGTCGCCCATGTCGGCTGAGGCTTCAGTGGTGCGCAGCTACATCGACTGGATGGTGAGTGTGCCCTGGTCGCGCCGCAGCAAGGTGAAGCATGACCTCAAGCGCGCCTCGACGATCCTCAACGAGGACCACTTTGGCCTGGAGGAGGTGAAGGAGCGCATTCTCGAATACCTCGCGGTGCAAAAGCGTGTCCGTAAGGTCAAGGGCCCCGTGCTGTGTCTGGTGGGGCCACCCGGTGTGGGCAAGACGTCGCTTGGTGAGTCCCTGGCCCGTGCCACCAACCGCAAATTCGTGCGCATGGCCCTGGGCGGTGTGCGCGATGAGGCGGAGATTCGCGGACACCGCCGGACCTACATCGGCTCAATGCCGGGCAAACTGCTGCAGAAAATGGCCAAGGCAGGCGTGCGCAACCCGTTGTTCCTGCTCGACGAAATTGACAAGATGGGCATGGACCACCGGGGTGACCCCGCCTCCGCGATGCTGGAGGTGCTGGACCCCGAGCAGAACCATGCCTTCAATGACCATTACCTTGAAGTCGATTACGACCTCTCGGATGTGATGTTCGTGTGTACCTCCAACACCATGAACATTCCCGGGCCGCTGCTCGATCGCATGGAGGTCATCCGCATTCCCGGTTACACCGAGGATGAGAAGGTGAGCATTGCCGCCAAATACCTGATTCCCAAGCAGATCCGGCAGAATGGCCTGGGCAAGGACGAGATCTCGATTGCGGAAGGTACGGTGATAGACATTATCCGCTACTACACGCGCGAAGCCGGCGTGCGCGCCCTGGAGCGGGAAGTGGCGAAGATCTGCCGCAAGATGGTCAAGCGGATTGCCCTGGAGGAGGACACGGTGGCGTCTGAGGTCACTCCGGATATGCTCCCGGACCTGCTGGGTGTGCGCAAGTTCAACTTCGGAATCGCGGAAGAGCAGAACAAGGTCGGGCAGGTGACCGGCCTGGCCTGGACCTCGGTCGGTGGTGAACTGCTGACGATTGAGGCAGCATCGGTCGCGGGCAAGGGGCGCTACGTGAAAACGGGGTCGCTGGGCGATGTGATGCAGGAATCCATCCAGGCCGCAACGACCGTCGTGCGTAGCCGCTCCCAGTTGCTGGGGATCCCCGCGTCCTGGCACGACAAACACGATGTGCACATCCATGTGCCGGAAGGCGCAACGCCGAAGGATGGTCCCAGCGCCGGGGTGGCGATGTGTACTGCGCTGGTGTCCATCAGCACCGGTATTGCGGTGCGCGCCGATGTGGCCATGACCGGTGAGATCACCCTGCGCGGTGAGGTGCTGCCCATCGGCGGCCTCAAGGAAAAGCTGCTGGCAGCCCGCCGCGGCGGTATCAAGACCGTGGTGATTCCCAAGGAGAACGAGCGCGATCTCAAGGAAGTGCCGGAGAACATCAAGCAGGACCTGCAGATCCGTCCGGTGAAGTGGATCGATGAGGTGCTGGCGATCGCGCTGGAGCGAGTGCCGGAGCCACTTACCGACGAGGAGTACCTCGCCCCCGCACCCGGGACCGGGCAGGACGATGAGCAGGCGGGTAAAAACCGGATAAATACGCATTGAAAGCCGGGTGCCGGTTGACCGCCAACTCGGCTGTGGTATACAGTCAGCACCCTGAATTCAGTGCGCTTCCCTTCGCTTTTGGCATCGGGGGAGCCCGCAGTAGCAGCCGTCATCACGTACCGTTGCTCTCCTGCCGCACCATGAATCGCCCGCTCTGTATTGCGGCCAGAACACCACACTTAAAGCCAGATAACATTCCAAGGGGATACCTGTGAACAAGACTGAACTCATTGACGCCATTGCTGCCGCTGCTGATCTGCCCAAGGCTTCCGCCGGACGCGCGCTCGACGCTGTTGTAGACAGCATTACGCAAGCCCTGAAAAAAGGCGACCAGGTAACCTTGGTGGGCTTCGGCACATTTGCGGTAAAAGCCCGCGCCGCACGCGAAGGCCGTAATCCGCAAACCGGCCAGACCATCCAGATCAAGGCCTCCAACGTGCCCGGCTTCAAGCCTGGCAAGGCACTCAAGGATGCCGTCAACGGCTGAGTTGCAGTGACGGGCAGGTTCGGCGTTCGCTCACGACGCGTCTGACCTGCCTATGCACCGGTAGCGGTTCAGGGAAAGGCGCACTCACGAGTGCGCTTTTTTGTTGCTAAGGAACGGAAAACACCATGCTTCAGGATATCCGCAAGACTACCCAGGGGACTGCCGCCAAGGTCGTTGTCGGGTTGATCGTTATCTCCTTTGCGCTGTTCGGCATTGAGTCCATTCTCCTGGGCGGCGGTGGCAGTACCGTTGCCGAGGTGAACGGTGAGGCCGTGAGCCCCGTGGAATTGCAGCAGGCCGTGGACACACAGCGGCGCCAGCTGATCGCCATGATGGGTGAGAATCTTGATCCGGCAATGCTGGACGAGCAACGGCTCAGCGCTCAGGCGCTGGAGGGCATTGTGTCGCGCAAGCTGCTCATGCAGTCGGCGCGCGAAATGGGCCTGACGGTCTCCGAGGCGGAGCTCGGTGCGGTGATTGCCGGCATGGAGCAGTTCCAGCTTGATGGGGAGTTCTCCCCCGAGATGTACAAGAGCCTGCTGGCCTCGGCCGGATTCACACCGGCATCGTTCAAGAGTGCGCTGCGCGATGACCTGATCCTCGGACAGGTGCGTGCGGGGTTGGCGGGTAGTGATTTTGCGACCCCCGCCGAGCTCTCCCTCGCCGCGAAAGTGCTGGCAGAGCAGAGGGACGTCCGCTATCTGACCCTGCCGCTGGCGCCGTACCTTGAAGCGGTGGAGGTCAGCGAAGCGGACCTCGAGGCGTTCTATCGTGACAATGAGTCGCGCTTCATGACACCGGAGTCCGTAGTGCTCGATTACGTCGAGTTGACCCTGGATGACTTCCGCCAGCCGGTTGACGACGCGGCACTCCAGGAGGAGTACCGCATACGCCTCGACAGCTACCAGTACCAGACGGAGAATCGCGTTTCGCACATCCTCCTGCAGCGCGGGAGCGGAGAGTCCGAGGCTGACTTCGCTGCGCGCATCGAGACGGTTCAGAGTGAGCTCGCTGCGGGCAAGGCGTTTGCCGATGTCGCGGCGGAGCGCTCGGACGATGTGGGTTCAGCGGGTAATGGCGGGGACCTCGGGTTCTCCGCGGGCGATGCCTTCCCCCCCGAAATGGAGGAAGCGGTCGCGGCATTGGAGGTGGATGCGATTTCGGGTCCGGTAGAGACGGATGCCGGTACCCACATCCTGATGGTCACTGAACGTCGCGACTCCGATCCGCCGAGTTTTGACGAGCTGCGCCCGGAACTCGAAACGAGCCTACAGGAGCGCGAGGCGCGCGTGGCGCTGCTGCTGGCGGTCGAGGAGCTGCGCGATATCGCCTTCACGGCTGACAGCCTGCGGACGCCGGCGCAGGAACTGGGGCTGGAAGTGCAGCGCTCGGAGCCTGTCACGCGCGAGCAGCGCGATGGGCCGCTGGCAGACCCTGCCGTGCTGCGCGCCGCTTTTTCAGAAGACGTATTGGAATTGGGCCATAACAGCGAGGTGCTGGAACTGGGCGGCGACCGGTATGTCGCCGTGCACGTACAGGAACACAACAAGCCCGCGCTGCAGCCTTTGGAGGCGGTGCGTGATGAGATTGTGCGCAGTCTTACGCGCGAGCGCGCGCGTGAGGCACTGGAGAGTGCCGCGGCCCAGGCCGTTGCGCAGCTGCAGTCTGGCGAGGAGGGCATAGAAGCGCTTGCGGCCCGTGAGAATGTGGAGTGGCAGGTGGAGCTCGGTGTCCTGCGTGACAGCCGCGCCGTGCCCCCTGCGGTGTTGCAGCGCGCGTTCAGCTTGCCTGCCCCCAGCGCTGACAGTCCCGTCGCGGACTACGTGATTGATGCCTCGGGTGACGCCCGGGTGCTGCAACTTGTCCGTGTGCAGGCGGGCTCCCTGGCGAGCCTGGCGCCCGAGCAGGAGAGCAGCTTGCGACAGCGCATTGGCAGTGAATTCGGTGCACTGTTGCAGGTTGAGCACGAGCAGGGCCTGCGCGCAGAAGCCGACATCACCGTGCTATAGAGCACTTTGACCCACTGACAAGGACACCTGCTGGATCATGGCCCGACGTATTCTTACCCTTAACCAGATTTCCCTGAAAGGCCTCGAGCGCCTGCCTAGAGACGCCTACGAGATTGCCAGTGAGTTCGCGCACCCGGATGCCATTCTCCTGCGCAGCCATAAATTACAGGCGGCCGATATTGCCGACAGCGTGCTGGCGATCGCCCGGGCCGGGGCGGGGGTGAACAACATTCCCGTTGCGGACTGTACCCAGCGGGGCATCCCCGTGTTCAACTCGCCCGGGGCCAACGCCAATGCAGTCAAGGAGCTGGTGGCTGCAGGGCTGCTGCTGGGCTCCCGCGGGGTCGTGGAGGGGTTGGCGTACGTTGCAGGGCTTGCCGACATCACGGATACGGCTGAGCTCAACAAGACACTCGAAGCCAACAAGAAGCATTTCAAGGGCAACGAACTCAGGGGTAAAACGCTGGGCGTCGTTGGTCTGGGCGCGATCGGTTCACTGGTCGCCGATATGGCCCTCACCCTGGGTATGGAAGTGATCGGCTACGATCCGGCGCTGTCGGTAGAGGCGGCCTGGCGTTTGTCCAGCCAGGTGCGCAAGGCAGACTCGCTGACGGCGCTGTTCTCCCGCAGCGACTACGTGACCCTGCATCTTCCCGCACTGGAGTCTACCCGCGGACTGGTGAATGCCGAACTGTTCGCCGCCATGCCCGCGCACGCCTGCCTGCTCAACTTTGCCCGGCAGGAGATTGTTGATGAGAGCGCGCTCTTGGCAGCACTCGATCAGGGGCGACTGCGCAAATACATCGCAGACTTCCCCAGCCCTGCGCTGATTGGCCGCAAGAATGCGGTGCTGATGCCGCACATTGGTGCCAGTACGGACGAAGCGGAGGACAACTGCGCGATCATGGCCGCCGATCAGTTGCGTGATTTTCTCGAGAACGGCAACATTCGCAATGCGGTCAACTTTCCCACGCTGCAGCTGGAGCGGGCAGGAGGTTGCCGTCTGGCGGTGACCAACACCAATGTGCCCAAGATTCTCGGCAGTGTGTTGTCGATCCTGGCAGAGCTGAATATCAACGTTGTCGATATGCTCAACAAAAGCCGTGACAACATTGCCTACAACCTTATCGACATGGACATCTGCCCGGCAGAGTCCAGTCTGGCCTCAATGCGTGCGCTGGAGGGCGTGATCAATGTCAGGGTGATTCCCTGATGCCCTGCCGCGGAGTGCAGTCATGACAGACAGACTCGAGTCACTGGCGGGCAGTGTGCCCTCCGCTGCGCAAAAGTCCCCTCCGCCACTGGAGCGCTGGCATCCGCCGCTGTCGGGCGATATCGATATACGTATTGCCGCCGATGGCAGCTGGTATCACGAGGGCGGTCGCATCCGCCGCGCGCCTCTGGTCGCGCTGTTCGCCAGTATTTTGCGGCGCGAGGATGACGGCGACTACTACCTCGTGACGCCCGTCGAGAAGTGGCGCATCCAGGTTGAGTTGCATCCCCTGGTGGTGACGGAGATCAACCGTCGCGACGACACCCTGTACGCCCGCTTGAACACGGGCACTGAAGTCGCCATAGGCGCGGATAACGCCCTGTTTCTGGAGCCTGCCCTTGGCGATGTTGCCGCCATTCACCTGCCGCACGGCCTTAGCGCGGTGTTGACGCGCGCCGCCTGGTACCGACTGGTGGAGAGTGCCGAAGCACGGGATGGTCGGCTGCAGGTCCACAGCGCCGGGGTCTGGTTCCCGCTACAGTAGCCGCGGGCTACCGTAGCGGGGGCGCTTCCTGCGGGGTTACATGTTGGGGTAGGTGGGCCCCCCGAACCCTTCCGGCGTGACCCAGACAATGTTCTGTGAAGGGTCCTTGATGTCACAGGTTTTACAGTGCACGCAGTTCTGTGCATTGATCTGGAAACGCTGTCCCTGCGCATCCTCGACCACCTCGTACACACCTGCCGGGCAATAGCGCTGTGCCGGTTCATCGTACAGCGGCAGGTTTTTCGCCAGCGGTATGCTGGGGTCAATCAGGGTGAGGTGACAGGGCTGGTCTTCTTCGTGGTTTGTATTGGAGAGGAACACGGAGGACAGCCGGTCAAAGGTGATCTTGTTGTCCGGTTTGGGGTAGTCGGGCTTCTTACACGCATTCGCCGGTTTCAGGGTGGCGTAATCGGGCACAGAGTCGTTCAGCGTGAAAGGCAGCTTGCCGCCGAACAGGGTCTGATCAATCCAGACCATGGCCGACCCCAGCATGAACCCGAACTTGTGCATGAAGCCGCTGAAGTTCCGCGTTGTGTAGAGTTCGTCATGCAGCCAGGAGTTGCGCACACGCTCGGCATAGCCTTCCAGGTCGGCGGGCGCAGACTCGCCCTGAAGCAGCGCTTCGACCACGGCCTCAGCCGCGAGCAGGCCGCTTTTCATGGCGGTGTGATTGCCTTTGATCTTCACGGCGTTGAGCGTGCCTGCGTCACAGCCAATCAGCAGACCACCCGGGAAGTGCATTTTGGGCAGCGAGTTGTAGCCGCCCTTGGCGATGGCACGGGCGCCGTAGCTGATCCGCGTGCCGCCCTGGATGTACTTCAGGGTTTCCGGGTGCTGCTTCCAGCGCTGGAATTCCTCGAACGGGCTGAGGTGCGGGTTGCTGTAGTTCAGGTCGGTGATCAGGCCCAGGTAAACCTGGTTGTTTTCTGCGTGGTAGAGGAACGCGCCACCGCTGGCGCCGCTTTCCTTCAGGGGCCATCCCAGGCCGTGCACCACCAGTCCCTCTTTGTGCTGCTCGGCCGGAATCTCCCAGATTTCCTTGATCCCGATGCCGTAGTGCTGGGGATCCTTGCCGTCATCCAGCCCGAAGCGGCTGATGAGCTGCTTGCCCAGGTGGCCCCGGCAGCCTTCCGCGAACAGGGTATAGCGGGCGTGCAGTTCCATACCCGGGGTGTAGCTGTCTTTCTTCTCGCCGTCGGCACCAATACCCATGTCGCCGGTCGCGATGCCCTTGACCCGGCCATCTTCGTGGTAGAGCACCTCGGCGGCGGCGAACCCGGGGTAGACTTCAACGCCAAGGTTTTCGGCCTGCTCGGCCAGCCAGCGGCACACGTTACCCATGGAGACAATGAAGTTGCCTTCGTTGTGCGTGGGTTTCGGGATCAGGAAGTTGGGCAGTTTGATGGCCTTCTTTTCACTGGTGTAAAAAAAGAAGTTGTCATGGGTGACGGCGGTATTCAGCGGTGCCCCCATGCTGGCCCAGTCCGGGAACAGCTCCGCGAGCGCGCGCGGCTCAAGCACGGCACCAGAGAGCGTGTGTGCGCCGACCTCGGAACCCTTCTCGACAACACAAACGGTGACTTCCCGCTCCTGTGCCTGTGCGAGTTGCATGATGCGACAGGCGGCGGACAGACCCGCAGGCCCCGCGCCAACAATCACTACATCGAATTCCATTGATTCACGTTCCACGATAGGCTCCTCTAGTTCGCGCGGGGGGTCCGAATGGCTGGGTGCGCCCAGTCGCTTGAATCGAAGGGCAGCCAAAAAAGCCGCGCAAGTATATAATTTTTAAAGGTTAAAAACCAGAAGAGCGGCGGCCTGCGATGCTCCGTTTCTGTCCAGCACCGTACGCTATGCTGCACTGAAACGCTCTTGACCTCTACTGCCTTTGGCGGCAACATAGCGGCCCGAGTACAGGCCGGTGCCCCGCGTGGCGCGCGCCAGCCCATGCAAACCCACCCGAAACTAGCATTGGAAATCCTATGAAGGTTCTTGTTGCCGTTAAGCGCGTCGTTGACTACAACGTCAAAGTCCGTGCCAAGGGCGATGGCAGTGACGTTGACCTGAACAACGTCAAAATGGCCATCAACCCGTTCTGTGAGATCGCCGTTGAAGAGGCGGTGAGACTGAAAGAAGCCGGAGTCGCGACCGAGGTGATCGCTGTTTCTGTGGGTGAAAAGCCCTGCCAGGAGCAGATTCGCACCGCACTCGCTCTGGGTGCCGACCGCGGCATTCACGTGGAAACCGAAGGGCGGATCGAGCCGCTGGTGATCGCCAAGCTGCTCAAGGGCGTGGTGGAAAAAGAGCAGCCGCAACTGGTCATTCTGGGCAAACAGTCCATCGACGGTGACAACAACCAGACCGGGCAGATGCTGGGTGCACTGACCAATATGCCTCAGGGTACTTTTGCCTCAGAAATCAAGGTGGAAGGCGACAAACTTAATGTAGTGCGCGAGGTTGACGGTGGCCTGCAGACCATCAGTCTTTCCCTGCCTGCGATCGTCACCACAGACCTGCGCCTGAACGAGCCGCGCTATGCGTCGCTGCCGAACATCATGAAGGCGAAGAAGAAGCAGCTGGACGTGTTCAGCCCGGCGGACCTCGGGGTGGAAGTCACCCACCACATTGCCCAGCTGCGGGTAGAGCCGCCGGCAGAGCGCCAGGCGGGGATCAAGGTCGAGGACGTTGCCCAGCTGGTCGACAAATTGAAGAACGAGGCGAAGGTGATCTCATGAGTACACTCGTTATTGCAGAGCACGACAACAGCGGCCTGAAGCCGGCTACCCTCAACGCGGTGACAGCGGCCCAGGCACTGGGTGCCGACATCGATATCCTGGTGGCCGGTGCCGGCTGCGCGGCGGTGGGCGAAGAAGCCGCAAAAATTGCCGGAATCGGCAAGGTGCTGGTGGCTGACAACGCCGTCTATGAGCACCAACTGGCCGAAAACGTCAGCCTGTTGATCGCAGAGGTCGCTGCCGGCTATGACAACGTCGTCGCCCCGGCGACCACGAATGGCAAGAACATCATGCCCCGCGTAGCCGCCCTCCTGGACGTTGCGCAGGTGTCCGATGTGATCGCGGTAGAGTCCGCCGACACCTTCAAGCGCCCGATTTATGCGGGTAACGTGATTGCCACTGTGCAGAGCAGCGACGCGCGCAAGGTGATCACCGTGCGCACCACCGCCTTTGACGCGGCAGCGGCGGAAGGCGGCTCGGCGTCTGTCGAGGCCGTGTCAGCCGTGCACGATGCCGGCCTGTCCAGTTTCGTGGGCGAAGAAGTCGCGGTGTCCGATCGCCCTGAGCTGACCGCTGCTCCGGTGGTTATTTCCGGTGGCCGAGGCATGCAGAACGGCGACAACTTCAAGTTGCTCGAGGGCATTGCAGACAAGCTGGGTGCGGCCATCGGGGCCTCACGTGCCGCCGTGGACGCGGGCTTTGTGCCCAACGACATGCAGGTCGGACAGACCGGGAAGATTGTCGCGCCGGATCTGTACATTGCCGTCGGGATTTCCGGGGCGATTCAGCACCTTGCGGGCATGAAGGACTCCAAGGTGATTGTCGCGATCAACAAGGACGAAGATGCGCCGATCTTCCAGGTTGCTGATTACGGCCTGGTCGCGGACCTGTTCGACGCGCTGCCCCAGCTGGAGTCCGCACTCTGAGCTGAGCGCAACCCTCGCGGAGGTTTTTCTCCGCCATCAAAAAAGCCGGCGTAATTGCCGGCTTTTTTGTGTCCCGATGTGCGGCCCATTACAGCGGGCCGCGCACCGACTGAAGAGGCTCAGGCCGAGACGGTATCGATCTGTACCGCCGAGATGCGCTTGCCTTCCTCGGCGCTCTTCTGGAACTCGACGATCTGGTCGAAGTTCATGTAGCGATAGATCTCCGATGACATCGCGTCCAGACGGCTGGCGTACTCCAGGTACTCCGCCGGAGTCGGCAGTTTGCCCAGGATGGCACCAACGGCGGCCAGCTCGGCGGAGGTCAGGTACACGTTGGCACCGTCACCGAGGCGGTTGGGGAAGTTGCGCGTCGACGTCGAGAGCACTGTACTGTTGGGTGCGACACGTGCCTGGTTGCCCATGCACAGTGAACAACCCGGCATCTCGGTGCGGGCGCCCGCGCGGCCGAAGATGTTGTAGTAGCCTTCCTCCATCAGCAGATGCTCGTCCATGCGGGTAGGTGGCGATATCCACATGCGCGTGGAGATGCCGCCCTTGTGCTGGTCGAGCAGTTTGCCAGCCGCACGGAAGTGGCCGATGTTGGTCATGCAGCTGCCAATGAAGACCTCATCGACCTTGTCGCCGGCTACGTCGGACAGCAAGCGGGCATCGTCCGGGTCGTTGGGCGCGCACACGATCGGCTCGCGCAGCTGGGCGAGATCGATCTCGATCACGGCAGCATACTCGGCGTCCGCATCGGCGGTCATCAGGCTCGGATTCGCCAGCCACTCTTCCATCTTCGCGGCGCGACGCTCCAGGGTGCGGCTGTCGCCGTACCCTTCGGCAATCATCGAGCGCAGCAGCACCACGTTGGAGCGCAGGTACTCGGCAATGGTGTCCTCATCCAGGGCAATGGTGCAACCCGCCGCTGAGCGCTCGGCAGAGGCGTCAGAGAGCTCGAACGCCTGCTCGACCGTCAGGCCCTTGAGGCCTTCGATTTCGAGGATACGCCCGGAGAAGATGTTCTTCTTGCCTTTCTTCTCCACCGTCAGCAGGCCTTCCTGGATGGCGTAGTAGGGGATGGCGTGCACGAGGTCGCGCAGGGTGATACCCGGTTGCATGTCACCCTTGAAGCGCACCAGAACGGATTCCGGCATGTCCAGCGGCATGACGCCGGTTGCCGCCGCAAACGCCACCAGGCCCGAGCCGGCCGGGAAGGAAATTCCCATGGGGAAGCGGGTGTGGCTGTCGCCGCCGGTGCCTACAGTGTCAGGCAGCAGCATGCGGTTCAGCCAGCTGTGAATGATGCCGTCACCCGGGCGCAGGGACACGCCGCCGCGGGTCATGATGAAATCTGGCAGGGTGTGCTGCGTGTCGATGTCCACAGGCTTCGGATACGCTGCTGTGTGGCAGAACGACTGCATGACCAGGTCGGCGGAGAAGCCCAGGCAGGCAAGGTCCTTCAGCTCATCGCGGGTCATGGGCCCTGTGGTGTCCTGGGAGCCGACGGTCGTCATGCGCGGCTCGCAGTAGGTGCCGGGACGGATGCCCTGCATACCACAGGCCTTGCCGACCATTTTCTGCGCCAGGGTGAAGCCCTTGTCGCTGTCTGCAGGCTGCTCGGGGCGGCGGAACAGGTCTGTGGGCGCCAGGCCCAGCGATTCCCGGGCCCGCGCGGTCAGGCCGCGACCGATGATCAGGTTGATCCGGCCGCCGGCGCGCACTTCGTCCAGCAACACCTCGGACTTGAGGCTGAATTCGGACAGTACGGCGCCGGTTTCAGAAAGGATCTTGCCCTCGTAGGGGCGCACCTCGATCACGTCGCCCATGTGCAGGTCGTCCACGGGCGCCTCAAATACCAGAGCGCCAGCGTCTTCCATCGTGTTGTAGAAAATGGGGGCAACCTTGCCACCGATGCAGATACCGCCGCCGCGCTTGTTGGGCACGCCTGGCATGTCCTCGCCGAAGAACCAGAGTACCGAGTTTGTCGCGGACTTGCGCGAGGAGCCGGTGCCGACAACGTCACCCACGAAGGCAACCGGCAAACCCTTGTCCTGGAGGGCCGCAATCTGCTTCATCGGGCCGGTCACGCCGTGTTCTTCGGGTGTGAGCCCGTCGCGGGTCATTTTGTACATGGCCAGGGCGTGCAGGGGGATGTCGGGACGCGACCAGGCATCAGGAGCAGGGGAGAGGTCATCCGTGTTGGTTTCGCCAGTGACCTTGAACACAGACACCTTGATGGACTCAGGCACGGCCGGACGGTTGGTGAACCACTCGCCCTCGGCCCAGGCCTGCATCACCGCCTGGGCGTTTGCATTGCCGCCCTTCGCGAGCTCTTCGACATCGTGGAACGCATCAAACACCAGCAGCGTGTGCTTGAGCTCTTTCGCCGCCAGTGCGCCCAGATTCTCGTCCGTCAGCAGGCCCACCAGTGCCTCAATGTTGTAACCGCCGTGCATGTTGCCGAGCAGGGCGACCGCGGTTTGAGGGTCGATCAGCGGGCTGCTGGCCTGGCCCTGCACAATGGCGGAGAGAAACCCGGCCTTGACGTAGGCCGCCTCGTCCACGCCCGGTGGAACGCGGTTGGTAATCAGGTCGAGAAGAAAGGCCTCTTCGCCGGCGGGCGGGTTTTTCAGGAGCTCAACCAGTGCGGCGACCTGCTCGGCGCTCAGGGGCTTGGGCGGAATGTTGAGGGCGGCCCGTTCGGCCACGTGTTCGCGGTAGGCGTCTAACACGGTAAAACTCCTTGTTACGGTGTCGGGGAGGCACAGCAGGGGCCCTGCGGCCGCCGTGACTGCGCGCTGATGTGCGGCGGAAGTATATCCCAGAGGCTGTTTAAGATAAATAAATCAAACGCTTATACCGTGCATTCAGCAGGCTGATGACGTACACTTTTCGCTTGTTGTCAGCCCCTCTGTTTTTCCTGATTATGCGCAAACCTGCGGTCAAGACACCCTGCATCGGCGTCTGCTCGACGGGCATCGGTGATGCCGTTTGTCGGGGTTGCAAACGGTTCAGTCACGAAGTGATTCACTGGAACAGCTACAGCGATGAGCAGAAGCGGGCCATAGATGGGCGTCTTTCCTGTTTCCTCTCGCAGTGTGTGCGCAATGCCCTGACGGTGATCGACAAGCCACTGCTCGCCTGGCAACTGCAGGTGCAGCAGCTGCGCTACAACCCCGAACATGACGAGTATTGCTGGGTATTCAGCCTGCTGAAGGCGGGGGCGGGCCAGATTGATCGGCCGGCGGATTTCGGTTTCGAAGTGCATGCCAGCCACGCCCGCCTGGGACTGCCCCAGCTACGCGACCTCATCGATCGGGAGTTCTATATCCTTTCGGAAGCACACTATGAGCGGTATATGCGCACCCCTGACCTCTTCGGCAGCATAACCTCATGACGGAGGCGCTGTTGGGGCCGGTGCGCGCATTTCTTCCCTGTGCGACGCCAGACGCCTGGGTAGAATGGGCACTGGAACATCCACAGACATTGCTGGTAGATCACGCCAACTGCGAGAAGAAGGCGGCATCCACGGCGCTTAATCTGATGTACCGCTATGTGGAATACCCGCGCCTGCTGCAAAAGCTGTCCCGTCTGGCGCGGGAGGAGCTGCGCCATTTCGAGCAGGTTTTTGCCATTATGCAGCGGCGCAAGCTGGCGTATCCGCAGCTCTCGGCCTCACGCTACGCCGCAGGTCTGCGGGCGGAGGTGCGTGGCAATGAGCCTGGCCGGCTGGTGGATACGCTGCTGGTCGGCGCCCTGATTGAAGCCCGTTCCTGTGAACGATTCGCGGCCTTGATTCCGCACCTGGATGCCGAGCTGGCGCAGTTTTACGCCTCTCTGCTGAAATCAGAGGCACGCCATTTCGAGGATTATCTCGCGCTGGCGAGTGACCTCGCATCCGCAGCAGAAATCACCGAGCGCCTTGAGCAGTTGAAGGCGGTAGAGACCGCTCTCATTACCGGCAGTGACGTGGAGTTCCGCTTCCACAGCGGTGTACCCGCCGGGCGATAGCTGGAAACAAGATTAATAAAGTTTATTAAGTTATTGTTTTATATCGAAACTATGCAGGCTAAAGCCATCAGGTGAGGCCTTCAGGTACCAGCCTGACTGGTCCCAGTCCCCCAGTACCCAGCGCACCCCTGCCGCGTGTTCGTGGCGTGCCGGGCGGTGGGTGTGACCGTGCACCATGCACTGCACCTCGTGGTCGAGCAAAGCGCGTTCAACCTCGCTTGGTGTGACATCCATGATGTCTTCTGCCTTGTTGCTGTTGGCTTCGCGGCTGCGATTGCGCAGCTCCCGAGCCAGCGCGCGGCGCTCCTCCAGGCTGCGTGCCAGCAGTTCGGTCTGCCAGGCTGCTGAACGCGTTGTCTTGCGGAAGGCCTGGTATTCCGTATCCCGGGTACACAGGCTGTCGCCGTGCATGAGCAGCGTGGGGGTGCCGTAGAGGTTTACCACGCGGGGGTCGCGCAGCAATTTGCCGCCAACGGCGCCGCAGAAGTCACGCCCGAGCAGGAAGTCCCGGTTGCCGGGCAGCAGGTAGAGCCTGGGCCCGGCAGCGGAGAAGCGGCGCAGCATTTCCGTGACCTCTGCAGCAAGCGGTGTGTCATCGTCGTCGCCGATCCACACCTCGAACAGATCGCCGAGGATGTACAGCGCGTCGCAGTCCTGATGGTCCAGCAGAAAGCGCCGCAGTGCCCGCACCGTTGCCGGGCGGGTGGACTCAAGGTGCAGGTCCGAGATCAGGTAGGTCGCGCTCACTGCTGCGTGCCTGAGAGTCAGTCTTCGACGATTTCGATCGTCTCAATGATCACGGGGTCAACGGGCACGTCCTGGTGTCCGCTGCGGCTGGTGGTGGGCAGCACACGAATCTTGTGCAGTACCTCTTCACCACCTGTGACCTTGCCAAACACCGCATAACCCCAGCCCTGCATGTTCTTGCCGCTATGGTTGAGAAAGTCGTTGTCCTTGACATTGATGAAGAATTGCGTCGTGGCCGAGTGTGGGTCCATGGTGCGTGCCATGGCAATGGTGCCGAAGTCGTTTTTGAGGCCATTGTCCGCTTCATTCTGGATCGGTTCACCCGCCGGCTTCTGGCGCATCTCGGTGTCAAAGCCGCCGCCCTGGATCATGAAATTGTCGATAACACGGTGGAAAATGGTGCCGTCATAGGACCCTTCACGCGCGTGCTTGAGGAAATTCGCCACGGTGACGGGGGCCTTGTCTGCGTCGAGAGTGAGAGTGATGTCGCCGAAGGTCGTTTTAATGATAACCATTGCAGGTACGCCGCCTTGTTAGGGAGTGAAAAACTCGATTGAAAAAAGAGAGCGCAATGATACGGACTTTTGCCTGCCTGTAAAACACACGGCGTGCGTTTGGCATTAGGGCACACTTTTGCCATCGTATTCGGCCAGTGTCTGCGCGGGCTGTCACAGGTGCCTGCGAATACTCGCCCGAGCCACCAGAGTATAGCTGCACGCGTCGGGCCTCTGGGGCTATAATGCGCGGCTTTTGGGAAGCAAAGGCGGCATGGATACCAAACCTGGCAACAATTTCCTTCACACGGTCATCGCGGACGATCTCGCGGCCGGCCGGGTGCAGACCGTGGTCACTCGTTTCCCGCCGGAGCCCAACGGCTATCTGCACGTGGGCCACGCGAAGTCGATCTGCCTGAATTTTGGCCTCGCTGAGCGTTTCGGCGGGCACTGCCACCTCCGTTTCGATGACACCAACCCGGAAAAGGAGAGCCAGGAATTCATCGACGCGATCCAGGAAGATGTGCGCTGGCTGGGCTACCAGTGGGCGGGTGATGTGCGCTTTGCCTCCGCGTATTTCGAGCAGTTTTTTGAGTGGGCCCTGCACCTGGTGCGAAATGGTGATGCCTATGTGTGTGACCTGAATGCGGAGCAGGCCCGTGAGTACCGCGGCACACTGACTGAACCCGGCCGGAACAGTCCGTTCCGCGGTCGCTCTGTGGAAGAAAATCTCGACCTGCTTCAGCGCATGCGCGCGGGTGAGTTCGAGGAGGGCAGCCGTGTACTGCGCGCCCGCATCGATATGGCATCGCCCAATATGAATCTGCGCGATCCGATTCTCTATCGCATTCGCAAGGTGCCTCATCACCAGACCGGCGATGCCTGGGTGATCTATCCCACCTATGACTTCGCCCATGGGCAGGAAGACGCTATCGAGGGCGTCACCCACTCGATCTGCACCCTCGAGTTCGAAGATCATCGCCCTCTGTACGATTGGTTGATCGAACACCTGCCGGTACCGACGCGGCCACGTCAGTACGAATTCGGGCGCCTCAACCTGAATTACACCGTCACCAGCAAGCGCAAACTCAAGGCGCTGGTGGACGAAGGCATTGTCAGCGGCTGGGATGACCCGCGCATGCCAACCATTGCAGGGATGCGCCGACGCGGCTTCACCCCGGCCTCGATCCGCACGTTTTGCGACATGATCGGCGTGACCCGCAGCGACGGCGTGGTTGATGTCGCAATGCTGGAGCATGCGATTCGCGATGACCTGAATACCAACGCGCCGCGTGGCATGTGCGTGCTCAACCCGCTCAAGGTGATTCTCACCGATCTTCCGGAAGCGCATCGCGAAGTCCTTACTGCGGCTTCGCACCCGAGCCGGGAGGATCTGGGCAGCCGCGAGGTGCCCTTTACCCGCGAGCTGTACATCGATGCGGATGATTTCCGGGAAGAGGCCAACAAGAAATACAAGCGGCTGGTGCTCGGCAAGCGCGTTCGCCTGCGCAATGCCTATGTCATCGAAGCGACCGAGGTGATCAGGGATGAGGCGGGAGAGATCATCGCCGTGCACGCGCAGACCATCCCCGGGACGTTGGGTAACGATCCGGCCGATGGCGTCAAACCGAAGGGCGTGATCCAGTGGGTGTCTGCCAGCGAGGGGCGCCGTGCCACTGTGCGCCTGTATGATCGCCTGTTTACGCATGAGGCACCGGATCGTAGTGATAACGCCTATCTGGAGTGGCTGAATCCCGCGTCACTGCAGATCGTCGAGGGCGCCTGGATTGAACCGGCACTCGCCGCCGCCAGGCCGGAACAGGGTTTTCAGTTTGAGCGGGAAGGTTACTTCGTTGCTGACCGCTTCGACCATACGCCGGAAAATCCGGTGTTCAACCGCACGATAGGGCTTAGGGACACCTGGGCGGCGGCAGGGGAGGATGCATGAGCATTGTGCTGTACAACACCCTGAGTGCGCGCAAGGAGGTATTTGAGCCACTGCAGCCCGACCGCGTCACCATGTACGTGTGTGGCCCTACGGTCTACAACCTGGCGCACATCGGTAACGCGCGCCCGGTGGTGGTGTTCGATGTTCTGTTCCGGCTGCTGCAGACCCGGTACCGCGAGGTGATCTACGCACGCAACATCACCGATGTCGATGACAAAATCATCGCCGCCGCGCGGGACAGCGGGCGCGGCATCGAGGACGTCACCGCGGAGTTTACCGACAAATATCGCGAGGATATGGCGGCACTGAACGCCTTGCCGCCGACGCTCGAGCCACATGCCACACACCACATCGACGGCATGATTGCGCTCACCGAAACCCTGCTGGCCAAGGGCCATGCCTATGTCAGCGAGGGCCATGTGCTGTTTGCCGTGGAATCCATGCCGGATTACGGCCGCCTTTCCGGGCGGTCACTTGACGACATGCTGGCAGGCGCGCGCGTGGAGGTCGCCGACTACAAGCGCCACCCGGGTGACTTCGTACTCTGGAAACCGGCATCTGCTGAAGATCCCGGCTGGGACAGCCCCTGGGGTCGCGGCCGGCCTGGGTGGCACCTCGAGTGTTCTGCCATGATTCGCGCGCACCTTGGCGAAACCATTGATATTCACGGCGGCGGCCGCGACCTGATTTTCCCGCACCACGAAAACGAAATCGCGCAAAGCCGCTGCGCTCACGGTGGTGATTACGTGCGCTATTGGATGCACAACGCCTACCTGGATATCGACGGTGAAAAGATGTCCAAGTCGCTGGGCAATTTCCGCACAGTGCGTGAACTGCTGGCACATTATCGCGGGGAGGTGCTGCGTTTCGCATTGCTCTCAGCACACTACCGCTCACCACTGAACTTCTCCACCGATCTCCTGGCGCAGGCGGAGGCCAACCTGGATAGTTTTTACACTGCCTTGCGCGGTGTGCAGGACGTATCGGAGAGCGATGACATCGATCTCTCGGCTGAGGGGTTCTATGGCGCCCTGGAAGACGACCTGAACACGCCGCTGGCGATTGCCGAACTGCACGCGCTGGCCAAGCAACTGCACAAGGCTGCCGACGCTGACAAGCCCCGTCTGAAAGCGCGGCTGCTGGCGGCGGGGAGGCTGTTGGGCATTCTGCAGCAGGCGCCCGAGGCATGGCTGCAGGGCGGCGCAGCGGCCGATGACATTGCGCCCGAGGCGATTGAAGCACTTATCGCCGAGCGCCAGGCCGCTAAACAGGACAAGGACTATGCACGTGCCGATGCCATTCGCCAGCAGCTGCTGGACGCGGGCGTTGAACTGGAGGATGGCCGCGAGGGGACCCTCTGGCGCAGGGCCTGAGGGTCCGCGAAGGTTCAGCCCAGGGACTTCTCGCCGGATTCCACGGTCTGCATGATCAACGTGTTGATGGTCATCGGCCCGACACCGCCGGGAACCGGCGTGTAGGCACTGGCGGTATCCAGCAGGGGTGCCAGTTCGATGTCGCCGACGCCGCCAGGGTGGTAGCCCGCATCCACCACTACCGCGCCGGGTTTGACCCAGGCCGCCTTGATAAACTCGGGTTTGCCAACCGCACCCACCAGAATGTCGGCCTGGGCGATCAACGCCGGCAAACCCTGTGTCCTGGAGTGACAAATGGTCACGGTCGCGTTTTTCTGCAAGAGCATCATCGCCATGGGCTTGCCCAGAATAGGGCTGCGACCCACCACCACAGCGTGTTTGCCTTCAATCGCAACGCCATAGCTCTCCAGCATCCTCATGATGCCCTGTGGCGTGGCGCAGCCGTACGCCTCCTCGCCCATCGCCATGCGGCCGAAACCCAGGCAGGTGACACCGTCGACATCTTTCTCCAGCGCGATGGCGTCGAAACAGGCGCGCTCGTCGATCTGGGCGGGCACCGGGTGCTGCAACAGGATGCCGTGCACATCGGGGTTGGCATTCAGCCGGGCAATCTCCTCCAGCAGCTCATCCGTGCTGGTGGTTGAGGGAAGTTCAACCGCCAGGGATTCCATGCCCACGCGACGACAGGCGTTCCCTTTCATTTTCACGTAGGTCGCGGAGGCCGGATCGTCACCCACCAGTATCGTGGCGAGAATTGGTGTTTTGCCGCCTGAGCGGGCCTTGAGTTGCTCGACGCGCGCGAGCAGTTCGGCTTCGGTTTTGGCCGCGAGAGCCTTGCCGTCCAGAACCAGTGCTGACATGGGTCTGTATCCTGTGTTTGAAGTTGCGAGCGGGCCGCTATTGTCCCATGCGCACGCGCCGAATGGGAGAGGAGGGCGGGGCGAAAGGGAGATATTATGACCAAACTGACGTTGACGCCCTGCCGGGGGCTGAGTATCATTCGCCCCCTGAAAACGGGCCGCAGTTTGGTCCAGACAGAATATCGGGGTATAGCGCAGTCTGGTAGCGCGCCTGCTTTGGGAGCAGGATGTCGGGAGTTCGAATCTCTCTACCCCGACCAACTATTGGCCACGGTTGTCGAGTTGGTTGTGTTGTTTTCAGCCCTTTTGCAGTGGTGGCCGTAGCTCACCTGGTAGAGCACCGGATTGTGACTCCGGAGGTAGCGGGTTCAAGACCCGTCGGCCACCCCACTCCCTCCTGCCTCATGTGCCACCAGACTTCGGCCACGCAAGCTGGAAACCTGTCGACCGGATGCTATACTCGCGGCCGCGGCGTCCGGGGCGTTCCACTTCGGTCATGGCTCAGGTGCCACGTTACGCGGTCGAGCGGTAGGCTTGGCAAGCGTTCAATTGCCTTTTTGGGGGTATAGCTCAGCTGGATAGAGCAACGGCCTTCTAAGCCGTAGGTCGAGGGTTCGAGTCCTTCTGCCCCTGCCACTAAATCACTGAATTTAAACGATAAATTCCCAGTAACGCCTTCTCTTCTCTCGCGCAATTCATCCGTAAGTGCAGTTTAAGTGCAGCGATTCCGCTTCCACGGCGTAAGTGAAACATTGGCGTTATGGTGATTGACCTTGCCGAGAAGCAGGTCTAAGGTAAAGCGGTCCCCTGAAGTGTTGGAGCACTCCAGGAGACCTAACCACGCCACACCTAACCAGGAGGTGCCACATGGCTACCAACGATACTACCGCAAAAACCCCAACCCTTGAGCAAACTCGCATCGCGATGGACGAAATAGCCCAGAAGGCGAATTCGCTCCATGAGATTTGTGTAGAGGCGGTCGTGCAACTGAACACCAAACCAGAGCACGTAGAAGAGAGCATGCGGATGTTGGATGTATATCTCGACGCTGCCAGAAACCTTGCTCAGACTATCGGTTACATCGCGGACGCCCACGGTGGATGCTGGAAGGGCGATGCGGATAAATGGTTTATGCCACCAACATGGCACCGAGAAAATGAGTCAACAGACAATCACCAGTCTGCCGCCTAACCTCCGCCCCCTTCGGGGGGCGCAACTTGGCTCAATAGCCTAACTCCCGAACTAGAAGCCCCAGGATTGTGTGCAGCAGTGCATCCTGCGCTTGCCCGTGGTAATCGGATATCTCAATGAAGTGCTTGTTAACCAATTCGGTAATGGCCTCGGATTGTTGATCCGACAAACCCAAACTGCCCGGTAGATTGACCTCAAATTCGACTACCTCGGCGGGCAGATACTCTCGAAATTCAGACATAACCCGTGAGACATCATTAGCGGAATAGCCTTGGGAAATCAGAAACTTGGTTTTCTCTTCTACGAACTTGTCAGCGCCTTTCGGTTTCGCCTTTAACCGTATTACATCGCCCACTTCAGCCCCCAGAATCAAGTCACAATTGATCGTAATGCCTTGGCGTTGCGCTTCACGTGGTTCATCACGATCCGCTCACCCTCCGAAGACCCCATGTATTCCTGCATCACGCTTGAATCATAGGCGTTGATAACACGCAGATTGACCTGCGGATCACTGCCAAAACCATCTAGTTTTTGATCCATCTTCTTGGTGGTCTCAGCCGACACAACGCGCTCACCCTTCTCCAGAATGTAAGTTCCCGTTTTGGGGACTGACATCATCCCGTCGTGAGCCTGCCCCGCGATGCTGGCAGACTGGATGTTGGCGATAATCGAAGCGGTCTGAGCGGCAACGGTCGCCATAGCGGCAAGGTTCGCCGGGAAGGGGCCAGAGGCTGCCGCCTGAGCGATTGCGGTTTGAATGGCTATGATAGACCGGGCAATGGCTACGCCCTTCTCAAAGGCAAACAGAACCTTGTAGGCGTCCGACTGCTCACCCGCAAATTGCTTGGCAATGTCAGCCAGGCTGCCGAATGTCTCTTCAGCCGTAGCCAGTGCAACGTACTGCCTCGCCTGCTCAATCTCAGCGAGAGCGTCTTGATGCTTTTGGGCCTGAGCAAGTTCAAGGGAGTTGTATTCGTCTTGTGTGATTAATTCCTGCTCTCTCGCTTCGCGCAGTAGATCAATCTTGTCCGAATACCAATCCTCCAGTTGTTCCCTCGCATCCTCGATACGCTTGAATTCTGAGAACGCCCCGCCAATCTCGGGAGATAATCCACTGTAGTCAGGAGCATCACCGCCGAACGCGGCACCAATGGAGCGTGCGCGCGCCTCACCCTGTCCAGGCTTGGCATCACCATAGGCCGCATTGATGCGCTCCAGCAGATTAAGGCGCTCCCGGAGGGTGTCTAGCACAACCTCCTCATCGGTACGGAGTGCGCCAACAAGGCGCTGGTACTCAATTTGAAGGTCTAGCGCCTCCTTGATGTATTCAGGCATCTCCCGCTTCTTGGCGATGACACTGATCTTTTCAAGGTCATCTACAACTGGAGCGAGAATTGAGCCTGTCACTCTCGCGCCCTGCGGCACTATGTCTTGAAGCAGGGATTCGCGGTATTTTCTGGAGAGGCGTTCAACCTCGGCATCAATGGCGGCCTCAAGCTCCGCTATCTCCGCTCGCAGTTCGTCTTCGTTGTAGTACGCTATCCATCCACCTGGGCCACCGATCCGTATTCTCTCGCTCGGGTTTTCCAGCGCGCTGCGTGCCTTGGCCAATTCATTTTGCAGCCTAACCAGATCATCACTCGCCGCGCCGCTGGTGATCGCCGCGAACTCTTCACCGAGAAACTGGAATAGGCCTACCGTGGTTCTAATCGACGCCGCGACCTCACCGAACCCTTTGATTAGTGCTGACGTTAAATCATTCGCAGCCTTGACGATCGCAGGGTCTTGCAGGAAGTCGGCAAACTCCTTCAGAGCCTCCTTGTTTGCCTCAAGCCCGGAAGGGTTCTCCAACAGGTCACCGAACGCATTCTGCACCTGCTTCAGTGCACCGCCAAACGTATCCGCAGCGGCTGTAGCAGCGCCGCCAAACTGAGTCTCAAGCTCTTTAAGGATCATGGTTTGAGCGCCAGCGGTATCGCCAGTGCTAACCATCTGCGAAATTATCTTCTTTTGCGAATCAGTAAACTGAATGCCAGACTCAGCCAAAGCTGAAACGCCCTTAACAGGGTCATTCAATGCCTTGCCGAGCTGAAGCGCCGATGACTTTAGGTCGCTACCCATTGCTGTGCTTAGGTCAAGAATAGCTGGCAGAGTTCTGTCAAATATTTCACCACGGATGTTGGTGAACGTCAGCAAAATGGACTGCATCTCAAGCACAGACTCATCGCCAAACGTAGTGGTTCTCTGTAGCTCTGATGCAACCTTTTGCAGGCCCTCTGACGTTTTCCCGGCTGCATTACCCGTGGATATAAGGCGTTGCTCTACCTGCTTTATCGCGGCCTCCTGCCTCGCACTTGCCGCAACAACGGCACCAAATGACGCAGCCAAAGCCCCTGACGCAATGATCGAAAGGTTCTTCAGTGCCCTGCCGGTCTCGTCAATGTTCTTCTTGACGTTGCGCTTCCACTTTGCAGACTCACGCTCTGCCTTGCTCATTCCCTGCACAAACCCGGCTGTTTTGGCAACCAGGTCGAGGGTCAATGTTCCCAGAGATTTTGAAGCCATTAGCGACTCTCCTCAATGGGGTCTGCGTTCGTCGTCAGTCGGGCATTGATGTACTGCGCGATATGATCCAGGTCGTCGGTCTCAAACAGTCGCGCTGTTGCCAGCGGTCGAGCCAACCAATACTTAGCATCGGAATCTCCGGTGCAGTACAGTCGAAACCCCGCCGCATGGGCTTTCTCGCGTGCCGCCAGAAACGCTCGGCAAGTGCTTGGCTCGCCGCGCTCAATGAGGTATCCG
>TARA_R100000687_G_scaffold79863_1_pt1 | contig 39564 bp, 36 predicted proteins | sample TARA_R100000687 | Tara Oceans TARA_R100000687 (sample SAMEA2622685) | marine metagenome | biome: marine biome (ENVO:00000447); feature: mesopelagic zone (ENVO:00000213); material: "saline water (ENVO:00002010), including plankton (ENVO:xxxxxxxx)" | depth 600 m
TATTTCTGCGTTTGCAAACGTTAGTTTTTCCACAGAATCGGCGGAAACCGGACTTTCGCTGCGCCGCAAACAAAAATGATCCACCTGAAAAAAGCAGACTCTCGGGGTTGCGACGCGACATTTTTCGGGTGCAGGCGCGGCGAAGGACTGGTTCGAGCCGATGCTCATCAGTGACGATCTGCGCAGCGAACTTGTGCCTTGGGTCTACAAAGCCACCATGCAGCCCGTCAGCACATTCATGAACTCACTCTGCGAAAGATTGAGCGCAGCCTCCCGCCACGCGTAATGCTTCAGAGTGATCGACAGGGGGCACGCGTTTCATGCCAGTCCCCGACGATGCCCCCCCCGTGAGGCTGGGACCGGCGCACCCCGGGGTTCGGAACTTCCACCCGCCTGACGCGTTCCAGCCCTATACAGTTTTTCAGAGATCGGCTCGGTCGGAGGGGGAGTTTCTCATGGCGGAGAACAAAAGCTCAACTTGGGATGTAAAGACAATCGGGATCGCGGCGGCGGCAGTCGTTGGGTGGGGGGCTGCCATATATGCATTCACCGACACTGCAGAACTTCAGAGGCAGACCGACCGCACTATCTCGCGCTTGCAAAGCGCTATCAGCACGCAGCAGGAAGCAGCCGGAAGCGTCGAGGAATTGCAGGCGGAGCTCGCATCGCTGGAAACGGAGACCCAGTCCCTGCAGGAGCAGCGCGACGGCATCCAGTCGGACATCGACACCTTGCAGCCGAAGCTTGACGAATTGATCGTACAGCAGACCTCCATTGACGAAACGGTGGCGCAGAAGCAGCAGCAAAACAATGAGCTGGAGCAGCAGATCTCGTCGATGCGTGAAGAAATGACCAGCTTTGAAACCCGCAAGGCAGACATCCAAAGTCAAATTGTCTCCCAGACGCAGGAGTTGACCGACATAAATACCCGGGTCGAAGAAGCTCGGGCGCGTGAGGCCGAAGTTCAGGAAAGCCTCGCAACACTTAGTGAGGACAACGCGCGGCTCGCCGAAGAAGTCTCCACCGGCGAAAGCGAGCTCCAGTCTCTGACGGCGCAGGAAACGAATTTGAGAGACGAGGTCGCAACCCTGGAAAGCAGCCTGAACGACATGCAGGCCCGGCAAGCGGAGCTTGAGCATAGTTTCGCCAGCATGACCGAGCGGAAGACCGCCCTGGAAACCGATGTCGCTGACGCCCAAGAGCAGCGAAACGAAATCCAGAAAATTGTAACGGACCTTACCAGCAATGTAGAAGAACGCTCCAACAAGCTGTTGGAGATTGAGGAGCGGATCTCAGCCGCGGAAAACGGTCAGGGGTCTTCTGCGGGCGGCAACAACAGCAACGGGTCGGAAGACAGTCATTCGGAGGCCGAATCAACCGCCACGCGCGAGATGCAAGGCACGCTGGAAAATACTGGCAACGGCGATGATCCGGTCGCTTCCCAAGCGGAAACTTCAAATTCAAACTCCTCCGGGCAGCCCGCCGAAGAGAATGAACGAGGCGACATGTCGTCCGACGCCGAAGGTGAGGGCGTAACCGAGATCGACAGCGACATTAACGACAGCGCCGACTTGGTGGATTCGTTGCAGGAATCTGGCGGCCTCCCGCCCGAAGACCTGTCAGAAGCGGGTAGTCAGAATGCCGGATCCTCCGGCACATCATCGAAAGATGAGATGCAGAGCCCGACATCGAGCAGCGATCAGAAGACTGACACAGCGACCGATGGCGCATCGGGTGATACGTCCTTGATCGAGGGCAACGCGTCTGACACGTCATCGTCGGCGGAGGCGGAAAACCAGAACACCGAAGGCGAATCTGCTGGTTCTGATACCGAAACCGAAAGTGAGAACGCCGCCGAACCAACTCAGAAGCCACAGAAAGCCGGTAACTAAGCACAGATACTCACGCTTTCGGCGATCCGAGGGCTCGTGAGACGATACTTGCGCTAATTTACCGGCAAGACGCAGCCTCCCAAGCAAAAAAATGCCGATTGATAGGCGCGGAAAATATTGCGAACATCGCCGTCGTTTAGCAGCAATGGCACTGGGCTCAAGGTCAGCTTTGGCGAGTGCAGTGCCGCTACAATAGATAGACCCCGAAAGGCAGCTTTGGGCCGTTCCCTGCCGTCAACGCCAAGGCCGGAAAGTGTGCATTCGCTGCACCTGCAATATGAAATATATTTCACTGCGACAGCTGACATTCAAACACCCACGGAGCTGTAGTTTTCCTGCGACTGTTAAGGCCGCTCAGCAGCCTTAACAGTCGCAGGAAGATGAAGCTGTTCCCGTTCGCACAATGGATAATTCAAAATAGCGGCTCGTTGCCTGGCATCTGTAATTCAGATGGCATTCACCTTATTGCGGAAGTACGATCACCTTACATCGGGAGGTGTTCGCAGGTGACGCTGGAGTTAAACGCCATTAGTTTCCCCATCTGATTTGTGCATTAGCTCTTAAGAAAGGCGGCTCTTAAGAAGATCGCCTGATTTTAAAAGGATGGGATGGCCTACCATCGAGAAGGCGGTGTTAATTTGCTTCAATGCGCGAAGCGTTTCTTGGTGGATGTTGCTCGTCTCGATGCTTTCGACAAGCCCCTCGCGCAGACGGCCGATATGGCTACGCTGCAGTTTTTGCTCGACTTTGCGCACTTTTTCCTTTGCTTCGACCAACGCGCGGGCTTCGGCGGGGTTCTGATTCATCATCACATTCAGGGCGAGGTGCACATTGCTTTGGACCCGGTCCGCAAAATTGCGGATTTCTTCGCGGCCTTGAGGCGAGAATTGCAGTTTTTGCGCGTCCAAACGTCTGGAGAGTTCCAGCAGGATGCGTGCGATTGCGTCGGACGCGGATACAAGGCTGGATGAAATTGAGGCCAGCTCCATTGAACGTTGACTTACGTCCTCATCCATCCCCTTTTGACCAAGGCGAGCGAGATAGAGTTTGATGTCGAGATGGGTCTGCTTGATGGCTTTGTCCTGATCCGCGATCAATTTGGCAGTTGCTGCATTCCACTGATCGTAAAGAGGCTCAACCGCGATCAGCATTTGTTCAATTTTCTGGCCCATCGCGAGGATCTCGCGCGCCGCGCTGTCAGTCGCACGCTGCGGTCTGTCCAGCAGGGCGGGATCAAGCGCGCTGGCGACGTCCAGCGCACCGTTCGGGTAAGGTTTTTCAGCAAGAAAATAGGGCAGCACGGATGTAATGGGTCCCACAAAGGGAAGCGCCAGAATAGCCAATGCCACATTAAACGCGAGATGCAGATTGATAGCCTGCGAGGACGGCGTCGCGCCAAGTTGGAGCAAAATATCCGGCATCGCCGCAATCGCGAATACGGTCAGCGCGGCACCGCCGCCACGCAGAATTAGGTTCGCCATGACCATCCGTCGTGACGCAAGCGGTGCGGAATAAGTCAGGAAAAATGCGACGAAACCGCCACCCAGATTGGCTCCGAGGACCATCGCGGCGGCAGCAGGTATCGGAAGGATGGATTGTCCGGCCAGCGTGACGAACAACAGCACTGACGCAACGCTTGAATGGACGCCCCAGGCGAACACTGCGCCAATGATAAAGGCGGTCAGCAGATCGCGGCCCAGATAGGCCATGACGGCCTGTGTGCCGGGGCTTGAAATCATCGGTTCGGTCGCACCGCGGATCATGTCCAACGACACGAAAATTAGGGCAAGCCCGATCATGATCCGCCCAACCTGCCGCGTACTGCTGCCTTCGCTACGCAGAAAGACCGTGACCCCGATCACCAACAATAACGGGATCAGCAGGGGTTGGCGCACCATCAAAAGTTGGGTCACCACGGCTGAACCGACATCGGCTCCCAATAAGATCGCCAGCCCTGTCGCTGTCGCCAACCCGCCTATGGAAACGAAATTGGACACCAGTACGGCCACTGCGGTGGAACTTTGCAACAGGACAGCGGCCCCCATTCCGGTCCCCGCTGCCAACAACCGGTTCTTGGCTGAATGGCGTAGCCAGATGCGCATAGGCGCTGCGAACCCGCGTTCGACCCCCGTGCGCACCAAGCGCACAGCCCAAATCAACAGGCCAGCAGCGCCTGCAATGTGAATCAGGATTTGGATCGCATGCGGTTCATTCACCGGTTTTGCTTTCTTTTAAGCGCGACGCCGGAAAGTCCTTGATGCAGGAGCTTTCCAACCGATCAACTATGGACGTGACAGAAAAGGTCTTCGACCCGCACATTCGACCAAGGCTACCCTTCAAGTCGCTGGCCGTTTTGCTGGTCGAAGAAGTGAAGGTTATCTCGTTCAACACCGAACCGGATGGTTTCACCGGCAACGGCATGATGCACACCGGGAAGGCTTATGGTGAAAGCGTCATTGCTACCTGTTATGCGTCCATGCAGCAAGGTATTCGCGCCGAGAGGTTCGCCCATTTGAACGGTCATCGACAACGGGCCATCTGTGTTGGCGACGATATGTTCGGGGCGCAGGCCGACGGTAACTTTGCCAAGGGTTTTCAGATGTGTGGGCACAATCGCCTCGCCGATGGAAAGGCCTTCGCCTTTCATCTCTCCATCGAGGACGTTCATCGACGGGCTGCCGATGAACTGGGCCGCAAACAGGGATTGCGGGCGTTCGTAAACTTCCAGCGGGGTGCCGATTTGTTCGGCGCGCCCCGCGTTCATCACGATCATCCGGTCCGCCATTGTCATTGCTTCGACCTGATCGTGGGTCACATAAAGTGCCGTGATGCCAAGTCGGTTTTGCAAGTCGCGGATTTCCAGACGCATCTGCACGCGCAGTTTCGCGTCGAGGTTGGACAGCGGTTCGTCGAACAAAAACACCGCAGGTTCACGCACAATAGCACGCCCCATGGCGACACGCTGGCGCTGTCCTCCGGATAAATCACGCGGGCGGCGGTTGAGGTACTGAGTGAGTTGCAAGAGTGTCGCCGCGGCCTCGACCTTTTGGTCGATTTCGGTCTTCGGCAACTTCGCAATCTTTAACCCGTAGCCCATATTCTCGCGCACCGACATATGCGGGTAGAGCGCATAATTCTGAAACACCATCGCGATGTCGCGGTCCATAGGTTCAAGTTCATTGACGCGCTTGCCCCCGATCTTGATTTCACCTTCCGATATGCTCTCAAGCCCTGCCACCATCCGCAGCAGCGTGGACTTTCCACAGCCGGACGGACCGACGATGACGATGAATTCACCGTCCTCAATCGCCGTGCTGACACCGTGGATCACCTCGGTGCTGCCAAAGCGTTTCTTGATATCGCGGAGCTCTACAGTTGCCATATTTGTCTACTTCTCACTGTCCACGAGACCGCGGATGAATAGTTTCTGCATCGAAATGACGACGATGATCGGAGGGATCATTGCCAGAATGGAGGTCGCCATGATGACAGGCCAGTTTGCTGTGTCATCACCAGACGGGAACATCTGTTTGATGCCCATAACGATGGTGTTCATTGACGGATCCGTGGTTATGAGTAGCGGCCATAGGTATTGGTTCCAGCCGTAGATAAAGAGGATCACGAACAGAGCGGCGATATTTGTGCGGCTCATGGGGAACAGGATATCCCAGAAGAACCGCATAGGGGATGCGCCATCCACACGGGCGGCTTCGGCGAGTTCGTCCGGCACCGTCATAAAGAACTGGCGAAACAAAAAGGTTGCTGTGGCGGATGCGATAAGTGGTAAGATCAAACCGCCGTAGCTGTTAAGCATTCCAAAGCCCGCGACGACCTCGTACGTTGGGACGATGCGAACCTCGACCGGGAGCATGAGCGTCAAGAAGATTAGCCAGAAGAAGATCATCTTACCAGGAAACTTGAAATATACGATGGCGAAGGCCGACAGCAGCGAGATGACGATTTTACCGACGGCAATGCCGATGGCCATGATCAGGCTGTTGAACAGCATTGTGGCCACGGGCACGTTGACGCCCGACACCAAGGCCTCTCGGTAGTTGTTATAAAACTGGCCTCCGGGCCAGAGCGGCATAGGCGGTTGCACGATTTCGGGCTGGGTCACAGTAGAGGCCACGAAAGCCAGCCAGATCGGGAAGAACACGACCAGGACGCCAACAACCATGACAAGATGACTAAGCCAAAGCGACGCGCCGCGACGCTCGACCATGCCGGGAGGGGGATCTTTAGGGGTGGTCAATAGTGCACCCTCCGTTCGATGAACTTGAACTGGAAGACCGTGAGTGCGCCGACAACCACCAGGAGGATCACAGATTGCGCGGCTGATGACCCAAGGTCTTGGCCAACAAAGCCGTCCGAGAAAACCTTGTAGACAAGTATCGTGGTGGATTGTTGCGGGCCACCGCTTGTGATGGTGTGGATCACGCCGAAGGTCTCAAAGAATGCATAGACTATGTTTACGACCAGCAAGAAGAATGTGGTGGGCGACAGCAGCGGCAAGACAATTGTCCAGAAGCGGTGCCAGAAGCGGGCGCCGTCAATCGCGGCGGCTTCGATCACTGATTTGGGGATCGCCTGAAGGGCGGCAAAGAAGAACAGAAAGTTATAGCTGATACGCCCCCATGCGGAGGCGACGACGACCAATCCCATGGCCTCGCCACCATTTAGAACGTGGTTCCAGTCGTACCCAAGTGTGCCCAGATACCAGGCTACGACGCCGACGCGGGTGTTGAACATGAACAGCCACAAAACGCCTGCGATTGCGGGGGCGACCGCGTAGGGCCAGATCAGCATGGTGCGGTAGACGCCAGCGCCCTTGATCAATCGGTCTGCGACTACAGCCAAAAACAGTGCAGGGGTCATCGAACACAGCGTGACAAGAGTCGAGAATATTGCCGTCGTCAAAAACGACGTGCGGTAGTACGGGTCTGACAGCAGGTATTCAAAGTTGCCAAGACCGACGTATTGCATCGACAAACCGAATGGGTCGGGGATGAACAAGGATTGCCAGATCGCCTGCCCGGCGGGATAGAAAAAGAATACCGCAGACACAAGAACCTGCGGCGCAATCAACAGCAGCGGCAAAACCCAGCCTTTGAATATAACCCGTTTTTCCATTGATTCAGCCTTAAAAGACACGCGGGCGACCGTGATTGGCCGCCTGCATCTTTATCGTTGTTTAGTTGGCTTGCTCGAAACGGCGCAGCAATTGGTTGCCGCGTTCGACTGCGCTGTCGAGAGCAGATTGCGCATCTTTGTCGCCAGCCCAGACCGCCTCAAGCTCTTCGTCGATGATGGTACGGATCTGGTCGAAAGACCCGAGACGCAGACCTTTGGAGTTTGCTGTCGGCTCGTTTGTGGTCATCTGGATAACGGCCACTTCTGTTCCGAGGTTCTCTTCATAAAAGCCTGATGCGCGTGTTGCATCAGCGGCGGCATTGGTGATCGGCAGATAGCCGGTATCCTTATGCCACTGCGCCTGAACATCCGAGGATGACAGATACGCGAGGAACTCAGCCGCACCTTCGTACTCTTCCGGCTCATGGCCTTCCATCACCCAAAGCGATGCACCACCGATAATGGTGTTCTGTGGGCTGTTGCCGACGCCTTCCCAATAGGGAAGCGGACGCACATCAAAGTCAAACGCGGCCTCGGCTTTTATGCCCGCGTATCCAGCCGAGCTTTCGGTAAAGAGAGCACATTCGCCCGCACGGAAGTTTGCACCGCCTTCATTGCGGCGACCGGAATAGATGAAGCGGCCGTCCTGAGCCCATTCGCCCATGGCCGCAATGTGGGCCACCTGCGCTTCTCCGTTGAACGACAGTTCGGTATCTAACCCGGCAAACCCGTTTTCCTGAGTGGCGAACGGCACATCGTGGTAAGCACTGAAATTCTCAAGATGAATCCAGCTTTGCCATGCAGTGGTCAGCGGGCACGTGCTGCCGCCGTCCCGGAGCTGCCCCAAAACCTCACCCACATTCTGCCATGTGGACAGGTCCGTGTCAGGGTCTACGCCAGCCGCTTCGAAAGCATCGCGGTTCACCCAGAGAACGGGCGTAGAGGCGTTAAACGGCAACGACAGCATTTCGCCGTCCGTGCTCGTGTAATATCCATTCACCGCGCTGATATAGGCGTCTGGATCGAAGTCAGCGCCAGACTCCTGTAGAACCTCGGTGACAGAGCGCACCGCCCCTTCGGCGGCCATCATCGTCGCCGTGCCGACTTCGAACACCATCAGGATTTGTGGCTGTTCACCGGCACGGAACGCGGCAATGCCAGCATTCAATGTCTCGGAATAGTTGCCTTTATGGGATTGGACGACGGTGAATTCGTCTTGGCTGGCGTTGAAATCTTCAACTTGGGCCGCCACCAGTTCGCCCAATCGACCTGTAAAGGCGTGCCAGAACTGAATTTCGGTTTCTGCATATGCCGCGAAAGGCGATAACATAGTAGATCCGGCGATCAATGCGCCGGTTGTAAGGTTTTTCATGTTTTCCTCCCAGAAAATGTACCGACCTCCTCGCCGATACTGAATTTCCACAGGGTATCCGCTTGCCGACACAATTCAAGACCATCCGATGTCGCGCGCCACCCAAGGCCGGGTTGATCGCAACCATTGTCAGTGAGCTTGATGTACAAACTTATGAAAATCAGCGGGATTTCCGCCCCGGCAAAAAATTTCATCAATTAGAGCCAACAATAGAGTGTTTTCAACAAAATGGGCGAGGAGTGTGCGTTTCGTGATGCATCAATCGCTACAAGTAGCGCAAACCGGCCATTGGCCGTCTCTTTGTTCGAGCTGAACGTTGGAGGACCGATCTGCGCAAAAAAAGCCTGTCGGTATTTCGAACGGCATTCTGAAACTTCTTTTAGATCCAACCCGTTTGTGGACGGCCGCAGTGCTTGTCCGGCCGCAGGTCTGATCAGGTGGGGCTTTTGCGTTAATTGCAGTTCTTAGGGAGATTGTGATTTTTGAGGTCGAACATGCCGCGCAAATCGCCGTTCAAGCATCACCGCTTTCCACGTGAGATCATACTGTATGCCGTGCGCTGGTATCTGCGATATCCACTGTCTTACCAAGATGTTGTCGATCTTCTGAAAGAGCGCGGTACGATAGTCGACCGACCAACCGTGTATCGCTGGGTCCAGAAGTTTGGCCCCGAATTGACCAAGCGAACGGAAAAGCATCTACGCCGGGCCAGCGTCGACTGGCATGTCGATGAGACCTACATCCGTGTCGGCGGCAAGTGGCGCTATCTGTGGAGGGCTGTCGATGCAAACGGTCAGATGATTGATTTCCGCCTGACCGCTCGGCGAGATGCCAAGGCAGCCAAGGCCTTCCTTAACAAAGCGATTGAGCGTGTAAGGCTCCATCGCCCGGTCACTATCGTCACCGATAAAGCCCCGACCTATCGACGTGTCATCCGCGAGATCAATCGCCGGTATGACCCACATTTCGACAGCATCCGGCATATCGACAAGAAGTGGCGCAACAACCTCATCGAGAGCGATCACGCGGCTATGAAACGGATCCTTGGATACCGTCAGAGCTTTCGATCCTTGCGATCCGCCAAGGCGACCTTAAGCGGGCTCGAGACAATACGAACGATCAAACGCGGTCACGTCCATCACAGACAACCAAGAGTTACGGGCGAGATCGCGTTCATCGAGGGACTATTCGACCCCGCCCCTGCATAGCCCTGGCTCCAATGTCGGCATCCTTGCGGCCGTAGTCACTTAACGCAACATGTATAACCGCCCCTTGCGCAAGAGGTAATTTCGGAGCTGATTGTGACGCGTTATCGGGTGCTGACATGTATCCGGCCTCTGATGCAGCGCACTACATGCTGCGGGCCCGTATGGTGTTCGAAGTTCAAGGTCAGATCAGTCCCGCGTGCTCATTGGCACATGTTGCGTACTGACTTGTTGAACCTGTCTCACGACTATTGCGCCAAACTACTCCTTGCCCTCTTACGCTCCGACGTTCTCGCAGCCACGGCAGCCTTATGCTGCCGCTACCGGAGACTGGTAGACACCACCACGGGCCATCAAGGCCCAGACGATGCGCGCCATTTTGTTTGCGAGTGCCACCCGAACTAACATCGGTGGCTTGCGTAGCAGCAGATTACCCAACCACGTTCCTGGCTGAGCCTCTTGATGGGTGTGTCGTTTGATTATGACACTGTTCGCACCAATAATTAGCAATCGTCTCAGAGATCGCTCTCCCATCTTAGTCGTTGTCCCAAGCCTTTGCTTGCCGCCCGTCGAATGTTGACGCGGCACCAGCCCAAGCCAGGCCGCAAAATCACGCGCCCTCCGGAAGTTTTCTGGTGGCGGAGCAAGAGTAGCAATTGCAGTGGCAATGTAAGCGTCCGGTGTCGCCGCGGTTTCAGGCTTTTTCGGGCTGCCAATTCCAGGGCATGAGTTCGTCGATGCGGTTGATCTTGTGATCTGGTAAACGTTGGAGGACCCATGTGAGCCATGCCTCGGGATCGACGCTGTTCAGCTTACAGGTTTCCATGAGCGTATAGGCGATTGCGGCGGCGCTTCCGCCCCCAATAGACCCCATGAACAAATAGTTTTTTCTTCCCAATGCAACGGGTCGCATTGTCCTCTCGCAAGTGTTGTTGTCCAGCTCGAGGTGCCCGTCGGTGAGGTAGCTGCGGGCTTTGGGCATGCGGTTCAGGGCATACCGAATGGCTTCGGCCAGCTTGGTTTTGCCAGAGATCTTGCGCAGCTGAGCCTGCAGCCAAAGCTCCAGGTTGTCGAAGACAGGCTTGGCCTTGGCCTGCCGCAGGGCGACGCGCTCTTCCGGCGTTTTCCTTCGGGCCTCCTTCTCGACAGCGTAAAGCTGTGCAATCTGCTTGATTGCCTGTTGGGCAATGGGAGAGCCAGTGCGCTCGGCCTCGTCGACGAACTTGCGGCGCACATGGACCATGCAAGCCTGTTCGTCAGCTTTGTCCTTGCCAAACAGACCATTGAAGCCGGCGAAGCCATCAGCATGTACCGTGCCGGTATACCCGGTAAGGTGATTGACGGGGTACTCGCCCTTCCGATCGACGCTGAACTGATACCAAGCGCAGGGCGGCGCTACTCCGCACCACGGTCGTTCATCCCGAACATAACTCCAGAGCCGGGCGGTTTTGGTCTTTGTCGTGTTTGCGCGCACCTGCAGTTTAACGGGGGTATCGTCCGCAAACAGGGCTGGCCCAGCCTGGACCAACTTGCCAATGTGTTCCGCCAAGGGTTCCAGCAGAGCTGTGGTACGCCCGACCCAGTCGCTTAGTGTGGAGCGATGTAGATCGACCCCTTCGCGAGCGTATATCTTGGACTGCCGCTCAAGCGGCAGATGATCGCAAAATTTGCCGACCAGCATGTGCGACACAAGGCCGGGTCCGGGTCGCCCACGTTCGATCAGGCGGGACGGCAACGGGGCCTGGGCGAAGGCTTCACAGCAGGTGCAGGCCATACGCGGACGGATAAATCGGCGCACCATGAAGCGGCCGGGGATATAATCCAGCTCTTCGGTCACGTCCTCGCCCACTTGGCGCAAGGCACCGCCGCAGTCGTGGCATGCCTCGCCCGGCGACAGAACCTCATCTTCCCGATCCAGGTGGTTGGGTAGTGGCTTGCGGCTGTGCTGGCGCTTGTTGGTTGGGGTCTCTTCATCAATGGGCGGCTGCTCGGTGTGGTGATCCTCTGCGGCCTGCGCGATCTCTTCGTCTTCCAGCAAATCGAGAGCCAGTTGATCCATACCCTCTGACTTCGAACCGAAGCGCGCCTTGCGGTCACCATGAAGCTCAGCCTTCAGCTTCTCGATCTGGTAGGCCTGAGACTGGATATGCTGGAGCATTTGCGCGCTGACAGAGCGCAGCTCGTCAGGATCTTTGGGCAAGGATTTGAAGGCGTCCAGCATGGTGTAACCTATACCAGACCGCCCTATGGGAGGGAATGCAAACCAGCGCCAAACCCTATGTTTTGTTGGGTTTTACCCTATCCAGCAACCAGCGGTCGCCAAGTCTTCTGCGGCGTCCGCCAGTCGATCCCTTCGAGCAGCATCGACAGCTGTGAGGAGCTCAGGCTGACCTTGCCCTCTTTGGCTGCGGGCCAGACAAAACGACCCCGTTCCAAGCGTTTGGTAAACAGGCAGGCTCCCTGGCTATCCCACCAGATGATCTTCAAAAGGTCACCCCGGCGACCCCGGAAGACGAACATGTGACCGGAATACGGATCTGCGGCCAAAACCTGTTCGGCCTGTGCCGCCAGCGTGTTGAAGCCACGCCGCATGTCCGTCACGCCGGCAGCAAGCCATACCCGCGTGTTGCTCGGCACCGGGATCATTGCGTCAGTCCCTCGACCATCGCCACAATCGCCGACAGCGCGGTTGGTCCCTCCACCAGAATGCGCCGACCATTTGACAACGTGATATCCACGCGCTGCGCGGTGGCGGGACCTGTTGGGGAAGAGCGCGGAATGTGTGGCGCTGGCGCTGACGTCACGCCCGAGACCTCAATTGGGAGAAACACTGCCTCCTCAGGCTCGGGCAACTCCGCGGTTTGACCTTCCGATGTAAACCGTGGATCGCGAAGCCACGTATGGATCAGGTTGGTGTTCATTGCGTAGCGACGCGCAACCTGCGCAACAGAAACCCCGGTCACCCGCGCCTGCGCGCAGATCGACCGCTTTTCATCATCCGACCAGACCCGCTTCTTCTGACCCTTCTTACCCGCCATCGCTCACCTCAAGATGTACACCATCGATAGTGGACATCTACCAGACACTTTATCGCGCGGTCAGAGCAGGGACACCGGACGGATACGTGGCAATCAGCGGGCCGATACCTGGTACTGTCATCAGGCGCCGCGCAAGCTCGTCTTCTTTGGCCCGGCGGGTGATCTCGGCATCAAGCTTGGCAATTTCAGTTTCAAAATGCCCGAGTGTTGCAATGAGGGCTTGAAACGTTGCAATGGCTTCCATTGGCAGTTCACACTCTGAACACTCAACGAGTGCCACGAGCTTCGAGGCATTTGCTACGCCTTGGGGTACGATTTGCCCGAATTCATTCAAGTGCCCTCGCAAGGCATTGATGGTTTGGGTCCGCTCCCGATGAGAAGTTCCCGGACGCGAAAAACCATTGCCGCGCCTTGCGTTTCTTCGCTCTTCACGGAAACAAACCGCATTGTCGGGCGCACCGCAGCCTCACAAATCGCCTCGGCATCAGCAGCATCGTTCTTTTGACTCTTCACGAACGGCTTAACGTAGGAGGGCGGGATCAGCCGCACCTCGTGCCCCAACTTGCCGATTTCGCGGCCCCAAAAGTGGGCACCCCCACAAGCCTCCATTGCGATCACACAAGCTGGTAACTCATTGAAGAACTCCAAAACCTGACCGCGTCGCAGCTTTTTGCGAAACAATACCTTGGCAGATGCATCGGCACCGTGAGCTTGAAACACATTCTTTGCGAGATCGAGACCAACAATAACAAGCGTTGACATAACCGTCCTCCTAATTGGATCAAACATGGCCCACCTTGACACAAGAGTGACGTCGGGGGGGCGGTTACAGCATCAGTCCCGGTCAGAAGGTCTGGCCCGGCAGCCATAATACAATCGCGGGAAAGGCCAAAAGGATCGCCAGCCGCAGAATATCAGCTAGGATGAACGGCAGGATACCCTTAACGACCGTGGCTTGCGACACGTCACGCGCGGCGGCCTGCACCACAAAAAGGTTCATTCCGATTGGGGGCGTGATGAGCCCAATTTCGGCAACCGTAACCACCACAATTCCAAACCAGATTAGGTTAAAGTCCAGCTCCAGCGCCACGGGGGCCAAAAGGGGCACCGTCAGCAAGATCATCGACATCGCGTCCATGAAACACCCAAGGATCACGTAAAAGATCAAGATCAACACCATAACCGACAGCGGACCGAGTCCTGAGCTGCGGATCTGCTCGATCAACATTTGCGGCAGGCCAGTATTCTCAAGAAAGAAGTTGAAAAGCGCCGCGCCGATCAAAATGAAAAAGATCATCGCGGTTAATCCCGCCGTTTCAAACACGGACAGGCTGAGCACTTCGCGGTTCAACTCACCCGAGAATACGGCCAGAAAAAAGGCACCGACTGCGCCGACGGCTGCCGCCTCGGTGGGAGAGAACCAACCAAGATAGATTCCTCCGATGACCAACCCGAACAGTGCAAGTACCTGCCAAACTTGGCCAAGGTATCGCAAGCGCGTGCCCCAGCCTGCTCGTTCGGCCGGAGGTGCCATTTCAGGCTTAATGCGCACCTGTACCATGATGGCGCCTGCGTATAGCAGCGCGCCCAGAATGCCAGGTACCAACGCCCCGATGAACAACTGGCCAATAGAACTTTGCGTGAGCAGACCGTAAATTACCAACAGAATCGAGGGCGGGATCAAAACGCCCAATGTGCCCCCTGCGGCGACGGTAGCGGTGGAAAGCGATGGGCTATAACCGTGACGCTTCATCTCGGGCAAAGCGACGCGGCCGATGGTGGCCACCGTCGCCAGCGATGATCCACAAATCGCGCCAAAGAAGGCGCTCGCGCCAACGGTTGTCACTGCCAGCCCGCCTCGCCTGTGACCAATAAACGCATTGATCGCATTGAACAGCGACCGCGATAGCCCGGCATGCGACGCAAACACGCCCATCATGACGAATAGTGGAATCACTGAGAACGAATAAGGAAAGATTGATTCAAAAGGGCTGGACCCGAGGATGTAAGACACGCCCATCCAGCCGTTCAGATACCAGTAGCCCAAGGCCCCAATGACACCCATCGAGATCGCAACCGGCAGCCCAAGCGCTATCAGCACCAGCGCCGCAACAAAGCCCGCCACGCCAAGGATTGGATCACTCATAACCAAGCTCCCGTTGTAGCGATACCGCGAGTTCCATGACGATCGCCAACAGGGACACCGCCAAACCGATCAGCAGCGGATACCAATACCAGGCAATTGGAATGCCCAACTGCTGAGACTTGTCGCCAAACATGGTTCGGGTCTCGAACGTCAGATAGCCTTGCCAGAGCATCAGGGCGACCAGCACAAAACTTCCCACAGCAGCCAGCACCTTTAGCGGGATCATCAACGGGCCCGGCATCACCGACAGAAGAAAATCAACACTGACATGGCCCGCGGTGAAGAACGCGAAAGGCATCGTCAGCCAAGCGCCAGTGACAACGAACAATTGAACCAGATCGACCACTCCTTCGATAGGATAGCCAAAGCGGCGCCCCACAACATCGGCGACCGTCACGACGGCCGCCGCGCCAAAGGCGGCGACACCAAAAGCTGCCAGCCCATTGACCAGCCAACCGGCAAGCTTTGAAACCTGTCTCACGTTATCCCCTCCCCCTCAAAAAAGGACCGGCCCAAGGTTGTTCCCGGGGCCGGAACTCGGGACACGAACCCTCAGGATCAGTCCTGCGCCGCTTCAAATTCGGCAATTTTGTCCTGCATCGCCTGATAGATTTCGGCACCATTGTCGACGCCCTCGTCTTTCACCGACGCTAGGTAGCTTTCCATCATCGGCTGCAATGCTTCGCGCCAGCGGGCGCGCTCTTCCGGCGAAAGTTCGGTGATCTCATGGCCAGCATCAATTGCGTCTTGACGGCCCGGCACGTCCCATGCGCTCCACCAGTCGCCGAACTTGCCCACCAATTCTGCGCCTGATGCCTGATCGACGCAGGCCTGCGCTTCTGCGCTTAGGCTGTCATAGGACCGCTGGTTCATAATATAGAAGAACGACACGGTATAGGCACCCAGATCCAAGTGGTAGTTCAGCACTTCGTTCAGGCCAAAGCTTTTGACAGGGTCCCACGGGAAAACGGTGCCATCGATGACGCCACGCTGCAGGCTTTCATAGACCTCGCCCGGCGGCAGGCCCTGCGGGTCGGCGCCAAGTGCGGACAGCATTTCAGAAACCGCTGGGCTGGGTGTTCGGATGCGCAGCCCAGCCATATCTTCCATGGTCTCAACTTTTTTCTCGTTGGTGTGCAGCAACCCTCCGTTATGGGCATGCAGTGCCAGCACCTTGAGCCCTTCATATTCTTCAGCCAGATAAGTCGGTAGCAGTTCCCAAAGCGCATAGCTGGCAGCACCTGCATCATCGGTAAGGAAAGGCATGTCGATCAACGAGGTGCGCGGAAACCGCCCTCGTGGGATCCCGTGCAGCCCGTGCGCGATGTCAACCACCCCCGCCATAACCTGTTCTTGCTGCCGCGCGACGTTGCCCAGTTGGCTGCCTGCAGGAAAGATCTCAAACTGGACCTCGCCACCGGTGCATTCGGTCACCTGTTCGGTCCAAGGAACGATAAAATCGGTGTGGATCCCGTGTACTGCGGGCAGGTAGTGGCTAATCTTGAGCGTTGTTTCCGCCTGAGCGGTTGTGGCCAAGGTCGCAGTCGCGGCTACGCTGGCAATGAGGATATTCTTAAGCGACATTTTGAGGTCCTCCCTGTTTGTCGTCGTCATTCTGTTATTGTTCTCTTAAAGGGCAAGCTTAATTCGCGCCCCGTTTTTGGATCGCGAACAGCAGGTCATCATACGGCTGCTTTCGGCACGTTCGGCGCGCGTTAGAACCATGTCTCGGTGGTCGATTTCTCCCTCGACCACGGCCACCTCGCATGAGCCGCACAGCCCTTCGCGGCAATCGCAGGCGACATCGATCCCTGCCGCCATGATCGCATCCAGCAAAGTGGTGTCGGCGGAGACCTTGACCACCAAACCTGAGTCCATCAGTTCCACCTCAAACGCTTGTTCTTTGTCGGGATCAATGCCCGTGGCATTGGTTGAAAAATGTTCGAAGTGGAATGTGCCTTCGGGCAGATCCTTTGTCAGCGTCTCCAGCGCACTCAGCAGCCCCTTAGGCCCGCATGCGTAGATTTGGGCGCCATCTTCCAGACCCCTAACAATGGCCGGGAGGTCCATCCGATCACCTTCGTCCCCTGCATGCAACGACAGGCGCGCGCCGTGATCGCGGATCACACGGTCCAAAAACGCCATGGTTGATTTAGATCTGCCAGCATAATGGAGTGCATAACTCTGCCCCAAGGCCTTTAGACGGTCGGCCATCGCAAGAATGGGCGTGATGCCGATGCCACCCGCAACAAGCACCACATGCGGCGCGGTTTCATCAAGCCTGAACAAGTTCGACGGCCCGCGCATACGGATTTCTGCACCAGCGCGGAGGGTTTCATGAATATGCCGAGACCCGCCGCGCCCTAGTTCCTCGCGCAGAATAGCAACACGATAGCTGTCACCTTCGGGTGCACCGCATAGTGAGTATTTGCGATCATATGCGCCGACGCAAAGCTCGATATGCGATCCGGCAGTCCACTTGGGCAAGGGGCGGCCCTGCGCGTCTTCAATGGTCAGGCCAAGGATGCCGTCAGCCTCTTGGCGTACCTCCGCGATCCGTACCTTTCGAGCGATGTCGCGTCGTGCGGGCGGGCCTACGGCAAAGGTGCGACGGGGATGGATCGCATTCGGGTTGGTTCGCTCTGGGTTCTGTGCGGGATCCCATTCTACCCACAGTTCATCCGGCCCCCGGAATGAGGTGTTGGGCAGATAGTCAAATTCCTGCTCGGACAACCGCAAATGGGGCAGGCGGCGGGTCACTTCTTCGAGGAAGATCCGCATTTCCATCCGCCCGATGTTCTTGCCCATACATTGATGCGCGCCATAGCCGAACGTCAGGTGGTCAATGGCATTGTCGCGGTAGATATCAAAGGTATCAGCCCCTTCGAAATGCCGTTCATCCTGATTGCCAGAGGCCTGCACAATCAACAACTTTGCACCCTCGGGCAGATCGACATCATTCAAAGTTGTGGGCGCCGTGGTCTGGCGGCGCCACGCGACGATTGACCCAGCATAACGCAGACATTCCTCGACCGCATTGGGGATCAGGGAGGGGTCCGCACAGATATCGTTCCAAGCATCGGGATGCGTCAGCAAGGTTTTGAACATATTGGCAGACGCCAGCGAGGTCGTTTCATGCGCCGCGACGATGATCGCCATCATCATCGAATGCACATAGCTGTCAGTAACAACCTCGGGTATCTCGGCGTTCATGCGAATGGTATGATGCATCCAACCGGTCCCCTCTGGCTCGGCACGCATCTTTTCGATGATCTCACCCGCATATTGCCAGAAACGTCCTACATCATGGGCGACCTCAATCTGCTTTTGATCCGAAGGCTTGCCCCATGTGTTCACCGAATGCGCCACGGAAAAAGTCTTGAGGGTGGCAATTTCGTCCTCTGGAACACCAAGGAAATGCAGTGCCACCAGCAGCGGCACTTCGTATAACATGCCATCAATCAAATCGACCCGCCCGCTGTCGATAAAGGCATCAATCTTTTCGCGTGTCAGGCGACGGATCATATCCTGCTGCTGTTCCAGATTCTCGGGCATGAAGTGGTCCAGCAACGCGCGCCGCCGCTCCATATGCGCGGGCTCGTCCTCATTCACCATGGTGCGGGCCATAGCGTAGTCATAGCCCTTGAGGATCTCTTGCGCCTCTGCTGTGGCGGGGGTGATCTTTTCCAAAACATTCCGTGGAGAAAACAGGATAGGGTCGCGAAACACCGCCTTGATGTCATCATACCGGGAAACCACCCAGTATCCCAATTTCGGGGCGTAAAACACCGGGAGCTGGTCGCGCGACCAACGCAAAGCTTCAGCCGGATCAAGCTGATATGGCCCTTCGAAAGCATCAAACGCCTCCGCCATGGCCGCCGGGTCTGTGATCGGACAACCATGCTCCGCGCCTGCAGAGGCCGCTGTGGCAAATGGGCAGCCCTTATCGTTGCTTTCGCTTTGTTCGACCATCCTTTCGCTCCCCCTCACTCACGATGCTCCAAGTTCGTTCTATTTTACGTATAATGAACATACAATCACTAATATAGTTACAGCTTGAGCTTTAAAGGGCGAACCGGTAACAATATACGCCAAACCAGTTATCAGCTCGCACCGAGCCATCCTGCAAAGGGACCGATTGCACAATGACCACTGGCAAGCTGCAGACACTCGACCGCGGCATCGAAGCATTGTTACTGGTGGCTGAAGCGCCAGAGGGATTGACAGTTGGCGAGATTGCCTCCCGGCTGGATCTTCACCGCGCGGTTACGTACCGGATTGTCGCGACACTGGCAGAACGCTGTATGCTGCGACGGGTTGCCAATGGTCGCATCGTGTTGGGCGCTGCGACTTATCAACTGGGCGCACCCACGGTGGATAGCATTCGCTCCTATGCCCTACCCGTTTTGGAACGCCTCGCTGAAACCACCGGCGCCACTGCATTTCTTTCGATGGCTGACGCGGAGGAATGTGAGGTTGTGATGACCGCTGAACCGCGTGAGGTGGCGATTGCCATTCATTACCGGGTTGGCCGTCGGCATCCTCTCACGCGGGGAGCTGCTGGGATCGCAATTCTTGCGGCGCGCCCTGAAACCAGCATGGATACACCAGATATCCGCTTTGCCCGCTACCATGGTTACAGCATCACTCAAGGCCAATTGCATAAGGGCGCGGTGGGCGTATCCAGTGCCGTGCGCCTTTCTAGCGGTGGTCGTGCCCCGCAGGAATTTTCGATCGGAGTAGTGGCGCTGGAGGATCTGAAACTTGATGAGGCGGCACAAGCCGTGGTGGATGCAGCTCAGTCTCTATCGAAAGCCGTCGGCGGCGAGTTAATGTGACAGCACCCGTTGCGTAGCTCGGCGCTTTATACAAATCAATTAACTGCAAACCGCCCCACCTTGCCGTTCCTTATTATGTCCAATAAGTTTACATTATTGGATCAGCCGTCAAGCGAAACGCTATTCAAAGCCCTACGCCCGGCCGGGTTCGCCTGAGGCCGCCCTTTCCTGCTGGCTCGCAGTCTCATGCGTGGCAATTACCCTGTTAGGAGCATTATATGTAGAAAATACTTGCGCGACACTCAGCCTTTCGTCAATAGTCACGGAAACAAGGCGATAAACGCCATGTTCCGTGAACACGGGACGGGGATCGAGGGTAGATGAGCAGTACAGAACAAACAGATGACCTGAATTCCATCATCAGGCAACATGCGGAATGGCTGTCCGGCCAATTGCATTCGCAGCGCGAGAACCTGTTTCCCCCGAATGCGCAGAAAACCATGCGTACCTTCACCTCTGGTGAGGCTGCGGCGTTGCTTGGCGTGAACGACAGCTACTTACGCAAACTTCACCTCGAAGGGCGCGGGCCCTCTCCTGCCCTTACACCGGGCAACCGGCGACACTATTCAGTGTATGATATTCAGGACCTACGCATCCTGCTCGAAAAAACTGCGCGCAAACCTGGAGATTACCTGCCCGGACGACGCGAAGGTGACAAGCTCCAGGTCATTGGTGTAATGAATTTTAAGGGGGGATCTGGCAAAACGACGAGCTCTGCCCACCTTGCTCAACGCCTTGCGCTCAAAGGGTATCGGGTGCTTGCCATTGACCTTGACCCCCAGGCGTCCCTGACCGCCCTGCACGGTGTGCAGCCTGAATTCGACCTACAAGACGGTGGCACTTTATACGACGCCATCAGGTACGAATCCCCCGTGCCCATCGCCGATGTAATCCGCAAAACCTACATTCCCAATCTTGATCTGATCCCAGGCAACCTCGAGCTGATGGAGTTCGAACACGAAACCCCACGTGCTTTGTCGCAGGGCAAGGCAGGACTATTTTTTTTCCGCGTAAAAGAGGCTCTAATGCAGGTGGATTCCGAGTACGATGTGGTCGTCATCGACTGTCCGCCCCAACTTGGTTTCCTAACCATGTCTGCCCTGTCGGCTGCAACTGGCGTGATGGTCACCATCCACCCCGAAATGCTCGACGTGATGTCGATGTCGCAGTTCCTGCGTATGACTGCCGACCTGATGGACGTGATCGCTGAATCCGGCGCCGACATGAGCCATGACTGGATGCGCTACCTGCTGACCCGCTACGAACCCGCCGACGCGCCGCAGAATCGAATCGTTGCCTTTTTGCGGACCATGTACGGCGACAAAGTGCTGAACGCGCCGCAACTTAAGTCGACAGCAATTTCAGACGCAGGTCTCACAAAGCAGACCCTATACGAAGTCGAGCGCAGCGCCTTCACCCGCTCCACCTATGACCGTGCAGTCGAAAGCCTCAATGCCGTCAACGATGAAATCGCTGAACTAATCCAGCAGACGTGGGGACGTCCATGACGACCAAGAAAAAACGCATGACAATGCTCGACGGGCTATCAGGGGCAGGGCATACTCCCCCTGCCCCCGGTTCCTCGATGATGTCCACGAACCGCGCGCTGCGCTCTGCACGCGATGCCGTAGATTCGCATCAGGTGTGGGATCTCGACCCTGATACAATCGAAGATGACAGGATTGCGGACCGTCTCGACGTCAGCGACATGGCCGATTTGCGTGACGCTATAGAGACTAATGGCCAAACGGTGCCAATTCTTGTGCGTCGGCACCCCACGACCCCCGACCGCTACCTGCTGGTTTACGGGCGGCGCAGACTTCAGGCAATCCGCAATTCAAGCAAAGTAGGGACCGTCCGCGCATTGATCGCCAGTATGGGGGAAGATGCCGCCGTTCGTGCACAAATTTCCGAGAACATGGCGCGCCGTGACCTGTCATTCATCGAACGGGCTCTGTTCGCACAAGAACTTGTTGAAACCGGCTTTGGCAACCAGACGCAAGTCGCCGAGGTGCTTACGGTCACAAAGTCTTCTATCTCGATGGCCATATCCATTGCAGAGCTGATAGGCCGCGACCTGATCCGTGCCATCGGCCCTGCTCATGGTATCGGCCGCCCTCGATGGGAGGCTCTTAGCAAAGCCATTGAGGCAGGTCGGACTAACCCGGATCGGTTGATCAAAATTGCCGAAACCGTTCGCAATGAAGCCGAGGAGTCGATCGTAGTAGGCGACAGCCTGGCTCAGAACGAACCCAACGATGCATCCATGCGCGCCTTCGAGGCCGTCTTTAAGGCCGCAGCCCTGCCCGACAGCCCTGCGACAAAGGTCAAACAGGCCTCTGCTCGCAAACCCAAACTCAGTGTTGATCTGCCCGTCGATGGCAGAACAGCAGCCAAGCTAGTGCGATCCGATAAGGGGGTATCGCTTGACTTGGGAAAAGGGCCATTTGCCGATTGGATCGAGTCTCACGGGCAGGATCTGATCGAAGAACTTCACGCGCGCTGGATTCAACACCGCGACGACTGAGGAATAGAGCAACAATGAAAGGGAGACACGAGAAAGACTAAAAGAAAAGGTCCCGCAAAGACGACGCTCCACGAGACCCAGACTTGTTTCTAGCACCTTCAAGCTAGTGGTCGGAGCCCCAATTCGCAAGTCCAAAGTGATTCGCGGACCGCTATATTTTTGTCTTCGTGCACATGAAAATGGAATACACACCCGTATCGTCATTCCGGCGACCTATATCTGCTGTCCAATTGGAACGCCATGCACTGGCGGACCAGCCCGCCGCAGAAGTCAACAAATGGCATGCCCTGCGCAATCTCGCGGCCGCGCGCCAACACTTTGGCCTATCCGATCGTGACCTCACCGTTTTGCAAACGCTGCTCGGGTTCCACCCCGAAACAGCAATTGGATCGGGCTCCCCACCAGCAATTGTTTACCCTTCTAATGCTGCGATCTGCGAACGATTGAACGGTATGCCTAGCTCTACCATGAGGCGGCACATTGCCCGCTTAGTAGACGCTGGCATTATCGTTCGACGCGACAGCCCAAACGGCAAACGCTACGTGCGTCATCATGGTGGCGCAAAGCTAGCCTACGGGTTTGACCTTACTCCACTTGCCGCGCGCTTTGATGAGTTCAGGGAAATCGCGGAAAAGCTTGCCCATGCAGAGGCTCGCTGCAAACGCCTGCGCGAGACCGTCAGCCTAATGCGCCGCGACCTTGCAGGTTTCGTCGCCTATGGGCTGTCATTGAAGCCCGACCTAGCCTTGTGGGACCGTATGAGCGACCTCTCCCTGCTCACGGCCCGTGACCTTCGCAGAAGACTAAGCTTCGAAAATTTAAATGTACTCGAAGCAAAAATGATGGCAGCGCTGGAAGAAGTCAAAACCTGTATCGACGCGCCACAATCAGACAATATGAGCACCAGCGACGCTAATATTGAGCAGCACCATCATAGTTCAAATAAAGAATATAAAGATAATAGAGAAGAAGCAGGAGGCGGCGCTAACGAAGCCCCGACGGTAAACCATCGATCATCGCAGCAAGCACCGCCAATAAAGCTAGTGTTGAGCACCTGCAAAGAGATACAAACATTCGCTCCAGGCTCCGTACGGCATTGGGATGATCTCGTAAGACTTTCGGATGCTGTTAGCCCAATGATGGGAATTACCAGACAGGTTTGGAAGGAAGCTCAATCTCGAATGGGCACGGCGCAAGCTGCAACGACACTTGCTGCGATGCTCGAAAGATTTGCTGAGATTAAGAGCCCATCGGCCTATCTGCGTTCGCTTACACGAAAGGCCGAGAACGGTTTGTTTTCCTGCGGCGCTATGATTCGCGCATTGCAGGTGCGACGGGGGTAGGTTCACAGCTGTGAACTTTTGCTGAGCTGCCCCCTCCCCGATTGCTGTTCACAGCTGTGAACAGTGCAACCCTGAGCCTCTGCATTTTCTGGCTTCTAGCAAAAAATGACGGAAACGGAATCGTTCGAGGGACTTCATGCCAACTTGCTGGCCAAGCGCGATCTCCGCCAGCGCCTGAAGTGTCAGATCACGGTGGCACCCCGGGTGATCCGATCCCGATCTAGGCGGCTATCAGCGAAGCGCTGCGCGGCTGCCGGAACCAATCCACGGGCCTCTTCAAGGAGCTTTGGACCGCCTTCCGGGCCGTCAGGAAGCCTCTGAGCAGCTTGTACGTCTACTTACCTGTTTCAAGGAGTTTCAGGAACGGGCGAAGGCGGCATAACTAAAGTGACTGGCGCGGTGGAACCTGTGGATACACAAGTGGTGATGATGTCGACGTGATGGAGAAGACACGAGAAATGAGCCCCAAGGAGGCCATTTTCGAACCTCACATACTAATTACAAATAAACTTAATCCAGTTGCTAGTAATTCACCTGATAAATAGGAAGCGGTGGGTGCGGTGCCCAATGCTCCACCCGCAGAGCGGATTGAGAGGGAGCTGGAAACTGGATTACCGCGATGCGCAAGAAGCGGACAGCGCTCGACCTGCCGACAATCATGCAGGCCTGTCCGGAATTCGCGTCCTGGGCGCGCAGTATGGGCAGGATTCCTGGAGGATTGGGGCGATCTGCACCAGGTTGCCAGGCAGCTCAGGCCGATGATTGGTGCTCTCTGAGCATGCCTGGAATGTGGCGCAGGATCGAATGGGCACCAAAGTGGCCATGGCCGCGTTTGCACTCGTCTTCGCGAAACACAGCGCGGGCGAGGTTGCCTCACCGGGCGGATACTTGCGGGGCATGGTCGAGAAAGCCGGGCCAGGGAAGCTGCATCTCGAGCGCAGCTTCTATGGTAGGCTCAGTGGGCAGGCGGCGTGACGTATTGATCAATAAGTAGCATTGGCATATATTGCCAATAAAGGAGGCCCGACCCATGGTGACACGCAACGTTGTCCTGACCGAAACCCAAGACCATCTGGTTCAAGCATTGGTGGCATCCGGGCGCTACCAGAACGTGAGTGAAGCGATGCGCGCTGGCCTGAGGCTGCTTGAGCAAGAAGAGGCACAGCTTGCCGGGATCCGGAAGGGCCTTCTTGAGGGATTGGCGCAGGCCAAGGCGGGCGATCTTGCAGAGGGCAGCGGCCAAGATGCGATCCGTCGGGCCTTTGCGACTGCGCGCGCTCGTTCATGAGCCGATCCTTCCGGCTGACGCGTCGTGCGGAAGCCAGCCTCGCCGAGATCGCCAGATGGACGATCGAGAATTTTGGGCTGCGTCAGACCGAGCTCTACGAGGCGGAATTGCTCAACCGCTGTGAAGGTATTCTGAACGGCCCTGCGTATAGCCGGAGTTGCGCGGTTCTCGTGGATGAGGCCGATGACTTGCGGTTCGTTAGGGCAGGGGAGCATTTTCTAGTGTTTCTGAACCAGCCCGACGAGGTCATCATCGTCGATATCCTGCACTCTCGCAGTAATCTGCCTCATCATATGGCGGCGCTGATGGCGTTGAAGAATGAAGGCCTCTGATCCGCGTCACAGGCCTGCGGCCTTGGTCAGGTTCACCCGGAACCGGTCGCGGCGGCGCTGATAACGGCGGGTCATCTCGGCCGAGGCGTGCCCAAGTTGCTTCTGGACATAGCGCTCGTCGACTTCGGCCGAGCTGGCGAGGCCGGCGCGCAAGGAATGGCCAGAAAACAGTGCCAGGCGCTCTTTCTCGGGCAGTTCGGATCGGATCCGGGCGTCGAGGACCGTGCGCTTGATCAGTCGTGCAATATGTTTGTCGTTCAGGCGCGTTTCAGATGCACGCTTGCCATCGCGCGAGGTGCCGACGAAGACAGGGCCGAAGTCGATCTTCGCGAAGTGCAGCCATTGCTCAAGCGCATGGATTGGGCAGGTTTGATCCTTGGAGCCGCGGCCAATCTCGACCTCGCGCCAGCCGGTCTTGGCATTGAGGGTGAGCAGGGCGCCCTCGTCGAAGATGTCGATCCAGCCGCCGGAATCCGGCGTGTCATCCTTGTGAACATCGAGACTGATAATTTCCGAGCGTCGGAGGCCCCCTGCATAGCCGAGGAGCAGGATGGCCCGATCCCGTAGCCCGCGCAGATCGTAGGGCAGGGTGGCCACCATTCCGAGAATGTCCTCGGCCAGGATCGCTTCCTTCTGCACCGGCGGACGGGCGTGTTTGCGCTTGATCCCGGCCAGCACCGTGGCGATATGACGGTTCTTGCGATCAAGTGTGAAGCCGCGCTGCGCATAGTTCCAGACAAGCCCGGACAGGCGGCGGTCGATGGTCGAGACCGATAGGGCAGGGGAGGGGCCCGACCCGGAGGCGAGTTCGGCGAGGTAAAGGCCGATTATCTCGGATGAGGGGGGCATAGGTTCCGCGCCCTTCATCCGACACCAACGCGCGAAATGCGCCCAGTCCTTCCCGTAGGCCTTCAGCGTATTGTCCGAGGCTGCGGCGCGGGCATAGTCCCGGGCGGTGCCTACCAGCCCATCAAGGCTGCCGGATCCCGCGACGTGGGCGGGTAGGGAGATGTCGTTGCTTTTTTCTTGATCGCTGTCGCCGTTCTGAGCGATACTAAACGCACCAGAGTTTGATGATGTCGGTTTCTCGTCCTCTGAGGCCATTTTTCAGTGAATCCAGTGATGAAATTGAACTGCTTTTCAGCATATCTTCTGATGTCCGATAATAACATCTTATTGGACATAGCGCGGAGCTGTAAGGTGGGGCGGTTTGGGTGGTATTTACTGGAAGTAAGCGCCGTGGTCAGGTAGTGTTTCAGCATGACCATTCAGCCTGCGGCACTCTCTGCCGACTTGAACACACTACCTAAGCTTCCGCCTTGGGTCACCTCTGGGCGTACGGAAACCCTCGATACTGTGGCATTTCGGTCCGGCGCGGCATTAACGGTGTTGGATCAATTTGTGACCGATCCCGCCCATGGCGTGCCCGTAAAGCTGTTGGCCAAGCGGCTGGCGCTGAAGGCGGCGACAGTCACTTCCAAGATTGAAGGACGGTTGGCGCAAGAGACAGACATCCGCGATGCCTATCATCTGACGCCAGCAGGAGAGGCGCGGGGCCCCGACGGCGATCTGTTGGCATTCTGGCGCGAGGCGGTACGGCTCCGATTGACGGGGCGAGATTGGCACGACGGTTTGCAACGCTTGGTTGGTGGCGCGTTTGCTGGTGATGTCTTGAGGTGGATAGAGGCTGGTGCTGACCGTGCCAAAACGCATGGTCCATTGGCGGGATGTGTTGCTGTGATGCGTGGGGTTCTTGAAGTAGACGACCGGGCTGAGCGGATCGCATGTCTGCTTTCGGATATCGTTTTGGCGCGCGTGACAAATTGGAAGACGGCGCTGCCTGTCACAGCACAACACCTCTCAATAACGATGTTGCGCGAACTGGTCGCGGGCGGGCAGAGGGCGGACCTTAAAGTTCAGGCGGGCCTTTTGATCTCCATCGAAGACACGATCCGACTGGCGCGTGATCTTGCGACCCGAGCAGCTGCGCTCCGAGCTGTCACTCCAAGGCTCCGCGCGAAGGGGTCGAAGTCGGCGGCCGACCTGTTCCTGTCTGAGGATGCGATTGGTCCTTCAATAATGTTGTCACCGACAATTCAAGGCACCACCATTCCGATGACCGATCGTGCAGCGCGCCGGTTTTGCGATCGATTGGTCGAGCTTGGTGTTGCGCGCGAGCTCACTGGGCGGCCGACCTTCCGGCTGTATGGGATTGTGCGATGACCCGCACCGCCATGACTTCCGATGCCAAACGAAAGACTTCAAAACCGAATGAGGCCGGACGCGAGGGCGTCTTTGACCGGGAGCTGGAGGATCTGCCGCAAGAGCTGCGTTGGCAGGAATGGATGGGGCGGATCGAGGCGGTGCTTTTCGCCAGTGCCACGCCTGTCAGACGCGAAGATTTGGCGCGCGTGGTGGGGCAGGAGGCCTCGGTCGAATTGCTGATTGAGGATATCCAAACAGAACTTGTGGGGCGGCCTTACGAACTGGCCGAAGTGGCCAGCGGCTGGATCTTCCGGACCAAGACCCAGTTCGCAGACGCGATCAAGGCCGCGGCTGATCTTGGAGATCAGTCCTTGGCCTTCACCGAAATGGAGCTGGGCGTGCTCTGCGCCATCGCTTATCATCAGCCGATTGATCGGGTGGGGCTGAAGGATATCTTTGGCAAGGACGTCAGTCGCGACCTGCTGGCACGGCTGCGGTTTAAGGATCTGATTGCGAGCGGGCCAAGGGCACCGCGGCCTGGCGCGCCGCATACCTTTGTGACGACTGCAACGTTTCTAACGACGTTTAATCTTCAGAGTCTGCGGGATTTGCCGGAGCTTGTCCTTGAGACTAGATAGCCTGACAAACCCAATGCCCATCGGTTCGAACTCAACGAAGCCTCTGTTGAATTTTAGAAGGCACAACAAACACGTAGGCTGAGGCGTCCAATTTCTATTGAAGCGCTAGTCCCAAAAAGCGGACAGAGCGCTTCCAATCTTCACTCGCTTGACTTCCAATTGTCATATCGCATAGTTTCAATCTTCAGGTTGGGAAGAGCGCATGTATAAAAGATTTGTAGAGGGTCGTGCGAGTGAGGCCCTGTCAGATACCCCCGTGGTTCTGATTGTTGGACCACGACGGGCTGGCAAGACCACGCTCGTAAGGAAAATGGAAGAAACCAACCGGACCTACATCACACTAGATGATCAAACGGTACTCGATGCCGCGCAAGCGGACCCAGTCGGATTTATCCGTGGACTTGATCAGGCCACGATCGATGAAATCCAACGTGCTCCAGAACTATTGCTGGCAATCAAGAAATCGGTGGACGAGGATTATCGGCCTGGCCGCTTTCTACTGACTGGTTCGGCCAATGTGCTAACCTTGCCCCGGGTCGCCGATAGTCTGGCAGGGCGCATGGAAACGATCCAAATGCTACCACTGGCACGCGCCGAGATCGAACGTGTGAAGCCTACATTTCTCGAGCATCTCTTCCACGGACAGTTTCAAACTATCCCAGACGCAGTGCTAGGTGACGACCTTGTCAAACTCGTCTTGCTTGGTGGCTTTCCAGAGGTGATTGGCCGTGAGTCTGAACGGCGTCGTCAAGATTGGGCCCGAGCATATCTGACCTCAATTCTCACGCGGGATCTCAGAGATATCGCGGATGTCGAAAAGCTGACCGAGTTGCCAAAATTTGTTCGACTTTTGGCAGAACATTCCGGCCAGTTGGTCAATTACTCCCAATTCGGTTCTGCCATAAATGTCAGCCACAAAACGGGGCAGCGTTATGTTGGACTGCTTGAACAAGTGTTTCTCGTTTCAACACTACAGCCTTGGTACACCAACGCACTCAAACGAATAGCCAAGACGGCGAAGTTACATTTCCTTGATACCGGTCTGCTTGCGACGACGCGGGGTCTGACCTTCGACAAAGTTAAGGCCGATCGTGGCCTCATCGGGGCCCTGCTTGAGACTTTTGTATTTTCCGAAGTGCTCAAGCTCATGACCGCATCAGATATGCGGTTGAGCCCTTACCATTTCCGCGATCAACAGATGCGTGAGGTTGATCTTGTTCTGGAGCGCGACGATGGAATGATCGTCGGCGTCGAGGTCAAGGCTTCGGCAACGGTCAGATCAAGCGACTTCGGTGGACTACGGACGTTGGCCGAGGCATGCGGAAAACGATTTGCTTATGGTGTTGTGCTTTACGATAGCACCGACGTTGTACCATTTGGAGATCGCTTTGCAGCTGTGCCGCTTTCTAGTCTTTGGGGCTCAAAATGAATCCGGTCGGCAAACAAAGCTTGAACGACATCACACTAGAAGATCTCGAAGCTATTTTATCTGGGGATCCTGAAGAGTTGGGTGTTCACCTGCAGCTAGTTGATCGTGATATCGTAGTCGATGGGCACAAGGTCAGCGTTCACTGCCACTGCCTAACGCTTGATGGTAATGGGCAAATCAATCCTGGCCGCCTTGCCGAATTTATGCGGAACTCAGTCGCCGACTACGCCATTCCTCGGTCCAAGATGAAAGAAGCAAAAGAGCGGGACGCAACATACAACTCGACAGCAGCCGTGATGGGGTTGTTCCACCAAGCACGGGCAACGTTCACAGATCTGACAAAGACCGGTGAAGGGGGGGAGTTGCTCCTTTTCCTTCTAGCCGAACGGTTTCTCAAGTTACCCCAAGTACTGTGCAAAATGGACCTGAAAACGGACTCACGGATGCATTACCACGGTGCAGACGCTGTTCACGCGGGCATTACCGAAGACGGCATTCTAAAGCTCTACTGGGGTGAGTCCAAAATGTACAAAGACGCGACAACAGCGGTGCGAGACTGTTTTCAATCCCTTGCACCTTTCCTTGTTGAAGATGGGCACGAAGGAGCAGATCGAGACAGGGACTTAGTACTGCTCAGTGATAAGGCCGATCTGAGCGACCCTAAGCTTACGCAAGCTTTCAAGAATTATTTTGATCGCAGCTCTCCAAAATCGAACCGTGTTAAATACTGCGGTGTTGCACTCATTGCCTTCGACGTGGCGTTCTACCCTGATGGGAAAAGCGAAGGTGTCGCCGAACAACTTATTGAGCAGTCGCGTACCGTGATCACAAAAGTCGTCAAAAATGTATCAGGTCGACTGACTGCCGAGCAACTTAGTAATTTTGAAATTCAGCTCTTCTGCGTCCCTTTGCCGTCGGTGGAAAAATTCAGAGAGATGTTCCTCAAAGCCTTGGGACATAGCTCATGACACCGCAGGAGTTGCAAGACTGGTTGCTGACCGATGGTATCGAAGAGGATCTGAACAAACTGTTACAGCTTACTGTCGTGACAGAGATCGATAATTTCGCCCCTTCCATTGATACAGATGGTTTGTTGCAGCAAATTGACTGGGATCGGCTTATGCTGGCTGGAAGCATCCTGTCGCGGTCGACTGAACGTGCCCATCAGGAGGCGGCGCTTCGGATAGCAACATCAGCATTGATGCTTAGCAACAGGATCCCAGTCAAAGATGCTGGTGCAATCTTGTTCGAGAAGCTCGCCAATCACCGCGCAATCGATTTAGGAGCTGAAAGGGCGCTAATCGAACCGGCACTCCATGATCGTTTGGGCGTCTCTCAACGACTTGAGGCCCAAAGGCGAACACTAGATTATTCCGTCTTGGTCGACGCCACCGGAAAGCGGCTTGCAGTCAATCAGTTTCAGCTCGAATTTTGGGAAGGTGCAGAACGACGCGATGCGTGGATGTCGGCTTCCGCGCCCACGGCATCGGGAAAGACATTTCTGGTATCGAATTGGCTCGTCAATAATTTAAAGGCTGGGGGATACAATACAGCTGTTTACTTGGCGCCGACCCGTGCCTTAGTAACCGAGGTTGAGGAAAGCCTAAAGAACACGCTGAAGGATTTCGCTGGCAGTGCCATAGAAGTGACGTCTCTGCCTATGGTTGAGAAATTCATGGCGGCTCAGGACGGTTCCGGTAAAACCATCTTTGTCCTAACTCAAGAACGTCTTCACCTGCTGCTAAATGCTCTTGATGACAACATGAGTTTGGATCTCCTGGTTGTTGATGAAGCCCATAAGATTGGTGACAATCAAAGGGGCGTCGTTCTGCAAGATGCAGTCGAGCGTCTAACGCGTATTAACCCAAAAGTACGCGCGATATTCATCAGCCCAGCAACGCAAAACCCCGGCGCGCTTCTGGAAGATGCGCCAGATGGCCTCGTGCGCCAGTCCGTTGAAAGTGATGTGCCAACGGTCCTGCAAAATGTCATCTATGCTGAGCAAGTGCCGCGAAAACCGAAAGAATGGAATCTAAAGCTCCGGGCTGGAGAGCAGATGCTGGACCTTGGGACACTCAATTTGCCTAGCAAGCCCCTTGGGTTGAAAAAGCAACTTGCCTTTATCGCCGCCGCCGCGGGACAGCGCGGCGGTACGTTGGTCTATGCGAATGGACCTGCCGAAGCTGAGGAGATAGCCCTCCTGATCTCCCAACTTGCCGACCCTGCGGATGACCGAGAGAACGAGTTATCGGAGTTGGCTGACTTGATCCGAAAATGCGTTCATCGACAATACCAACTTGCGCCGTTGGTAGAGAAGGGGGTCGCGTTTCACTATGGAAACATGCCATCGCTCGTCCGGTTGGAAGTTGAACGCCTTTTCCGTGAAGGCAAACTCCGATTTTTGGTATGTACCTCGACCCTTATCGAAGGCGTTAATCTGTCTTGCCGGACAATCGTTGTTCGAAGCCCTAAGAAGGGTAGAGGGACACCAATGGAGCCGCATGATTTCTGGAATCTGGCTGGTCGCGCGGGCCGCTGGGGAAATGAGTTTCAAGGCAACATCATTTGCATAAGCCCAAGCGACAAAAATTCATGGCCAACAGGTGTTCCCGGAAGATCCAAATACCCAATCCAGCGGGAGACGGATGCCGTCATTGGTCAAGCAGAACAACTCACTGAATTTCTTGAAGCACACGCAAACATGCCAGATGGTGATCTAAAGACCGCCGCCAAATACGAACAGGTATCGGCATACCTACTAACAACCTATCTGCGACTAGGGTCAGTCTCAGCCGCACAGTTTGCAAAGCGCCATGATATCGGAGCTCTCAACAAGATTGATAACATTCTAGCAGAACTTGCACAGAAAATGGATATCCCAGTCGAATTGGCAGTTCGACATCCTGGTGTAAGCATCGTGAGCATGCAGCGTCTCTTATCATGGCTGCGAATCTACAAGGGAGACATCGAAGACTTGTTGCCGGCACCCGCCGAAAGCTCGGACGCCTATGATCGATTTGTCAGCATTATGCAGATCGTAAATGAACAGGTCTTCCCAATATTTCAACCACCTGGGCTTGTTCCACTCCATGCCTTGGTCGTGATCGAATGGCTTAGAGGGTTTTCTCTGGCGACGATCATTCGACGTCGCACAGATTACCATCGACGCAATGGACAGACTGTCAACATTGCGAAGGTAATACGCAATACAATGGAGTTGATCGAGCAAACAGCTCGGTTTCGAGCACCGAAATATTTTGGCGCGTACTTAGACGTGATGAAGTTTCATCTCAAACAGATCGGGCGGGAAGACCTGATTGATGAAGACCTAGACTTGGGTACAGCACTTGAGTTCGGCGTTTCCAGTCAGACACTCATGTCACTAATGGAATTTGGCTTATCTCGGATCAGCGCAGTCGCTTTGTACGAGAAAATCGCTTTGGATAAGTTAGATCGGGCGGCTTGTCTGGCTTGGTTAACCGAACGTAAGAGCAACCTAGAAGCTCTGGAACTGCCGATGATCGTTTTGAGAGAAATTAGGACAAAAGTTCTTAGCACAGAGGCACTGCCTTTAACGAAAAGTGAGGCTGAGTAATGGTGAAATCTATAACCCTGCCCAACGGCAAGACCTGGACCACCCAGAAAGAAGCGCTTGAGCATTTCAAAAGCCTGCTCGGCCGTTATGAAGATGGCGAAACGGTCAATGACCTTGAAGATCACGATGACCTTGTCGCGCTGCTTGAACGGTACGACCAGCTTGAGTTGGGAGGTCCAGAAAAGATCGGAGCGGGGGTGGACCATTTTGAGCGGCGGCGGAACCGTGGTGAAGGCTATTCATCTTCGGGCTTCTGGGCAATACGAACGAATGGGACAGAAACGGACTTTTCTTGCCCCAAGGCCGTTAGAGGTGTACCGACACCTATCCTCGCCCAGTATTATGACGCTTGCCGGTCTGCGATCGGGGCAGATCTGGCTACCTTGAAGCAACGTCAGTTTGATCACTTTGCTAATACCGATGGATTGATTCCGTGTGATGTCTCTGGAACGTTAGTGGGCTTTTCGGGGGCGCAGCTGCGTCACGCCAAGCCGTATTTTGGTGAAATCGCCAGCGAGTTTAGAGAACTGAACTGCTGGACCCTCCAAGACTTGGAAGGTCTCCTCACAATTTCAGCGGACGCACAAATTTCTACATCGTTTCGGGAAAAGGAATGGACACAGGCATTTCGGAAATTTCATCATTCGAAGGCGGTCCTTCATATCGTTAGCAGAAATCCAGAACATGGCGCCTTCCGCGCTAAAGATCATACGGTCGGTAATCCACTTAGGTTAGATTGATTTGCCGTCCTTCTGATGTCTCATTTTACATGACGGCGGACACCTGACTGCAACAATGAGGCGCTCACCCACTGATTCAAGAACTGATACTTGCAAAGAACAACCTATTAAAAGAAACTGACTGGATGGTCATCTTCGTCGGTAAGCAGCTATAATTTCAAACAATCACATCGGAGAGAAACGTGTTTGACCCCGCGAATGCAGAAGATGCCGTATCCTTCGCCCGTGAGTTTCTTGAAAAGTATACCGCGGTTGGCTTTGGCGCTCTTTCAAAACGGGAAGTTGACTTGCTTTTGATCCAGTTGCTTCACAAGCACCTACAGGGTTTCCAAGACAAGTCAGACTTTGACGCCGCGCTTATTCTGCGGACGACAAAGCGAAAGGTTCGTGGATTAAGAGATGAAGTTTCTTTCCGTGAAGCTAGGAGCGAAGACTACTTGAACGTAAACCTTCGTAACGAACTTAAGCGTGCGGAAGTGCTTCCTGGTGAACATGGAACAGTTAAGATTCAACTCGATGATGCCGTCTTGCGGGGGTACGCTGAAAAAATTGTTCGCTCAGAGTTTGGAATCGTAGATAGCTCGTTTAATTCAGCGATCCTTCAACTATCCGGCGAGAAATACCTCCTTCTATGCTTGACTGTACTTACGCCTGACGAACGCGCACAAGCGGAACGGGCTCTTGAAGGGCTATACCCCGATCAGCCACGAGCGGAGGGCCAAAACGGAAGTCTATTTGCTCAATTAAGGCGCGCTTTTGTGATGGGTGCAGGCGAACAAGCGGGGAAACTTTGTGTTTCTGGCGCTATGGCGTTGGTGACAGGTGGCGCAAGCATTTTTCTGGAAAGTGCGGAGCCATTGACCGATACAGGACGAGGAATTGGTCAGGCCCTTCAGCAGGCCTGGAATTATTTCACACAAGAAGCGGACGCTGGAGAATAGCATAGATATTTGTGGTTCACCTAGAGGTATGTCACGATGATCTTGATTGCGGTTTGCGCGTGAACGACCATTTCAACATAGGATTGCTGAAACCAAGTATCTGACAAATAATTTTGCCAGACCCGAACACGATCGTCGTCTGGCGATTACTTGTCGGGATTGAACAAGCGCGGCTGATCCCAGCTATACTTTTCTTGGTCATGCTCAAGCGTAAGATAGAACATGATGCCTTTGCCTTCGGCTTTATATAAAAACCCGAAATTTCGCTCATAAATGTTGGCGGGCGCATTCTCCCCGATACCGAACCTGTCAACCCGCACTCGATAGCCGGGGATATCGGTCACATCTTCGGAGACCCAATGAACTATTTTTTGCTGAATTTTTCCGACAGGGTGATACACAATCGGTGATGCGATCAATTGATTGAGGTGGCGTTTTTCGGCACCTCGAACTCTGTCCACGCGCCCTGCTCCTGCGGAATGCACGTCACCAGAAACAATGTGGATGTACTTAGGTTCGTGGGTGTCACCAAAGCTAAAAAGCAAATCTATGAGGCGTTTTTGTTCGCCTTCGTGTAGATGATGATCCCAATGATCTAAGGCATCATCATCGTAGCTTTTGACAAAATTGTTCTTGAAGGCCCATCCTATGCGCCCCAGTAAACCTTCGGCGCGCTTTTTGTAGTTCAGGTGTGCAACTGGAACTGGGATGCCAAAGATAAAGGTCGGTTGCTTGGCAAGTTCACCGTGTGCGTGGTCGAAAACGGAGCCATCCTTGATGTCCTCCAGTTCTTTGTACTGCAGATCGGACATGATTTGATCACGTGTGCGAAGTGATCTGTTATCTAGGATCAGCATCTCAAAATTGCGGAATGGCACTCTCTGAGAATAGTGATCATCCGATAAGAGCGCAGAATTGGACCGCGTTCGGATCTGTAACAGTTCAAAATACCGTTTGGCGACGGCGTAGATTTCTTGGAAAACCTCGCAGTTTTGAAGGTCTTTGGGGTAGGATCCCCAGCCATCAAAAATGTCATGGTCGTCCCACATCATGACCGAAGGTACGGATGCAAGGACTTTGGCGATTGCAGGCCGGGTCCAACACCCAACGTAGAGCTCTTCATAAAATGCTTCGAGCTGTGCGATGAAGTCGCCTTTTTCCGATGGACTGATTTTATGAGCGGACATGTTCCGAGTGCTGTTCCGTCCGATGAGACCATGTTTTGCAAAGTATGGGACCCTATCCCAGATGGGATCGGCATAGACTTGATCGCCACACAGCAGCAAACAATGAAACGCATATGCTAAGTCTTCTTGGTGATGGGCCTGGATCAACTTTTCCCACATGATAAATTCAGATGAGTGCATTTCGGGCGGCATCAATTTGTGGTCGCCGTTACATGACGCAAATCCGACCTTCGGAATGACCTCTTGTCCGGGGACGACGAAAGTCCAACTGGAGTTACCGGAGGCGCATTCTATGGGTGTGTTAGAAAGTTCGATGACGTAGTCTACGGTTTCGGACTCAACAGACGGGTCGATCTCAAACTCAAATCGAAAAAGGGTGTTCTGAGACGTGTCTTCTATCGTTGTCGGTGGTACGCGTGCCGTGATGCCCCGCGCTGATACGACCAGCTCGATTAGGCTTCCGTTCGCAGTATCGACCCCGTTTGGTAGCAACAAAACGACGGTGTATTTGTAGTCTTGTTCAATGCCTAAAATGGGCCCTAGCGTGATCATTTTGGATTTCCTTGAAGTCAGATGTGTTGCGAGGTGGACCACTTGGGCGCGCGGTGCCCTAACAGATTCTACACCATGTCCGCTGATAATGAATTGATCTTAAAGTTTGAGCCTATGCCTCATTTCAACTAGTGTGAAGTAGCCGAGCGGTTTTGCTGGGTTACTTTGCCGGAAAGCAGAATGCTATGTTTTTCACTTCTATAAGACTCTCCAATATCCGTTGCTTCAAGGATGTTTTCGTCGATTTCGACCTGCCGGGTGGGAATAACCGAAAGTGGACGATATTTACCGGCGAGAACGGTAGCGGAAAGTCGACCATTCTGAAATCCATTGGACTGGTTATGGCGGGCTCTGATGCTTTGCCAGAATTGATTGGTAACCCAGACGATTGGATTTCGATGGGTGCAGAGCAAGGTGAAATCATTGCGGAGATTGAGACGGCAAACGGCAAGAAACGCAAAATCAGCCTGATGATTAAGCGGGGAGAGGGGATGACAAAGTTCATCAACCGCTCCTCCGATACGCTGGCGCTATTGAATGATGCATTAGAGCACACGACCCGCAGTTACCTTACGATCGGGTTTGGCGCGTCTCGTCGTTTATCTGAGCCGGGACTGTCTGACAGAAGTCATTCCGGGCGTACTCATCCCCGTGCGCGCAGCATGCTTTCGCTCTTTGATCCATCCGCGACGTTAAATCCGTTGGAGAGTTGGGCTATGCAACTTGACTATTCTACAGATGGAAGCGGGCTTGATGTCATTCGTGCTGTGTTGTCTGATTTCTTGCCGGAGATGAAATTTTCCCACATTGATAAGCAGAAAGAAGCGCTTATTTTTGAGACCGAAGATGGCAAAGTGCCGCTTCGATCGCTGAGCGATGGCTATCAAAGCGTGGCGGCATGGGTCGGAGATCTGCTTTATCAGATCACAAATACCTTTGGTGATTACAAGGATCCGTTGAGCGCCCGTGGTCTTTTGATCATCGATGAAGTTGACTTGCATCTGCATCCCAAATGGCAACGCAGGCTTCTTGATTTCCTTGAGGATCGGCTTCCGAAGATGCAGTTAATCGTCACTACCCATTCGGTCGTGACGGCACAACAAGCGCCATTTGGTGCATTGCATTACTGTGTTAGGCGCGATGGAAATCCAGTCGTTGAACTCTTCGATATTGATCCCGGAAATTTACTCTTAAACCAACTGATTGCTACTGAAGCTTTTGGCCAGATGAGCGACGAGTCTGTGCAAGTGGAATTGGCAAAGAACGAATACAGGGAAATACAACGCAAAGATAACAAAACCATTGCCGACGAAGAACGTTTGAAAGCACTGTCTGAGGTATTGGGTGCGCGGCCGCCGGATAAAGATGCTGCTGTGTCTCTTAACGCGGAACAACAGATTATTATGAAGAAGATTTTGGCCTCTCAACGCGAATAATATGCATGATTAAGCTCGAGCGAGTAAGAACAAAAGCTGCAGTGCCGTCGGCGTTTCGGGGGCGGACGCCGCGCAATCGCGTGGTCGCCTTGATGAAGCTTGCACGAGAACGGCTGGTTGCCGGGGAGCCGATCAAGGTAGAAATCGAGTCGAAGTGGTCGATCACGAAAGACCAACTTCTGATCGAGACGCATAACAAATGTGCTTATTGCGAGTCGGACATAACGACAGTGTCTTATGGTGATGTTGAGCACTATCGACCGAAATCGGTCTATTGGTGGTTGGCCTACGTCTATGACAATTATCTCGCATCTTGTGCGATCTGCAACCAGCGGTTTAAAGGAGCAAAGTTTGAGTTTCTTGGACCAGTGATCGCGCCCCCGTCAGTCTTGGCTACATCAACTGATGAAGAGTTAGAGGAGTTGGCCAAGATCCTCATTCCAGACCCGCTTGATGCAGATGCCGTCGCGATTTTTGAAGACTTGCACCGCGCCGAAGGCCCTTTGATTCCCAACCCCTACATTGATGATCCTGAGCCGATGTTTGTTTGGGAAGTCTTTGAGGGCACTGAAGAGGTAGAAGTCGTGCCCAACATGGCGTTTGCGAATTCAGATCAGATCGTGGACGCTTGTGAGAGGATCTATGGGATCAATCGACCCCAGCTCAAAAGGAGGCGCTTTCAAAGGTACCGATTTTACGACACCATTCGTAGAATGCTGAATGATATGCCAGCGGGGGCTCCGTCGCGCGCCGATGCTGAGGATTTGTTGGCGAGTTTTAGCAAGCCGAATAGTGAATATGCGGCAATGATTAGGTTTCTTGACGCCCTGTAAAATTAGCTTCGAGGCTTGACGGCATAAAGGGGAACACTTCAGTTTGATACGTGTGTCCGGTTTTATCGAAATGCACAGACAAATCTCGGTTCAATCAGTAAGCAGCTAAGCTTGGTTTATGCTTTTGATTATTTTGGAATTTATTTCTACACTGTTTTTGGGTTCATGAATAAGAGGTCGGCAGTGACGTGACACGCTCTGACCTGTGCCCCAAGTTCCCTCCAGCTTTGCGCGGCGTCAGATGCGGTGCAATTGCCTCCTGCCTCTCATCGATCGGACGGTAAGCATCAATGGCTGAGATGGAGCGTCCTGTTCATGGCATGTTTAACATATTATCAGGCCAGGCTCCGGGGAGGGCTCGACCAGCGGATTTATAAGCGCGGTCATGGTACGTAAGCAAGAAATTCGTCATACTCGTTACGCTTGCTAGTCCAGCGGTTCGCTCCACTCGGACGTTGGCGTTGACGGCACGCGGTCAGCAGCAGCCGTCGTTTGGCGCGTGAGATCCCAACAAAGTAAGCTGCACGTTCCGCTGACGGATCGCTCCAGAAAGTCTCTTTCTCGACCCCAAGAATGACGACCGTATCGAATTCTAGTCCCTTGCTTTTATGCACCGACATGATGCGAACCGCGTTGTCACCAGAAAATGAAGCTAAAGCAGTTGCCGTGGCCACATGGCCCTGCAACAGCAAATGCGCATGCTCGAGGGTTTGGTTGATGAGTTGATCGAGGCGATCGCCGTGTTGATAGTCCGGTGATAAAGCGACGAGACTGTCACGTCCGACAACGTCCACGAGCGCGACAGTAAGAGCTTTCAGATCGTTGATCTGTCGAAGATTGATCTCGTTTGCAGCGACCTGCCGTTTGGTTTCGGTGACAAAGCGATCCCAGCGT
>TARA_R100000687_G_scaffold18951_1_pt1 | contig 39232 bp, 33 predicted proteins | sample TARA_R100000687 | Tara Oceans TARA_R100000687 (sample SAMEA2622685) | marine metagenome | biome: marine biome (ENVO:00000447); feature: mesopelagic zone (ENVO:00000213); material: "saline water (ENVO:00002010), including plankton (ENVO:xxxxxxxx)" | depth 600 m
TGATGGTGCAATTTTGAAACTCATGACTCATTTCCTTTGGCTGAGTTGTCCTCATTGGCGTTGTCTTTTGCTGCTTGTGCCGCTTTTTTTGCTTTGGCGCGGGCAATAGCTGCTGCAACTGCGGCGGACTTCCCAGCTGGTTTCTCGTCGCCACTGTCAGCTTTACTGTCTGGCTTACTGTTTTTTTCCTGCTGCATTTTTTTGCGCTCTTCGGCTGCTTTGCGGTGGCGTTCTAAACGCTCCTGTTTTTCGCGCTCCAGCCTTTCCTGGCGAGCTTCAAAGCGTTTCCGAGCCTGCTCGGCTTTGGCCTTTTCACGGGCAATGTTACGCACTTCTGCTTTGGCTTTGCGGTAATAGTGCACCAGCGGAATTTCGCTGGGACAAACATAGGCGCAGGCGCCGCACTCAATGCAGTCAAATAAATGATGCTTTTCCAGTTCGTCGTAGTCTTTCGCTTTGGCCAGCCACTGAAGTTGTTGTGGCTGTAAGGTGGCGGGGCAGACGTCTGAACAGGCGCCACAACGAATACAGGCCAGCTCAGGGCCCGGAGCCGGCAGCTCTTGATCGGTTGGCGCTAAAATGCAGTTTGTGGTTTTAATGACCGGCACTTCGGTACTGGGCAGGGTGAAACCCATCATCGGGCCGCCCATAATAATTCGTTGTTTCTTTTCCGGATTAAAACCGGATTCATCCAGTAAATGTTGAATAGGGGTGCCTAATAAGGCCCAGACGTTACCGCGTTGTTCTAATGACTCGCCGGTTAGGGTCACAACACGCTCTAATAAAGGTTCACCGTGAATAATGGCGCGCTTAACGGCATAAGCGGTACCGACGTTTTGCATTAGTAAACCAATGTCCATGGGCAGTTTGCCGCTGGGCACCTGATGGCCTGTTAGCAGCTCAATTAATTGTTTTTCGCCACCGGAAGGGTATTTGGTTGGTACCACTTTAAGCTGTATCTGCGTGTCATCATCAATAGCCGCAGCTATGGCTTTTATTGCTTCGGGCTTATTGTCTTCAATAGCAAACAGCACCGAGTCGCATCGGGTGATGTACTGTAAAATTCGGGTACCGGCGATAATATCGTCTGCGTACTCCTGCATTAAACGATCATCGGCTGCAATATAAGGTTCGCATTCAACTCCGTTAATAATTAAATGCTTAAGGGGCTTTTGTTGTGCCAGTTTCTGCGCAGTAGGAAAACCTGCGCCACCCAGACCGGCAATACCCGCTTCCTGAACCAGCTCCAGCAAACGCGATATTTCAACGTCGTGGTAGTCGGGCAGAGCATGTTTGTTGCCCCAGCGCTCTTCTCCGTCCGGATGAATGACAATAGCTTGCTCGGGCAAACCCGAGGCATGGGCCGTAGGGCGTTCTTCAATGGCCGCAATAATACCCGAGGTTGGAGCATGCAGCGGTAACCCCTGGCTTAACCCGGCTTCAGTCAGGCGCTGGCCTTTATCAACACGTTCACCTACCTCAACTAATACTTTGCCGGACGGGCCTATGTGTTGACGTACGGGTAAAACAAGCTCAGTTGGCAATGGCAAACGTCTTATTGGACGGCTGCTGGCCGGTTGTTTACGTTCCGGCGGATGAACGCCACCGGGGAATTGGCCGATAATACCGGTGTTAAAGTCGCGGTTTACTGTTTTTACATCGCTCATTCAACCACCTTCACCGGAATACTGTTGGCTTTTATGTTTTCTTTTACGGTGTCTAAGTCCCACTGCCAGGTTTCAGGCTTAGGCTTAACCGCCACCATGTCAATGCAGTCAACCGGGCAAGGTTCGACACAAAGGTCACAACCTGTACATTCATGTTCAATAACGGTGTGCATTTGTTTTGCCGCGCCTAAAATGGCATCAACCGGGCATGCCTGAATGCATTTGGTACAGCCAATGCACTCGTCTTCGCGAATAATCGCGACTTTTTTAACGTCTTCTTCGCCGTGGGCGTCGTCAAGGGGTTTGGGTTCAACGCCCATTAAGTCGGCAAGCTGTTTTATGGTTGCTTCGCCACCGGGAGGACACTTATTAATGTCATCGCCATCGGCAATTGCCTGTGCGTATGGGCGGCAACCCGGATATCCGCACTGCCCACACTGCGTTTGTGGCAGAATTTCGTCAATTTGGTCAACAATGGGGTCGCTCTCGACACGGAATTTAACCGCGGCAAAGCCGAGTATCACCCCGAATATCAGCGCTAATACGCCCAGCGCGATAACTGCTCCGAATAAACTCATTAACCGCTCACCAATCCGCTAAAGCCCATAAAGGCAAGAGACATAAGCCCTGCGGTGATCATTGCAATAGCTGAGCCTTTAAATGCTACCGGCACATCGGCGGCAGCTAAGCGCTCACGCAGAGCTGAGAATAAAATCAGTACCAAGGAGAACCCAACTGCGGCTCCCAGGCCATAAACAATGGACTGCACAAAGTTGTGTTGCTCGTTGACGTTAAGCAGAGCAACACCGAGAACGGCACAGTTGGTAGTAATTAGAGGCAGAAAAATGCCCAGCAACCGGTACAGCGTTGGACTGGTTTTATGCACCACCATTTCGGTGAACTGCACGACTACGGCAATAACCAGAATAAAACTTAAGGTTTGCAATGACATTAAATCCAGCGGCTCTAACAAATACTGATTGACCAGATAACTGCAGACCGAGGCCAGTGTCAGCACAAATGTGGTGGCAGCGGACATACCTATGGCGGTATCTAACTTGCTGGAAACGCCCATAAACGGGCACAAGCCCAGGAACTTTACCAACACAAAGTTGTTTACCAGCACGGTGCCTATCAGTAGCAGTAAGTAATCGGTCATTTACCTTTCCGGGTACTGTGGTTATTTAAGACCGCATATTATCGGTGTTTTGGCCGCCATAAACAACAGACAGCGAGCATGGGTTTAGGAGAAAATTCCGACATTGTCATCTTTTATTCACGAAACTGATTATTTAGTGTCATAAAGGCTTGGCAAAGTAGCCCCAACTGAAGCCAACTTGGGTTTTCTACCATGGTATTGTTCAGTTATTTACAACGCTTTGATCGTTACTGTTATTGCCTGTTTTCCGGGTTGAGGGCGAAAGATCTTCCCGGACAAATTGCTCTACTGACTTCCCGCAGCGGCGATGGCTATGGATACCTCGCTATTGCTTTAATGGTCTGGATGCTCGATGACAGCGGCGACGAATATTTTACCAGTCTGATATTCGCATTTTCTCTTGAACTTCCTTTTTACTGGATCATGAAAAACAGTTTCCGTCGGCAACGTCCCTGTGAGCGTAACTTGTCTTTTGCGGCGCTTATTGTTGCCAGCGACAAGTTTAGCTTTCCTTCCGGGCATACGGCGGCAGCGGTTTTATTCGCCACGGTTACCTACCACTATTATCCTGCCGCGGGGTTAGCCTGTTTTGGCTGGGCAATGGCTATTGGGGCGTCAAGAGTGGTGGTCGGGGTTCATTATCCGAGTGATATTGTTGCCGGTGTTGCACTGGCTGTCTTAGTTTCGGAACTGACGATATGAAAATTCTTTACGGAGTTCAGGGTACAGGGAATGGTCATTTAAGTCGTTGCCACACATTAGCTCAGTCTTTGACTAAACATCGTAATGTTGAAATTGATTACCTCATATCGGGTCGCCAGCCTTCAGGGCTTTTTGACATGGAGGTTTTCGGTGACTACCAATGGCGTCAGGGCTTGTCGTTTGTCACCGAAAGGGGGAGGCTTCGCCGACGCAAGACATTACTCAATAACCATTGGCGGCAGTTTTGGCAAGATGTGAAAAACTTATCGGTTACCGACTATGACCTGGTAATTACTGACTATGAGCCGGTAACCGCCTGGGCGGCGAAGAAACAAGGCGTGCGCTGTGTTGGTTTGGGCCGACAATACGCTTTTCATGAACCCGATTTGTTTAAACGATTGTCCTGGTGGCAAAAGCAGCTGATTTCATCCTTTGCACCATGTTCAGAACCCGTTGGTATGCATTGGCTGGCTAGTGGCAATGCGATTCCCCCGGTGGTAAGACAGGAAGAAAACGCCTGTGTCGGGTTAATGCAGCGCGTTGTGGTTTACCTTCCTTTTGAGGACCCCCGAGATATTATTGACCAGCTTCAACCCTTGGATAACTATGAGTTCTCGCTTTTTCATCCTAAGGTAGAGCGGAAGTCGTTGGGGCACATCGAATGCTATCCGCCTTCACGTACTGAGTTTGCTCAGCACTTTAGTAAGGCGTCCGCTATTTTGTCGAATGCCGGTTTTGAAACCAGTTGCGAAGCGCTGAGCCAGGGAAAGGCTTTGGCAGTAAAACCTTTAGCAGGCCAGTTTGAACAAAAGTGGAATGCCCGCCTATTACAGGAGCATGGGCTGGCGAGTGTCTTAAAACGAGTTGAGACCAGTGACGTTGACAGCTGGCTGGCGCAACGGGAACCTCATAGACTGTACTGGCCTAATGTCGCGGAAACGCTGGCACAATGGATTGCCGATGGCGCAACGCAACCAGTTGCTGAACTCAGTGCAGAGCTTTGGTCCAGAAACGAAAAAACCGCCATATAGGCGGTTCTTCTGAATGTGGCTCCCCAGGTTGGATTCGAACCAACGACACATGGATTAACAGTCCACCGCTCTAACCAACTGAGCTACTGGGGAACAACATTCAACGGCTGCGAATATTAAAGCTCATACGCAGGGGTGTCAACTATTCTGCGAAGGTTTTTAAAGGAAAAGGGCTTGGTTGTCGAAAAAGTCAGCAAATTGATTTTTTTAGTCACATCAATGCAAAAAGATGAGCTAATCCTTATCGCTGACAATGTCAAGTAACTGTCAAGTTTACATCTATAACATAAGTATTAGCTCTTTCGAGGATCTGATTATCCACAGATATCTGAATGTCGCAGTAGATAAAGGCTACATGATCTTATCCACGGAATCTGTGGATAACCTTGTGTTTAACTCTGTGAAGTCGTAATAATGATGCGGCTTTGAGGGCGATTTTCGTAGTGGTTAAAAAGTAACGATAAAACAAAATATACAGAATAAACAATAGGTTAGTTTATTCTGGTGAATAAATCTTCAGGTTGGTGATCGATTCACCAGTCAATGCGTGAAGAATCAGCAACTTGTGTATTTCTTAGTGAATTTGACTAAAAAACGCGCCAAAAAACCTCATGTTAAATTGAATTATTAGGCTTGACATCGGTCACTTAGATCTGGATCCGATCACTAATGGCAGGAAGGAATTTTTAGTAACTTGTAATAAAAGTATCAAAGTGAAAAGAGTTGGTATTGATGGGATTTATGCTGTAACAAGCGTTCAATTAATAGGGTTTTGGCGCTCATTGCAAAAAATGGCGCCAAAACCTTCATTTTATAAACTTTCTGAGAAACTTTTGATACGTTTAACCGCTTCTTTCAAAACATCCATTCCGGTAGCGAAGGATAAACGGCAATAACCATCCGTGCCAAAAGCTGAGCCTGGCACAAGGGCTACGTTGGCTTCTGTCAGCAGTTTTTCGCACAGTTCAACGTCGCTGCTGACATTGGCTTTAGCCATTAGCTTATCGACCTGAGCAAAAGCGTAAAAAGTACCGTCGCCTGGTACGCAGTCAATGCCGTCAATGCTGTTTAGAGCATCAACCAAATAGTCGTGACGCTCTTTAAATGCAGTCACCATGGTTTTAATACAGCTTTGGTCGCCGTTTAATGCTGCCGCTGCCGCGTACTGGCTAATGCTGGCAGGGTTTGATGTACTTTGTGACTGCATTTTTTTCATAGCAGCAATAATAGGTTGAGGTCCGGCAGCATAACCGATACGCCAACCTGTCATTGCATAAGCTTTGGATACTCCGGTCAGGATAACGGTGCGATCTTTAAGATCTGGAGCCACCATAGGGAAGTTAGCAAAGGGCGAGTCGCTCCAGAGAATATGCTCGTACATATCGTCGGTGGCGATAAGTACATTTGGATAATCACGCAGCACTTCCGCAAGGGCTTCAAGCTCGTTCGCGGTATAAGCTGTTCCGGCCGGGTTGGACGGACTATTGATGAACATTAAACGTGTTTTATCCGTTAGTGCGTTACGCAATTGTTCTGGTGTAATTTTAAAACGTTGGTCTATGCCGGCTTTAACAATAACTGGCGTAGCGCCAACCAACTTGGTCATGTCAGGATACGAAACCCAGTAAGGTGCGGGAATAACAACTTCATCTCCCGGATTTAACCAGGCACTGAGTAAATTGAAAATACTGTGTTTACCGCCGGCTGACACAATAATTTCTGAACGTTGGTAGCTAAGGCTGTTGTCGCGTTTTAGCTTGTTAATAACAGCATCTTTTAGCTCATCGATACCATCAACAGCCGTATATTTGGTCTTACCGTCATGGATAGCCTGAATAGCCGCTTCTTTGATAAAATCTGGTGTATCAAAATCTGGCTCGCCGACGCCCAGACCAATAACATCTTTGCCTTGTTGGCGTAATTCATTGGCTTTTTGAGTCACCGCCAGAGTCGGCGATGGTTGAATCGCATTGATACGATCAGAGAGTTGATAATCCACGTTCAGATCCTGTTTTTCGCAAGGGTTGAAATGCCCATTACTATACGGATCGCAGTGGCTAAAGTCTATTCTCCGTAGCCACAAAGCACAGTCTCATGTACACTATTCGGCTATCGAACTGAGGAGGGATTGAATGGCAGCTGCCGACGCATCAAGAAGTCTTATCAGCGCGCCGGTAGGACAAAAACTCTGGGAAATGACCTGGCCGGTTATTTTCGGTGTGGCTACTCTCATTAGCTTCAATGTTGTCGATACCTTCTTTATCAGTATGCTCGGAACAGACCCTCTCGCGGCTGTCAGCTTTACCTTTCCCGTTACTTTCACCGTTATAAGCCTGGCCATAGGTTTAGGTATAGGAACATCTGCCGTCATTGCCCGTAAATACGGCTCCGACAGGCCGGAAGAGGCTCATTTTGACGGTTTTTCTGCGCTCTCGGTGTCCGCCATATTAGTTGCTGCATTGGCACTCATTGGCTATTTGCTGATGGACCCGGTTTTCAGTTTATTGCAGGCACAGGAACGGCTAATGCCATTGATACGGGAGTATATGACGCTCTGGTATCTGGGCTGCGTGATGTTGGTTACGCCTATGGTTGGGAATGCGGTTCTGCGAGCCGCCGGTGACACACTAACACCATCGCTTATTATGGCTTCCGGTGGGTTGGCGAACACCATTTTCGATCCAATTTTAATTTTTGGGCTAGGGCCTATTCCTGCCATGGGAATTGAAGGTGCCGCTCTTGCCAGTGTTATTTCCTGGTTTAGTGGTGTCTTTTTAGTGTTTTGGTTGCTGCGCAGAAACAAGCTGGTTTCTTCTAAACCGCCGGCCGGACGACCTTTTTTTCAGGCATGGGTTAAGTCAGCCCGCGGTATTTTAAAAATAGGTATGCCGGCAGCCAGCGCCAATATGCTGACTCCATTAGCTATGTCAGTGATGACTGCTATTGTCGCATCTTATGGAGCTCCAGCCGTGGCAGCGTTCGGTGTCGGGTCCCGACTGGAGTCACTGGCCAGCGTCATTATACTGGCGTTGTCTATGTCGTTGCCGCCATTAATTAGCCAGAACTACGGTGCGGATCGTATTGATCGGGTGAAAGAAGCCTATCGAACCGCGTTAAAAGCCGTGCTGGCCATTCAGGCGATCATTTATTTACTGATGCTGGTAACCGCACACTGGATAGCTCAGGTATTTGCTGAAGAGCAAGCGGTTGCCGACATTGTTAAGCTCTTTATTTATATTATGCCGTTGGGGTACGGGTTACAGGGCATTATTATACTGACCAATTCCAGCTTTAATGCTGTGCACCGGCCAATGAACGCGTTGTGGTTAAGTATCATTCGGTTATTTGTTTTATTCGTACCGCTCTCTTATTTGGGGAGTGTACTCGCTGACTTAACCGGTTTATTCATTGGCGGGGTGGTCGCTAATCTGTTTACTGCTGTTATTGCGTATTGGTGGTTTTCACGCGAGTTGAGGAGAGAACGTGGCTAAGAAATTTGAACTGGTTTCTAAATACAAGCCGGCGGGTGACCAGCCCAAAGCCATTGAGTCGCTGCTCGATAATCTGGACGCCGGTCTGGCGCATCAGGTGCTGTTGGGGGTAACTGGTTCAGGTAAAACCTTTACTATGGCGAATGTCATTGAACGTTCGCAGCGTCCTACCTTGATACTGGCACACAATAAAACCCTGGCAGCGCAGCTTTATGGTGAGATGAAAGAGTATTTCCCCAATAACGCGGTGGAATACTTTGTCTCTTACTATGACTACTATCAGCCTGAAGCTTATGTGCCGACAACCGATACTTTCATTGAGAAAGACGCCTCAATTAACGACCACATAGAGCAAATGCGTTTGTCAGCTACCAAAGCTCTGATGGAACGCCGTGATGTGGTTCTGGTTGCGTCGGTATCGGCCATTTACGGCTTGGGTGACCCCGAGTCTTACATGAAAATGATGCTGCACTTGCGTCGTGGCGACATTATCGATCAGCGCGACGTTCTGCGGCGTTTGGCTCAGTTGCAGTATAAGCGAAACGACGCAGCCTTCGAGCGCGGTACTTACCGGGTTCGTGGCGATGTGATAGATATCTTTCCGGCGGAGTCGGAAGAAATAGCGGTGCGTCTGGAGCTGTTTGACAGCGAAGTTGATCGCATTAGCTTTTTCGAGCCTTTAACCGGACAGGTGACGGAAAAAGACGTTGCGCGCGCCACTATTTATCCGAAAACGCATTATGTAACACCGCGAGAAGTGCTGGTTAAAGCCATTGAAAAGATAAAAGATGAGTTGAAAGATCGTCGCGATATTCTGCTTAAGCAAAATAAACTCATAGAAGAGCAGCGGATTAATCAGCGTACGCAGTTTGATATTGAAATGATGCTGGAGCTTGGCTATTGCTCGGGCATTGAAAACTACTCACGCTATTTATCCGGTCGTGCGCCGGGCGAGCCGCCACCAACGTTGATGGACTATTTACCGGATAACGCACTGCTTATCATTGATGAGTCACACGTTACTGTGTCGCAGATTGGCGCTATGTATAAAGGCGACCGCTCGCGTAAAGAAAATCTGGTGGAATACGGTTTCCGTTTACCGTCAGCACTGGATAACCGGCCGCTTAAATTTGATGAGTTTGAGGCTATAGCGCCACAAACCCTGTATGTGTCAGCGACACCGGGCAAGTATGAATTAGAGCGCAGTGGTAATGAAGTGGTTGAGCAGGTTGTCAGGCCGACAGGATTGATTGACCCGCAGATAGAAGTGCGTCCGGTTGCCACCCAGGTGGATGATTTAATGTCTGAAATACGCTTGCGGACAGAGGTCGGCGAGCGGGTGCTGGCGACAACTTTGACCAAAAAGATGTCGGAAGATTTAGCCGACTATCTGGATGAACACGGCATAAAGGTGCGTTATCTGCATTCAGACATTGATACCGTTGAACGTATGGAGATTATCCGCGATTTGCGTCTGGGTAAGTTTGATGTGCTGGTCGGTATTAACTTGCTGCGGGAAGGTCTGGATATGCCGGAAGTGTCGCTGGTCGCGATATTAGATGCGGATAAAGAAGGCTTTCTGCGCTCCGATCGTTCGTTAATTCAGACGATTGGTCGTGCGGCACGTAACGTTAACGGCCGCGCCATTTTATACGCCGACCGTATTACCGGCTCTATGCAACGCGCTATGGATGAAACTGACCGTCGCCGCGAGAAGCAAATTGCTTACAACAAAGAGCACGGTATTACCCCGCAGGGACTGAATAAAGACATTACCGACGTGATGGACTTGGGGCAGGGCTCAGCCAAAGCTCGTAAGAGTAAGGCTGAAAAAGCGCTGGCTGAAGTGGCCTCCGGGTATGATGCCCGCACTGTGGTTGTCAAAGACGCGAAAGCGGTGATGAAAGAAATTGACGCTAAAGAGAAAGAGATGTACAAAGCGGCGCAGAATCTTGAGTTTGAACAAGCAGGTAAACTGCGCGATGAAGTCGCTGAACTGCGTGAACAGCTTAAACGAGCGGTTTAAAAAAAAATGCCCTGCAACGAACAGGGTTATCGCTTTTATCAATTGGCTGTAACAATCTTAATCGGCAATAATTAGTAAGAGTCGAAGTGGGAGATTGTTATGAAAGACGCAGTAAAGACAGTATCATTTGGTATCATGCATTTTACCATCGCCTTTGGCGTAGTCTGGCTAATGACAGGCGATGTCGTGCTTGGTGGTGCTATTGCTCTGATTGAACCTTTAGTGAATACAGTAGGTTACTATTTCCATGAAAAAATCTGGCAGCGAGGCGACAAGCGCCGGGCAGCGATTGGTAGAGAGGGCACGATACCTGGATAAAGAGGGCCGGGCGAGTATACCGCTCTCGCTCCTGCTGGTGCTGTTATTTGAAATGCGCGGTTATGTCGCCGCCATTATTTCTCTGACTTTCGCTGAAGATCGTACCCGACTGCTAAAACTCTTTTATACCAGTTCGGAGCAATTTGGACTGATGCTGCTGGTCGGATTACCGGCGTTAATTGTTCTGCTGGCAACGACCTTTGCTGGTGAAGATGAGCGCAACTGGGCCAATGTATTAATGCGTTTTGCCCAACCCTTGTTATTACTCTCGCTTATTGTCGATGCAACATTAATTCTGTGGATGTTTATTGAACAGCATGGTGCGTTTTCTTTCGGCCGGGCTGGCATTATATTTGGCTGGTTTATTTGTGGTTGGTATTTAGTGAATTCCAGGCGCTGGCGGTTCTATCGTCGACATTTAGCTAGTCGTTATTAACACGGCCATCCAGGTAGTACCATTTACCATCTTCTTGCACGAAGTCAGACTGTTCTTCCATAAAAGCTACGTCATTACCGTCTTTGTAAAAAGCCCGGAAATGAACTTGTCCTTTATTCTGGTCAACGCTGGATGAAATGACCTGCAGTTTAAGCCAATTTGGAGAGTCACTTAAGTCGAGCAACGGCGGGCGCGAGCTACTGTGCCACGTGGCTTCTAAATAGCTGGCCAGGCGGCCGACAAAGGCACTGTAGCGCGAACGCATAAGTGCTTCCGGAGACTGGGCTGTTGCCTCTCCGCTATGGTAAGCGTAGCAACAATCCTGATAGGTTTTATCTAAGCCGCAAGGGCAGGGTTCTGTCATTTTCATAGCGCGAACTTTACCAGTACGCGCTATGATTTCAACTGCAATTTTAGTCGGTTTTACCCGAATGGTTCTTACCCAGTCCGCCACTGATGGTTAACTGTAAGGCATCAGCTGGTTTCATGGTCAGTGACTCAACGCAGTCACCCGGAACAATCACCATATAACCGCCTACGTTATAACTCATGGGTAAGAACACGGCGACCTGGTCTTCTTTCATGAGTTCGGACAGGCGATCGCCTTTAATGCCACTTTTTTTAGTAACAATGCCAATAAGTCGTAAGTTACTACCGGGCAGGGTAACCAGTACAACCGATTCTTCAGCAAAGTTCTTACCTGACATCATCTCGAACACATCATTAATTGTGCCGTATAAGCTGCGCAACAAAGGCAGTCTATTCATCAGTTTGCCGGGTAGTTGCCATAGTGAATCAATAAAATTCCAACGAGAGCTGAAACCAATAAGAAGTGCAATCGCTAAAAAGCTAATAAAAGCCAAACCTGGGAAGTAAGAGGATTCACCGAGTAACGTTGTCCAAATTGGCTTCAGCCAGGTCTCTATTGTGACTAACAGCCATTGTAATAAGGCAAAAGTCACGACAATGGGCAGTAAAATAGCTAACCCTTTAAACAAATACTGTAAGGTTCTTTTCATTATCCGGCCCTTGTGGCGTAAATTGAGTCACATTGTGAAAGTAATAGCTTAATCGGACAAGTAATATTCTATGGTGGATACTACCCGTACTTTTTTCAGGTGAGGGTTATGACGGTCGCGTGCACTGATACTAAACTGCCCCTGTCGAGCCTGCTTTATTTTGCCCAGTTCAGAGTTAGAGTCTAAGGCAAACTTTTCGGCTACCTCCCGCGCTTTTTTGGTCGCTTCTTCTATCATTTCAGGTTTTACTTCGTTTAAGCGCGTAAATAAATAGTCCGGTTGGGCCTGATAGCTATCGGTAGTAAAAACAATACCTTCTTTGCCCAGTTCACCGAGAAGACTCATGATACCGCGAACTTGCTCAACATTTTCGGAGTATACAGTTATGGTTTTTGTGGCTGTATAGCGAAACTCTGCAGGCTGAGATGAACCATAACTTTGAGCTGATTTATCGGTAATTGACGGCGCAGACGAGGAAATTTCATCCCGGTTAATTCCTTTGCTTTGCAGAAACTCAATGACCTTCTGATTGGATTCTTCAATGGTTTTATAAATGGCGGTTAAATCATTACTGGCGGTTGTAAATTGAATGGGCCAGATGACGGTGTCAGCAAGGTACTCACGCTCTGACAGCCCTTTTACAGTAACTGTGCGTTCCATCGACTTATGCTCAAGTACTGCATTTGAGCCAATCACAGCAATAATGGCGAAGCTGATGATCAGTGAAATACCGAGTATCAGAGTATTTTTAGTTGAGCTCATTTTAACTCCCATTGTGGTTTACTTACCTACACTATAGGACAAAATTCGTGACAAATGGCTATAGGGCAGTTGGGTTTGTTCGTGCCAGTGGTTAAAGGCATTTTGTGCCTGCTTCAGGCCTTTTTGACTGGTGGGGGAGGCATCTATCAGCTCGTAATTGGTCAGCGCGGTGACAACGTCATTAGACATAATAAAACCGTCCCAGCCAAGTTCGCGCAGAACGTATTGCGGAGTAACGCCACCCAGCCGAGATCCGTTCTTTTTAAGGTAGTGCAGCAATTCTGCTTGCCGGCTTGATGGCCACTGCGCTAAGAACTTACCAAAGCTGCCGTACTCTTCGGATACTTCAACAATCATACGGGCGTTAGCTGGAACGGTATTTATTTTCTGCTGATTACGAACAATGCGTTCATCTTTTGACAGTTCTTCTAATATCTCTGGTGGTACTTGTTGCCAGTAAAGCGGAACAAAACCTTTAAAAGCTTCCTCAAAACCCGGCCATTTCGCCTCAATAATTCGCCAGACAAAGCCCGCCCGAAAAATACAGCGGGTAATAGTAGCAAGTACCTCCCGGTCTTCGAGTTGTTCTAATTGGGTTACGGACGATACTTTAGGCAGGCGTGCAAGCATCGCACTTTCGCCACCTTTACGCTGGCAGGCTCTGTCATAGAAACGAGAAAAGTTGATTGTTATATCGGTCATGGTCTTCCTGCTTTTTAATCTAGCATCCAGTCTGCAATGGCGCGGCAATGAAGTTCGGTGGTATCGAACAATGGCAGGGCAGAATGTTCTTGTTGAACCAGCAGACCAATTTCAGTGCAGCCTAAAATAACGCCTTGTGCGCCTTGCGCTGCCAGATCTTCAATAATTCTTAGGTACTGTTTGCGCGCGTTATCAGTAAATTGGCCATGGCACAGTTCTTTAAAAATAATGTTGTCGACTGTATTGCCGTCACTTTCACCGGGTATCAGTACCTTAATGTTTTGTTGTTCAAGGCGCTCTTTATAAAAAGGTTGCTGCATGGTGAAGCGTGTACCCAGCAACCCAACCTGGTTAACGTTGTTTTGTTTAAGGTGCTCCGCCACGGCGTCGACAATGTGCAATAAAGGCAGTTTAACGGCATCTTCAACCTGTGGAGCCACTTTGTGCATCGTATTTGTTGCTATAACAATACTTTCAGCACCCGCTTTTTCCAACTGCCGGGCTTTGGCAATAAGAGCTTGTGTAGCTGCATCCCAGTCACCCTTACTTTGCATCTCTTCAATAGGCGCAAAGTCGAGGCTGGCCAGAAGAATTTCAGCACTGTGTAAGCCTCCCAGGCGCTTATTTATTAGCTGGTTCAAACGCTTATAATAAGTGCTGGTTGATTCCCAGCTCATGCCACCAATAATGCCGACTGTTTTCATTAAAGCCTCCGCAACCGTCTTTTAAACACAGCCTACCTTAGTTTCTAAAGCAAGTTAACGCAGAGTTTAGATGAAAAATATCTAATTTATATTGCATTTATTTTAATTGAACGGTCAATTAACTAAGTTTGATTTTAATTGAATGATCAATTAACCTTAACGCCGTTGTCACATTAGCCCCATACATTAAGGAACTTCACTACAACACAAGAAACAGGAACTTTTATGAAAACTTATGTGCCTATGAAGCAAAGCTTAATCGCACTATCTGTACTATCAGCATTATCTGCTACCTCCCTGCCAGCAATGGCGCAAGACACTCAAGATCAGCAAGCAGAAGAAGAAAAAGAACAAATGGAAGCCATTGTGGTTACTGGCCGCAGTGTTTCTTATGCGAATAACGCCGCTTCTGCAGAAATGAAAAAGCAACAAACGTCTATGACCAGCGCTTTGGCAATGGTTGATAACTTACCTGGCGTTTTGGTAAACGAAGGTGACCCGTTCGGCTCTGATGAATGGTCAACCAGCATCTCAATTCGCGGTTTCCAGTTAGATTTAGAATCTCAGCAAATTGGTATGACTGTAGATGGTATTTCTAACGGCAACTCAAACTACGGTGGTGGTACTAAAGCCAGCCGTTACATTGACACTGAAAACTTACGTGGCACGGAAGTTTCTCAGGGTACAGCCGACATCAGTTCTCGTTCAAACGAGGCTTTGGGCGGTACCTTGAACTTTACTACTATTCGTCCTGCGTACGAAGAACAGTTTACCGTTAGCACGACGATTGGCGAGCATAACGCACAAAAATTGTATGCACGTTACGATACTGGCGAAATCGCTAAAGACACTTACGCGTGGTTTTCTCTTTCGAGCCAACAAAACGATGACTACATGGATGGTTCGGTAACCAATACGCGTGACCATGCTGAAGGTAAAATTATCAGTCGTGTTGGTGACGTAGATTTAACGGGTTACGTGAGTTACGACGACGCTCAGGAATATACCTATCAACGAGTTTATGGTTTAGCACAGTATGAACAAAACTCTGAATGGGACGGCCTGACTGAAGACTGGACAGGCATTCCTTATCAAGACCAGGCATGGCGTGAAGGTTGGGTAACTGAACGTGAAAACCTGTTTGGTTACCTAAAAGCCGACTTCATGTTGGGTGAAGTGGATGTCAGCACTAACGTTTACTATCACGAAAACGAAGGTGCTGGTAAGTGGATTCCATATTACATCGCTGATGTTACCGACGACGGTGCAGGAAACTCTCACTCGGAACTGGACCCTTCAACCACAGCTTACGGCGGTTCTTCACAAGGTTTTATCTATTTTGTTAACCGCGACGGCCAGTCATTATCACCTGAAGCAGGCTGCGAGAGCTCAATTGGCTACCCTTATGGCGGTGGCGGAGCCGAAGTAGACCCTGGTTGCTATGAGCAAGGCGCTATGCCGGTCAGTTCGCATCGCCATACTCACTACGAAAAGCAACGCTACGGCGTCAATGGTGATTTTGTATGGGATACCACAATTGCCGGTATGGCAAACACCTTGCGTGGTGGTTTCTGGTACGAAGATTACCAGCGTGATGAGTACCGTGACTGGCATAAAACCATTGATGCAGCAGCGAGCCCGCGTCCTGAAAGTAACCCTTACTGGGTTCAGTACAGCCGTGAATTCCCGGTCGAAACTTTGATGTACTACATTGAAGACGAGATTGATGCCGGATTTGCGAAATTCCGTCTGGGTGCGAAGAAGTTTGATGTTGAGGTTTCAAAAGAAGATCAGTTTAACCCTGACAACAACCTGAGTGTATCGTCGGACTCGGATGCTTTATTGTCAGCTGGTTTTGTTGCGCCTCTGCCGGTTAACGGAATGGAAGTGTTCGGTGGTTATGCTGAAAACTTTGCAGCCGTTAAAGATGCTGTACTAGAGCGTGATGATACGGATGTAAGCCAGGTTGAACCGGAAACAGCGGACAACATTGATCTAGGTTTGCGCTATTCAACGCCGGGCTTTAATGCAAGTTTGACTTACTATGATATTACCTTCGAAAATCGCATTACTTTTGTCAGTAATGAAGACGTTGACGGTATCGACTTCTTAGAAGCGGCAGCCGGTGGTTATGTCAACACAGGTGGTATTGAGTCTGACGGTATTGAAGCATCACTGGATTACAACCTGAGTGATAATCTTGGTGTTTATGTGTCTTACACAAAAAACGACTCAACCTATACGGATGAAGCGTTCCGAGGCAATACCGTACTGGGCAGTGCTCAGGACATGGCCGTTGTTAGCTTTGATTACACTAAAGGCGACTTCTATGCGGGCTTTAGTACTAAGTATGTGGGTGAACGCTACTTAGACCAGGCTAACACTCAGGAAAGCGATTCTTACGTTGTGAGTGACCTTTACATTGGTAAAACCGTTTATGACATTGGTGGTGCAATTGACAGCATGGAGCTGAGCTTCACTGTGAATAATGTCTTTGACGAAGATTACCTGGGTACTATCGCTCCGGGCGCAGGTTGGATTGGTGCGCCACGTACGGTTGCACTTAATGCTAAGTTTGTATTTTAAAACTACCCCGAACCACATGCGGTTAACGCCGCATGTGGTTGCTTTAGTAGCAAGCAACAACAAGGTAATCAATACACATGTATAAACTATTAGCACTATCCACATTATTACTGAGTGGTTCTGTTTTTGCTGATGCACCCGGCCGGATTTTATTTGGTTCATGTTCGCATCAAGACAAAGACATTCCCATTTTTAACAGCATTATTGAAGACGACCCCGAAGTTTTTGTGTTTCTTGGGGACAATGTCTATGGCGACACCGAAGACATGTCAGTGTTGCAGAATAAATATGAAAAACTGGGCTCTAAGCCGGGTTTTAAAGAACTAAAAGAGCAAGCAGAGCTCATCGCTATTTGGGATGATCATGACTACGGTGCGAACGACGCCGGCAAGGATTACCCTAAAAAAGAAGCGTCAAGAGATATCATGCTCGACTTTTGGGGTGAGCCGGAGAGCTCTCCGCGTCGCACTCGTGAAGATGGTATTTACACCTCATACACCTACGGTGAGGGCGAAGAAAGCATTCACGTAATTTTGCCCGATTTGCGTTGGAACCGGGATGATATTGCCCACGTGACGCGAGAAGAGTATGCAAACGAACGCAAACCGAAAAACATGGGGCCTTATAAAGTTCACAGCGACCCTAACGCCAGTATGATTGGCGAAAAACAATGGCAGTGGCTGGAAGAACAGTTACAAAAGCCGGCGCGTATTAAAGTCATTGGCTCCAGCTTACAGCTTTTAGCTGATTTTACCGGTTGGGAGTCGTGGGCGAATTTCCCCTCTGACCGCCAACGTTTGTTTAATCTTATTAAAAAACATAAGGTTAATGGTGTTATCTTGATAAGCGGCGACACCCACTGGGGTGAAATCAGTTACTACGACGAAGATTTAGACTACCCACTATGGGAAGTTACGTCATCAGGACTGACTCAGGAGTGGAAAGACGTTAGCCCCAATAAACACCGCATCGGTCAGTTTATCAATAAGGTAAATTATGGTGCGCTGGACGTTGACTGGGAAAAAGACGATCCGGTTGTGACTCTTGGACTTTACGATGAAGCAGGTGATGTAGTTAACGAGCATCGCTTCAGGCTGTCAACGCTGGAACCTTACGAATAAAAATTAAACCATGTGAGAAAGCTATGCCAAAAGTAGGAATGGAATCAATGCGGCGTCAGCAGTTAATCGATGCCACCATCGATGTGGTTGCTGACGTAGGTTTACGAGGAGCAACCATAAACTTGATTTCGCGCAGGGCGGGGATGTCGTCCGGTATCATCAGCCATTATTTTGGCGGTAAGCAGGCGCTAATTGAGGCCTCTGTGCGGTATTTGCTTTCTCAGCTCAAAATGGAGCAGTCACCGGATAATCCGTATGACCGCTTGATGAAAATTGTTGATTTGAACTTTTCTGATGTGCAACAGGCAGATTCAAGCACAAAAACCTGGTTAAGCTTTTGGGGGCAGTCAATGCATGACGCTGACTTATATCGCTTACAGGAGCTGAATAAGCGCCGGCTTGTGAGTAATTTGCGTTACAGTTTCAAGCAACTACTGAATCCCGAAAGTGCGCGTGAGGCAGCGGAAGTGACGGCCGCGTTAATTGATGGTTTTTGGTTGCGCTGTGCATTAAGCCGGGCAAATGAAGAGAAGTTCAGTCAGGCAAAAAAATACTGCAAAAAATACATTAATGGTGTGCTGGAACAGCACGGTGTCAGTTAAACCATTGCCAAATTATAAGGGAGTTATCGTTGTCCTCTACATTACTTAAAAACTTTATTCATGGGCGTTACGTCGACGACAGTAACCATGAATACTTTGACGTGATCAACCCAGGTACCGGGAAAGTGATTTACACCGTAGAGTCGGCAGGAGAGTTGCTGTTGGAAGACGCGGTGGAAAGTGCTCAAAGAGGGTTTGAGGTTTGGTCACAAACCCCTGCAATTGAGCGAGCCCGAGTATTACAACGTGCAGCGACGATTCTACGAGAGCGCAATGACGAGTTGGCAAAGCTTGAAGTGCTGGATACCGGTAAGCCCTGGCAGGAAGCTGTTGAAGTTGATGTTCAGACTGGATCGGATGCTATCGAGTATTTTGGTAATTTATGCCCGTCAATGATGGGCGAGCAACAAAGTGTCGGTAACGACTTCTTTTACACACGGCACGAGCCTTTAGGTGTCTGTTTTGGTATTGGCGCCTGGAACTACCCGTTGCAAATTGCTTGCTGGAAAGCGGCTGCGGCCCTTGCTGCAGGTAATAGTATGATTTTCAAGCCGTCCGAAGAGACACCTCGTGGCGCGGCGATGTTGGCAGAAATATTTATCGAAGCAGGCGTACCGGAAGGCGTATTTAACGTGGTGCATGGCGATGGTGTTGTCGGTAATTATCTGGTTCAGCATCCGTCAATTGCGAAAGTGTCGCTGACAGGTGAAGTAGGCACGGGCAAAAAGGTAATGGCCGCGGCGGCAGGTACCCTGAAGAATGTGACCATGGAACTGGGCGGTAAATCACCGCTGATTGTCTTTGACGATGCTGACATTGATGAAGCGGTAACTGGTGCCATGATGGGCAACTTTTACACCCAGGGCGAGGTCTGTACCAATGGCACTCGGGTCTTCGTGCACAAAGACTGTTACGACACTTTTATGGAGCGTTTATTAGAACGCACCAAGAACAATATCGTAGTCGGCGATCCTATGGAGCCTGAAACCAACCTGGGCGCGCTAATTTCTGAAAATCACCTGCATAAGGTCATGGCTTATATTGAGCTTGGCAAAGAGCAGGGCGCTACTCTGGCATTTGGTGGCGAAAGATTAACGCCTGCGGGCTGTGAGAATGGCTATTTTATTGGCCCCACTATTTTTACTGACTGCACGGACGACATGCGCATTACGCGCGAGGAGATTTTTGGTCCGGTGATGTCCGTTCTGACCTTTGAAACGGAAGAAGAGGTCATTCAACGAGCTAACAATACCGATTACGGACTGGCAGCTGGTATTTTCTGTCAGGACTTGCGCAGAGCTCATCGTGTCATCGCTCAGCTGGAAGCCGGTATTTGCTGGATTAATGCCTATGCTAATTCGCCGGTAGAGATGCCGGTAGGTGGTTACAAGCAATCGGGTATTGGTCGTGAAAATGGTGTGGAAGCACTTAAGTCTTATACTCAGACAAAATCAATTTATGTCGGAATGGATAAGCTGGAAGGTCCATTCTAATGACAGTGAATGAGAAATTCGATTACATCATTGTGGGGGCGGGTTCGGCCGGCTGTGTGCTGGCCAATCGGTTAACAGAAGATCCGGATGTCTCGGTATTGTTATTAGAGACTGGCGGGTCAGACAAAAGCATTTTTATTCAGATGCCAACCGCACTGTCGATTCCGATGAATACGAAGAAGTACGCCTGGCAGTTCCATTCGGAACCTGAGCCTTACCTGAATAATCGCGAAATGCATTGCCCCCGGGGCAAGGTTCTTGGTGGTTCCTCGTCGATTAACGGCATGGTTTATGTTCGCGGTCATGCGCGGGACTTTGATGAGTGGCAAGAGCATGGTGCTGAAGGCTGGGACTACCAGAATTGCCTGCCGTATTTTAAAAAGGCAGAAGACTGGGCTTTTGGTGCCGATGAATACCGTTCGAAAGGTGGCCCTTTGGCGGTGAATAACGGAAACAACATGCAAAACCCGTTGTACAAAGCCTTTATTAAAGCCGGAGTAAATGCCGGCTATATGGAAACCAATGATTATAACGGTTTTCAGCAAGAAGGTTTTGGTGCCATGCATATGACCGTGAAAAATGGTGTGCGCTGGTCCGCTGCTAATGCGTATTTAAGGCCAGCTATGAGCAGACCTAACCTGGCAATAAAAACCGGGGTTCAGGTCAGTAAAGTGCTGCTGGAAGACAAGCGGGCTATTGGCGTCGAGCTTTATGAGAAGAACAACACTGCTCGCTTTTTTGTGAATAAAGAAGTGCTTTTAAGTGCAGGTTCCATTGGTTCTCCGCATATTCTGCAGCTATCGGGTATTGGTAACAACGAGACTTTATCTGCAGCAGGCATTGAAACTCAGCATGAGCTGCCTGGTGTCGGGGAAAACTTGCAGGACCATCTGGAGTTTTATTTTCAGTATCAATGCAAAAAGCCGCTGACGCTGAACAGTAAGCTAGGACCTCTGAGCAAGTTGGCTATTGGTGTACGCTGGATTTTATTCAAAACCGGCTTGGGCGCAACGAATCATTTTGAGTCCTGCGGTTTTATTCGCTCGAAAGAAGGTGTTGAGTGGCCGGATCTGCAATATCATTTTCTGCCGGCAGCCATTCGCTACGATGGTAAATCTGCTTTTGAAGGGCATGGTTTTCAGTTGCACATTGGGCACAATAAACCTAAAAGCCGTGGTTGGGTTAAAGCGAAAAGCTCGGACCCTTTTACCTCGCCTCAGATTCAATTCAATTATTTGCAGCACCAGGACGACATTGAGGCATTTCGGGCCTGCGTAAGATTATCCCGCGAGATTATTGCTCAACCGGCAATGGATGAATACCGCGGCCAGGAAATACAGCCCGGAAAAGACATTGTGACCGATGAGCAGATAGATGCTTTCGTGCGTGATGCCGTAGAAAGTGCTTATCACCCCTGCGGCAGTTGTCGTATGGGTGCCGAAGATGATGACATGGCAGTGATTGACTCACAAATGCGTGTACGTGGCTTGCAAGGACTTAGAGTTATTGACTCATCGGTTTTCCCGACGATTCCAAACGGCAACCTGAACGCGCCAACCATCATGGTCGCGGAGCGAGCGGCTGATATCATCAAGCATCAGAACTTGCCGAGAGCTGAAGTTGATGTTTATAAAGACCCGCAATGGCAACAGCGTCAGCGCAGTGGTGAGGCCAAGCGGAGCACGTCATGTTAACTCTTGTCAGTATTGGCATGCTGTTTTTCATGGCCATGGTGGTCTTTATTGTTATGCGCTGGGGGCGGCTGAAACTTAACGGTCGCTACCCAGTGTCTACTCTGACATTCATTGCCATTTTGTTTACCTCGGGTCTGGATGTGGGGCTCATCATGTTTCCGCTGACAGAGTTCCCGGTTTACGCCGATATAAAAGAAAACAGCGAGTACGCTTTTGCCAACCCTTTGGCTATTGAGTTTGGCTTCTGGGGTTTTCTGGTCTGGGCCATTTACTTTGTCACTTGTTTTTATTTCTGTGCAATTGAACCCAAAGTAAAATTCTTTGAGATTACCTGGGTTAAGTGGATTAATAACATCGTGATAATTGGCACCTGTGCTTTTACCGCGCATTTGTTATTTGCGAACTTGAGCTGGTATTTACCCAGTATTGCGGTTAGCGAAGGCTTCCCCTGGTACTACGCGCTGATTGTCGGCGGCACCATTTTATTTGCGGTTTACTCAAGTACCGAGCTTAAGTTTGTTAAGATTCTTAGCTTGTCATCTGGTGGGTTGTTCTTTGCGTTAATTCTTGGGCTAGGCAGTATCGCTTTACTGTCTGACAATGTTTCTGCGCCTGATTATTTTAGTACTTTACCCTTATTGACCGACTACTTTGAACATCTACACCGGTTTGTTCTGCCGATTAATGATTACCATGCGTTTTACCTGTTCTGGTGGTTTGCCTGGAGCATTATGATTGGTCAGTTCACTGCGCGCTTTGTTGGTAACATGCGCACCATCTGGCTGTTCTTAGCCATGCTGATATGGCCGTCATTGTCCATTGGTCTCTGGTTTAGTGTTTTATACTTATTCCACTTAAAAGGACTGGACACTTCCGGATTCATTAATCTGGCGATGGTGTTTGTTGGAATTGTTTTCGTGATCAACTCGCTGGACTCTTTAATCCGGCTTTATTCCGACAACCTGAACTTGACAGTAGCGCGTTTTGGCAAACAAAAATATATGGCCTTACATGCCTTTTTGATGATGTCATTAACTGTACTATTTAGCGTTCAGTTTATAAAAATTCAGTGGGTTGGTGCGTTGGTTATTGGTATTGGTTTGTGTTGCTTTGTTTACATCGCGCTTGGTAAGCAACAGCAGCCGCTGCCTAAAACTGAGGCATTGGTACCAATGCCTGTTAAGAAGAAGTAGAAACAAGAGGGTGTCTACGCGGAGTAATGCTCAAACTCCACTCAACACCCTCTTATCGGTGTGCGTTGCTTAATCAAACGAGCGAGACTTAAGAATCTCTGGTTTCAGGAAAGGTTTTTCACCGGTATTGTCATGGTCACCCAGAACCTGGCCATTGATCTCTTGTCCGTATAAAGACCATTGATAGAAATTCTTATATTTCTCTCTGGTTTCTTTTATTTCGCCAGTATAACGAGGATCTTGCGGGCGTTCGTGTGCATTGATGAAATAAGCGACATTCCAGGCTTCTTCATCACTTAGGCGACCAGGCTGTCCTAGTGGCATATTGTTTTGAATGAATGAGGCCGCAGTGAAAATGCGAGTCATTCCGGCTCCCCAGTTGTATGAGGCGTCACCCCAAAGAGGTGGAAATACCACTTGTCCATCTACTGTTTTACCGCCGCCATTTTGGCCATGACAAACCGCGCAGTTATCTTCATACACCTTTTTTCCGGCGTCGTAGCTTATGTTCTCTGGCATTTGTTTTCCTAAATGGCTAAAACCTCGCCCGGCTATATTGCTGTCGTAAACTTTTGCACCCTTTGCCATATATTGGTGATAGGCAACTATAGCTAACATATCGTCACTGCCATATTCGGGTGGCTTACCATTCATAGAAAATGAGAAACACCCGGCAATTCGTTCTTCCAGCGAGTTGACGTGCTGGTTTTTACCACGAAAGTCTGGAAGCGTTGTGGCTGCTGGCCAGACAGGTGCAGCCCAGGGTAGCCGACCTTCACCCATATGGCATGACTTACAGTCCATGTCGTTGAATACGTACTCACCACGGTACTGCTGAGTATTCATAAACATGTCACGACCTTTAAGAATGACTTTGCGCAGCTCTTTATGAAGGTTTGGGTCGTTCTCAATATCGCTTAATGTGGGTGCTTCGTGAACATATTTACCTTGTTCAAACTCAGGTAACTTAACCTCGCCCGGTGACTGAGATTGCGCTATCGCCAGCCCTGCTAAAGAAAGCCCAATTAAAGATAATGTGATTTTTAATGAAGTATCCATAGCTGAGCTCCTATTCCGAGGCCGGTATTGAAGCAAGGTAAGCAGAAACAGCCTCTATCTGAGCATCACTTAGGCGTTTTGCTACGGCTTCCATAAGCTGAACTTTGTCGGTTTTACGGTTGCCGTTTTTCCATGCATTAATTTGTTGCTTGATATAACTCGCATGCTGACCTGCGATGCCAGGAAAGTTTTCGTTAACGCCCCTGTTATTAGGTCCGTGGCAAGTACTGCAAGGCGGAATGTATTCCTCCCAATTGCCGATACTCACAAGGCGTTCACCCTGTTTTAATAATTCTGAATCGGTGTCTTTTGAGGTGCTAGCAGGCTTGCTCAAGCTGGCATAATAAGCCGCGATATCATGCAGTTGCTGTTCGTTGAAGTTATCAACATTCATGGACATAACGGCATTATTTCGTTCTCCTGTCTGGTAAGCCTTCATCTGTCGATATAAATACTGTTCGTTCATACCTGCAATGTAAGGAAATGCGCCTGCTGCATTACCTTCACCGTTAGGTCCATGGCAAGCCATACAGGGGGCACCGCTTCCGTCACCTTTCATCGATAACTGCTGACCTGATTCCGGATCGCCTTTAGCCGAAACACTCAGGGAAGCTCCCAGAAGTAGAGCACTCAGAATGCAATATACGACTAGCCCTTGTTTATTATTCATAGTAATACCCTATATTTAATGACGAGTATGATAGTTAGTATAGTAGTAAATAATATATTATAGCCACACCATTAGTATGGTTATTGGCAAAGGACTGAACTATGACACTTTCGAGAATTGCAGTCGCATTTTGCTTAGGTGGTTTACTGAACGTTTCAGCACAAGCGGAAACAAATTTATCGAGTCAGTTATTTATTAATGCAAGTAATATTCAGCAGAAAGGGCAAATTTCAAATAGAGAAGGTTGGGAACTGGACTTAAAGCGGTTTTATCTCGATTTTAGTCATAAGTTTGATGAAAATTGGAGCGCAGTAGTAACAACCGATGTTCAGTGGCGTCGTCAACAGGATCCTACCGATGTCTGGTTCCGTCACGCTTATGTACAATGCAAATTGCCGGATGGCCAGCTTCTGCAACTTGGTGTGGCACCACTGCCATGGATTGACTACATAGCCCGCAAAGTGGGCTACCGCTATGTGGATCCAAGTCTGACACCAATGAATCAGTTTGCCGGCCCCACTGATTTAGGTGTTCATTACTCGAATAAAAATGACAATGTCAGTTATGCCGTGTCAGTTGTGACTGGCGGTGGCTTTAAGAAGCCAAGAGTAGGGGATTCAGTCGACGTAGAAGCCTATGCAGCCTGGCATATTGCTCCGGGGTTCGATATTGCTGTTGGTGGGTACCGTGGCGCTCGGACTCAGGACAAAGATGAGGCACCCAAGATTAATACCGCTGAGCGCTTTAATGCCTCTATCAATTATCAGGTAAAGAGCATCCGCCTTGGGGTTGAGTATGTCCACAATAATAATTGGGGACAGGTAGCAAGCCTTGTAAAAGATGCTAAAAGTGGTTGGGGAAGCTGGGCGAGTTATCGTTACGCACCAAAGCAGTCGGTATTTGTGCGTTATGACACAACGAAGCCAAATCGCCGCCTAAATCCTGGCTATGAGAAAGATTATGTTCAGGTTGGTTGGGACTGGAAAGTTGCACCCTATCTGACAGTGGCCATTGTTGGTAAACGCATTGAAGAAACTAGCGTTAATTTTCACAGAGAGTCGAACGAATTTGGACTGTGGAGCATGTGGAACTTTTAGTTTAAGGCGGCCTTAGTCTTTTCGACTAGGGCCGCATAAAGCCGTTTAACTTATGTTTAATCCCCAGTCGTTATAGGCTGCTTGCGCGAGTTCATCCCGGAATTTAGGATCGGCAATATGAATCAGTTCGCGCGCGCGTTCACTCATACTCTTGGCGCGTAAGTTAGCGACACCATGTTCAGTGACAATGTAATGCACATGGGCACGAGTGGTGACCACGCCGGCGCCTGGCGCAAGCAGTGAGCTAATGCGTGAGACAGTGCCGCCGCAGGCTGTCGAAGGCAGAGCAATAACCGAGCGACCACCTTCCGATAAGCTGGCGCCGCGTACAAAGTCCATTTGGCCGCCGACGCCCGAGTATATTTTAGTGCCAATGGAGTCTGCGCAAACCTGACCGCTCAGGTCGACCTGCAAGGCGCTATTTATAGACATAACCTGCTTGTTTTGGCGAATCACCGAGGTGTCATTGGTGTACTCAACATCAAGGAAAAAAACTTCCTGGTTGTCATCAACAAAGTCATAAAGTGCCTGAGAACCCATCGCAAAAGTGGTGACAATGCGGCCTCGGTGCTTACGCTTGCGGCTGTTGTTTATGACGCCACGCTCAACCAGCGGTAATACGCCGTCAGAGAACATTTCGGTGTGAATGCCTAAGTCTTTGTGATGATGAAGACAAGCTAAAGTCGCGTCTGGTATTGCGCCAATACCCATTTGCAAACAATCCCCGTCATTAATAAGGCCGGCAACGCGTTCGCCAATTTTTTGTGTCACAGGATTTTGTGGTGGTTGGTTGTGCAGTGGGATAGGAGCTGCTTCCTCGTAATAACGGTCAAACCGCTTTAACGAGACTAACGCATCGCCGTGCGTCCGTGGCATGTTGGGGTTTATCCAGGCAACCACTTTTTTCGCAACTTGCAGTGCGGCCCGGGTTGCTTCAACTGAAATACCTAAACTGCAATTACCGTGTTTATCCGGTGGTGATACCTGAATGATTGCGGCATCCAATGGCTGTTCGCCAGAGCGAAACAGCTTGGGAATTTCAGAGAGAAAAATAGGGACATAGTCGGCTAGACCTTGATTCACCGCCTGCCGAGTTGAGGCCCCAACAAAGAAAGCACGTTGGCGAAGATGTCCTTTAAGCTCAGGGTCACAGAGTATCTCGCTGTACTCTGTATGCAACTGTAACAACGTCAGGTCTTTACGTTGTGCAGCGATCTCTTTCAGACCTTCCAGAAGTTTATAAGGGGTGGCAGCCATCGACTGGCACCAGATGACATCGCCATCGTTGAGAATTGACAGGGCTTCTACCGCTGAGTTTACCTTCATTACTGCTTCCTTTTTAAGCGAGAAGTATTGAGCGAGATCAGAAGTATAACCGCTTTGGCTGTGAGGGTATTTACCCAGTAAGTAATACTTCTTTCGTTTGTCATACTACTGTCATAAAAAATTCATACCCTTAACAAAATAGATCATTGCGGAATGTGAAGGTGCTGTCTATTATTCCGCCACTTTTATTGTTGGGTGTTTGCTATGTCAATTCGTAATAAGCTTCTTTCTGTTGGTTTGATCGCCACAGCGGCCTTTATTTTGTTGCTTGCCTTAATGATGCTTTTCCAGTCACAAGTGAGTGAATTACATCGTGCGAGTGAACTTCGAGAGTCCGTACACAATAGCTTGCTGCAATTGCGCCGTGCGGAAAAAGACTTTCTGTTACGAATGGATAAGAGCTACTCAGAGAAGTTAGCTCAACAAGCTGCCATAACTGACAATCGGCTTGAGCAGCTTAATGCTCTGGTTGATGATAAAGCTTCCTCTCAACTGATTGAACAGTTAGAAAGCCAGGTAGAACGTTATAGCGAAAACTTTGAGCACTTGGTCAACGCATTTCAGCAGCGTGGGTTAGATGAAAATAGCGGTGCTTATGGCGCGCTGCGTTCAGCAACTCATGAGTTAGAAGAAGCGATTGATACTGCCGGACGTACTGAGCTTTTGGTTACTTTGCTGCAGGTTCGTCGCAGCGAAAAGGACTTTATGTTGCGCTTCGACGATAAGTATCTCGGCCGGGTAGAGGGCTTGCTGGACGAATTAAAAAGAGAGCTATCTGCAACGCCTGAACTTGCGGAAAAAGTCGATGCGTACCGCCGTGACTTTGGTCGTTATGCAGCTCTTTCTAAGGAAATAGGGCTTGATGAAGAGTCTGGAATAAAGGGCGAGGTCAGAACTATTGCCAGCAATATGGAAGCGTCGCTTGAGCAGTTAGATAAAGAGCTGAGCGAATTGCTCGCCTCTCGTCAGGCAACCATGAAGTGGGTACCTGTCGTAGTATTTGCTGTTATCGCACTCATTGTTATTGCAATGCTGGTCTGGGTGATACGTTCCATTAATCAGCCGCTGACCCAATTGCGTGAAGATATGCAAAGGGTTCAGACGAGTAATGACCTGACGTTGTCCTCGGAGAAGTTCCGTGATGACGAGCTTGGCGATTTAGTTGATAGCTTTAATGAACTGCTAAGTTATTTCCGCAGTGTTATTCAGCAAATAAACCAGTCTGTCGAAACGGTGAATAGCCTTACACAGCAAGTGTCTGATACGGTGACCCATACTTCACAAAACTTGGATATGCAGTCGCATGAAGTGGATCAGGTCGCTGCTGCTATTAATGAAATGGGTAGCACGGCACACACTATTGCCAATGACGCGGAAGATACTGCTGAGCAAGTGAACAGTCTGTCTGAACAGGCGAAACATGGTAGTACCTCGGTACAGGCTGGTGTTGAGAAAGTGCGTTATTTAGCAGAACGGTTGAACAGTAGCGTAACTGAAGCGAATACCTTGGCAGAGCGCAGTGCGTCTATTACACAAATTGTGACGGTGATTAATGGTATTGCTGAACAAACCAACTTATTGGCGCTGAATGCGGCTATTGAAGCTGCCCGCGCAGGTGAGCAGGGACGAGGGTTTGCCGTGGTGGCGGATGAAGTCCGTACGCTGGCTTCCCGTACTCAGAAGTCTATTGGTGAGATAGAGTCAATTACCAGTCAACTGAACCAGCAAACTCAGATTATTGTGAATACCCTGCAAGAGTGTAATGAACTGGGTGAAGAGAGTGCGCAGCACTCTACTGAATCCGATGAGCTATTCAACCGCATTCATACTGAGCTGGTTAAAATTAACGACCGCTCGGCCTCTATTGCTACTGCGGTTGAGGAGCAGTCTGCAGTTGTCGACGAAACCGCAAGAAATATTACCCGGGTTCGGGATGCCGGTGTGGAAGCGGCAAATGATGCACAGTCAAACGCTGACGCAGTCACTCAGGTTCGTCAACAAACTGAGCAGCTGCGTCAGGCGGTTATAAAATTTACCGTATGATATGACGTATCACGCGGTCAGGTACTTCGCATGGAAGCGAAGCTGAGCTTCGATAAATGACGAGATGAAGTAATAGCTGTGGTCATAACCGTCGTGTAAATGAACCGTACCGCCGCCGTTAACTTCGCTAATGGCGTCTTTTAAGTTCTCAGGTTTTAACTGTTCTTCTAAAAATCCGTCAGCTAAGCCCTGATCAACTCGAATTGGGAGTGTCTGACCTTTAGATTTGATGATCTCAACAGCGTCGTATTGCTTCCATTGTTCGCGATCATCGCCCAAATACGCGCTAAAGGCTTTTTCACCCCAGGGGCATTGTGTTGGGTTGGTAATCGGCGAGAATGCAGAAATGCTGGTGTAGCGGTCACTGTTACGTAAGCCAATAACTAAAGCCCCGTGTCCGCCCATGGAATGACCTGCAATAGCACGCTTGTCATTAACCGGAAGCTCCGCTTCGACTAATTCCGGCAGCTCTTTCACAATGTAGTCGTACATTTGATAATTCGACTTCCAGGGCTCTTCAGTCGCGTTGACGTAAAAGCCTGCACCTAAACCTAAGTCATAAGCGCCGTCTGCATCGTCGGCTACATTGTCTCCACGCGGGCTGGTATCGGGAATAATTAAGGCAATACCCAGCTCTGTGGCCACTCGCTGCGCACCGGCTTTGGTGGAAAAATTTTCATCAGTGCAGGTTAAGCCCGATAAAAAGTAGACCGCCGGAACCTCCGTTTTCTCTGCGCGTAATGGCAAAAAAACACTGAACTGCGTAGTGCAGTTCAGTACTTCAGAGTCATGTTCAAAGCGCAGCTGACGACCGCCAAAACAGCGGGTTTCGCTAACTTGTTTCATTCCTGGCTCCATTAATAATGAATGACTGAGCGAATCGACTTACCTTCGTGCATTAGGTCGAACGCTTTATTAATGTCTTCTAACGGCATGGTATGGGTAATAAAGGTATCCAGGTCAAACTTACCGTCCATGTATTGTTTTACATAGTCAGGCAGTTCGGTACGGCCTTTAACGCCACCAAAGGCACTACCACGCCATACACGGCCAGTAACCAGCTGGAAAGGGCGGGTAGAGATTTCTTCGCCGGCGCCGGCAACACCAATAATGACGGATTCGCCCCAGCCTTTGTGGCAGCACTCTAACGCGGCGCGCATAACGTCAACGTTACCAATGCACTCGAACGAAAAGTCTACGCCGCCGTCAGTCATGTCGACAATGACTTCCTGAATAGGCTTGTCGTGCTTGGTTGGGTTGACGAAGTCGGTTGCGCCTAGCTCTTTGGCGATTGTTTGTTTTTCGTCGTTTACATCAATGGCAATAATGCGTGAAGCTTTGGCTTGTACGGCACCAATAATAGCGGCCAGACCAATACCACCAAGGCCAAATACCGCAACCGTGTCGCCTTCCTGCACATTGGCGGTGTTTTTAACGGCGCCCATGCCGGTAGTCACACCACAGCCAAGCAGGCACACCTTTTCAAGCGGTGCTTCTTTTGGAATTTTCGCCAGTGAAATCTCTGGTAGAACGGTGTATTCAGAGAAAGTCGACGTACCCATGTAGTGATAAATAGTCTCGCCGTCTTTTGAAAAGCGGCTGGTACCGTCCGGCATTAAGCCCTTACCCTGGGTGGCTCGAACCGCCTGACACAGGTTGGTTTTACCCGAGGTACAGAACTTACATTCACCACATTCTGCGGTGTATAAAGGAATGACATGGTCACCGACTTCAACCGAAGTGACGCCTTCGCCGACAGATTCAACAATACCGCCGCCTTCGTGGCCTAATACGGAAGGAAAAATGCCTTCAGGGTCTTTACCTGACAAGGTGTAAGCGTCTGTGTGGCAGACACCGGTTGCAATAATTCGAACGCGAACTTCGCCTTTTTTCGGTGGTGCAACGTCAATGGTTTCTTCTTTCAGTGGTTCGCCCGGACCCCAGGCGACCATAGCGCGTGACTTAATTGTTTCCATGATGTTTCCTTTTAGACAGTTAATTTAATTACGTATAAGCGTAGCCTAAGTTTAACTTTTTCTCATAAGCAGGTAATCTTATGTTTATACAAATTACTTTTTCATAAATGAAATAATAGGTTGAAATGAAAGCTTGGCAGGGAATTAGTGAATTTGCGGCAGTGGCTGAGCAACAGAGCTTTACTGCGGCAGCCCGGCAACTCAGGTTATCTGTGGCGCAGGTTAGCCGTAATATAGCAGCACTTGAGCACCGGCTGCAGATGCAACTGCTGTACCGCTCAACCCGCAGTGTCAGTTTAACCGAAGAGGGGAAGCTTTATTTACCTCATTGTCAGCATTTGGTTGCCAGCTTAAGAGACGCTGACCAAGCCATTCAGCAGCGAACACAGCAGCCGCAGGGGCTGATTCGTATTACGGCACCGGTTTATTATGGTGAGCGCTTTATTGCACCTCTGTTGAATGACTTTTTACATATTTACCCAGAATGCCGGCTGGATTTTCAGTTAACTAACGAGCAGGTCGATTTAATAGAGGGCAGTTATGATGTTGCCATTAGATTAGGGCAGTTGGGTAACCCCCGGTTACGTGCCCGCAAACTTGGCTCGCGCCGACATTTCGTCGTCGGCTCTCCTGCTTATTTCGAAGAGTTTGGTCGGCCGCAAGATATTAACGCACTGGATGCGCATCGCTGTTTTACCGGAACGGTAAGGCAATGGCGTTTTCAGGTTGAGGGTAAACTGGAAACGGTTCGTCCGGAATCCTACCTGCATTGCAACAATGGTCTGGCGCTTCGTGACGCCGCTATGAAAGGTCTGGGGCTGGCTATGCTGCCGGACTATTATGTAACGGACTCATTGGCTAACGGACAGCTAGAGGAAGTATTAGCGGACTACCGGCAACCCGATGATGGTATATGGGCATTGTATCCGGAAAACCGTCAGGTGATTCCTAAAGTACGGGTGCTACTGGATTATTTATCTGAAAAATTAATACTGGAAAAATAGAGAGCTGAGGGATAAAAAATGGTGGTTGCTACTGGGCTCGAACCAGTGACCCTCGCCTTGTAAGGGCGATGCTCTCCCAACTGAGCTAAGCAACCATTCTCACTGTGACACTTCTGCGTCGTTGCGAGGTGGCATTATAGGGCGCAGATATAAACTGTCAAATAAAAATTGCTAACTTTGGTTCGTTTGCTGACATTTTAATCACTTCGAATAGCAGATGCGTCAAGCGCTCAGTCTTGATAAACTTACGCTCATTAAATTGACCGGTTTCAAAGAAAGGAATAAACATGAGTGTGGTAACGCGTTTTGCCCCCAGCCCGACTGGGTATTTGCACGTTGGTGGTGCCCGTACGGCATTGTATTCATGGTTAGTTGCAAAGGCACAGGGCGGCGAGTTCGTGCTGCGTATTGAAGATACCGACCGTGAACGTTCAACGCAACCTGCTATCGATGCCATTTTAGAGGGTATGGAATGGCTGGGCTTAAGCTGGGATCGCGGACCTTATTACCAGACTCAACGTTTTGAGCGCTATAAAGAGTTAATCGACAAGTTACTGGAAGAAGACAAAGCCTATAAATGCTATTGCTCAACGGAGCGCTTAGAGAAAATGCGTGAAGAGCAAATGGCGGCTGGTGAAAAGCCTCGTTACGACGGTCATTGCCGTGACAATCCTGACGTCGGCGGTGATAAGTACGTGATCCGCTTCCGTAACCCGCAAGACGGCAGTGTGGTTTTTGATGATCACATTCGTGGGCGTATTGAGTTCGCTAATACCGAACTGGATGATTTGATCATTGCCCGTACTGACGGCACGCCGACTTATAACTTCTGTGTGGTGGTTGATGACTGGGACATGGATATTACTCACGTAGTGCGTGGTGAAGACCATATTAATAACACCCCGCGTCAGATTAATATTCTGAAAGCTCTGGGCGCGCCGGTACCTCAGTACGCTCACGTGTCGATGATTTTAGGTGACGATGGTAAGAAACTGTCGAAACGTCACGGTGCGGTCAGTGTTATGCAGTATCGCGATGACGGCTATGTGCCGGAAGCGGTCGTGAATTACTTAGCACGCCTGGGCTGGTCTCATGGTGACCAGGAAATATTCAGCCGTGAAGAGCTGGTTGAGTACTTTAAGCTGGATGACGTTAACAAAGCAGCGTCAGCGTTTAATACCGAAAAGCTTAATTGGTTAAATCAGCACTACATGAAAACTTTGCCTGCAGAGCAAGTTGCACCGCAATTGCAATGGCAGTTTGACCAAATAGGTGTGGACACAAGCAATGGTCCAGCGCTAGAGCAAGTTGTGTCGTTGCAGGCTGACCGGGTAAAAACCTTAAAAGAAATGGCAGCAATTAGCCGTTACTTCTTTGAGTCGGTTGAAGAGTTTGATGAGAAAGCAGCGAAAAAGCATTTACGTCCGGTAGCGAAAGAGCCGCTGGTAAAAGCCAAAGAACTGCTTGGAACCGTTGCTGATTGGAATGCAGAGAATATTCAGGCTGCGATTAATCAGACAGCCGCTGATTTGGACGTGGGCATGGGCAAAGTTGGCATGCCGCTGCGTGTTGCAGCAACCGGTGGAGGCAACTCTCCTTCGTTAGATGTAACGCTGGAACTTATCCCCCAAAAGACGGTTCTGGCGCGTATTGACCTTGCTTTAGAGTTTATTGCGAATCGCGAGAATGCGTAACTTACTCTGATGAACTGGAGGCGTAGCCGGTTGTCCGGCAACGGGCTACGCAAAGCGCTTGAGAAGCCGAGCCACCATTGGATGCTCGAAAGGGCGCTTTAGAGTAATCGCATAAAAGTGTTCGAACACGTTAGGCAGAGTCAGGTAGCGTTTTAACTGCCCGTTGTTCAATTCATCCCTCACAACAACATCCGGAATAACCGCCAGGGCTCCGGTATCACGCGCCAGTAGTCGCAACATTGCCATATCGTCTGCCTCGGCAAGTACCCGTGGTTGCCATTTGTATTCGGCGCTTAACATATCGAATGCCGCACGTTGGGGCATGTTTTCCGGTGGTAGAACCCAGTTTTTGTTACGTAAAGAGGCATCTGTCAGGCGTTCTATATCGCGTCCCGGCGGCCCTATAACGGATACTGGCTGACGCGCTAACAGGCGGCTTTGCCATAATTGCTTGTCACTGCCCCGTACGTTGGTATTCGCCAGCGCCAGGTCAATTTGATGGTTAGCCAACTCATTAAATAACTGGTCGGGGGTCATTGAGTGCAGCCGGTATTGCACGTCCTGCTGGTGCACTAAGTCGCTGATAAATGCTTCGACAAAGTTACGTGACATGGTCGAGGCGTGACCAATGCGAATCACTAAATCAGCACCGTCCATTCCCTGTTTCAGCTGTTTGACCAGGTTCTCACCTTCGTGAAAAATCCGGTTGGCGTACTGACGAGCAATGTACCCGGCCTGAGTCAGTACTAGTTGTCGCCCCTGACGCTCAAACAAAGGCGTGCCTAACCATTCTTCCAACTGTTTTATTTGCGCCGATAACGCCGATTGCGACACATGAAGTTTTTGAGCGGTTTGGGTTAAATGGCCACTTTCCGCCACATGCCAGAAGTAAAAGAGATGTTTGTAATTCATAGTTGCTAATAACCGTTCTTTAAAATAGAACAATATTATATTTTATATCTATTTTACTTAACATTAAAGGCACCCCCATAATTGCCCCAAACAAAATACCCAGGATGCATCAATGACTGAATGGTTGACATTATCTGGCGTTCGCCCTGTGTTATTGGCTCTGGTGGCTTTATTAGCACTGGTAGTAACGCGCTACGCTGTCACAAACTTCCGGCTGGATCCGCGCCGTCGTTCTTTCGTTTCTAAATTGGTTGGCTGCTTAGTAGCGGTACTCGTACTTATCGTCAGTAATCACATTGTGGTCTTCTTTGTGGCCTGGATGAGCATCAGCCTGCAACTGCACAGACTGCTCATGTTTTATCCTGAGCGTGACAGAGCGGTACTGGCGGCTCATAAAAAGTTCATTCTGGCACGCTGCTCAGAAGCTTTTTTAGGCACGGCTTTTGTCCTTATGTACCTCAACACGGGCAGCTTTCAATTAGACACCATACTCAAGCAGTTTGCTACGGCACCTACCAGTATTACCCAGCACATTGCGGCAGTCTGTCTGGTTATGGCGGCATTGATAAAGTGCGCTCAGTTACCCTTGCATGGCTGGCTCATTCAGGTCGTTGAAGCACCGACACCGGTTTCCGCATTATTACACGCAGGCATTATTAACCTTGGCGGCTTCTTGCTGCTGGTTACCGTACCTTTATGGAGCAATAGTGTTTTCGCCGTGTGGGTATTGTGCCTGGTCTCAGCTGCCTCGTGCTGTTTTGCTGCATTAATTATGGCAACACGTATCAGCATCAAGGTGCGTCTGGCATGGTCAACCTGTGCGCAAATGGGCCTGATGTTGCTGGAGATTGGTTTGGGATACTACGACTTAGCCTTGCTTCACCTGGTTGCACACTCGGTTTACAAAGCTCATGCCTTCTTATCGGTCAGCGAAGTTGCTGTCATTAAACAGCCTCAGGCGCGCTCAATATTACGGGTGAGCCTGGTCTTTCTGATTTTTCAGGCACTCATTGCTGCTACCTGTTGGTGGTTACTGGGTGATCCGAAGTGGTTACCATCGGCCTTATTAGCCATGGCGTTAGCGACTATTTGGATGAATCTCCACCAATGGCTGTTGCGATTTGCTGTTTCAGTGCTGGCGATAGCTGCTTACCTGCTTCTTGGTGCGCTGGTACAACAAGTTGTGGAGCCGCAACCTCCGTTTAACAGTTTACTGCTGGAACCGATTATTACCCTGCTGTTCAATATCTTCGCTTTTACCTATTGGTTGGTTCATCACACGCCATCGCGTCGTCTGAGCCAACGCTGGTTCATCACTTTGAACGCCGGACTTTATTTGGATGAGTGGCTGACGCGACTGGTGTTGTGGTTGTGGCCCAGCCATCCCATTCGTTATTACCAACGTCGTAGCCGACAAGAGGGGCGCTTATGATCACCGTCAGTCGTTTTGTGTCTATCGCGGAACAGGTCAGTCAGTCTATTGCGCCGCAGTGGCCCTTGTCTCAATGGATAGCGGTTAACCCTTTCTGGCACTATCGCCAGCAACCGGTTAGCGGTGTCGCTGCACATTGGCGTTACTGTGCGGGGAGTCGACTGCTAATGAGCCCCGACTTCTATTGGCAGCAGTGGCAACAGAACCAAATTGACCCAGAACTGGTTACCGAAGATATGGTACAGGAGCTGGAACAACGAACTCAATCGCGTGAGCTGTTACCGCAATGGCGAAATCTAAGCCAGTGGGTGGATAAATATCAACAGCGTCGCCGAAAAATGCGCTGGAATGACGAAGTGGTGCTGCAAATTAGCCAGACTTGCGGCTTGTTTATGCAGTTTCCTACGCGCTTCCAGCAAGCGGGTAAGGACAGCTCGTTGTATCAACATTGGTTAACGATATCCCGTGCTGATCGCGGTATTGAAACCTTGATGGACGAGGCCGACTTAAACGATTTATTTGCGGAGCTCCCGGATGATCCGCATGAGCTTATTAGCGTCTGTCAGGCGAGTTTTTTAACCGATGCGTCTGACTATGCACTGCGCTGTTACTGCCAGGCTCTTATCAGTGACCTGTGGGGCTGGGCCGCAGCTATGGCTTATCAGGACGCCCGCCAGCAGAGTCAGTGGGTATTTGAGTTGTTATGCATTCGACTGGCCTGGGAGTACATTCTCTGGCAACTGGCTGAGCGGACCAACACGGCTGTTTATCAGCAGTTGCAGCAAGCGCTTGCGACGCAGATAGAAAACTGTGAAGGGCAAGTGTCTCATATTGAAGAATATAACGATGTTCTGTGGCAGTGGCAGGCGGCTTATGAACGCTCACAGTTGAAGACACTGAAATTCAGCCCGGAAAACTCAGATAAGGCCGCGAATGAAACCTCAGTGGTGCAGGCGGTGTTTTGTATCGATGTGCGCTCTGAGCGTTATCGTCGTGCGCTAGAACAAGCAGGGGAGCGCTTGGGGGTAAGTACACAAAGCAAAGGCTTTGCCGGCTTTTTTGGTGTGCCTTTGGCGGTTCAGATGAAGGAGCAGGACGTTCCCCATGCGCCAGGTCTGTTGCAGCCAGCCTATTACGTTAAGGCACCGGAGCGTAAGCATTCGGTTATGTCATTACTCAGTAACCTGTTTAATACGCCCGTTTCGATGTTCAGTGGCGTTGAAGCACTTGGACTTGGCAAATTGAAAGAGTTGCTGACCGGCGCGCCCGGAAAATTGGCAACCGCCGACGACACTGCCGTTTCCGGCAGCGCTATTTTTCAAGCTGATGGTCAGGCGTCAGTAGAGTCTTTGGTGAGCTTATGCGAGCAGGCATTGGCGGGAATGCAGTTCGACTCGTTCGGGAAGTACGTGGTTCTGGTTGGACACGGTTCACATCACAGCAATAATGCTCAGCGTGCTGGCCTTAACTGCGGGGCTTGTGGTGGCCAGTCGGGAGCCTTGAGTGCCCGTGTACTAACCCGTTTATTAAACGATGGTGAAATTCGGAAGCATCTCGTTGACCGGGGCGTTCAGATCCCCTCTGACACTCAGTTTTATTCAGCACTGCATGAAACGGTAACCGACCAGGTGGTGTGGTTATCAGATTCCGTACCGGATCAGGTTAAGTGTTTATTCAGCAATGCCACAGAGGCATTAACCACGTCGACCAATGGATCAGCTAAACAGCTTAAAAAGCAGGCGAACCATTGGGCGGAACTGCGTCCGGAGTGGGGGTTAGCCGATAATAATGTGCTGTTTTTCGGACGAGCTAGCCGATTAACGTCGTCGGAAACGGTCGGCAGTAACTTTTTGCATGACTACTGCAGCGAGCGTGACCCTAAAGGGGCGTTGCTAACACAACTGTTGAGTGCCCCGGGACTGGTCGCCAACTGGATAAACTGGCAGTACTACTGCTCGGTGACTGATCCGAAACAGCTGGGTAGCGGCAATAAATTGCTGCACAACCGGGTCGCGAATGACATTGGTATTTTCGAGGGAAATGGTGGTGACTTACGTCAGGGACTGGCCTGGCAGTCGGTGCACGATGGTAGTGACTTTGTACACAGACCGGTACGGCTGCAGGTGATTATTGAAGCCGATGAAGCCACTATTCAGCGTGCGTTAGCTGGTGCTACCGCGTTTAACGAATTATTTCAGCAGCAGTGGATCAATCTGTATCGGCTGAATGCAGGAGGTGAGTTATGCCAAGTAACAGCAGAATAACGCCAGCTAACGGAGTAACCTGTTATACATTTAAAGAACTTTACGAGCATGTCCGCTCACGGCCTTTTAATCAGCCATTTGCGATGCGTTATAGCGATGGCAGTGTTGATCACGGTCTGAACTCGGAAGAGGCCATGAAAGAGAGTTTACGTGCTCACGACAATCCCTATTTAAAGCAGCCCGTGGTTATCGAGTGGTAATTCTCTTTTTGTCATTTTTATAACGGCAGTCAGTCGGAGTGCTCAGGAATTCAATAAAACCTGAGTGACTGACTGCCCACTTTTCTCCGCTGGTTTTATCTAGCGCAAAAATCTGAATAAAATCCTTTGCCAAATTCAGTGCAATTCTGGTTACAATAGCCTTTAGTTCTCTCCACTTTGTTTATATAGAAGCTTTGACCTCTATATAGGATTAACGATGCCTAAAATTTGGTGGAAGCGTCTTATCAGGCTACCGGGACCATGGGATAAATAATGCCAGATATAAAACACTTGATTGAAAATAACAAAGCGTGGGCAGAAGAGCAGGTAAAAAAAGATCCTGATTTTTTCAAACGTTTAGTGGGTCAGCAGTCTCCCGAGTACTTGTGGATAGGTTGTTCTGACAGCCGGGTTCCGGCAAATGAAATTGTCGGCATGGCGCCGGGTGAACTCTTTGTTCATAGAAATGTGGCAAACCAGGTCATTCAGACAGATTTTAACTGCTTATCAGTTATTCAATTCGCTATTGAAGCGCTTAAAGTACGGCATATTCTTGTTGTTGGTCATTACGGTTGTGGTGGTGTGAAGGCTGCAATTGAGAGTAAACCCCATGGTTTGGTTGACCATTGGCTGTATCCTATTCGCGACGTTTACCGTGAGCATGCAGAAGAGTTAGAGCGGTTGAATGAAAATGACCAACTTGATCGCTTGTGTGAGTTAAACGTGGTGGAGCAGGTTAAAAATCTGGCAAAAACCAATGTTGTTCAGGAAACCTGGGATAAAGATCAGCCATTGACGATACATGGTTGGGTTTATCGGTTGGATAACGGCTTAGTCAATGATATGAAT